>JAABUJ010002631.1_pt1 | contig 21685 bp, 35 predicted proteins | sample 5559131 | NCBI WGS metagenome assembly JAABUJ01 (sample SAMN10711875, study PRJNA513366) | rock metagenome | isolation source: Antarctica rocks | place: Antarctica: Victoria Land, Mt New Zealand nord | collected 2016-01-07
ACCTCCCTCTGGAGCTACAGTTCGAGTGCGCTCATGCGACTGGGCTCGGTCAAGTTCCGCGCCTGGGCGTAGCACAACTCGACGATGTCCCCCAGCACCTGATCGATGGCGCCGGTATCGCGCTTCCGCTTCCCGGCGGGGCGACGAGCCAGGCTTTCCAGCTCGCCGATCAGCGTTTCCAGCTGCTCGTCCGATTGCCAGTTCATGAGTTTGTACCAGCGCGTCAGCTCTCGTGCCCGCCTAGCCGAGGACCCGCGCAGATACTGATGGCGCTGCAGGGAAGCGCGAATGGCGCTGGCCGACTGGTAGATGGCGGCGTGAAGCTGCTTGGCGCCTTCCTCCAGTGGGCTCATCGTCTCCTGAAGCCGCTCTCGTGCGGCGTCCAGCTTGAGCCAGCGCAGCCGCTCCTTCACCTCAGCTTCGCGGCGTCGCTCTTCCTCCTCGACCCGGAGTTGCCGGCGGATGCGCTCTTCCCCGGCCCAGAGCTCATGCTGCAGCACCCGCTCCTGCGCGTCCCGCTGCTGTCGCTCCAATCGAAGCTCGGTCTCCGCCTCCTCCAGCCGGCGGCGCTCATCCCGCGCCTTCCGCTGTTCGGCCAGCATCTCACTTCCCAGCAGGATGACTCCTACCCGGTAACGGAGGAGGAGTCTCTCTCGAAGGTCCTCCGGCGTCGGTATGGCAGCCCGCACTCCCTGCACCATCACGTCCTCGAATCCAGTCGGGACGCTCTGACCGGTTGCCTCCAGTCTACGGATTGAGTCGGCGGCCAGGCGAAGGAAGGTCTGAATGACCTCCTCGCGCACGACCGGGTACTGGGACAGGATGTCGATCTTGGCGATCTCGAGGTCGTCCTGGGCGGTCTCGAAGTCGCGCTCGAAGGTCTCGAATGCGCGCCAGGGAATCCATCGGTACACTGGGCTCTCGAACACCGTTTCGGTTAAACGGAAGTGGTAGGAGTAGCGGTGCAGCGCGGCGTGTGCTCGGGCGGCGGGCCGCAGCAGCGGTAACCGGTAACGGTCGGGTAGAAGGCCGCACCGGGGTGGACGGAAGGCAACATTCGATCCAGGCGGGAGGGTGATGCCCAGCGCCTGCCAATCAAGGCGCCGATCGAGTAGCCCAAAGCCCTGGGCGTCGACGTTCACGAACAGCCCTTCATCCTCCAGGACGGAGAGATCGAACGGGAGACGCTCGACCGCGGTCGTCTCGACACCGAGCTGCTGGGCAGCTCGCTCCGCCCGGGCATCTATTCCGTGCGTACTGTCCTGCGTCGCGGTGGGAAGCTCAAGCATTGGAGACGTCCCACGACGGTCCGTCATCGGCGGCGTTCTTCTTACCAGTGCCGGCAGAAGAATACCGACCCGGGCGGTACAAACCACGTTCCCGTAGACTGACGAACTCCCGCCCACCGACGATCACGTGATCGAGCAGATCGATGCCCAGCAGGTCACCCACCCGACCGGCCTCGCGCGTCACTCGCACGTCCTCGTTGGATGGTTCCGGATCGTGGGAAGGGTGATTGTGCACCAGCAGGATCGCTGCGGCGTTGACTCGCACCGCCTCGCGGAAGCAGTCGGCCAGTCGGACCAGGATGGAGTTCAGACCACCCTGGTAGACCAGGCTGGTGCCGAGCACTCGGTTCTTCGTGTCGAGCAGCAGCACTCGGAGCTGCTCCTGGGCCAGGTCCGCCAACTCTGGCCCCAGGTACCCGGCAACATCGGCTGGTTTGCGCACGATCTTTCCCTCGACCGGGATCGCTCGACCACCGACCTCGTGCCGTTGGACCAGCTCGGCCAGGAGGCGCAGGTTTTGTCGAACCAGCTCGATCACCGTGTCGATCTCGACACCCTCCTCGGTTGCTTGTGTCATATCGGCGCGTTTCGTCATGCCGCGTGGTTCTCCTCAGGAGGGGTCACATCCCAGGCGACACGTGCATGGTAACGGTCACAGAGGCGTCGGTCGAGCTGAGAGCGGAAGATTCGAGCGTGCTCGGCGCTCTCCAGGTCGTACAGGTCGCTCACCTGGCGGGCCAGGGTGTCGAAGGCGGAGCGGTCGTAGAACTGCCCGACGAAGGCGGCGAAGGTCTGGGCCAGCCGGGTCGGGCTCATCACCCGCAGCGTCATCTGCAGCCGCCCCACCGGCGGCAACGTCTCGTAGATCCGTGTCATGGCGTACCTCCCAAACGAGAGAGAGCGGAGCCCCGCAGGACTCCGCTCTCGTGCTGTGATGGATCGCGCTCAAGCAGCGCGCGGTGGACCGTCCACTACCGGCGGCCGGTAGACGATCAGGTGCCGCAGATAGGGCGAGGTCCGACCCGCCACGATCACGAGCTCTCGATCCACCTCGTGGGAGGAGACACGACAGCTCCCGATGGAGATGCTGCAGAGCAACCGCCCGTTGACCGGCTGCAGGCGGAGGGAGTCGATCCGGCTAAAAGGGGAGATCAGCCTCATCGTCCATGCCACCCACCACGCGCAGTTCGCCGTTCGGCTTGCGGTCCAGCGGGATCAGTTCGCTGGCAACGATCTCAGTGGCGCGGTGCTTCTGACCGTCCTTTCCTACCCAACTCCGATAGGTGAGGCGACCGGCCACGAAGACCACCCGGCCCTTGCTGAGGTGCTGCCCGGCAAACTCCGCCAGCTTCTGCCAGCAGACGACACTGTGCCAGTCTGGGTCGGATTGCGTGCCGGGCTTGGCCGGTCGGTCGGTGGCCAGGCTGAACTTACTTACAGCCTGCCCCTCGGGGGTGTAGCGCATCTCGGGATCCTGTCCCAGACGGCCGATCAACTCGGTGCGATTGAGGCTGAATGACATGGTGTACCTCCGTGGTGCTGAGGGATTGGTAGCGCTGACATCGAACGTGCCAGCCGGAAGCGCTCGCTCGAAGCGAGCCGGCAATGGGGTGATTCCAGGCCCCGAACCAATTGAGAATCGGCAACGACAGATCTCAAGCAGCATCCTGATTGCCGTGAAATGTTCCGGTGGGAATGAGCGATACTGAGCCTCAGGAGGTTGGAGGTGACCGACCAGATAGTGAGGCCACGAGCCTTACGTCCCGGTGATACCATCGGTATCGTCGCTCCGTCCTGGGGTGGACCTGCTGCCTTCCCGCACCGTCTTGAGCGCGGCCGGCGTTTCCTCGAATCCCTGGGCTATCGTGTGATCGTGTCTCCGCACGCGTTCGGCTGCTTCGGCTACGTTTCGGGCACAGCGGAGGAACGAGCCGACGACATCCACCAGTTCTTTGCCGACTCAGAGGTGCGCGGTATCTTTTCCGCCATCGGCGGCGATCACTCCAATCATCTCTTGCCGTTCCTGGATTGGGATCTCATCCGCCGCAACCCCAAGATCTTCCTGGGCTGGTCCGACACCACCGTCCTGGCCTGGGCCATACACTCGCAGACCAATCTCGTGACCTTCATGGGTCCCGCAGTCATGACTGGTCTGGCGGAGTTTCCTGCCCCCTTGACCTACACCGTTCAGTGCCTACAGCGCCTGCTGACCGTCCCACAGCCATACGGCCTCATCGAACCCGCCGTCGAGTGGACAGAAGAGCTCCTGGACTGGGGAGAGAAGCTAGATCTGACCAGGCCCCGGCGGCTCCAACCATCACTCGGTTGGACGTGGCTCAAGAGAGGTCGAGCCGAGGGACGGCTGGTAGGTGGCTGCCTGGAGTCCATCCAGCACCTGCGCGGCACGCCCTACTGGCCAGACCTGACGGACGCCATCCTCTTCGTCGAGACCTCCGAGGAAGTTCCGTCGCCAGAATGGGTCGATGCGGTGCTGCAGGATTTCGAGAATATGGGCATGCTGCAGCGGTTGCGCGGGCTGCTGGTGGGTCGGCCCTATGCCTACGCTGCACAGCAGAAGGCGGAGCTGCGGAAAGTCATCTTGGAGCGGACGGCTCGCTATGAATTCCCCATCGTTACGGATATGGACTTCGGCCACACCGACCCGACCCTAACCCTGCCGATCGGTAGCCGGGCCGTAATCGACGTTCTGAACCAAAGGGTTAGCATTGTGGAAGCGGCTGTCACGGAGCCGGCGTGACGTCAGTCCGGTGGCACAACGAAACGGCCGGAGGGGCACGACTTGTAGCAGTGTCACCTGCACGTGTTTCCCCGCTCCGCCGGAGATGACCCAGCACTGCGCCTCAAGACTGACCAACTCGCAGTAGCCCCAGCTCGACGCCGAACGGCTACGGGCGGCTCTCAGCGCTCGCGACTGGAGCTCCAGGAAGGGTGGGCATGATCTATACCAGTGGGAGCCATGGGTCCCACGTGGGCAGGGAAGCTCTGCGATCACCCGATCTGGCGGCGGCTCATGGCGTACTCACGCCACGGCCCGAACCCCAACCTCCCATAGAAGCTCAGGAGACCGGTCCAGCCGACGTGGCAGTTGCCGGCCCCCTCGTCGCGCAGTAGCTCGGCGGCACGCGCCACCAAGCCGGTTCCCACGCCCTTCATCCGAACCCGTCGGTCCACGCCCACCGCTCCGATCGCTCCCATGTCCGTCCCCAGAATCGCCGCCCAGGTGCCGGCCCAGTTATTCCCCTGCCCCGCCACTTCGGTCAGTAGGGTACCGACGATCGAGTCGTCCCCCTCGACGGCCACCACGATCCGGCTGGGATCGGACGTCTCGCGGAAGTAGGGAACCCAGTTAGAGAAGAAGGCTTCCTCGAAGCGCAGGATGGCAGGCACATCTGCTGCCTCTGCTCGACGGAAGGTACAACCGGACCGTGCCGCGCGTTCCGTTACCTCGGGCGGCGTGTGGTAGGCGCGCAGGTTGCCAACCAGGTCCCAGGAGGTTCTATTGAAGGGCCAACCGCGTCGCCGGACGAAGTCGATGGCCCGCGGCAGGTTGACGGGAACACCCGGCCACAGATAGTCCAGCGCGCCTCCCAATTGCACCCACCCCTGCGGTAAGGACGCAACCGAGGCATCGAGCAGCGCGGTGCCGATGCCTCGCCCCTGCAACGGCGGGGAAACGACGATCGCGCGGATTCCGGGCCGCAGTTCGCCGGCATGCGTCAGGGCCAGGCCGGCCATTTCCCCTTCCAGCACAGCCACGATCCCCGCAGCGGCACGGGCGCGAAATGCGGGCACGGCGAGTGGCCAGCTATCGCCGAGCGCCGCGTTCCAGAGGGCGACGCCTGCCGCGAGATCGCGGCCAGGGTCGAAGGGACGCAGGGCGACGCTCACGGCCTGCTCGGCGCCCTGCAGGCGTTAAGAGTACGGTCTGTGGACAGCATCATGATCCTCCCCTCAAGGTTACGCCACGCAGAACTCGTTCCCTTCAGGATCGGCCATCACCGTTCACGTGGTGCCATCGTCATCGTCCCCGGTCGCGAGTCGCTTCCGGTTCAGCGCCAGCAGCCGTTTCACCTCCGCCTCCAGCATTCGGCAGGCATCCCACCATGTTGGGGCAGGAGGGACAACGGAAGCCGACGGTTATGCTAATTCCACTTGCTTGTCGTAGCATCTGTACTCGCAGGCTACGTGCATGCCGACGCGCTTATAGAGACTCACCGCACCGGCTTTGTTGTCAGCGTCCACTCCGAGGCGCACACGCGGTATCCCCCTCGGGTAGAACGCGCCGAAAGCCTCCTGCAGGAGCGCCGTGCCAATCCCCCTTCCCCGGTGCGAGGGCAGGATGCAGAGCTGACGGATCCACCCCATCGAGGGCGTCTGTTCGGCCAAAATGGCACCGACGACGTCGCTCCCATCGACCGCCAGGAACCACAGTGCGGGGTCGTATGATGGTCGCCTGACGAATCGGTCAAGGAAGTCTTCTTCGAACGAGAGGTCCATTCCCCAGGCTTCGACATACACCTGATAGACCGCGCGCTCATCCTTGTCCGGAGCAAAGGGGCGAACTCCGATATTCCGTGGCCATTCAGGTTGCGGCGGCGCCTCATTTAGATCGATGATCATCTGTAGATCTCGTCGCGACTGCGCATATCCAGCACCTGCGAGGAGTCGATCGGCAGCGCTGTCGTCGCCGAGCACCCAGTGGCGGAGGATACGGTGCCCAGATTCACTGGAGCGCAGCGACTCGTGGTACAGGCCCTCCAGCAGCCACACCAGGTAGGTCCCGATTCCTCGTCCGCGCTGGCATGGATGGACGCAGCCCTCGGCGTTCATACCTGAGAGGGCTGCGTGGCCCACAACGCTCGCATCCGGTCCGACGACCACCCACCTGTGCGAGCGATCCCACTCGGTTTGTAGTTCCGCCGGCGTGACGAGTGAGTGCATGCCTGCCGTCTCGGCGCTGGCAAACAGGAGATCGGCAATCGCCTCGGCATCGTCTGACACCTCTTGCCGCACGGAATACCTTGGAGGGAGCGGCCTCCTCACATCTCTGTCATTCATGACGAATTCTCTCACGACTTGGTCGAGGGTGCTCCCATACCTACCGAATGGCACCTACACGCCTCAGGCAGCGTGCGCGATTTCTGCCTGACGGAGAACCCACCCGAATCTGCTGAAGCCATCCGGCAGCGTGGCAAGCTCGGCCACGTCTTTGACCCCCTGCAGGGTAATGGACGCGGCCGGTCCCCCAATCCCCCGTACCAGTTCTTCCACGGCCAGCAGCTCGGCGCTGCTGAGTCGCGTGTGATTCACTTCGAGTGCCACGCGCAGCAGGGCGGATTGAGAGCCATCCGGACGCTGACTGAGCTGGTAACAACCTGCGAGCTGGCGATCCATCGTGATGACTTGCTGCACCACGATGGCGATTTCAACCAGAGACGGCGGACCAAGTACGTGTTGCAACTGGCGTAAACCGGCGCACAGTTCGCGTTCGATCTTCCTGCGCCGCTTGCCATCTGCCACCAGCACCTCGAGTGAGACCTGATCGTCTCGGTGCCGAAGGGCTTCCCAGCCAAACCGTACGGTGCCTGTGACGTGGCTCGCCGCTGTCATCAGCAAAGCGGAGATGCAGCCAGCGTAGATGCGAAAATGCTTGGACATGTTACGGGCTCCTGTGTTTGAAATGCTTGATGCCGAGCCGAGTGCTCGGCATCAGCAAGATCTTATTGGGGCGAGCGATTGTTCTGGGGGTGCACGGGACATGGTTATCCTCCTCTGATTCACGACATAGACCGAGGCCCGGACGGGAAGGTGCGGCCACTCCGTTCACACCGATTCTGACCGTCACGACGTTCAACGTTTAGAAGTGGAAGGGTTTTTCAGACGGGATGGCATGTGCCTCTCATCATGTCTCTTACATTGGCGCGATATATCGAAGCAGTGTATACTACATAGATAGGAGGTGTACTATGTCAACGGAAGACATTGTGCTCGGTGTACTCAGCCTGTATCCGTGCTCCGGCTATGACATTAAGACCGAGTTCGAGCAGGGCGGGGCGGGCCTGCTCTCTGCATTGAACTTCGGTAGTATCTATCCCCGGCTTCGAGAATTAGAGCGCAAGGAATTGGTAACAACCACCGAGGTGCGTGTCGGGGACCGAAGGAAACGGGTCCATGAATTAACGGGGCGAGGGTGGGAGGAACTCGCAGCATGGCTTGAAGCCCCGAGCGAGTACCCGATCCCCATGCGTGACGAACTCTTGCTCAAGATGCTCTTCTGGGGAAGTGGCCGCCCTGAGGATCGGCCTACCTTGATCGAGCACCTTCATGAGAGACGTGACCGAACCGCAGAGCTGCTGTCGGAGCTGAAGACCTGGTCGACCAACGGCACGTCTCTGGTGGACGAGTACGGCACGCTCGTGTTCGAGTATCTGCGAATGCGACTGGAGACAGAGCTGAGCTGGATAACGCGGGCAATAGCTCACCTGTCTGGGCCGCCGCAGCCGCCGATCCAGGATCCGCAGGACCTTGTTCTGCAACAGAGAGAGCGACGGGCGAAGGCGCTAAAAGAACGGGATGCGCCTGACGCCGCTCACCTAAATCGACCGGCGAACATGCGTGAAAGACGGCGGAGCAGGCGCGAGTTGAAATGAGGCGTCTGCCGCTGGTCGCACTTTTTGTCGCCAATGCGGTGTCGCTGACCGGCAGCGTGCTCACGCTGATTGCCATTCCGTGGTTTGTCCTTCAGACGACCGGGAGCGCCGCACGGGCTGGCCTTACTGCCTTCGCTTCGGCTCTCGCAGTTGTCATTGCTTCTCTCTTCGGCGGCGCCCTTGTTGATCGTCTGGGGCATCGACGCACCAGCATCTTGGGCGATCTGACAAGCGGAACAGCGGTCGCGCTGGTTCCGGTCCTCTACTACACAGTAGGTCTTGCATTCTGGCAACTCCTCGTCCTTGTGTTTTTCGCTAATGTATTTGATGCGCCCGGTACGACCGCGCGCACGTCATTAGTCCCGACAGTAGCGGAATCTGCTGGCGTGTCTCTGGAGCGCGCAAGCGCGACGATTCAGGCCGTCCAGCGTGGGGCTCGATTGATTGGTGCACCGCTGGCTGGTGCCCTCATTGCGGTCCTCGGCGCAAGCCGGCTCCTCTGGCTGGATGCCGCCACCTTTGGATTCTCAGCTCTGCTGATCGGCCTCGCTATATCGTCACCTGCGGTGTCGATGGCACCGTCCGAGGACAAGGCAGCCTCCGGCGGTTATCTGCAACAAGTTAGAGAGGGCTTCCGCTTCATCGGACAGGATCGGCTGACACGTGCCATCGTCCTCACCGTAATGGTCACCAATTTCCTTGATGCGCCGCTCTTCTCGGTAATCATGCCGGTATATGCCACGAGGGTATTTGGCAGTGCCATTGATCTCGGTCTGATGGTATCGGCCTTTGGTGGCGGTGCCCTGATCGGAGCCTTGGGATTCGGGGTCGTCGGTCACTTGTTGCCTCGGCGTGTTGTCTTTGTTGCCTGCTTTATCGTTCTTGGCCTGCCTTTCTGGCTGCTAGCATCGCTGCCACCGTTCCCTGCAACGCTCGCCGCTCTCGTTGTCAGCGGTGTAGCTGCCGGTCCGATCAACCCAATCATTTACACCGTGGTGTATGAGCGAGTCCCCCGAGCCATGCTGGGCCGGGTCTTCAGCGCAGCGACTGCCGGGGCCTTCCTCGCTATTCCCCTCGGTGTTCTCATTGCCGGCTATCTTCTCGATGCCGCGGGCATTCAAATCACTATGATCGGCGTGGCGGCATCCTATCTTGTGGTTACCACAAGCCTCACGCTCAATCCGGCGATGACCAAAATGGACCGCGCATCAACCGGGAAAGCGTTCATCGAGCAGAATCGCTGAAAAGTAGAGCTTATCTCGAAGAAGATTCGATTCCAGCAAGCTATCTGAAAGGGCAGGACCGGGTTGCGTTGACACTGGAAGAAGCCAATAACAATGGGCAGCGTGAGGTTGAGTTGCAGGCTGAAGCGCAGACCGTCCTCGACGACCTACATCTACAATCAATCCTTCAAACGTGGGGAGAGCCGCATCTCGTTGGCAGCGTGGCGATGGGCCTCATGGTTTGCAGGGATATTGACTTCAACGTCCTCGTCGCCCAGGTCGATGCTGCCACACTACGTGCGGCCTACGCTGCCATGACTCCAGTTGTCCTCCATCCCCGCGTCTCACGGTTGCGGTATGCGAGTCAACTCGGCCAGTTCAACCCTGCCGGCACTCCCGTAGAGGAAGGCTTTTACTGCGGTATCCACTACCGCGCCGAGACCCGGGAACCCTGGAAAATCGACGTGTGGACCGTTGTTCCGCCCCGCCCTGAGATTGCACTTCGCGATCAGCTGACTCGAGAGTTGAGCGCGGAGATGCGCGCCGCCATTCTTGCCCTCAAGCGTGACGTACAGCAGGATGCTCGCTACGCCGCAGCCGGTGTCCATAGCCGTTACGTCTACCACGCTGCTCTAGAGGGGATCCGAACCTGGGCACAGTTCCAACGCTGGCTAGCGCACCATGGCTTTCCCTCAATCCCGACCCCCGACTGACCGAGCGGAGATGGACAAAGGAGACGCGTTTCTTCGCGCGTCGTGCGAAAAGGCCCACTCGACGACATTTGAGACGGATAGCGGGCCTACAACCCAATGAATACGGGACCCCCCATCACCGCATCCCGACATCGTCGGCACTCCTCGTTACCGCAGTGTGTGATGAATGGGTCATCGAGAATGGCTTGACCTGCCGCCTCTAATGCTTCCTTTGCTGGATACGCTCTCCACGTCGACTGGCCCACGGTTATACGTCGTTCCATATGGGCCAGTACCGACTCGAACGTATCAAAGCCAAGGCTGCAACCCCCTGCTTCCACCATCATGACCTTTCCGTGGGAGTCGTTGGCCCACCGTCGAAAGAGCTGCCGACCAGCCAATTTCTCGGCGAGATGAAGTAACGTGAGCGATCGTAGACCGACGCCCATGAGGACAACCCATCCGTCCCGGTCAGCCAAATTCTCCAATGGCCGATGCACAGCGGTCGGTTCCTGGCCGTCAATAAGGTCGTGAGCGAGTGGTCCCACCGCCGTAAACGAATTCAATGGGTGGTTGCCTCGCACCCGATTGCGCATCGCGAGCACCGCAGCGGACACTGCACCCATGTCCTCCTGATCCAGTTCCATGGATTCGGGTGTGAAAATGCGACCACCGACCGACTCGTCCCGTGGAACGGACGCGTAATCCCAGCCGTTTCGCGGTGGCCGCATGGCAGGAACGTCTGGCGGTGGGACATCGAAGGAACTAAAGGTCGGTACGAGTACCGTGCATCGTGCCGCGAGGAGCCCTTCTACGACTGAGATCGCCCCACCCTCTACCCAGCCAAAGGAGCGAAGTGAGGCATGAACGCAACTCGGGCTGCCAGCGATGCCGAGGCGCTCGGCAGCACGTTGTACGTCTTCCTGGGTAACGATCGTGGTCATATCTCAGCCTCGCACGTCCACGTCAACAATCGCCTGTCATTCTCACCAACGGTTCTATTCCACAGCGAAGTACCAAGCCGCTTGCGTATGACCAATATCCTGGGCGCTTTATCTTAGAACCGGTACCGCAATATCCATCACGCACATGGTGACCGTCCACGCGTTTCGAGACGAACCCCGGAGTCCAAGGGCTCGAATCCTTTTTGCGGTAACCGCTACCCGTCGCTCAGGTGATGTGCTGGACCAGAACGCCGATCATGGAGTCAGTGAACCCGCAGCCGATGCCTTGGAGGCAGGATCACCCAAGGGCGAAGACGGTGAAAAGCCGAGACGCATAACACCGCACGATGGTGGATGAGATGGAGTCGCCTACGCCGGCGATACCTCGGCCAGATAAGGCGCGTTCCGTATATCGGTGGTGAGGGTAGTGATCGCCCCGACAAGCACGAGGGCCACAAACCCGACGACGATACTGCCTTGCCCGCCGAGGGATTGGAGCAGGATTCCAGTGAGGGCAGCACCGACCGATTGGGCCGACCAGATGCTGAGTCGGACAATGCTGGCGACCCGACCCTGTGTTGCGTCAGGGACCAATAGCTGGCGATAGGCACCTTGCACGATCTGCAACACAGGGAGGCCGATTGCCCATAGGCCAGCGATGACCCCAAAGAAGAGGGGGCTTGGCACCACGATCAGCAACGGATAGAGGAGCGTGTAGATCCAGACGACACCGATGGAGATGTGACCGATGGTGAACATTCTCTGGAGGCGATGCGAGATAACGGACCCGAGAATGCCGCCGATGCTCATGAGGGCCAGGATAACTCCGATCTCGAATGACGTTGCGTTGGCTCGCTGGGCCAGCACGATCATGACAAGGAGGGTGCCGCTGCGCACGGCCTGGAAGAGAGCACTAGCGGCTATCAGAGCACGTAATGTCCCGTGCCTCCAGGTCCAGACGAGTCCCTCCCGTATCTCCTTCAGAAGATCCCGCGGCGCGCCCTGACGTTCAAGTTGGAACTCGGATCGGACGAACAGCAGGGACACAACCGAGGCCGAGTATGAGATCGCATCGGCGAGAAAGGGGATCGCGTTTCCTATGCCGTAGAGGAGACCGCCGAGGGGTGGACCGATGACGCCCAGACTGAAGACAGCAAACTGATCGTACTGCGCCCCCTGAGCGAGCTGCTCCACGGGCACGATGCGCCTCGTCGAGGCCTGAAGCGCGGTGAAAAAGAGAACTGACATTAGTCCATCCAGCAGCGCAGTGGCATAGAGTTGCCAGACGGTGAGTTGTCCGAAGGCCAGCGCGACGGGAATACTCACCAAGTTGACGCCCCGAACCGCGTCCGACAGGATCGCAACTTTCTTCCGATCCCACCGGTCGATGAGCGCTCCGGCCGGGAGGCCCACGATAATCGTCGGCAGGTTGCCAAGGGCGCTCACGATACCGACCTGTAACGCGGACTGAGTCAAGCTCAGGGTGAGGAGCGGAAAGGCGATGCTGGAGATGCGTGTGCCGAGGGTTGAGACGATCTGACCTGCAAACCGGATGACGTAATCACGGTTGCGGATCAGTGGAACTGCGGGAGATACTTCTTTTTGATCCATTGTCATCGTCTGACCTCCAGCGCGGCCTACAGGAATGAAGAAACACCGCAGCCTACACTGAAGTTGACATCTTGCTGCAAGAAGGGATACGTGCGTACAATAGAACTGAGGAGAGCAGTTGTCGCGAGCGAGAGACGAAGACCTGTGCTCGTGTCCCGCGGAGGTTGCGAACTGCCGGGCTCAGGCGTTCGGCGCCAATGCCCCTCCGGATGCGCACCATGCGGAAGATGGCAAACAAGCCGAATTAGAAGTGGCGAAGTTTATTAGTCTGTACGCCGCTGGTCTGACATCTGCGAAGCCCAACTGCTCGTATCACGGCGCAACCGACGGGTGGCTGTTACAACCGAAGGACTACCAGACCGCTGTTTCAGTGGCTGGACAAAGAGCAGATGCTCCTAAGCCGTGGTCAACTCCCGAAAGACTCCTCGCTCGTACCTAATTCGAGCGCCACGCGCATGGAGAGCCTATGCCGCAGCGGTCGGTCCGAAGGTCCATACATCCGGCATGACATCACTCCTTGTCTGACCCTTTCTGGTGGGCCAGATCGCGGTGCAGTTGCTGATTCTTTACGCGTCAATCGCCGGCTGCAGACTCGAGGTGAGGAGATAACCGGCACTCAAGTCACTCTGGGCGATGTACCACCTCTGCGTCTGCTCGCTCCACCTCCATTCGTCGCTCCGCTCGTAACCTCCGATCGCTGTTGCTGGAGAGCACGCTCGTTTTTGATCCAGCATCAGCCCGGCTGAGTCTCGCCGTCGGTCTCTTTGGGAACCTGTTCAGGAGAGCATGCTCGATCCTGTTCGGGTCCGGGGTGAGAGTATCCCCATCGGCTTTTCGGGTCAAAGCCGACCAAACCTCAGATACACTTCGAGCGTACCGATACCCCGTGACGAGGGTGTGTCTTCCGTGTGACGTCAGGGTGACTTTTGGCAGATTTTGGCCGCGATCGTGGATACGACGCACCAGGTTTCCATTCACGTCGATCAATGCCAGCATCAGGACTCACGTGACGGAGCCACTGGATCCCGGCAAGGGAAGGATCGAGTTCGCGGCGCCCCTACCGGGTCAGCCCAGTGGCCACCCTCAGCTGCATTCCGATGAGCAACGCATCCTACTGACTATCCATGCAGCCTGCACCTCGACGTGCTGCGCCGGCTCGAACGTCTTGACGCCGCGCCGCCGTTACGAGCCGGTCGAGCAATACCCGTCTTCCGCTCCACTGGGATGTCGATCCAGGAAGCCGTCAGGGAGACGACCGGCGTCGAGGTAGAAACCAACGGATCACACATGACGACTACCCTGGGCAGTTTCCCGCACCCCGCTGGGAAAATATTCGGGATGTGACCTTGGGTCTATACCATGTACTACTTCTTGAGACTGAACCAGCACAGCAGGAAAGACGGGTGCCGTTCCTGCCAATCTGTGGACAGGACGGGAAAGACGTGCGAGAGGTGATCAGACGCAGAGAAAGAGCCGGGTGCCAGGACCCGACCCTTCCTCTGCCTGCGCTTGGTTCGTCTACAGCATCGGAGCAAAGACCGTCACGGCTGAATGATTCGTGTTGGAGTGATGATGGTGAATGCCAACTCCGTACACGATCAGGAACACCACTGCGATCACCACCAGCGCGATGGCCAGGATGAGCAGCATCTGCCGGACTCGCCGCATCAGCCGGGTGGTCCATCCCTCCGACTGGTGTACGCTCATGGTCATGCCTGCCTCCAGCGTGCGGTAAACCGGCTACCAGTAGTAGAAGGTCGAGGGATCACCCCAGTCATCGATCCAGCGGCGCTGGCCATGATGGAAGCAGGCGCTGAGCCACTGGGTGGTCAACCCGGTGCAGATGTCCATGCCGTACTGGAGGCCGTCGTAGGGCGCGCCGCCACCGTTAAAGTTGGTGAAGCAATTGTCGATGGCAACGCCGAGGCCGGCCGGGGTGCACTGGTTGTGCCAGGCGTACACGCTGTTGCCGTTGGCGACGCCGTCCTCCCACTCATTCGCACTCCAGACGGTGCCGTTCACGATGTCACTGAGCTCGTCATCATTGGTGTAGTACCAAAAGCCGCAACAGATTCCGCTGTCCGCGACTGCTCCGGAGCCTGTGACGCACTCGCGCCACGCTCCACCGGCAGCGGAAGGTGATTGGCGTGGAAGCTGTAGTGGAGCATGGAACACTGCTGCGACCTCGCCTGGCCAGTCATCGAGGCGGGGGCGCCGGTCAGCATTCTGGCGCAGTTCCCAGCCGAGAGGTTTACCCGCTCGACCTTCACGTTAGGATTCCCTTGCGCGGCGAGAATATGAAGCGGCACGCCGCTGGCAACTGCCGCAGCGGTCGCCACCTGCGAGGTGGGCGCAGTCTGCGCCTGGGTCAGGGACGCACTGCCCAAGACCGCCGACACGACCACCAGGGCGGATACAATAGACCTGATCATCCGGGCCTCCTTTGCACGGTTCGATGATCACCTGCCGCGCCGAGGTGCCAACTCGTGCGCGGCCTCTTTCTCTCGAGTGAGCGAGAAATGGGAGTGGTTGAGCGAAGTCGATGAGCCGGTCTGTGCGACGGCAGCGCGCACTCCCTTCCACGCTGTCCATCTCACGCGGCGAATTTTATTGCATAGCCCTCCTTTCCGCTACGACGATTCAGCTCCTACAGCGAGTCTAGCAGCGTACGCAAGTAATATCAAGTATCAGAAATTAAAGCCAAGTATCTCTGCGACGGGTACCATTGATCGGCCAGGTTAGGCGTGTCGGAGGCAGAATTGGCTCGCTGGATTCGTGCACAGAAGGCCGCGGAATTGCTGGGAGTGCATCCAAGCCGCATCTCGGTGCTCATCCGGCAGGGGAAGCTCACCTGGCGCCCTGATCCGCTGGATGCGCGAGTGCATCTGGTGGATGGCGAGCAAGTACAGGCGATCCTGGACGAGCGGCGCGAGCTCTATGGGGAGACGGAAGACGAGACAGCGGGTGAGAATTGATGCAGATGAGGCGAGTCAGACGCGGTGCCGTGATCGTTTTGTCTGCTCAGATTCCACGGTTTGAGTTGAAGGATAAGGATACAGAAGAGTGGCCCATCGAGGCGATCAGAGCTTGACACAACCTCCTCTATGCTGGCTTGGAGTGATGGATGCAGGAAGGACGAGGTCATTGGTACTCTGCTTCGGAAAGGCTCGTCCGGAGGTGCCCTGATGAGGGACCGACCCGGCTCCCTACCCTCTACCTTCCTCTCGAAGCTGTAGGCGCTCGAGGAAGCGTACCTGCACAACAGCGATCCCGCCGAGCAGTCCGGATTTTACGGCGGGCCGGAGCGCTGGCGCGCGTAGCGTGAGCCGATCCTGGAGGCCATCTCGGTGGACGGGGAGTTGCTCGATACCAGCTGCGCGAACGGGTATCTGCTGGAGTGTCTCGTCGCGTGGGGACGGAAGCGGGGCGTGTCGCTCATCCCGTACGGGCTTGACCAGGGTGCGCGCCTCATCGAGCTGGCCCGTCGGCGCCAAACGCACCTGGCCGATCACTTCTTCATCGGCAACGCCTGGGACTGGAGCCCCCGCAGCGCTTCCGCTACGTCTACACTCTGGTCGACCAGGTCCCATTGGAGTACCTCGAGCCGTATCTCCGCAGGTTGCTTGCTCGGATGGTCGCACCCTGCGGCCGGCTCATCGTCGGTGACTACGGTAGCCACTCGCGCGGCATATCCGCCCGCGACGCGGCGACGTTGCTGCACTCCATCGGCTTGACAGTCGCGGGTTCTGCCGAAGGAGGAAGCCGTGGGGTGGCGCGCTTCGCGTGGAGTGAACGCGACGACGGAGTTGAGGGGCCCGCAGAACGAGTGCCCGAGCACGATGGATTTCTGGATCAATGAGAGGAGCGCGGTCGTATGCCCGTGCTGGAGGTACGACGTCATTCCCTGGTGAAGGACCACGTGCATCTGTCTCAGGCTGGGGTCGACCTCGCCCGGCGGGTGGGAGCAAGCATAGGACCATTCCATCGAGTGGTCACCAGCACCATCACCCGCACGCTGGAGACCGCCGTCACGATGGGCTTTGCGGTGGACGAGCAGTTGGCGGTCCTCGGGGAGATTCCTCCGGACGTGTGGGATGAGGTCGGGCAACACGAACGCTGGGGGTGGGACGAGCCCTTCGTCGCCTTCGCGCGTCTGGTTAGAGCGGGCGGGCCGGCGGCGCGGCTGGGTCGGGCGCAGGCCGAGGCGTGGAGGGCGATCGTCGAGGACCTCCCGGAGGACGGCCATGCCCTGATCATCTCCCACGGCCAGGTCGTCGAGGCCGGGGCGGTAACCTGCTTCCCAGACGCGGACCACGCCTCGTGGGGACCGCCGTTCGACAAGTGCGAGGGATTGCAACTAACCTACGTCGGCGATGCCTGGACCGCGCCCAAGCTACTGCGGCTCGCCGGGCAACCGCCGGCGTCAGCGACGGGGGCAGCCCGTCGATGCTAGCGGCTCGTACCGAGAGTACGGTGCAGACGGGACCAAGGCCAGGAGAGCGCTATGTTGGCGGCTTCTTCACCGCGGATATGAACAGGGTGTGCCTGTTCTGCCGTGGCGGGACGATACCAGGCTTCCAAGCTTGGCTCGATGTCTATCCCTCATTGGATTACACCGTCATTGTCCTTCCGAACTTCGACGCTCCGGCGGCCCGGAATGTTGCCTGGTTGGTGCGAGAGGGCTTCACAGGCGTTTCTCCACCCGCTCCTCTCACATCGGCGTAGGTGTTGCACGCCCTCCATCGAGTGTCCATCAAACACTGTATTGCAGACGACCAGTGCTCCATTCCTCAAAGCGAGTAGACAAAACGACGACGTAGCTGCCGGTGGGGACGAGGAGGCCGTCCCCAGACCCAGGGTTTGGCACGTCGGTTACGTTGCCGGGTCGCGAGCGTGGTGGCCGCCTCGATCTCGGTACAGTCGGCGAAGCTCTGCCCGGCCAAGGCATTCCGCCGGAAGAGTCGCCACCAGCCCTCACTGAGGTTGAGCCAGCAGGCGCCTTTGGGAGTCGGTTCCATGGGTACCCGTGGATGGCAGGTGAGCCACGCTTGGATGGGTGCGCTCGTGTGGCTGGAGAGGGTGTCGGCAATGAGGTAGGGGTCGCCGTCTGGATTGGCTTCGTCCACAGCGTCCCGCAATGCCTGGAAGCCGGCGGTATTGCGGGAGGAGGCAGTCTGGGTCAGCACCTGCCCAGCGCAGGGACGAAAGGCACCGTAGACCCACACCTTGTCAGGACCGCGACCATAGTCCAGCGTCGCTTTGATGCGATGACCGTCAGGAGACCAGCCGGGCGCGGGTGGAAAGGTCCGAGGACTCACGGGTCCAAGCTCGTCGACGGAGAGGACCGTCCCTCCCGCTGGTGGGTTGGTGTAGAGGGTGACGATCCGCGCTCTTTTGTCACAAAGTCCGGGTCAGTGCTCTGGGCCTAGGACCGGGTACGCCGCCACCGTACCCCTTCATGCCGCAGTACGCCGGATCTGACTCCGCTGGACCTGGATGCCCTGCTACTGCGCCGCGTGAACCAGCGCAGTAGCAGGGCATCCAGGTCCAGTGCGCCTCGTTGTCCGACTCCACGGTTGCCAGCTCATCCCACATGCGCACCGCCTTCCCAACTGGGAGTGAGCGTGCCAGAGCAACGATGCTGCCGCGCTCCTGCTCGGTGAGCGGCGGTTTGCGGCCCGCTCCCGCGTGATCACCCAGTGCATCGACGACTTCGGCATCTAACCGCACGATCCGCTCACGCACCGTCTGGGGATGACAGTTCAACTCCTCATCGCTGGCGGTCATGCGTTTCCGTTCCCAGCTCCCAACGATCATCTTGGCACGAGTAATCCAGTCGCCCGGTGCATGACGACTTCCCGCCAGTTTCCGCATCTGGTGCTCTTCCTTCGAATCCAGGGGCGCTCGGGCGAACAGGAGCTTTGGCATGGTGACCTCCTCGTGTCATCAGCCTACACCTATTCATACCGCCATTGAGGAATGGAGCATTAGGGCGACGATGTAGAGCTGCGGCATGGAGAGATGGGCCGGCCAGAGGGCAATGGGAACGGTTGCGGTGGTGATCCCGTTGATCGCTTCGCAAACGAGCATGCTACACTTCCGATCCCAGCGATCAATCAGAACACCGGCCAGCAGACCGAACACGAGGTAGGGAAGACCATTGAGCGCGGCAACGATACCAGCCTGCGCGGGGGAGCGGGTCAGGGCCAAGATGAGGAGCGGAAGACTGATCGCGGAGATGCGGCTCCCCAGCACGAAGACGAGCTGTCCGCTCCAGAGGACCATGTAGTCACGGTTGCGCCAGAGGGCAGCCTGGACGGTGGAGGGCATGTCCCTATGCTACGCTTCGCCGACGGTCGCGTCTCGTCACACGTCGCGGCCGTAGCCGCACACGGACATCATCGGCTGCGATCGGGACACGAAGGCGTGCGTGATGATGTCATCGTGCCGGTCCGTTACTCGAAGTTCATAACACGCTCTACTATCGACGGCATCGAGGAGGCAGCCAGCAACCAGAACCCAACGGAATGGCCAGGAAGGCACCGGCGGTGACTGTACCAAAAACCTGACCGAGCACGGATTGCGGAATGCGCTCGTACGCCACAGTGTAGATGGTGGGGTTGATCGGTCCCGAGGCGATGCCGCTGACCAAGAGGGCAACGACCGTGACCGGGGCCTACCAAGCACAATGAAGTGTCCTGATCGCGCAGGCCCTCTCGTCTGCTGCCGGAGTGAGTTCCCGGGTACACTGCCCGCCTCCTCCTCAAGCGATTATCCTGTGAGGGACCACTCCTCTCTCCGCAACCCGAGCGTATGGAGGTGCTCATGACAGCCGGGGCAGCAGGTCAGGACCGCTGGGCGACATGGCTCTTGGAATGGCGCTTTGGCGGGGATGCGACCCAACAACAGGTCGTGCTGGATCAGCTGTATCCCATGCGAGACCTGGTACTGCAGCATGCCGCGATCGAAGACGGCGATGTGGTGCTCGACGTGGGTGCGGGAGATGGCCTCATCGCCCTCGGTGCCCTCTCGCTGGTTGGCGCGCACGGCATCGTGATCTTCAGTGACATCTCGCAGGATCTGCTCGATGTCGCCCGCTCGCTCGTCGTCCAGATGGGCATGCTCGATCGCTGCCGGTTTCTCCACGCCCCGGCGGAGGATCTCTCGGCCTTCGCGGCTGCGTCGGTCGATGTCGTCACTACCCGGTCAGTACTGATCTACGTCGATGACAAGCGTGCCGCGTTGCGGGAGTTCTTTCGGGTCCTCAGGCCGGGTGGCCGGCTCTCCACCTTCGAGCCAATCAATCGCTTCGGGTTTCCCGAGCCACCGGGCCAGCTCTTTGGCTATGACGTGACGCCCATTCAGGGCATCGCCGAGAAGGTTCGCGTCGTCTATCGTCGCGTTCATCCGCTGGACACCGACTCCATGCTGAACTTCGACGAGCGTGACCTGCTGGCTGATGCCGAGGCGGCTGGCTTCGATGAGATCCACCTGGAGTATCAGGCGGACATCGGCCCGAACCTCACCCTCCCCTGGGACACCTTCGTGCACACCTCGTTCAACCCCAGGGCCCCAACGCTAGAGGAAGCAATGCGGGAAAGCCTGACCGCGACCGAGGCCGACCGGTTTGAGGCCTACCTGCGACCGCTCATGGATACGGCGCCGGGAACCTTTCGGAGCACCACGGCCTACCTCTGGGCCACGAAGAGGTAAGGGGGTGCTCCATCCCGGGCGCCAGATTGCGAAGACGCAGCAGTAAGTGACGGTCGCCGATCTGCCGGTGATGGCCCGCTTCAGTGCGCCACGGGGTAGCGAGTCCCACCTGGACCGGATCGAGTTCTCGGCCGTGTGTCTCACTGGCTGGTAGCCGCACATGCTTCTTCAATCGTCAGATTGTTGATGAACGGCAGAAAGACCACCGCCGTCACAACCAGTAGCGCTCCAGCAATCAAAAAGGGCGCGGCGAGGCCGAACCTCGCTGCCAGTATGCCGCCGAGCAGGGACCCGAGTGATAGACCGGCCAGGGCGAGTAGCTTGTTGACGCCACCGATCCGACCCCGGAGTTCGTCCGGAATCAACACCTGTCGCAGCGAGGTGACGGTCAGGCTCCATACGACCGAGTGGAAGATGTAGAGGGCCAACATGAAGCCGACCAGGAGAGCGCTCGAGGTCAACGCGATGACGAGATACGAGGCCGCTCCCAATAGCAAGCTGCCGCTGATCGTCCAACCTCGTCCCAGTTTTCGCCGAGCCGTCTCGGCCAACGCACTTCCCGCCAGTCCGCCGACCGCCGAGCCGGCCAGTAACAGGCCGTATCCGGTATCGCTGAGGTGCAAGATTTCCCTGGCGAACAGCACGAGGATCGAGAACGGGATCACGTAACACAGATTGGTCAGGGCGGACATGATCGACAACGAGCGCAGCAAGCGGTGCTGGACCAGCCAATGTCCGCCTTCGACAATGTCACGGCGGATGCCTGACTGCGCGTGTCGAGTTGCCAGGTGCCCTCGGAAGTTGCCCCGCAATCCCAGAAAGCAGAGGGCGGCACCGGCAAAGGACGCGGCGTCCAGCAGAATTGGTAGTGCTGCTGCGATGCCGAACAAAACCCCCCCCAAGGGCGGTCCGACGAACTCGTCGGCCACCAATTGCGCGGCGGTGAGCTGGCTGTTGGCCCGGTCCAGGTGCTCCTTCGTCACGAGGGAGGGAAGAACCGAGAATCCGGTGTTGTCGGCGACCGTTTCGAGCAAGCCCAGCCCCACGAACACGGCATACAGCAAGGACATGCTCGCGAAACCGGCACTCACGGCCACACCCAGCACAGCCATGCAGGCCGCGCGACCAAAGTTGGTGCTGTAGAGCAGAAACCTGCGGTCCATCCGGTCGACCAGGGCACCGCTGATCACCACCACGAGCAACCGGGGCACTGTGTAGGAGAAGGATAGGCCGGCGATCAGCACCGGGTTACGGGTGATGGTCGCGGCGAGCAGTGGTGCGGCAATGAAGGTGAGACCGTCGCCGAGATTGGAAATGGCGCTCCCCACCCACAGCTTCCGGTACTCCGAGCCTAACGACATCACGTCCCTCTCCCCACTCCCGTGCGACCAGTGGCGAACACATCATACTGCTATGTTCTTCTGTCCTCGTTCAGCGGTCGCACAACCCGGCCGTGAGGAGGATGGAGAGGAACCTCCCAGCAACGCGGCGTTCCCGGCTTGCGTTACAAGAAGGGCTGCTCGCGCCCCCGGAAAACCGGGA
>JAABUJ010002632.1_pt1 | contig 21669 bp, 19 predicted proteins | sample 5559131 | NCBI WGS metagenome assembly JAABUJ01 (sample SAMN10711875, study PRJNA513366) | rock metagenome | isolation source: Antarctica rocks | place: Antarctica: Victoria Land, Mt New Zealand nord | collected 2016-01-07
GTATCTCTGAGAAGAGGCTGGAGAGTTCCTTATCAACAATGATATGCGGCAATTGATCTTCGTAGTTGAAACAGCAACCTCTAGTATGCTGAAAGAAGCTTTGCGCAACAAAAAAGACTTCCTCGCCAGAGCAGTGATATTCGCCAGATACAAAGACGAGACGGCGGGCGAGGATAGTCTCTTGCACAGTCCACACGCGCTTCCACCAAGGACTCCTAAACCAGACCGTCATGTGAAGAAGCGCTTCAAGGTTGTTCCAGTGCAGATTCTCTTTGTACATGGCGCGTATGGTTGTCATGATGCTGCTAGTGTTTTTGTCGCCCTCGCCAAGCCAAACGACGACCTGGTCAGCAGTTCGGTATATCCGCCCCATCTGTCGAACTTGGTGGTTGCGCTCCTTGATATCAGCTTGATTGATGCAGATCGAGTCAATCCACATCACGCGTTGTCTGTCCGGCAAGCGCAGGTGGCGGAGCGCCGAAGCAAGATTCTTTGTAGCACTAAATTGACTTTTCGACAGTACTATAGGCTCAGTATCGCATGGATCTCCCCAGCAGTAGGACAATGCCTCGTAGGGTGGCGGCTCATCCATAGGCGTGGTAATAAGCCTGCAGTCTATTCTGTTCTGTGAAGTGGGGTGAGGGTAAGATAATCGCCAGCCTCAATTGTGAGGTCGGTTCGCTGAAAGATGTGTAGATGGCATTCATTGTGATTCTGAAGATTAGAACTCTTTGGAACCTTATGTAACGTTGATAAGCGGACAAGACCAGGAGGAAGACGCATGCCAGGCGAGAGTAGGCCAAAGGAATATACCTTAAAGGAGCGTGGGCCAGAGGAGCGTACGTTGAAAAGGGTGTAGGCTGGGGGAGCGTGCATCACACGAGTGTACGCTCTGAGGATCAAGGGCACAGAAATGTAGGCAACCGTGCGTAGGACTCGGCATTAGTCCAATCTGATCGAGAGCTATCATCAGGATCTAGACGCAAGACGTACTGCAAAGAGCAAGAAGGAAAAGACATGATTAAAGGTCCACGGGTGCCTAGTAGGCAACACAATATCACATGATGCTGTGATGCCTGATATGCGAACTTCTGACAAGGGTTCAAAGCTAGGAACTATGGGACAGACTGAACACAAATCTTATCAGCTCAGACGTAAACTCAGGCCCTAAGAAGTATGTTCAAAGGTGAGCTTCAGAATTTTAGAGCTATCAGATATGAATTGAATCTGTAGAAAGTTGTTTTCAATTTGTTACCCTACCGTATTATTACGTACTTTAGGCTACCTTACCTGGTACGGTAAAGGAGATGGATAGGAATTATTAGTAAGGAATGACCAATCAACAGTATCCACCTCACATACCGTGATTAGTCAGCGGAGGCTCTGTCGGGACCCTGAAAACGGGGGCTGTACGAAGCACCTAGGGTTGAGCCTCGTCCGTCATGCTTGGTAAGGTAGGTGGTGCTCCTCTCCGCCCTTGCCTACCTACCTTAGGTACACGAAAGCAGACTGAAACCTACTATGTTGAAGCTGTTGTCTTGGATTTATACATCTAGCCTCCAGCGGACATAGTGCTGATATTTTACAGAGAAGTAAGAGAGCAAGAGATCAGGGGAGGGCAGGGGGCTGGAAGAACGAGATGGTGGAGGAGGAGGACGAGCGCGGAGTGGAAGGGTGTCGTGGAGAATATGGGCTAGCTTTGTGAGAGAGGAGTGGATAATCGACATGGAGAACTGAAGTGGCGATAACCCGATAAGTCTCAGTGCAGGAGAGGTGACCAAGAGCTGCAGGAAGTGTAGAAATTGTACTCCGTATGTTGATCACGCAGACACCACTATAGACCGCCCTCCATTTAGCGCAATTCACCAACCCAAAAGCGCGCAGTACGCATGCGCCCGCTCAAATCCACACTCCAATGCTAAAGCCCTAGCCGTGTCAGCCCTGTACACGTCCCTTATAGCCCAAACCCACGCCTAACACGACACCGTTCCCCCCGGGTATTCCCAAAACGCCCCGTTCAAGTCGCCCATAATAATCAGACGCATCCTATCAAACATCCAACCCCTTCCCCGCAGCCTTGATAACAAGCACGCTCGCCTTGACGCCCATAGCCAACATCAACTCCGCCACATCACCCAAACACTTCCTGCGCTCTGGCACCACATCAACGTCGTCTGCGACCCAGGACGATAGTTCGCGCTCGAAATGACCATGAGCGCCCTTGCCGACGATCACGAGATCTCCGGCGTTCTTAGGGCTGGCACCAACTTCAAGCTGGGCACGTGAAAGCGCCTCTCTCGCTGGATGGGTGGTGTCGAGGATGTCGAAGACGACGCGGGATGACAGAGCGGAGGGGAGGGAATCCCGCAGGGAGACGAAGAAGGCCATGTCACGCTCCTTGTCTGGAGCAGTGCTTGGCTCGGGGATGGTGCTGGCCGACTTGATGTTTTCTATGCTTTCTGCTGTGCGTGTGCGCGAAGGCGGAGGTGACGCGGCTTCCGATGCCGTAGGGTCGGTTCCCGCAGGAGCGCAGAAGTAGATGATCGTTGCCGTTACAGTAGGATTCTGCGCCAGCTGCAGGACGAAGCGCAAGGTTACGCGATCGTCTGCGCCGCCGAAGAATGGGAAGAAGATATGATGACTCCTGTCGACGATCGGGGTCGAAATATTTGCGTCGCGGGCGCCTCGCATGCTGAGTCCGCTGACTGTCCTGTTCAATGTCCGTTCCGTCTCCCTTGACGGTCCGCCAAAACCCCTGTTGACAAAAACAGCGGTAGTGCACCACGCCTTGGTTAGAGCGGTTGCGATGAACTGATTGTGCGGACTACTCGTGAATCTGTTCTCCGTGCTATCGAGAAGCGAGCCTTGTCCGTCGTTGACGCTTCCCGTCTCACTCCAAGGGATGAGAACCAGGTCGGAAGATAGATCTGATGCTTTATTCGTCAGGGTGTCAGCGTAAGAGCCCTCGGGAATAACTGCTACACCTCCCGAGACTGCGACGTTGTTCAATCGACCGAATGTGCGAAAGATGTTGACGACTGGGTCTTGTACGGCATACTCATCAGCTTCAGAGACTTTCATGACCGAGGATGTACGTTCGGTCAACTCGAGCATGCGGACACCGTGGACTTCAAGAATGCTTCGCCGTCTGATGGAAGGTGTTGCCTCGGTCATATCGGCACTCTCCTCTGGGATGCTGCTAGCTTTGAGTGGATGGACCTTCGGAGTGGTTTCTGAAGAGCTGTTCAGGTTGAATAAAGTAATGAGAGTGAGTAGACTTGGTAGACTGTCAAGTCGGAGGTTGACAAGAAGTCTACTGAACTGAGTGTTCTGCAGCTTTTCGAGGGTGATAGTATCCTTGTCGTGGCGGTCATCCGGTATTAGACACGTACCATCCCAGTCAATCTCACCACGCTTCCAAGATTCAAGCTTCTTCTGATACCACGGAGGGTATAAGGCAGCAGTCAGTGGTGTTGTCGCGAACGTGGTAATAAGTGCCATGACCACGAAAATTGTGAAGGTCCGGGTACTTAGAATCTTGGCATCAAGCCCAATATTCTATCCTTATCAGTTATGGCTTCATGGAAGCGCTGCTTGTGCTTACCAAGACAATCAGTTCCACTAGACCTTTGCAACTCATCAAGGCACCAATGGTAAAGCTTTCCCTCCAAACAAGCCTGCAGCACCGCGCAGCGAGGGATCCACCAATGAACTTTGCCGACAATGCCACAGTGATAACACAAAGCACATAAGCCCACGTGATGCCATCATTGAGCAGTCCGATATTAGTGCTCAGTCCAGAGAGGGCAAAGTATAGTGGCAGAAAAAGCACGCTAACCATATCTTCTACCTTTTCAGTAAGCTTGATGGCGAAGCCACCATCGTGGGGGCACATCAAGCCGACGAGGAAGGCACCGAAGATGGGGTGGACACCAATGATGCCAGTAAAGAAAGCGGACGTCAGAGCCATAAGCAGAGTGAGAGCCACGACGGTCTGTGTAGGTCCATTCTGAAGGCTTCCAGTACGCCTCAGGATCCACATGAACGCAGGTCGAACGCAGTAAATCAGAAATAGTGTCCAGGCAACACATGTTAGGAGCACCCAAACTGCAGTCAGTCCAGTACTAGCATTTACCAACGCAACGCAGAGAGCGAGAAGGATCCAGCCAACAACATCATTCCCTACTCCCGCTGACAGAACAATAACTCCAACCGGGGTACTGAGCAGTTTAAGCTCACTCAAAATACGGCAAAGGACGGGAAAAGCCTTCCACTATCAGCACAGATGTCATAAATTGCACAACGATAACGTTATACCGTGATTGCCATCGCAACACCAATGAACAACATGTATACCCCAAAGTTGATCGGCTTTGTCCCGGGCTCATCCTTAAACTGACTGTAAAGTCCAGAGGCAATTGCGCACCCGAGTCCAAATGGCAAGGCCATGCCAGCCGCACCCACACTCAACGCGACCTTCCAGTTGCTCACGAGAAACCGCAAATCAACTTCCAAGCCCACCAGGAAGAGGAAGAGAATCAGACCAAGATTGGCGACCAGAGTGAGTGTGGGCATGGAAGCAGCCGGGAAGATGGTATCTGTGAAGCCCGGTATTCGGCCCATGACTGAAGGACCGAGCAAGATGCCGCCGATGACCTCGGCGATAACACGAGGTTGGCGGAGTTTGGAGAGGGGGAAGTGTAGTAGGCGGCAAAAGATAATGATAATGCCAGCCTGCGGTTGAGGGAGTCAGCTTCAGGAGGGAACTCAGGCGGACCAGAGTAGGGTCCTGACCTGTATGATAAACATGGAAATCGGATTCTTGGAATCATAGTGTGATGGATTGGCTCCGTCGAGGATCCCTCCTTGCGGAGTAGCCCTAGAAGTGCTCGAAGATCCAGCGGTCAGCGAGCTTGTGGCAGTCACGCTCTTTACTACCGTCGAGGCCACAGACGAAGCCATGCCGATCAAGGCAAGATCCAAGGCGCGGCTTGAGTGGAATTGTCTCGAGCTTTAGAGGTAGAAGGTATTCGGAAGTCCAGGCCTATCCATGGTGGATATCGACAGTCAGGCATGATCTCTTTAGGAGTACCTTATCAGCTGCATGTCTCACGCACAAGGCATCTGGATGAATGCGGCGTGACTAAGGTAAGGTTAGTCTGTGCATGCTTTAGTCAGCAACAACAAGCTTTGGAAGTTGGTCCTGCGTAAGGTAAGGTAAGGCAAGGTATCTTAGATTTGATTTGATTGAAAGGAGACAAAAGGAATACACTCAGCATGAATTGCTGCTATGCATCGCTTCGGAAAGAAATATCACGCGGGTACTCGCATGACAGCTGCGCAACATGTTACCTTAGACCCGCGAGGACTGGGGCACCTTAAGTGTGGTGATGATCTAGACCCTTGCTGACAAAGGGATCTCTGAGATGATGCTGTGGGTCATGAGTACGCCATAACTTATCTTTCTGGCTCCGCGATCCGATTAGGAATCTAGGTGTGCCATAACTGCTGCCAGTGCTGATGAGGAGAAACCATCTATCTACTCGTAGAAGTCTGCCAGATCAAACTGAGAAATTCCCTTTGTTGATTGTTTGGGCAAATCTCGGACTGTTTGATAAGTTTCTTCGAATGTTTCATCCTGTTGTTGGATGGCTCCTTGTTGCTAAGAAGCATTTATAACTTCCCTTGACAAAGATGTATGAAATTAAGCATTCAACCGTTGACGACCTAGGGTCAGACAGCATGGGGACGTGTGGCATTGCGATGGCGAGTCAGCGCCCGCGCCTATCGCTGAGTCGTCATTGGCCGTTAACGTTAACCCACGTCAGTGTGCTGCATGGGGTTACAAGGATGTTGTTTCAGCCTCGTCGAGACCTGGCTCATCTTGCGGCGTAAGGACTCCTCATCGTTCCTGCTTCATTTGGGAGTCCAACGAGACCGTATGCCATACCCAAGTGGACATTGCCTTTACTTCTTCAGATGGGTCTGACGGTATTGCATCCAACCGAAGGGGTGGGGGCACTAGAGGATCTGAAGGTGGAGTAAGTCATAGCCCGTTTGCGAGTCTACTGTCATTCTACTCTGGAGCTGGTGGCACACATTCATCGATATGGAAACTTACCTTAACCATCTCCCAGTATCGTCGCTGTGCCTGGACTCAACGGGGATCCCATAGAGACGTGGACACATCACAAGACAAAAGCGTTCTGGCTCAAAGACTTTCTTCCATTGGATATCGTTGGCGCCAGAGTCATGACATTTGGCTACAATGCCAACGTCCCATGTGGGAATACAACAGCGGATATCAATGATCATACGAAAGACTTACTCAGCAGTCTAATCGACAAGCGGGAAGAAGACGAGGTAAGCCGGTCATGTTTGCCGTTACAGCTGTGGCAACGCCTGATGTAGAGGCACTAGGAAGCGTCGAGACCTCTCCTCTTCATTGCTCACTCGCTAGGTGGTATTATTGTGAAGAAAGTAAGTCGACCTCTGTCTGTAAGCACTGAAACTCGGAAGTCTGATATCTCAACAGGCTCTCTTCGCGGCACGCATCGAAGCCCAATACCATAGCCTGTTTCAAAACACCCTTGGGATTGTATTCCTGGGTACTCCTCATCGAGGGAGTGAGAAAGCAAGTTATGGGAACTTCCTTGCCGATGTTGCTTCTGCCGCGATGCACAAACCTAGCTCTCGTCTCATCACCGCTTTGAAGACTAATAGTCACGAGCTACTACAACTCACCTCCGAATTCAGGCATCAGCTCCCAAATTACCAAGTGGTTAGCTTCTACGAGAGGAAGCCAATGAAACCATTCACTAGCTTAGTGAGTCAGTGTGTTGTTGACGGATGTCCATCTATTGATTCTCTCGTTCAATCCAGATCGTCGAGAAACACTCCGCACTCTTGGAAGTCGAAGGCGAAGACCAGATACCGGTAGATGCAGACCACGTAGACATGTGCAAGTTTGCCGGACGCGACGATGAGGTGTACGAGAAGCTGTTCAAGAGATTAGGTAGAATGGTGAAAGGAAAACGTGTTGAAGTCAATTCCGGACGTACGTGAAATAATCAACGTCGCTGTTACTTATTGCATATGAAGACAATTTCAATGACATTTACGATTAGTCCATGTGACCAAATCCCGCAATAAGCATTACGAGCTTCCCCGCCACGTTAGCCCAGACTTCACCGGCCGGAAGCAAATATTGCAGAAGCTCAGAGAGGTGTGCCTGTCAACAAGGGATCAAAAGATACAGATAAGAGCCGTGCTGTATGGGATGGGCGGATCAGGCAAAAGCCAGATCTGCTTGAAGTTTGCGCAAGACTATCGCGACCAGTAAGCGCTGATCTTAGGGTTTGGCTAGTCATATTCAGTGGCACCGCACACTGACTGGATCTTAGCTTCTGGGGTATCTTCTGGATCGATGCCAGCAGCAACGAGACTGCAGAACGAGGGTTCGTGGAAGTGGCTCGGATCTGTGGACTTGAAGCAGACTTCACCGCCGCTAAAAGACGGCTTGCGAATCTCGAGGATCCGTGGCTGCTAATAATCGACAACGCTGACAATCCCCAGTTGGACGTTCTCAGATACTTCCCGACTGGCGATAGGGGTACGATCTTACTAACTACTCGAAATCCTGATTGCAAGGTTCACGCAACAAGTGGTTCATTCGAGATCCGTGAGATGGAGCTTGAAGATGCGATTACCTTACTTCTAAGAACAACCGAAGCCGAGGACGTTTTCGACGCTGCATCTAGAAGCTTGGCGAAACCCGTGGTGGAGACTCTTGGTTGTCTTGCCCTTGCAATTGTCCATGCTGGTGCTGTCATCAGGCAGGGGCTTTGCAATATGGAGGAGTATTGTGGCACCTATTCTCGTCGCCGAAAAGCGCTGCTGAGCCGTCTACCCCTCCAGACTAGTAGTGACTATAAATACACTGTTTACACAACGTTCGAAATCTCCTTCACGATGATTGAGAGTATGTCGGACGACACTTCCCGCAATGCTATCGAGATCCTGCAACTGTTCTGTTTTTTCCATCATGATGGAATCTCTGAAGATATCTTGAAACAGGTCTGGAAGAATATGCGAAACGGGCAAGGTACAGACTGGATTTGGTCACTTCAGCTCGGCGTGCTTCGTCAAGATACCTCTCAGGAGTGGGACCCCTATCTCATTCGAGAAGCGATCAACCTTCTGTCATCGTTCTCCCTCCTCACAGTCTCCAGGAGCGGAGATCGGATTCTCGTGCAATCTCACCCACTCGTGCACGCTTGGGCTCGTGATAAGATGGATGAGACCGAGCAGAAACGGTGCTGGCTCAAGGCCGCTTCAACCCTGGCTATGTCGATTAAATGGGATGTCGACCTTCTCGACGACCAACATCAAAGGTCCCTCGTACCCCATCTCGATTCCTGCCTCGTTCTTCGTGTCGATGAACTCTTTGTTGAAGAGAACGCACGCGAACGACTCCACATGGCCATTACATTTGCTGACGTTTATGATCATGCTTTTCGATGGCAGAGGGCATTGGAGTTACAAGAAAGGGTAGTAGAGGGGTTAAGAAACGCATGTGGTGAGGAGGATGCTCAAACTCTGATTGCACTGTCAACGCTTGGGAATTACTATCAGAAAGTGGGTGAGGCGCAGAAGGGTCTTGGAATTCTTGAACAAGTTCTAAGCACACAGAGAAGAATAGTTGGTGAGGAGGATCCCAACATTCTTTATACAAAGATTTCTCTTGCAGCTTGTTACTTTTACCTTGGTCAACATCATAATAGTATAAATCTGTGTGAAGAGACTGTGGAAATCATGACAAGATTATGGGGCAATGAAAATCGTTGGCCACTTGGTGTAACAGGCTGTCTTGCAGATTCCTATGCTGCGTTGGGTCAAGAGCAGAAGGCCATAGAACTTCAGGAGAGAGTGTTAGAAATACAAAGGAGAGTGCTGGGTGAGGAACACCCAGAAACACTTTCCTCAACACGTCGTCTTGCATTTGATTATGCCAAAATGGGTCAAGTGCAGAGCGCCTCAGAACTTCAGGAGAAAACGCTAGAAATAGAAAGGAGAGTGTTGGGTGAGGATCACTCACAAACACTCCTCTCGATGACCATGCTTGCATTGAGCTATGTTAAGCTGGGTCAAGTGCAGAAGGCCATGGAACTTGAAGAGAAGACATTGTCATCAGAGAGAAGGGTACTGGGTGAGGAACACCCATATACACTCATATCAATGAGGAATCTTGAATGTAGCTATGATATGCTTGATCAAGTGCAGAAGGCCATGGAACTTAGGGAGAAGATGTTAGATTTACGAAGAACACTGGGCGAGGAACACGCTGATACCCTCGAAACAATGCATGCTCTTGGAGGCAATTATAGTGAGGTAGGTCAAGTGCAGAAGGCCATGGAACTTAGGGAGAAGATGTTAGATTTACGAAGAAGAACACTGGGCGAGGAACACCCTGATACCCTCGAAACAATGCATGCTCTTGGAGGCAATTATAGTGAGGTAGGTCAAGTGCAGAAGGCCATGGAACTTCAAGAGAAGACATTACAGATACGAAGAAGGGTACTGGGTCAGGAACACCCAGACACACTCAGTACAATGGAGGGTCTTGGACACAGCTATTACAAGCTAGGTCAGATGCAGAAGGCTGTGGAACTTGGAGAGAAGACATTACAAATACGAAGAAGATTACGGGGCGAGGAAGCGATTAGCACACTCGGATCAATACAGAATCTTGCGGGGTGCTACCATAAACTGGGCCATGTTGAAGAAGTAATCCGGCTCTGCGATAGGGGTCTTGAAATAAGCATGCGGACGTTGGGCGAACAGCATCCTCGAACCGTCAGATTCCGGAAATGCCTTGCATACTACCGTCAAGATTCAGCTCCGTCCCAGGAAGTGTCTAGGCCAGACCCTTTATCGCAAATCACCACAGACTCGCCACTCAATGTAAGATCCCTGAAGAGTGGGCATTTACAAAGGTTGCTGGTAAAACTGCGGCTATCGAGGGGCTCCAAATAAGCAGCCCTCGAAGGCAAGAATGCGTCTCTTGTCTTGCTTTGGCGACTTCCCTTGCTATCGTTACAGTGACCACGATACCTATCGCGGCGATGTTCAGTACGCAGCACAGACCCCCACCACCAACTTTCATCGGGATCATGTTAAGCTTGCCTTGAGGTCCTGACTGGTGACCGAACCGCAAGAATTTTGGGCTATCTATGCGGACTAGGGACTGGGCTGGACCTTTCGATAGTATTTCTTTACGGTCATAAAGCAGTACCAAGTTGCCCTACTTTTATTTTCAACATCGTTGTTTCGACAGTCGTTTTTCAGGCACGAAATCGCACGTTTGTTTCATAATTCTGCTTATTGTGTATCTACACTCGTTCAAATCACCTGGCGATATGCTCCTACGTCTGACGTTATCTTTGACCTATATACAATCCTAGGTAAATGACTCTTGTTTGATATCTCGTTCTAGACCCGAGATTGGATTGGATTAGTGTGTTGGACAGATCCGCGCTGAAGTGATCCAATTCAACGTCTTCCCGCTGGGAGGTGAGTATGACGCCAGGGAATACGCCGAAGCCGAGTTCCAGATGAAATGTCAGCTTTGGACCGCCGTCGCACCGACCGAAGATTGAAAAGAATGGTTTCCATAGCGGGTTTCATGTTGTCAGGTTCAACCCTCCGACATATTCAGATGGCGAAATGAAGTGGAGGTTGCGTGGAACATACTCGTTTGAGGAATCGGTGGGTACTCTCTGGGGCTTTCCCACGCCGCTGCCATGCCCTCGAAGATATCTGCACGCTCACCTTTAACTTTGTAAGATGTCCTCGGATTTTCTCGCCGATAGCACCAGGACAGGCAATGCCCGGAAGATGTTCAGGGTCGCCACGGAAGGGAAATGTTCTTATCGTAACATATGCTGGCGACTTCGGAAGCTACGGTGCGGTTGCAATGAAGGAGAGATTCCGAACGCTCGAGGCCATAGCTTTGCGGTGGGAGAAGGGGCGACAAGAGAGAGCATATAAATCTTGTTACTGATTCTGGCAGCATCGCTATAATTGTAGGAGGAACCGGACCTTGCAATGGATTGTAAAGGCACTGTAAGGTCTTGAAAGATAGGAAGAATTGACTGTAAAGCGACTAGCTAGTACATAACATGCGCCTGTGAATTCAATGTGACGTTGGTGTTCGTGTATAGCACCATCAATGGGCGACAGTGACGAAGCTCGCTACGTTGTTCCTTAAAAAGTTGCGCAGGCCGGTAGACTGTAGTGTGGGCTACACATCTTCACAGCTACCACAGCTCACTCTGAGCATTTCCCACCGGATGCACGTTCCAATATGGCAGGCTTTACGGTCATTGCCTAGAACTTCATTACCCCGAAGCTGCCGATTTGTCGCCGGCCGTCGACATCCTCTCGCGACGCGGAGTTTCCACCGCTCAGCAGTAGCCTACCGAAATTCCGAAGACCCTGTCGCACCCTCGGATTCGACATGGACACGCGTTGCGCACGACGCTGCGCCTAAGTTGGATAATATAGAGTCATTGCTGCAGAGCGCAGATGGTCCGGAGCCGGCAAATACAACAACGGAGGGTTCTCAGACGACAAAGGACAGGAGTAACTATGGATCTGCAGCACGCAGGGCCGGGAGGAATGTACCAAAGACCAAAACGCTACCACAAGTCCCGGTGTCAGTGCAATTCTTGGAGAAGAACGTCTCACTGCAAGAGGAGTTACGAGCGAAGCCCGAGTTGTTGGACAAAGTCAACTCCAATGTTGGATTGGGGGCAACAGGGCGAGACGGAGATATTGAGACGGAGGATACCTCAAAAGCAACGCAGCCGTCTGCCTCACCGGTAGGCCCGAAAGCTACCAATTACCTTTTAAGGTCGAACAGATATGAAATCAACCCGGATGTCTGGCTCGAGATTCGTGCACATGTCGCCACGGGCCTGAATATGCTCTCAGAACAACACCCTAATAGTTTTCCGGCGACGAAGACGCACTTATTACTCCATTGCCCAGAGGATGGTGGAATGTTTTTCCTCGATGCAGTAGTCGAATCAATCGCAGCAGATACTGGTGCGGATTTGCTGTCTCTGGACCCTCAGGATCTTGCGGAACTGGGAGCGGAGTACCTCGGCGATGCTGCGGATGTTACACCGTACAGCTTACGCTCCCTAGGCTACGATGCCCACCGTGTGGTATCAAGGCAGGAAGGGAGAGAGCTGGAAGACTCGGCGGAAGAAGAAGACGAATACGACGACGATCCAGATGATGTTCAGAGCCAAGCTTCGAAGGGCAACCCCTCCATATTTGCTGTACCGATGTTTACAAAGATCAGCACAACAGTACCAGTCACGAATATCCAAGCGACCATCTCTGAGTTCCTGAAGAATTCTGGTCACTTCAAGAACGGGATCGATCTTCCGAAACCACAATCCAGATCTACCACATCTTCTACTGAATCGGCCGATGATGCGAAACTTTCGTACTGGATAGACAGTGTGTTGAACACTTGCTATACCAAGAAAGCCATGGGTGAGTACCTAACCCAATCGAAAAGCGACGCCCATATCCCTGGACCTGACCAAAAATCAATCAACGGGGTCCTCTCAGAAGCTGAGCTCGATGGTTCCAGACTGGTCATTCAGGTGTCAGAACTATTTAAACGATCACAGATAGTGCTGATTAGGGACTACAAGGAGCTGAATGCTACTCGAGAAGGGAGCAAGATCCTCGCACTACTCCTTGCAGCTGTACGGAAGCGAAGAAAGAATGGACAAAGGATCATGGTCGTTGGTGCAACTTCTTCTGTAGATCTCGTGCCATCCGTTTCGAAGGCGGGCTTGAAGAGCCTTCAGTCGGAGTCTGAGGACACAGCTATACGAACAATCGTCGTACCTCCAGGCAACCACGACCACAATGCTGTTGAAAGCAGCTTTGCCGAAGACCTGAAGCTGAGAACGACACAGATCAATTTGCGACATCTACGTGATATGATCAAGCGGCTAAGCTTCGATTCAAGCCGCACAAACGCCATAGTTCAAGCTCCAGAATTGGCGATTGACTCGGCTCAAGCGTTTGCGTCTGGCTTGGGGGCTTCTATCTGGCCTTTCGACCGGGTCCACAGAACCGCTGTCCTTTCTCTGGGACTGCTGAACGGGGACGAAGTACTAAACGCAACTCACATCGAGCGTGCTCTTCGTCTCACAGACTCAAGCGATCAAGTCAAGTATGAGTGGTTAAATGAGGAGCAACAACGGGGAGGTGTGTCGAACGACCCCGCAAGCCAGCATACACATAAACCTGGTACTACGGCAGCGAACAGAGCCAACGACGAGAAGATGAAGCAACTGAGGAAGACTTGCACCACTCATGAGAAAAAGTTACTTGGTGGAGTCATTGACGTTGAGAACATCCACACCACCTTTGCCGACGTGCAAGCCCCTCCCGAGAACATCGAAGCCTTAAAAACACTCACCTCTTTATCCCTCATCCGCCCCGAAGCATTCACCTACGGCGTGCTCGCGACCGACCGCATCCCAGGCCTCCTCCTTTACGGTCCTCCCGGTACAGGCAAAACTCTCCTCGCCAAAGCCGTCGCGAAAGAGAGCGGCGCGACGGTGCTCGAAGTGAGCGGCTCGGAGATCTACGACATGTACGTGGGCGAAGGCGAAAAGAACGTGAAAGCGATCTTCTCGCTGGCGCAGAAACTCAAACCCTGCATCGTCTTCATCGACGAAGCAGACGCCATCTTCGGCTCCCGCGGCGGCGCCGGCTCCACCCGCACCAGCCACCGCGAGCTCATCAACCAGTTCCTCCGCGAGTGGGACGGCGTCAACGACCTCGCTGCCTTCATCATGGTCGCTACCAACCGCCCCTTCGACCTCGACGACGCCGTCCTCCGCCGTCTTCCGCGCCGTCTCCTCGTCGACCTTCCCCGCGAACCTGACCGTCTCGCTATCCTATCCATCCACCTCCGCCATGAAGTCCTCGCCCCTGACGTCGACCTCCCCTTCCTCGCCGCGCAGACGCCGCTTTACTCCGGCTCCGACCTTAAGAATCTCGCCGTAGCGGCCGCTCTTGCGTGTATCCGCGAGGAAAACGCCGAAGCTGCCAAGCGCACCGGGCCCGAGCCGTATCGGCACCCGGAGAAGAGGGTACTGCGGAAGAGGCATTTCGAGAGGGCGCTGGAGGAGATTAGCGCGAGTATTAGTGAGGATATGAGTTCGTTGGCGGCGATTAGGAAGTTTGATGAGAAGTATGGGGATCGGAGGGGGCGGAGGAAGAAGAGTGCGGGCTGGGGGTTCGGGACGGTGTCGGAGGCGGAGAGGAGGGGTGAGGGGGGGAGGGTGCGGACTCAGACTTAGACTTGATGCCGGTAGGAGCGCCAGCTGTAGGTGCTTGTGCTGGGGTGGGATGTGCATGGTTTAGTGTGTTTAGAGGGGTTGATGTGGGTACTATGACTGGCCTGCTTAGCTGGAGGACTTTTGCCGTGAAAGGTAATTATAGATGGCGTTGCGACAATCCTGTCGCGGCCATCCCAATTTTACAAGAGATCTCCGGACTTTGCGTAGACCTCACAATATACAAGTAGAATGTGCATGAATTGTGTCGAGTCATTCTTTTTACTTTCTGACCAGCGTCCGTGTCCCGCTCACATCTCCAACTGTAGCTCTCGGGGCTCGCAATCCAAAATCATAACCTTGATCTCTCCCATAATCAGATATTGCAGGTAAACGGGCCCTATTCGTCCTTACACACCAACCGCCCTGAATTCGGCTTAGTTATGGTCTATAGCCGTGGGGTGAATCGTTGCAGTATTGCAAGAGGTAAATGGTCGTTGTGCGCAACGTTCGGTCCCCAGACAAATGGGAGTGTTCAGAGCAAAATGGGAAGTGTCCTGATGTGCGTGATGGTCTTACAGCTCGGAGAATAGCTCATCACGGATGTCCAGTGGAGCAGCGGACAGCGCGCGAACCCTTTAAACTGGCTCCATACCGACTATAACTTCGCCAGCAGCGCCTTCCCAGCCCGACTATCATTCTTCCTGCCCAACTGCCCCGAAATCCACGCCCCAATCTGCGCCATCATCTCCACATCCACCCCCGTCCTCAACCCCAGCGAATGCAAACAATAAACCAAATCCTCCGTCGCCACATTCCCCGTCGCCCCCTTCGAATACGGACAACCCCCCAAGCCCCCAACACTACTATCGAACGTCCGAATCCCATGCTCCAACCCCACCACCGTATTCACCAACGCCTGCCCATACGTATCGTGAAAATGCAGCGCAACATCCTTACTCGCGACCCCGGCCGTCTCCAGAGCGCGCAGGAGTTCGCGCGTCCGTGGCGCGGTTCCCGTCCCCGTCGTGTCCGCGACCGAGACCTCGTCGGCGCCCATCTCCAGCAGGGTCGCGGTGATTTCGGCTACCTTGCCGGGCGAGACGTCGAGGCCTTCGTAGGGGCAGCCGAGGGCGACGGAGACGTAGCCGCGCACGCGCAGGTTGTGGGATTTGGCGAGGGTGACGATGGGCCGGCAGCGGTCGAGCGATTCGGCGATTGTGCAGTTGGTGTTGGCTTTGGAGAAGGCTTCGGTTGCGGCGGCGAAGAGGGAGATTTCGGTGGTGAAGGGGGCGGGGTGGTTGGGGGTGGTGCTGGTGTTGCTGGTGGCGGAGGTGTCGGATGGCGTTTCGTTGGGGTCTTGGCTTGAGGTTATGGGTGCTGGGCTCTCGCCTTGCGCTGGTGGTGTTGAGGGCGGGGTTGGAGGGGCGTTTGATTCTGTGACCGCAAGGAGATTTTGTAGTCCTTTGATGTTTGGTACGAGGAAGTTGTATGCGATTGACTGGGTAGCTGGTGGGGGGTGTCCGAGGATGTGGTCTAGCACTTGCGCTGAACTGGCCATCTATAGAACGGGGGATCAGAATGGTATCCTTCGTGATACTGGCTAGCAGTGGCGGTGAGAATCCTGAGATTTGGAGATGACTGACTTGCGGAACCCACTTGGGGGCGACGAATGAGCCAGCTTCCATGGTCCGTATCCCAGTACCAGCCAAACGCCGTATAAGCTCAATCTTAGTACTCAGAGGTATCGTGTTTTTCTCATTCTGTAAGCCGTCCCTAGGACCAACCTCCACGATTCGCACTTCCTCGGCTGAACGTCGAGCTGTTCCCGCAAAGCCTCTGCGGTACACTCGACTCCATCGGGACGTCAGTATACGGGGGTGAGCTCTTGAGAGTGACATGCTGTTGAAGCCTAGAGGCTTGATGGATAGGCGATGGAGGAGTAAGCAAGGCTGCAGGTAGATAACGAGGTGTGGTATTGTACTCCGTAGGACAGGTGGAGTAGTGGAGAAAGGAATGGTGGGGAAGGCTTAAGGTTTGCATGGAGAAACGCCACTGAAGTATCCGCCAGCCCTACGGACGAAACTCACTACCTTAACAACGCCTTTCCCGGATCACGATTCTTGGACTGCCTAGTTTCATCACAAAATTATGGAAGAGGATCGGGCCCAGGTCGATGTTGGAGGTGCAGTCGAAGCTGAACTTTCAGTTGACCGGCACGAACAATCGAGACAGCCGAAGAAGAGGTTTGTCGGAAGGAAAACGGCTGCAGCACGAACAGGCTCACATGGAGATGGGGTCGAAAGCAATGGAGCTATTCAAGGTGTGCCTGAAAATGCTTGATTAATGGATTTCTTGCTGTGACTATTCGCTAATGCCCAAGCAATAGTCTCAAACACACGACGACCTGCAAGAGCGCTGAATCAGGTTCCTCCAGAAATCCTGAATGATCCAGACATCCGTGCTGCATTGACCCTCCTTCCGTCGAATTACTCATTCGAGATACCCAAAACCATACACCGCATCCGCACCTCAGGCTCTAAAAAGGTAGCGCTTCAGTTTCCGGAAGGCCTTCTGCTCTTCGCCACCACAATATCCGATATCCTCACCCGCTTCTGCCCTAGTATTGAAACGTTAATCATGGGCGATGTGACGTACGGTGCTTGCTGCATCGACGACTATACCGCTCGAGCGCTCGGCTGTGATTTGCTGGTGCATTACGCACACAGTTGCCTAATACCGGTGGATGTGACGAAGATCAAGACCCTGTATGTTTTCGTGGATATCAGCATCGACACAACGCATCTTCTTGCAACACTGGAGAGGAACTTTGAGGCAGGCAAGTCAATCGCTATGGTAGGAACGATACAGTTCAACGCCACCTTGCACACCATCAAGTCCCAACTCGAGCGTGCGGGTTTCAAGGTCATAATACCACAGATTGCACCACTCAGTAAAGGGGAGATCCTTGGTTGCACTTCGCCGCGACTCTCTACAGCTGACGTGGACATACTACTCTATCTTGGGGATGGACGATTCCATTTGGAATCAGCCATGATCCATAACCCGGAGCTGCCGGCTTACCGCTACGACCCCTACTCGCGCAAGCTCACCCGCGAAACGTATGATCACAATGAAATGTACACCTTGCGGCGGCAGGCCATAACAACAGCAAAGACAGCAAAGAAGTGGGGACTGATACTCGGATCGCTTGGCCGACAAGGCAATCCACACACTATGACACTCATCGAAAATCATCTCAAAGCACAGGGTACACCCTTTATCAATCTCTTGCTGAGTGAGATATTCCCTGGTAAACTGGCGTTGATGGATGATGTGGACTGTTGGGTACAGATTGCGTGTCCACGACTGAGCATCGACTGGGGCTATGCCTTTTCCAGGCCGTTGCTGACTCCGTATGAGGCACTTGTTGTTCTCGGTGGGAGAAGTGACTGGGAAACCAGCGGTGAGAAGGTGTATCCCATGGACTTCTACGGGAAGAATGGCTTAGGGAGAACCAAAGAGGATGAGGTCAGACCTTTCGTAAGCAGTAGGGACTGAAGTCTGCCTATAGGTATCTGTACCTTACCTTAAGGTACCTAAGGTACTGCAGCGGAGTAATCTCACCTCTCCTACGAATCGGCAACCTTCCTGGAGTATTCTCCTACGCAGGGAACACAGAAAGATCCCATGATCATATTGGGTCACGTGCAGCATATGCACCTCAAAGCTTCCGCGTTGGCGAGTTTCGATACGAAAATGAGCGGATCATCGAACAGCTTCACGCCCTCCTCTGGGAGTAATATATCCGGGATCAGACTTGAAACGTGGGATCACGGCACAAGCACTGCTCATTCATACTGGTTCTTGAAACACCGCTGTGACGGGAGTTATGATATCCAGCACTGAGGTTCAGACTTGTGTCACGGAGGGAGAAACTGCTGGGCCAACCAAATCATTTACCTTGATAATCCTGCGAATCCTTCTGGACGCCGCCTCTCTACCTATGGCGAAACTCCGTCGGGAAGCAGTTTGATACGTGAATCCAGGGATACTCATACTTTCAGAGTACGGAAGCTGCAATCAAAACTCCCTGGAAGGATATGCGTCTTCGCAGGTTAGCTACATCAAATAATGAGCACCGAAGTTCCCTGCCATATCGGAAAGCGCCACACATTGGAAACGGTGGATCCACACCAACTTTCGCCCGTGCCTTTTTTATCTTCGCGAGTCGTCTAACTCAGAAGCGCATGCTTTCGAGCGGTGCTTCCCTACCTTATTTTTGCTTTTGCCCTATCATTATTCAACTTCGGTACCAGCCGGTAAGCATGTGCATAGCTTGATGCAGCATGCAGAGTCGCTTCGCCACATGGCATGATACGCCGAACAACGACATACCTACCTCAATGATCTACGATCGGACATCTTCTAGTCCGCATCCTTTGCATCCTTTGCTGATGCATGGGTCTCATCACAGGCGAATAATATCAAGCAAGCAACAATACCAACTGAGCGACGCGGGAGGTTGCCGTACATTACCGCACGTTGTGCATTACATCCCACCCAGTGGTGCATCCAGTGGCGCATTCTGTCTACCATCCGGCTTCGGTTTCTTTATTTCCGTGGTCTGGTTTTGGCTGATCACAATCGGCCGAGCATGTGCACCGTATGATCTTCAGTTTGGCAACTCTGGCCTCTTCGGTCCCACTTGCTGGTCTTGTTGTTATGGTTGCACAGGCAACAATTTTGTTGTTGGGTTCCTTTCTGCGAACCGCAGGTATTGAAGGCCTCTGTGTCCTCGGAGTATCATGGATCCTGCTGTGTGAGGACGGTAATCGCCGTACCTCTCCTCGCATTTTCTACATTGAAACCAATGCTATCAGATATTGGCATTGTCTCCTGGCTCTCGTAAAGACAGTACTCGATGACTTGGCTCATTTCAAGTACCCGTGAATGGATACCTTACGTGTGATACCTCACTTATCATACGACAAAGCCGGTAAGCTTACCCTAGCCTGTGTGAAGGTCTCTCAATATCTCACCACACCACTAGGATCACAAGTTGCACCCTTCCCGTGCAGGCACGTCCACCTTGACATGTGGGATTCAGGAGAGGAATGTTATCTGAAGTCATTGCATACTCACCGAGCACATTCGCCAAACAGGCAGCTCCGCAAAGCCTAGCACTGGACTGGGTACCCTACCTCCAACGGATGGGTTTGCTGTCATATGACGATAAGATCAACATGTCTTACTCGTCTGACGGTCTCAAAGCACGGACAGTGGGAACACCATAAGCTGATCACACATTCCGAGGTCTCCAACACTGCTCCAGATACACAGATTTCGGCATCTGAAGCAATGACGACATTTGGAGTACGGCTTAGGGCATCGTGGATCATTCCATAGGCTCCCGACGTATCTCTCACAGTCACGGTCGTTATTATATAGATGCCCACATATACCACGCTGTCCGCCTAATCAAACCTCCAGGAAGCGCTCCTATACGAACGTCGACCTGGTTCCCCTGAACGTCATGAGATCTCATCGATGCTCATTCGGAGCTGCCATTACCATTTCGGACTGTGGGTATGTCTGGTCCAGAGCTGTTGCATCTACGCTGACGACCTTTCTACCCACAGATCAGTCGAGATGGCATGTTCAGGGGTCAATCAGGCGACGAGGGCGTTTCAAAGCTTGAGATTATGGATGTGGATCCCCGATGGAAACAAAGGCGAATGAATGGCGACATGTGTTCAGAGTGAGGAGGGCAGTGCAGCGACGAGTCGACGGTGTTGACCACTGCAGAACCAGACAGAGATGTATAAGAAGGGGGTCAAATCCCACCTCGAAGTCCTCCTCATCACAACAATCAACAGCATCTCAACCATCGAAGACAAACCATCAATATCAACATACCAAACCATTACTACACCCTAAACTTCAATTTTCCCCAAATCCACCACCACAATCCAAAATGGGCCTCACAATCACCAAGCTCGCCCTCGCCATCGTCCTCCTCACAGGCGCAACCAGCACCCTCGCCGCCCCCGGTCTCGACGCCCGCACCCTCACCAAAGCCAACGAATACCGCACCTCCGACTGGCACGTTCACCCTCCCTCCCTTCTCCCTTCCCACCCCCTCTTCCTCCTCGCCTCCCTCCAACCTCTCCCAACCGCTAACACACACACCTCACCTCCACAGCTCCGGCAAAATGAACTACCACCACCGCCCCGGCTGGGCCGGCTTCCTGACCAACGCCTGCACCAAGATGGACCCCACCTCGCACTCCGTCTACATCAACTCCGGCACCCTCGGCGCCGGCTACAAGGCCTTCAACTCCCTCGACTGCTCCGGCGACCCTCTCGGCGCTACGGGTAAAGCGCCCTACTTGCAGGGCGAGAACGCAAACAAGAATTGTGTCGATCTCGATCGTCTGTTGGTGCCGAAGGAGGGGGTGGTTGATCCGAGCCCGTATCGCATTGGGAGTATTATGTATATTGAGAGTAACATGTTTGCGGGTGGTGCGGGGGGAAACTGAGGGGTTGGTTTGGGATGGGATGGAAGGGGTGTGGTTGAGGGGGTTGGGTGGGGAGATGGTTGAGGGGGCTGGAGTGGGTGCGTGGTTGTTGTTGCGTGGCTTTTGCTTCTATGATTTCGCTTTTAGTTCTGTTTATGAGCTCCTGCAAGGTGGAATGGAGGGGTGGGGGTGGTCGTGAAGGGGGAGGAACTGGAGGAACTGCGAGCGAGGATATGCTGTCGTGCCGTTCTTTAGGTTTTTAGCGAAGTTTCGTGTTCTGTCTTTCCTTAGAAACCTGATGTGTTTTAGGACGCTTGAATGCCATATTTTCAACATGATCGCTTAGACTTTCTCCATCTTGAGATGGTGGTTGCTTAGTGACTGCTCCATATAATGGCCCACGTCTTCCCAAACTATGCCTGGTGAATAAATCCTACGCTCCAAGTCTACCAATAGATAAAGTTAGAGGGCGCTGAGAGGAAAGCGATGACCTAACTAAATCGAACGATAACAGGTCACCCATCTCTAGTACACCGAGAGACACCTATAACTACATCTCCACAAACGTCAAATACAACTAACAAAAATACTCTCCCTGACCCTACCCTACCCTCTCTTCCTCCTCTTCACCGTCCCCTGACCCTGGCTCAGCCCCTCCCCATCAAGACTCTCCCTCCCTGTACCGCTCTCCTTCCCACCCTCATCACCCGCCAACTCGTCCTTGTCATCCTCCTCCCTCTCTTCGCCCCCGCTCCCACCCCTCAACCTCGCCG
>JAABUJ010002633.1_pt1 | contig 21659 bp, 24 predicted proteins | sample 5559131 | NCBI WGS metagenome assembly JAABUJ01 (sample SAMN10711875, study PRJNA513366) | rock metagenome | isolation source: Antarctica rocks | place: Antarctica: Victoria Land, Mt New Zealand nord | collected 2016-01-07
TGCCGAGCAGGCTTTGCCCGACGAAGCCCGCCGCGCGCGCCTGCGCGAGCGCTTGCGTGAACACGCGATAGCCCTGCTCGAACTCCCCGCGGATGTACATGAACGCATGATGTGAACCGATCGCATAAGCGCCGAGCAAGATGCCTTCGAGCACCTGGTGCGGCGTTTCGAGCAGCAGCATGTGATCTTTGAACGTGCCGGGTTCCGCTTCATCGCAGTTACACACGAGGTAGCGCGGCCGTCCGTTCTTGGGAAGAAACGACCATTTGCGTCCCGTCGGAAAGCCCGCGCCGCCGCGCCCGCGCAAGCCGCTATCGCTCGTCATCTGCGCGACATCTGCGGGCTGCAGTTCGGTCAGGGCGCGCTGCCACTGCACGTAGCCGCCGCGCGAGCGGTACACGTCGATGCCGCACAGATCGACTTCACCGATTCCTGCGGTGAGCACTCTTACGACCGGCATCAGTGTTCGCTCGTGTCCGTCGAGGCGGCCAAACGCGCCGCACCATCCACGACGAGCCGCTCCTTCGTCGGTCGCACCGTCACAGGATAGGCGTCGCGCGTCAAGCGCTCGATCATGTCCACGCCGGTTCGGTCGCCGAGACCGCCCGGATCGTTCGGGCTCGAGACGCCGCGGGCGCCGGGAGCCTTCGCACCTTCCTGACCGACGTGCCAACTGCGTGCGGGCGGCGCCGACTGCGGCAACGGCGGCACGTCGAACGTTCCTTCGCGCATGGACTGCAGCATCGCATCGACTTTCTCGGTCGTCAGATCGTAGACGAACTGCAGATTGACCTGCATGCACGGCGCACGGTCGCACGCGGCCAAACATTCCGCCTCTTCATACGAAAACAACCCGTCGGGCGTCGTCTCGAGGTGGCCGATTCCCAAACGCTCGCGAAAGCGCGCCATGATCGCGCCCGCACCGTTGACGATGCACGACAGATTACGGCACGGCTGCAACATATAACGCCCGACCGGGCGGCGGTGGAAGAGCGTATAGAATGAAGCCGTCGACTCCACGACGGAAACGGGTTCACCCAGCCACGCGGCCGTTTGCGTCATTGCCTCAGGCGACACCCACCCCTCGATGTTCTGGAACGCGTGCAGTATGGGCAGCATGGCGCTGCGCGCCTGCCCCGCTGGGTACGATGCGATCAGTCGTTGCGCTTCGGGTTCGACCTCTCGCGCAATCGCCGCGAAGTCGCGCCGCCCGTCCGTAACCGCGACGACCGCGTCGCTCACCGGTCCACCTCGCCGAACACGGGATCGAGCGAACCGATCATCACGACGACGTCTGCGATCAGATTGCCGGGTGCCATCGCCTTGAGCGTCTGCAGGTTGTACATCGACGGCGGCCGCGTGCGCACGCGGTACGGCCGGTTGTCGCCGTTGGACACGAGATAATATCCGAGCTCACCACGCGGCGATTCGATCGCCTGATAAACGTCGCCGGGCGGCACGCGAAACGACTCGCTGACGATCTTGAAGTGATGGATGAGGGCCTCCATCGAAAGCGCGATCGCTTCTTTAGGCGGTTGCGCGATCTTGGGGTTAGCGATCATGATCGGTCCGGGGACGTCCAACTCGCGCCGAACTTGCGCAACGATGCGCATCGCTTCATCCATCTCGTCGAGCCGCACGAGGAAGCGGGCGTAGGCGTCGCTTTCGGTGCGCACCGGCACGTCGAACTCGTATTTCTCATAGCCCGAATACGGAAAGGCCTTGCGCACATCATAGGCGATGCCGCTCGCGCGCAGCGACGGGCCCGTGAGTCCCCACGCAACGGCGTCTTGCGGCGACACGAAACCGACGTCGATCATGCGATCGCGCAGGATCGGATTATTCTGCAGTAACGTTCGCAGTTCGTGCATGCGCTGCGCGTATTTGACAATGAACGCGTCGAGGTTGGGGAGGAACCCGGCGGGCAGATCGCCGTTGGTGCCGCCGATGCGCAGGTAATTCGAGTGCATCCGCGCGCCGCCCGATTCTTCGATCAGGTCCAGAATGTTCTCGCGCACGTCGAATGCGTAGAACAACGCCGAGATCGCGCCGAGATCGATGGCCGCGGTGCCGAGCCACACGCAGTGCGACGCAACGCGCGACAGTTCGCACATCAGCACGCGAATGGCTTGCGCGCGCCACGGGATCGCATCACCGATGCCGAGCAACTGCTCGACTGCCAGCGTGTAGCACAGCGCGTTCCCGGGCGGATCGAGGTAGTCCATCCGTTCGATGACGGTCCCGGCTTGGGTCCAAAAGAGATTTTCGGCGCTCTTCTCGATGCCGGTATGGAGGTAACCGATCTCCATCTCCGCGCGCTCGACCGTCTCGCCCGCGACTTCGATCATCACTTGCAGGACGCCGTGCGTCGAGGGGTGCTGCGGACCCATCGACAAGGTCATCGAGTTACCGCGGCGTTCGACGACGTCCATCGACAGCCCGGGCGGCGCCACGGCATTCGGATTGGGCGGTCCCGCTCCGACGCTCACGATTTTTGCCCGTTCGGTGTGCCGGAGGCGCGTGTGCGCGCAATCTGGCGTTGCAACGCCGCGGCGACTTTGCCCGACGGCGGTGCACCCGCCGGCACGTTGCTCTTGAGCGCGAAGGACGGGCGCGGCGCCGCTTCGCGCGCCGGACCGCGCAACGGATAATCCTTGCGCAGCGGATGACCTTCCCAGTCTTCGGGCATCTGGATGCGACGCAGATCGGGGTGACCGGCGAAGCGGATTCCGAAGAGGTCGAATATCTCGCGCTCGGCCCAATCGGCGCAGGGCCACAGATCGACGACCGACGGTAATGCGGGAGGGTCGCCGCCGACGCCGACGAGCAGACGCACCCGCCGCGGCGTTCCGACTTCGGCGAGCGTCGCGACGGCAAGTGGTAACGCGAGCAAGTGATACGCGACGTCGAAGCGCGGAACGCGTTCGAGATAATCGACCGCGCCGATGTCGAGCAACAGCGAACATCCGTCGGCTTTGAGCCGGGTTAGCTCCGCGTGCAGTTCATCCGGAGTCGTGCGGATGATCTCGGCATCGCTTAGCGGCGGGCGAACGGAGGGTGGGTCGAGCGCGAAACCGGCGATCGACGGCGCTTGCGGACTCGGCACGGGTTACGCGCGCGCGAGGATCCCGCCGCGTCCGCCTTGGCGAATCTGCTGCTGGATCAGGTTGAGTGCATAGAGCAAACCGTCGGGCGTGGGCGGGCAGCCCGGCACGTAAACGTCGACCGGCACGATCGTGTCGACGCCTTGCACGATTGCGTAGTTGTCGAAAACACCACCGGAGCTCGCGCACGCACCCATCGAGATGACCCACTTGGGATCGGCCATTTGGTCGTACAGGCGCTTGATGATCGGCGCCATCTTTTGCGCGACGCGACCGGAAACGATCATGAGGTCGGCTTGACGCGGCGAGCCGCGAAAGACTTCCGAGCCGAAGCGTGCGATGTCGAACGTCGCATTTGTCGCGCTGATCATCTCGATCGCGCAGCACGCAAGCCCCATCGTCAACGGCCACACGGACGAACTCTGTGCCCAGCGCGCGACATCATCGAGTTTTCCGAGCAGGAACTGGCCGGGCATGGCTTCGGCCATGCCTACTGCCTCCGCTTCGCTACGGCAGGAAGGTAACGTTGAAAGGGCCCCTGCGCTTCACTCCGGGGCCACACGTCCGCGCAGCAAACGTGTGTGGTCGGCGTCAGCGCCACTCGAAGCCCCCCTTTCGCCACACGTAAGCGTATCCGATCCCGAGTACGATTACGAAGACAATCATCTCAAGTAGACCGTAGACGCGCAGCGCGCGCATTTCGACTGCCCACGGATAGAAGGAGGCCGCTTCGACGTCGAAGATCACGAACAGCATCGCAACGAGATAAAAACGGATGGGGAAACGGCCGGTGACCTCCGACGTGGGTTCGACGCCGCATTCGTATGCTTGGGACTTGGCCAAATTCGGTCGGCGGCGAGCGAGCAGCCCCGGGACGATGCTGAAGGCGGCGGAAGCGATGGCGGCGACGGCCAGAAAGATTCCGACGGGGGCGTAGGGGTTCATCGCGTGCTGGAGTTTCGCACGGGGCGGGTCGGTCCTCCGGCGCGCCGAATGCAACGCGGCATCATGAACCAGAGACCGACCCCCGCTCGGCCGTCGACACGGGTCGCGTTCGCCGCAGCACTTTCTTTAGGAGCGCTCGTAACGCTGCTCGGCGCAAAAGGCTGCGACCCCAATTACATCGGCGTTCAAGACTACGGCTCGATCGGCGGCAACGTCGTCGATCAAAAAGGCGTACCGATTCCCCAAGCGATTGTTTCCGTCGGGTCACTCGTCACGATCCGCAGCGATTCCAAGGGTGCGTTCGTGTTACCGCACGTCCCGGTCGGCGAGCAATCCGTCCAGGCGCAAGCCGCCGGCTACGCCTCGGGCTCGGTGACGGTCATCGTCGCCAAAGACAAGGACGTTTCGGCGGGCAACATCGTGCTGACGGCAACTACGACGAATCCATAGCTCGCTCCAAAGCCGCCATACGCTCGCCCAGGCGATGTTTAGTTCATCAGGCATGCAAGGTTTTAAACGCAACGGTTGATCGGCCGCGTCCCTTCAATAACGTCGCGTCAGCGACAGCGTTATGGTGCGGCCCGTCAGCGCATACGCGTCGGTCGCGAGCGGACCGGCGAGGCCGCCGTAGGAGACACCCGCACCGACCCGCGTAAACTTGTCGTCGTACACGTTCGTCAGATTCGTTCCATAGAGTCCGACGTCGAAACCGGACAGGTGCCACGTAACACCGGCGCGGAGCGACGCGAAGGGCGGCTCGTTGAGCTCGTTGTAGCGGCCTTCGTAGGCTAGCCCGGCGTAATATGCAAGCCCGGTGTCAGCGTCGCGTTCGAGCGTTAACGTGGCCTTGTGCAGCGGCACGCCGAGAGTTTGTTCGCCAATGACCAGCGTCCCGTTTTGCGCGTACGAGGGCACGGAGGTAAGATACGCGCTGTCGACCCCATACGTCGCGCGCAACGCCGTGTGCGTTCCGAGTTCGCGATCCGCGCGCAACTCGATGCCACGGTAGACGGCGCCGCCGACGTTGATCGGATAACTGAGACACGGCGGCGCTGCGGTCCCCGAATCGTCTTCGCTGCGGCTCAGCGAGGACGTGCTGCCGCATGTCGTGGCCGGTAGGTAGGTTCCCGCCGGCGCACGGAGGTTCGTTCGGTACAGGTCGAGCGCAAAATGCGTGCGCCGTCCGGATGAGCCGATCAGATGCTCGTATCCGAGATCGTATTCGGTCGCGTAGTCCGCCCGTAGTCCGGGATTGCCGACCGTAATGTAGCCGTTCACCGGCTGCGGAAGCGTCGCCGGAACGTAAAGTGCCGTGAGCTGCGGCGATTGGAAGGTCGTTCCAACGGACGCGCGGACGGCCGAATCGGCGGTCGGCGTCCACACGAACCCAAACCGCGGATCGATGTGTGACCCGAAGGTGCTGAAATTGCTGTAGTAGGTTCCGAGCGTGTAGTGGAGTTTCGCCGTCGGCTCGAACGAGTAACGTAAGACGACGGAGCGCTGGCTCTGTGCCAGCGAGATCGGCGCAGCAGCCGCCTGGTGCGGCGAGGCGTCGGCGGTAGTCGGGGCTGCGTCGCCGTTGGCGTTCAACGGGCGGCGCGCGACCGAATCAGCGGTAGCGATTCCCGACATGAAATCGGTGTCGAGCCGCTCGGTCCGAAACCCGAACTTCAGCGTGAGCGTGGCCTTGCGATACTGACGATCGATTTGGAGCGTGTCGTCGCCGACGAGATCGCGATCGTTATAAAGATACGGCGACGTGTCGGCCGCCGGGCCCACGACCGACTGCGAGACGAGCGACGTGAGGTGGCGATAGAGCGCAGTCGTAGGAACGATGCCGTCGGCACCGGGCTTCCCGATCGGAAGCTGGGCGTCCAGCCCGTATCCAGCGTTGTGAGCTTGCAGCGCCGAGCCCGCCAAGCTATTGTAGACGGGTGGAACCGCGTCACTCGTCTCGCGGCCGGGCAGCGTCGCGTAATCGCTCGTGTCAGCGCCGGACGAGATCGCGTAACCGCTCGTTGCAGCGCCGGAGGGGACAAGTGACGTGAGTCCCGCGGATAGATCGCGAAAGACTGACTGATCGCGCACCGCGAGGCCGATGAAGCCGTCGCCTCGTCCGAACGAGTAGCGCAGTTTCGCGAGGAACGTGCTCGCGCCGAGCGCGCTTCCGACGGACGATTGGTCGCCCGCGGCATCGGAGACGGCATCGTCTTTCACTTCACCGACCGAAGTCGCACGGTGAAGCGACAGCGCGTATCCAAGGCGACGTTCCGTTCCTGTTGCTTGCAGCGTTTCAGCGAAGCTCGAGTACGAGCCCCCCGATAATCTCACAAAGCCGTGCGGCGTCGTCGTCGGTTCGAGCGTACGAATGTTGATCGCGCCGCCTAGCGTGTTGGGCCCGATGAGCGACGATGGCGCGATGCCGTAAACGATCTGTACGCTCTGGAAGTCCGCCGGGTCGAGTAGCGAGACGTCGAAGTCGCCCGAGTTGCCGTTGTTGACCTCGTGGCCGTCGATGTCGACCAACGTCTCCGATGGATCGGGGCCGCGAAGCGCGATGACGGCGGGTGAATTCGCGCCGCCGCCGAGGGGCCTGATCACGGTGGTCGACAGCGCGCCTGTTAGAACGTCGCTCACCCGAGTAATGCCTTGCGCCGCGTACCGCTGCGTGTTGAGGTCGATGCTCGGTGCCGAGGCGCTCGAGAGCGTCTCGCCGCCGTTGGCACGGACTTGGCCGATCGTCGTCAACGATGACGACGAGTCGCGCGAGAGAACCAGGTCGACCGGCGTGGCGGCGCCGGCCCGCACGTCGATCGTCCGTCCCGTCAGTTTCGTGTAGCGAGCGACGGTCGAGACCACGGCGTACGTCCCGGGCGGCACGCCCGCAAGGCGGAAGCGCCCGGCAAGGTCGGTCGTTCCGGTCAGCACCGCCCCGTTTCCGGTCAAGGTCACAGCGGCGCCGCGAATGGGCGTACCGTCGGTTGCCGTCGCAACCCCTGCAACGGTTCCCGCCGTCGGCTGCGCGGTCGCACCGGCGAGTGTCGCGCTCCAGGCAAGCGCGACGGTGAGCGCCGCTGCGAGGCGGCGGCCGAGCATGTTATGATGGACGCGCGCGTCGTGCGCTCGCTGGCTGATGCGTCGCATGGGGACCCTCCCGAGCGGCGCGCTGAAGCGCCGCCGATCGTCGCTAAAAGTGCAGCCGCTTATGCGGCCGCGAGAGCGGCTTTGCCGGGACGGGGCGGGGCGCGTTTCCCTTCGCGTCGCGCCAGGATCGAGCCGCGGGTCGGCGGCGTCGGCACCTCGGCCGTACGAGGCGGACGTTCGCTCGAGTTCGAGCGGTTGCGTGCGGTCGCGAGCAGCGCACCGAGCGCGCGTACGAGGACGGCCGAGGAGCGGGCGACGCGCTGAACGACGTGCCGCACGAGCGCGCCGATCAGGGCCGCAGTGGGTATTGCGATCCCTAGGCCAAGCCAGACGGAGCCGCCGAACATGTCGGCGAGGTCATCGATTTTGCCGTCCCGCGCGAGCGTGTCGAGGGATTCCATCGCTCCGAGGGCGCAGAGCGTTGCGGCAACGACCAGGGCGACGAAACGCCACGGTGTCGGGAACAGAGCGTGGTCGAGCACCGCCCGTAGTGAGATGCGCGCGCCGCGCGCCTGATCGAGTGCAACGCCGAAAACGCGTAGCGTCACCGTCGCCGCAAGGACCAAGGAACCCGCGATTGCCACCGCGCGCGAATGGTGCGTGACGAAGTCGTACGAATCGCGCGGCAGCAAGTAATCGCCGGCGACATCGATCGCGACGTGCGCAATGAATGCCGCGAGACCGGCCGCGATGAGCACCAGCGCGAAACACAGGAGCCGGCCGAGGACGCGAACGTCCCGCAACGACGATCGACGCGCGTCCGTCACCAGGCAGCGGTTCTCGTAGAGCGCCGGGACCGTCCTGCCGCCACTGGGCTGTTCGCAAGGTCAGGCGACCACGACAGGACGATGACATTGCGACCGAGCCGAGGCTGCAGTGTCGTCCGCACTAGTGTCCCGACACCTAGATGCTTGGCAGGTACGGAACGAAACGCTCGATGACGAGGTAGAGCCCGAGCGCCATGAAGGCGACGCCCGCTACAATGCCCGCGGTGTGGGCCGTTCCCGCGCCGGTTTTAACGCCGAGACGACGGCCGATGGCGATGCCGAAAAACGTCACGACGAAGGCCTGGGCCGCGATAGCGACGAGTATCCAGCCGATGGGAAGGCGTGCGGCTCCCATAGGGAACCCGACCGCAAGCTCGTCGGTCGAGATCGCGAACCCGGCGAGCATCGTGCTCCGCATCGTTGCGAACGACAGGTCCTGCGTCTCGTCTTCGTCCTCCATCGCTTCACCGCAGCGTGTGGACGCCGAGTAGGACGAGCACGATTCCGCCGACGACCACCGCGGCCGTGGCGAAATGCTCGCCGATGAATTTGCCGAGCAGCAGTCCGACCAGGGGCATCGCCGTCTCGAAACACGCGAACGCGAGCGCCGGACGAAGCGGTCCGACGCCGCGCAGGCCCAGAGCAACCGCGACCGCCAAGGTGTCGAGTCCGAGCGGCGCGACGAACAGAACGATCTTCAGCAATGCAGGCCAAGCACGAGCTTCGTTTTCAGGCGGATTCTCCGCCCATCGGTCCACCATTACGCACGAGCTACGCGTGGACCGCCGGACGAGCGGATACCGGCGTTGGTGTCGCTGGTGCAGAACGTCGAGCGGAACCGGAGATCGCCCCCGAGGCGCCGTTGCGAGACCTCGCGTCACCGGCGACGCCGGAACGCGCTGGCGAGTATTTGCGCCAGCGGCGCGGCATCACGAGCAACGCTGAACGTCATGCTGCCGCGACCGCGAGCGAGTCTCGCACCGAAGCATCCCGCGAGTAGCCCTGCGCCGGCCAAGCGGGACTACAAACGCGACCCGGAGCGGCGCGCCGATCGACTTCAAGTGCGGCGCAACGACGCGAGGAGCTCTATGCCGACGCTAAACCACCGTAGCGGCCTACGAGCGCCGGTAGAAGAGCGTCGTCGGAAGGACAGAAGTGCCCCCATTCATGTGGGCAAGGCCTCGGCAAAGAGACTGTGTACATCGTCAACTCGAGTGGAGGGATCTGTTGTAGCCCATGAGAGCGTGATGATAATCCCACCTGACAGTTCGCTCGCGCACGATCTGCCGTACCACCTCAAGCGCCGGCCGCCGATGATCGAACGCACCAGTCACTTCGATGGTCGCTTTCTCCATTGCGCAGTAGATGCTCCACGTCGTTGCTGCGGCAGGACACTTGCGATTGTCCATGCGGTTCCACACTGCTGCGGACGAAAGAATCGCCGCCGCGCGTTGCACGATTTGGCGATCAATGCTGGAGGGTGCGACTTCTTGCGAGTCGACGTGGAAACGCAGTGTTGATGTCGCACGTGCGAACGCGGAAACCGGAAACCAGCCGTATGGAGTCCTGAGTACCCCTGGTCCGCTAATATAAATCTTGAGCTCGATCGGCTCATTGATATCATCCGGCAGCTCACTCATTTCGCCAGCCCACACCGCCGTTGGAGCAACGCCCTTGCGCCAAGGTCCAGTCGTGATCGACTTGGCGGGTACAATCGCCATTGTATTTGGCCCGAACAGCGGGATGCACGTACCCGACCATAGTCCGTTAACCAGATGGAATTCGCAGTTGGATGGTGCCGGCTCGTCGGCGATCGCTAACCCCGGCGTCTGGGCGATCGCAAGGGCTCCCGCAATCGCAACGACTTTCGACCACATCTTATCCCACGATCGCCTTGACGGTTTGCTCCATAGCCGGTTCAAGGGTGGCCAGTCCATCGACGTATAGTTGAAAGTGCTGCTTCAGCGCAGCATAGTATCGCGGGTACACCTCCGTCAAAACGTCATTTGCAACGAACGCAGGCGTATACGGGGCTCCATGCGCCTTTGCGACGAGCTCGCGCAAAACACTTCCCGGAGCGTACATTATGACGACGTGCCACAAGTCCGCAGGCTCGGGACGGTTTAGAGAGCCGGCCGCAAGCGCGATAGAGTGAACGATGGGGCCGCTTTCAGGAGACACGATGGAGTGCGACGCTTCGTGAACGATGATTTCGAAGCCGTTTAGCCCATAGTCTTGACGATCGAGACTCGAAGTAACGATATGCCAATACCGCGGCCCGTAGATGCTGAAGGCGCCGTCATGGTCGGTACTGGCCACGACATCAACTCGATAAGGTATGCGCAGCCATGGCGTTTGGTACAGGCGGCTCAGCATGGGCATGAGTGTCGGACCATACTGTGCCAAGGATTGACGCCACTGCTCAATCCGTCTACGGTTCAGCCTGTCGTGTGCCGGCCAAAGCGTGTTCAGGTATATCGGAGCAACCGACGCTAAGATTCGTTTCAGATCGTTTGGTGGCGCACTATCGGCGAGCGCATTTTCAATTCGGTTCAGCTGATCATCGAAGACAAAACTTCGTCCACCATACCGGCTCTGGTAAAATTCCAGCGCACGATACCAAGCGCGTTGGTTCGCAAGCGGCAGATGCGTTGCATCCTCATAAAAATGCCGCTGTATGGGGTGGAGCGAACTGACCCCGCCGTTGTATGTAGTTTGCAACGCGTCGGCTTGCCGGTAAAGCGTATGGTGAAGATTCAGCCAGAAGTCACTGTAGAACGTGATCGCCGGCTTAGAAATCGACGCTTTGTGTGGGGCAGAAGCCGTAGCGAGCACCGCGGCGCTTCCGCCGATGAATTTACGACGATGCATGGCCGAGCATTCTGAGCTGGACTCGAGAAGGCCCGTCGGTACAATGGAGCGGCGCGTCTAAAAAGGGGTTGTTTACGAGACTTGTCTTTAGCGGGCGGCTGTCTCCGGTCGCGGAATGCGGTCGCCCAAAAAAGTTGAAAGGTCGCCTCGTACCGAGCAATGACCCACGTCGCTCGACGGCCAGCTCGTGCTTCCGGAGCCACAACGCAGGTCGCGCAGGGAGGCTCTTAAATCTACGAGGATTTCACGACCCGGAAAGGCGAATCGAACGCGCTCTTACTTTCTTGGGAACAAATGGAGCGGGATAAATTTCTTAGGAGCGCGATCGCAACGGCGACGATTTTATCGATGCCGGCGACGGCTATGGCCGGACAAGATGCGACGGAACAGATCCGAGCTATTGAGAAGAGCAGCGGTGGCCGGCTCGGCGTGTTCGCTCTCGATACCCGCGACGGGCGAAAACTGTCCCATCGTGCCCGCGAGCGTTTTCCAATGTGTAGCACCTTCAAGTTCCTTGCGGTCGCCGCAGTCTTGACGCGCGTCGACACGGGAAACGAGCAGGTCGACCGGCATATCACGTTTGGTAAGAGTGACCTACTCTCGTACGCGCCCGTCACGAGCAAACACGTTGCCGATGGGTTCATGACGGTTAGCGCGCTGTGCGAGGCGGCGATCGTCTACAGCGACAACACTGCCGCGAACTCGTTGTTAGACACCATCGGCGGCCCACTTGGAATGACGCGCTATGCCCGGACGCTCGGGGATTGGGTCACGACCCTGAACCGCACTGAACCGGAGCTCAATACGGCGATTTCAGGTGACGTCCGCGATACGACGACGCCCGTTGCAATGGCGAGCGATATGCGCAAGATATTGCTCGGTGATGCTCTTTCAGCGGCGTCACGCAATAGCCTGAGCGCATGGCTCGTGGCCTGCCGCACAGGCGACGACCTCATTCGCGCCGGCTTACCCAAGTCGTGGCGTGCGGGCGACAAAACCGGCTTGGGTAGTGCTCACAATGCCCTGGGCGATAGTAACACTCGAAACGACGTTGCGATTGTGTTGCCGCCGAATCGCCCACCAGTCATCGTCACGGCCTATCTAACAGAATCGAAGGTATCGGCAGCGGCAAGGGACGCAGCAATCGCCGCCGTCGGGCGTGTTGTGAGCACCGCCCTCGAGTAACCGCGACGTCCGCAATGATGGCACGTTTTGCCTTCAAGTGCGTACTGTTTCGCGCGAACGTCTGGCGAAGATCGAGCAAAAAATTCGCGGGTTGCTGCATACGCGGCGCGAAATGCGCGGATTCTTGACCGGTGCGAAGCCGTTAAGGAATTCGATCGATGTCCAATCGCAAGAGCTCTGCTTTCGGAATAGCCCTCGCAACGATCCTGACTCTTTCACTGCAATCAAACGCGTTGGCGGCGCAAGCACCTCCACCGCTGTCTGTTCGGATGGCAATCACGCAATTATTCCTAGCCTACGAAGTGGCATGGGATCGTAGCGATGGGAAGGCGTTGGCCGCAACGTATGTGCCGACCGCGGATCTGATGATTCCCACTGGAGAGCTCTTCTCCGGGCAATCGTCGATCGCGACGTTTTATGACAACGTTTTTACGCGCGGATACGGAAGAACCCGCGGCACCGGCCTCGCGCAGCATGTCCGCATGCTATCCTCAAACACCGCACTCGTCGACGGTATCTGGTAATTCGCGGAGTTCGCGACGCGAGCGCAAAGACTCACGACGAAAGCGGGGTCTTCACGGCCGTTATCGTTCGCGCTAACTCCGTTTGGAAGCTCGCGGCGCTTCGGGAGCAAACCAGCGGTAAGTCGGTGAGCCTTCGGTAGGCGCAGGGCGGACCTCCTGAATTTAGGTCCTTCACTTGGCAGGCCGCAGATGGCCGACGCAGATGACCAGCATCGCCATTCGCGGAATCGATACGCCGAGTTGAAACCGTTGCACGCGAGCGTAAAGCGCAGCAGGCGTACTGGCGGTCTCCTTGGCGGACTGCACACGCGACACTCACACCGGTCGCGTGCAACCTCTTTGCAGGTGTGACCCAATGCGTGGCTCGCGTGTCCTCTGGAGGACCCTTGCTCTGCGCCGACGGCGCTGAGCATAGGCGTTAACTATATCCACGCATAGGAGCAAGCTATGGCAGATCTGATTACGGGAATCTTTTATGATCGCGCGGCAGCGGAAGCTGCGGTCGATCAACTTGAAACGCTCGGTTATGAGCGTGAACAAATCAGCGTATTGATGCACGACCGGACGCGAGCGAAAGAGTTTGCCGACATGACCGGCACAGCCGCCGCCGGAAACAAATCATCATCAGGCGCGAAGATCGGCGTCGGCGTCGGCGGCGCGCTGGCAGCGATTGTCTCGAGCATCGCGGGAAAACGCGACGAGTCGAGTAGCCGGGATACCGGTGGCATGCCGACGACGGTAGCCGGCAGCACCACAGTTCGCGAGAACGTCCCCGAGGGAGACTCCTCGCGGGATGCCATCCGGACGCAGACTTCGTCGCCGCAAATGGGGGAAACGCGTGTGCCGCAATCAACGTACTCGACCGAAGGCGTGTATTCTGCGCAGGATGCGTCCAGCAAGCCATTCATCGCGGGTCCGCTCGGGGCAACGATTGCCGGAGCGAGCCTTGGCGGATTGATCGGGGCGCTCGCCGGGGCGGGTGTCGATAAGAAGCTCGCAGAGCGCTACGAGCGTGACCTATCAGCGGGCGGCATCGTGATCGGCGTAGCGCCACGTTCTGACTCCGCGACGCGCGTTCGCGATGTCCTTCGTAACGACGCCAGCAACTCATCGACGACCGCCACAGGAAGCCTCTCATGAGAGATGCATTTCCGAACCGGCAATCGGTACGAAAATTGGTTGCATCTGCAAGCTCCGCATGCCTCAGCATTGCAGTAATGATCGGCGCCTCAACGATATCAGCTTCGGCTCAGACGGCTACCTCAGCTCCGACCGATGCGGCATCCACGGTCAATCAGCCCGATCAGGAGCATCATGATTGGGGATGGCTTGGTTTGATCGGGCTCGCCGGTCTTGCGGGACTGCGGCGTCAGCCAAGAGACACAGACATACGGACGACAACTCGAAACTAACCGTGATAAGGGCCGTCGTGAGGGCGACGGCTCTTTTCTACGGCCACTCTGCTCGCCCAGCCTGAACGCTTAGGATGCGTCGATGAGCCAGGACGTTAGAGGCAACGTCCATTACGTTGGTGTTACCGTGACCCCGGCATCGCTCAGCGGACGCACATGTAAATCCGTCGCGACGAGGCGCTCGAGCGCAAGGCGAGCGCGCATGTGATGCTCGGCCGGACGCTTCACTTGCGCACGGCGGGTAAACGCGCGTCCCACAATGGCCGTTTTAGGGGCTAGCACTTGTGGGTTTCCCGATCAACTAGACTGAAGGACTTTAAATGCACAATAAAGCCATGCTGTCCCTAGCAATCCTGGGTTGCGGCACCTCATGGGCGCACCCTCCCGCGGACGTATCGATCGGCTCCGCGATTACGAATCCGCGGCCGATTACGGGCGCCTGGGAACAGCGATCGGCGCTCGGTGAAGCCGTAGATTCGACGTAGAGATTAGCACCGACGCGTTGGGCGCTCCAGCAAGTCTTGCCGGTGTAGAGCAGCACGTGGCGCAGATCTGGATAACGACCTACGTGCGGACAAACGGACGCCGCAACGGAGCTTTGGGAGCAGCGGAAACACGGCGAGATCGAACTTGCGTTGACGCGTATAAAGTGCAGCCCGCAAGATCAGAACTTCAGCGCGGGCGCCCACTCCTCGAACGCTCACGGCGGCTCGACGCTCGATTTCATGCGAGAACGGCAACGTGCGGCGAAGCGGGAACGAATGGCCGGTGCAGATTCGCAGAGGAACGGGCCCGCTGAGCATTCGGCTGCGCGTGCCGCGTTTATTGACCTCGAGCGTCGAAGCCGGTCCCGAGCGCGACCGCCCGATTCTCGACGGCCGCGACGTCATCGTCAAGAACTCGTGGGACGTCCCGCGGCGCACCATCACGATGATCGGACGACCCGCGGTGTGGGTGGCCCTCGATATCACGACGCCCCGCATCGCGCTCGGCCCGTTCACGATCCCGGCCCACAGGCTACGCTTGGAGCAAGACTTCGGCGGCCACCTTTTCCTCGCGGCCGCGGGTGAAGAGGCCCGTGAGGTCGCGATCGTCGAGGCCGGCCCGCGGCGCCCGAACCAAACCGGAGGACTGGTTCCCTTCCGTTATCCCGAAGATCACTTCGCACAGCGCGGGCTGCTCGATTTCAAGCCGATCGTCATCGAACCGCCGCACGGACTCGACGCGACGTCCTTCAACGAACTCATCCGCCGCACGCAGCGCGCCTACGACGGCGACCAACGCTACCTCGCGATCGAAATTCCGTTCTTGCGCGTGGGACGCGACTCGAACTCGTATACCGTCGGCGTTCTGCTCGCGTGCGGCGTCGATCCGCGCGCGATTCCCAAGCCGCGCGACCCGATGCGTTTCGAGATCACGGGCTATCCCGGCGTCGAGGATCCGGTACACCGTGCGAATTTCGGAAGCTATCTCGGCGAGCCGCACGATCTCGGCGACGGGGCGCTCGCGGCGGCGTATCATGATGCCGACGGCAGCGTACGGTTCGTGGTCGTCGGCGGTGAACCGCACGGCCGCGCGCGCACGCCGCGCGGCGACGTGACGCTCGATAGCTATGGACGCTGCGTGCTTGCCCCCGCCGACGCCGAGCATCACGGCTTACCGGTGCGCCGCACCGCGCCGCCCGAGCAGATTGTCAATCGCCGTCGCTTTCCGAGCGATCCTGCGCCTGCAGGTGCCTTCATCACGCTCATCGTCGCAGGGCGGGCGGTGCCTCTGCTCCCGGGCACGTCGTACCGCGGAACGATCGTCGCGCGCAACGACGCGCTCGGCATTGCAATCCTACGCGGAGAAGAGGGCGAGATCGTCCTTCCCCTGGGCGAACTCGGCGTCGAGTTACGCGACCCTAAACGCGTCGACCGGCTCTTACAGATCGGCAGCGAACTGACCGTCGGCTTGCACCACGATCGTCACCCGCACCTGAAGGCGCATGGTCACGCTGCGCGGCAAGACGCGTTTCGCGCTCGGCGGCCGCACGCACCTCGCCCCGTCGTCGTCGGGACCGTGGGATTACTGCTCGCAGCGGCATCGGTGGTCGTCGCCCTCGCCGTCTTGCGTCGCCCGCCCACAGCATGATGTTCAACGAACCGCAATGAAACCTCAACGTCGCGCGATCAGCGTTGAAGACTACCACCGCATGGCCGAGGCCGGGGTCTTCAGGGCCGACGAGCGTGTCGAGTTGCTCGATGGCGAGCTGATCGAGGTGCCCCCGATGGGTAGCCCGCACGGCGGGGGAATCACTGCCATTTACCGGCTTACTGACCGGGCGACTGCGAGGGCGCGCTTCGGTCAGAGTGCAGCTGCCGGTGATCGTCGATGCGCATTCCGAGCCCGAACCTGATTTTGCCATCGTACCGCTCGACCCGCGAGAATGGCGTGACCGGCATCCCACGGCCCAGGATGTGCTCCTCCTGGTGGAAGTGTCGGACAGCAGGCGCGATTTCGATCTTCATAAGAAAGCGCCCGTGTATGCGCGGGCTGCAATCCGTGAGCTTTGGGTGGTCGACGTCGTCGATCGCCGCATTGTGACGCACCGTGCTCCCAAAGACGGGCGCTACACGATGATACGGATATTCAAAGTCGGCGAACGCCTCGCGCCGCTCGCCTTTCCGGGCGACGAATTCGACGTCCATGCGATGACCGGTTAGTAGCGCTGCACGGCCCGGACGGCCGAGCGAAACCACGCCGTTGCGTGGAGGGTCCGAGAGAACCATGGACCTTACACATGATTACCCGCGTAGCGCGAAAGAAAAGATGGCCGGCATCGATTCGCTCGCACGCATGACCGACAAAGCGCGCGCCGCCGCTCAAGGCGAACTCGGCGAATACCACTACGACTGTCCGCACGACAAGCCGGTGCTTGCGTTTCTCGGCGTCGATGCCGACACGTTCAAGCAGAAAGCATCGACGTCGAACGATGCTCAGCTTGAAACGTGGGTTCGCGACACGTATCTTAAAGGAAAATCACCCGCCGAGATTGCGGCCTTCAACGAAGATCGAGAGAATTGGCGCCCGGACCCGGGTTCAGAAGGCGCAACGTTTTTCGACGAGACGCGACAGTCCGTCGCGCCCAACCGTCCCGAAATCAAGACCTGGTTCGACCTGCTCGATCTCGACGAAAAGCGTCCGGTTACGCGCGCGCACGCCTAATCGAGTCTTTCTCACCGGCCGGGGCGCGTAAGCGCCCTGTTCTTTCTCTTGCTCCCTCAGGTGCGCTCGGCGAAGTAACTCCGTAAGGCGTCGACGCTCAAGCGCTCTTGCCGCATCGTATCGCGGTCGCGCACGGTTACCGTGTCGTCGTCGAGGGTTTGGTAATCGACCATGATGCAGAACGGGGTGCCGATTTCGTCTTGTCGCCGATAAAGCTGTCCGACGTTGCCTTCATCGTACTGTGAACGAAGGTGCGAGCGGAGCTCACCCTCCAAGCGTCGAGCGCGCGCGACCAGTTCCGGCTTGTTGCGCGCGAGCGGAAACACGCCGACTTGGACCGGCGCGATCTTGGGATGGAAGCGCAGCACGGTCCGCCTCGTTTCTTTTCCGGAGCTCGCGTCCGTGATCGTTTCTTCGTCGTAGGCATCGATCAGCATGGTGAGCGTCGTGCGATCCATTCCAGCCGAGCTTTCGATGAGGATGGGCGTATATTTCGCCTTGGTCGCCTCATCGAAATACGTGAGGTCCTTGCCCGAGAGCGCCATGTGCGCATCGAGATCGTAGGTGCCTCGGTGCGCGATCGATTCGAGTTCGCCCCAGCCCCACGGAAAGAGGTACTCGACGTCGATGCCGGCCTTGGCGTAGTGCGGCCGTTCTTCGGGCTTTAGCTCATAGAAGCGCAGTCGCTCCGCGCTGACGCCGTAATCGCTGTACCAGCGTTTGCGCGCGTCGACCCACCGCTCGTACCACGCCAGATCGTTACCATCGTCCGGCACGAAGAATTCCAGTTCCGCCTGTTCGAATTCGCGCTGGCGAAAGGTCAGGTTTCCGGGCGTGATCTCGTTGCGGAACGACTTTCCGATCTGCGCGACGCCGAACGGCGGCCGCTTGCGCGCGCTCTGATAGATGTTCTTGAAATTGACGAAGATGCCCTGAGCGGTTTCGGGACGCAAGTACGTCATCGCCGCCGAGTCTTCGAGCGGTCCGACGCTTGTCTGCATCATCAGGTTGAAGTTGCGCGGCGCGGTGAGTGTGCCGCGCATCCCGCAGTCAGGACAGGTCTCGAGCGACGGAAGATGGTCGAGCCGAAACCGGTGCTTGCAGTTGGTGCAATCCACGAGCTTGTCGACGAACTGGGCGACATGACCCGAAGCGATCCACGTACTGGGATGCATGACGATTGACGAGTCGAAGGCTACGACATCGCCGCGCACCTCGACCATCTCGCGCCACCACGCAGCCTTCACGTTGCGCTTGAGAATCGCGCCGAGCGGTCCGTAGTCGAAGAAGCCTCCGATGCCACCGTAAATCTCGCTCGACCCGAAGATGAACCCGCGCCGCTTTGCAAGCGCAGTGATCGCTTCCAAGGTGACGCGCGGCGTGGGGTCGTTCGTCGCCATGCGCGTCGATTAGGGCAATCACGCGTATGCGCCTCCCCCGCAAGCAGGCCGACGCGTCGCCCAGCCTGCGGTAAACAGCGAAGAAAACGGCGGCTTCTGTTGTACGTCTAGGTTGTGAGCTCGCTCTCGACTCCACTGGTGCTTGGGCTTTTCATCCTTGCGGGCGGCGTGATTTGGTGGGCCGGCGCGATATTGGCCGGGACGACCGATGCCATCGACGCGCATTTCGAGTGGGGTGAGGGTCTCGGCGGTGCCGTCTTTCTCGCGATTGCGACCAACTTGCCCGAAGTCGCGATCATCGTCGCTGGCGCATTCACACACAACCTGAGCCTCGCGGTCGGCAATATCTTGGGCGGCATCGCGATTCAGACGGTCGTCCTTGCGTATCTCGACGGACCGGCGCTGCGTAATCGCGTGCCGCTGTCATCGAGCGTCTCGTCACTGACGATCGCGCTCGAAAGCTTCGTGCTGATCGCGATCCTCATGCTGTGCATCCTCGGCGCACTATCACCGCGCAGTCTCATCATCGCGCGAATGACGCCTGCTGAACTCGCGATCCTGGCGACGTGGCTCGGCGGCCTCTGGTTGATTCGGCATAACGAAGACCGTCAAGTATGGCACGTGGCGCGCGGGGAGGTCGCCGACGAAGCTCCGTTGATGGCAAAAAAACACCGCTCGATCAGGCAGGTCTTCGCGCTGTTCGGAGTGGCCGCCGCGGCAACGCTCATCGCGGGGCTCGTTTTGGCGCTGACAAGTTCGGTTGCAGCCGAGCGCTTTCATATCGGAGGCGTCATCTTCGGCGCGACGATCCTCGCCGCGACGACGGCGCTGCCGGAATTGACGACGGGGCTCTACGCCGTTCGCGCCGGTCGCTACGAACTTGCGATGAGCGACATCATCGCCGGGAACGCGTTTTTGCCGGTGCTCTTCTTATTCGGGACGCTGCTGAGCGGTCAAGCACTATTGCCCGACGCGCAAGCTCCGGATCTCTATCTGACGGCGCTCGGCGGCCTTCTGACCGCCGTCTACGGCGTCGGTGTCATCGTTCGCTCCAAGCGTATGCTCTTGGGAGCGGGCATCGACTCGATTCTCGTCTTCCTACTGTACGCGATCGGCATCGCGGGACTATTCGTCATCGCCCACTGAGCGGCGGCCTTTCAGGACTTCTTGCGGCTGCGGCGATTCGGCTGCTTACCCCTCCTGACGAAAGGGAACCCTCAAGCGATGGAAACTGAGATGCCACAGGACCTGTGGTCGGCGTTGGAACGCGAGGGACTTCACGAACGCTTCGCTGCGATGAGCCCTTCGCACCGCTTCGAGTGGCTTCGCGCGATCGGAGACGCCAAGCGACCCGAGACGCGCGCAAAGCGCATCAACAAGTGCGTCGATGCAGTCCGCGCGCGGCGGTAGCACTCACCCCCTTAAGTCGGACGCACGGTCGGCACCGGCGTAACCGTGATAACGGGAGTCGGCGTCGGAGAAGACGATGGCGTGGGAGTCGGCGGCGGAACCACTGTCGGCGGCCCGGTCGGCGTCGCGGTGGGGATGGGAGTAACGGTCACGATGGGAGTCGGTGTCGGGCTTGGCGGCGCCGACGGGGTTGCGCTCGGAACCGGGGTCGGCATGCCCGAAACATCGACGCTGACGGATATCACGGCATAGTCGAAGTCGCTGTCGAGGATGCCGACGAACGCGCGGCCGTTCGCGTTCGGCGTCACGGTAAGGGTGATGGTCCCCGCGCGCGACGCTTGCGTGATCGGCGGAGAGACCGATACGATGCGTTGATCGTCGGCGGCGGCATAGACCGTCGTCTTCTTCGGAATGCTGACCGCAATTTTCAAGGAAGCATCGGTGCTAAAAAATAACGCTTTCGGCCGTACCGTCAGTTGCTTGAAATAGTACGTACGATGCTGGGCCAAGCGCCGAGCATCGTCGAGCGTCAGCGGCGAAAGCCGAGGTCCACTATCCGTGCTTCGATCCCCCGACGCCGCCGGGTTCGCGCCGGGACTAGAAGCAACGCCCCCACCGGCGCAGGCGGAAACAGCCGCAGTCAGTGTGATGACGGAAAATATCCGGGACCGGGCCTTCAAACGCTCGTTCACGACTGAACCTCCCGTAGTTTCCGCACAACGCATCGGCAGACCACATGCGCGGAACGCAACAACGAAAAACGGCACCTGCATAGATAGACGGCCGTAGCAATCGCGCATACGCTATTGGAACGACTAAACCTTTAGGCGACGACCTCCGTTATAGCGACGCAGGCATCGAGGGATTTCGGTCTCAGTCCCTGACTTCGCTCAAATACTCATCGTACTCGGCAAAGAGGTCTGCGACACGAATTGCCAAGTCCGGAAACGTGGCATCCGTCCACACATTGCCGACCCGCACGGTGACGCACTCTGTGGGTGAATGCCATGCCAGCAGTTCGCGACGTTGCGGGTAGACTTCCATGACACGCAACGAACCTGCGCCCAGATAATCCCTGCGTTTTGCCTCGATGTCGGCGCGCTCGTCGGTGTCCGAGATGACCTCAAAAGCAATATCGGGCGCGAGCGGCGGAAATGCGAAGTCACGCTCGGAGCCACCCCGAATCGTGGCAAGGCTTTCACGCGAGAAATAGGCTACATCCGGTGTCAGTGGTCGGCGCTCGTCCGAACCTTTCGGTAGGATGCGCACACGCCATCCAGCGCCGACGTACCCGGCATGCCGCCTGCGCGCCCAGGTACGGACGATCTCGAGTAGCGCGCTCTGCACGAATGAGTGCAGCGATGCGGGGCTCACCTTTTGCACCGCTCGCCCACGGACCCACTGGTAATCCGGCTTGGCTTCCGGGAGCACAATCTCGTGTATGACGGACATAACACCTACGCGTCGCTTCGCGGTCAAGGCTCGCTTTTCAGTTCGTCTCGTCACGCATCAGAGCTCCGCCTGCTTTCACGAGCTACCGCTGCGAGCTAAGTATCCCCCTAACAGTTCGCGGAAATAAGTGCACAAGTCGGCAAGAACCCCTTCCCCGATAAGTATCTGCGGCTCCGGAACTGCGCCGGATCGGGGTTTTTCACGTCGTTTTCGGGGTTTTTGCTCATTTCAAGAGACA
>JAABUJ010002635.1_pt1 | contig 21651 bp, 14 predicted proteins | sample 5559131 | NCBI WGS metagenome assembly JAABUJ01 (sample SAMN10711875, study PRJNA513366) | rock metagenome | isolation source: Antarctica rocks | place: Antarctica: Victoria Land, Mt New Zealand nord | collected 2016-01-07
GTGCCGGAGGGGGTGCGACTTCGTGGGTCGGGTTGTTGGGGTGGGGCTTGGCCGACGACGTAGAATGGGGCGGGACCGTTTTGGGGTGGGTTTTGAGGTTGGGGAGGGCGGGATGCTTTGATGGTTAGGGGAGTGTCCGTTGGAGTCGACTTGAGAGTAGAGACTTACCGTGTGCGCCGGTTGTGTAGTACTTGGAAGGCTCTTGCTGAGGAGCCCCTTGCGGAGGATAACCCCCACCGCCGCCATAGCCATATGGGACCTGGCCTGCTCGGGCGTATGGCGATGGCGAAGGTTGTGACATGGAGGCCTCGAGCAGTGATTCGTAGTCTCGTCGAGCCTTGATGAACTTTTCGTTCAGCTGCGTGAAGTCATCTAAAGGTACGGTCAATGTTTGATTTTCATTCCAGTATGTATGGGTAGACTTACCCTTCTTCTGCGAGTATTTCCCAATCAGCTCAATAAGCTTGGGCCGTATCGCTAGCGTCGAGTGATACAGTGTTGTGATCTCCTCGTTTTCCCGGACGTTCAGCTCTGAACTGCTGGTGCTGAGGAGCGTCAACAACTTCTCCACATTTTTGATCTCGCCGAACACCTCAGCCTCCATCTGCGCCTCTCTCTGGAGCTCTTCCTGCGTCGGATCTGAGAGCTTCTCTACGTAATTTAGCGGGAAGATGCCTGTTTGGCCTCGTAGCGAGCCTTTCCACCAATCTTTGTACACAGATTCCAACACCGCAATCACATCGCCCTTACGGAACTGCAATTCACCAGGTTCGGAGGGCTGAAAATCGAAAAGCGCGCGCACACGTGACACCGTAGCTGCGGTCGTACCAGAGGGAAGAGTTTGTGTTGGTGCCGCCTGTTGTTGGGAAGCATTTGCTCCCGGCGCAGACTGCCCTTGACCTGGTTTCTGGCTTGACGATGATCCAGCAGATGCCTTGTCCTTAATCGACAACGCCAATGCCATTTGTAACTCCTCCTCTTCTTTCCTTCGATCCACGTCCGTGATTTGCCGCTTTGTAGGTTTGGACGGCGCCTGGAGGGTGGGATCTGTGGGACGCGTTAGCTGCTCCGTTCGGACAGACATTGCCGCAGCCTCCGTACTTTGACTTTTGAGCTTCATGTATGCTTGCTCCATTATCCCAAGGTCTGGATCTTTGGCGAACATTTCGGTCCAGTCTTCCATGCGCTCCAATATCTTCGCCTTCACTTGTTGGTGCGTACTCTATGGTTGATCAGCCATGACCCAACACTGATCAACACAAAATTTGAGAACTACACACCCTTTCGTTCGCCAATCTCAGCAAGGAGTCAGTAAAGCTCCTGGATGCCAGCTCCCTGTGCATTTTCGGTCCGCAGTTCTGTGATAGCGCATTTGCCAGCTAGTTGCACCGTTCAGTGCGATGAGTTACCAGTTGAGCAGCATGTGACCAACCTCCAGAGTATAGAGCTGCACATTCGCATTACGATGTGCAAGCCGTTTGATCATTGACGCAACGACATCTTTGGCACTGTATCGGGCAGGCTGTCAGCTGCATCGTATGAGCTGCATCGTATGGGAAGTGTACCCTGTGTCCGCTCCGGACACTCTGTCGCACACGTCCTATGGATGCTTTAGCTAAAAGATTCGCAGACTGAAGCCTTGACTTAGATACCAGTATGTATTCCCAGTTCTCCGAGGTGAGATTCTCGTCAGTCGCTTTTGCTATTCATGGGTCAACATGTGATCTCTCAGTTCTGCGTCTATTGATGGGCGCTCACCGACGACGTCGTCGAAAGCATTCTGCTGAGCGCGAAACATTTGTATTGTATAGGTGCTGTGGAACTCCAGTGAAAAGATCTAGGTGGGGGGATTGATTAGTTGTGAGTATGCATTATATTTATGAAGCTGTCACTCACTCTACGGAGTACCCTATTCGTATGCTGCCTTACCGGTAGCTAAGGTAACTTAGCCGCGAAATGCGTAATCTGTGGCGTCATTTTACGCGACCGTGGCTGGTGTAGTGTTTTAGGTATCTCGTAGAACCACCACTCTACTGATCATGTTTATTCGAATATCAAAAGATTTTAGAGTAGATTCGAACTTGGTCACTCTCTAAGAGCTTAAGACCACTTCTAGACCAAAGGAACAACACGGACGTGGCCGGAATGAATCGCCAAGCGCCCCCTCTGAAGCCGCATCCATAGGGTCACGCCGTTATAGCCCTCATCCCCGACAGCGCCAGATACCTACACCGTCGCCAAAGTTGTATAAGAAATAGACACCAAGAGATCGTTATCCGAGACTATGCTTCAAACTCGTGATCGGATCCGTCAAGGTGACTCTCGATCCACGACTGCCACTCTTTTATGAAGAGGGCATAATGATATTGAGCCGGCTGGTGAAACAGATATATAAGAATGGCGATGCATACCTGATGGTCCCTTCGAATCGCGCTCGTCATGCCTCATGAAACGTCCATCAAGACAGCTTCCATTTCCAACTCCAGAGAACAAGGGCAAACTGCAGTCTATGGCCTCAGCGAGGTAGATCAACTACCTTTCTGGGCGCGTTCGGCCGCACGACTCGCCCGCGCCGATATCACCAACGGGCCCAAGGTACTCAAAGGCTCTGCACATTGCATGAATGTATGCTATCAAGTTGTCAGCCCCAGATATCCGAAACATATCTCGTCAGACTATGTGAAGGGTGACATACACTCAGAAGATCATGTGCGGAAGCCCTCTTCTCTGGTTCGACCTTAAGCGCGAGGTTCAAGAAGTCTCTAAACACCGGGCTTAACCTGTGTTCTTCCTTGATCTGCGGCGTGCCGTTCGTCGTGATCAGATAGAGTGCTCGAAATGGGGACTCGGTCAGGTAAGGAGGTTCGCCATCGATCATTTCTATAGCCATGATACCCAAGCTCCAGATATCAACCTTGCGCCCGTACTCTTTCCGCATGACCACCTCAGGCGCCATCCAGTAAGGGGTCCCAACCATCGTGGTGCGCTTGTTCTGGGCTTCGTTGATCTGGGCACAGAAACCGAAGTCGGCTATGAAAAGGTCAACTCGGTCACTTCCAGCAGGAGTGGCGGCGCATACTCAATTTGATGTTGCCCTCCATCGACAGGAGGATGTTGTCCGATTTGATATCGCGGTGAATCACACCCTTGGAGTGCAGATGTTGCAACCCGTTCAGTGTCTGCATAGGTTAGCCGGGAATCTAAATCGTTGGGTATGATAACTGACCTCCTTGCAGACCGCTGCGATTTGACCTTCTGTCATGATGTTGAATGTCACAACGTCTGTCAGGCTACCCCCTTCCATGTACTCCATCACGACCCACAGTTCCCCGCTCCTTAGATAACTGTCTATGAAGTTCACGATGTTCCTGTGCTTGCTGTCCTTCATGACCAAGATTTCATTGATGATGAGGTCCTTTTTGGGTTGTTGCTCGAGGTTCATCTGCTTGATGGCTACGCATCGGTTCGATCCAACCTCGTAGGCCATAAATACACCCCCAGATGCTCCTTGTCCGATTTTGCTATGGCTTTTGTAGAGCTGCATCGGGTCTCCAGGAGAGCATATGGCGGTGAGTCGAGCCACGATATCGATCGAATTGCTCTGGCGGACTCTGTGCCTTGGTCTTGGTGCTTGGTTGAGCCGCGCTGCCTGGGGTGGGTGCGGTATGTTCTGCGGGTCTTCCTGCTGAATGAACTGCTGTTGCGGGATTGGCGGTGTAGGATTCTGCGGTTGTTGACGTTGACTTTTGCTCCGGCCTGGCTGTTTGCTCATACTCACCTGCTGGGCTGTTGCTATTATGGGTTGCTCTTGATGCTGCTGATACTGTATCGGCGAGTCAATCGCACCAGGAGGTGGACTTCGCGCCAATACTGCTCCGTTCGTTCTGGAGTCCGACCTTCTGTGCTGGGGCACCGGTGGCGAGCCGGCTCGAGGAACAGGGGGATAAACGTAAGGACGCGCGGGTAAGTCGTGACTTGGTCGACCTTGGCCAATTGGAAGCTCTTTGCCGGCGTGGGGTGCATGCGGCGCGGTACGAGCAGGTACGAGGTTTCCGGCTGTGGTGTTGCCAGGAGGCCTCGGAGCGGGACGACCGGGCACCAGGTTGGCACCGCCGCCGGTCTGTAGGTTTCGGGGTATTGGAGGCGGCGCTCGAGGATTTTCGAAACTACCTTCGTGATTCTGTGGGAAGCGTGGCGAGGCTGGCGGACTCAGAACGGACGCGTATCCTCCTGGAGTTGCTCCGCCGGGCACAGTCAATCCTACTGGACTAAGTCCGGTAGGTTGCGCGTCTTTAGGTCTCGCGTGATCGAATTTATGCAATACCTCCTCTTCTGCCGTCCCCTCGTTGTTTTTTTCCAGAAACGTCATGATGTCCACGATTGTTTGGTGATTTTGCTGCTGTTCACTCGGCGAGATTCCGTTCTCTTGGAGCATACGTTGCCATTCTTTGGGTAGGCCCTGATCACCGTTAGTTTCCCTCATAGAAGTAGCCTCGCGTGCACATTGGACGAAAGGTGACCATGGTGCGACAAGGGCACGGGCGTGCAATCGCGTAGCTTAAGAGTGGTAGCAGTGCGATCATCACGATTTGAGCAGACCTACCGTAAATTGACCAGTCTCGGTGTCGACTCCAACGTGCATCACATGCACCGGGTTCTCGGGAGCTGATATCTTGACGTTCCGGGGTGAGCCAAGCATATTATTCACAAAGCTTGTAAATCCGCTCTTCTTCCTAAGCGCGGCGGAGCTCCTTCGACTGTTGCCATCATCCGAGTATCTCTTCGGGCTCATCATTCCAGTATCCGCACGCGATGGTGATTGTATCTCCATGGTCAGGTCGCCCATCGAAAAGCTCGCGGATTGTCTGAGGCCGGCGCTTATCAAACGCGGGTCGGGACTGGTGTGCGACAGCGGTGGCGGGCCTGGGCGACGGAGTGAATTCTGATAACCAGAGGCCATTGTCGGGTCGGCGGTGTTCAAGATCGCAGGCGCATCAAACGGCGCTCCAAGCAGTTCGGAGGAGCTCTTCTCCGTCACCGACTGTCGCGCCGGACCTTGGGCGATGGGATACGCCGCCGTTTGTGCGGCCAACTGAGGAGAAGTCATAGCCGGCGAAGGCCCAGGAGTCTGGCGGTCAAGGGACGAGTTGGAAGAGTTGTAGGCACTTGACTTGCTGTGGTGGTGGTCGCGAGTAGTTCTCACGGCGTAGGAACGCGGGGAATAGCCAGGTGCAGACGGATGGCGCTGGGGAGAGGCCGGACTGTGATCGTAGCCCATCGGTCGAGCGACAGATGAATTAAAGGTCGCCGCTGCCGGGTTCGTTGGAGGGTCCTTGTGGAGTCTTGTGCTTCTCCTAGATCTCTGTTTCAAAGCGTTGGCGCTTGGGTCCTCCTCCATGTTTCTGCTGTTCGGCTTTCCGCCCGCTAAGGCAGATGGACAGGCGCGGCGAATCAGAAGGATACCTGCACTTCCAAAGCAAACAGAGTTTGCTTGACTGGATTAATACTGGATGCACCCGGAGCAATATCTTTCCCTCTGCAGCAACAAGGGCAGCGATAGGATGGAATGCAAGAGGTATAAGATATATATGGCGGGATGCTGAGAGGCTAAAGTCAGGTACGAGAGGTATGAGCTATCGTCTCGTATACGGAGCGTAGATAAGTTACCAAGTGCAAACGGTACGGTAAAATTAGCTTATAGTTAGTATGTACCTTACCATAGGAAACAACATCGAAGTAACTTTGATGTGTACGTACAGTACCTTGGGGGGTACTTTGTACTCTTATAAATTACTTAGCAGAAGTCTGTAATCATACTGTAATAATTCAATACTGTCAAATACTGATACACAGGTGCTTTATCGCTTTATCACTTTATCGCTTCCCGCACCACTGCTAACCCTTCACTTCTGGGTGTGGTCCTTTCCAAGTTATGAGTCTTGTCAAACTTTCAGCCTCATTTCATTACCTTAGTGATTTCAGAGCCCTACAGAGGTTTCAGAAACATGCAGAGTTTGTTAGAACAAACAGTTTGCTATAGATAAAAGTTTTTTCTTTCACTGATTGAAGACCTTCTTATAGGATCACATTTTCATAGAGTAGCTAGACACTTATGATTACATATTTATTTTATTAGTTACTTCTTCTATATTTGACAGATTATGAGCTCAGATATGTATTAATATTCATTTATTCATTAAGTCATTTATTTCTATTCAAAATGATAAAAGAAAAACATCTTGTCATCATTGTTATTTTATGAATGCTAGAAAGAGTCTTAAGAAATAAAGTGAATTCAATGTATAATGAGAAGTTATTCACATTAAATTGTTATAAATTCACAAATAAAATGATCAAGAATAATTCTCATAATTATTTTAAAGTTAGATCTTTACATTAAAAATAACTTCATCATTAATTTAGATGTTCTCATTATACAAAATGATTACAATGTTATATGATTTCATATTTTCAAAAGTTACAAAACTTAAGAGATCAGCAGACTACTTATTATAAAGAACATTGATTAAATACAGTTTGATGAGTGCTGAATTATGAGATTTAATAATAAAGAGTGACATTGAAATCTTATTAAAGTTAGATGTTTCAAGTCAGTCAGTAATGACTGAAGAATTTATATTTAAAACAATAATAACTACATTAACAGTCTTAATCAACATTACTTAAGCTGACTAAATCACACAAAACAACAAGATTACAGTCATCATTGTTCTTACTATTAGCTCAGAGATCACTGTCATTATAGATAACATGAAAACAGCAAAAAAGATATAAAATTATTTTGTACATCTTTATTTATCTTATAGATTTAATCTCAAATATATTCTATTCAACAATTTATATATCTGTCAACTTAATCAATACTTCTCTGTTAATGCTTATACTCTAAAGTATAAAACACTCTTATAAGAAATTGTGATCTTCAATTTCATTATTAACAAAACTTTGAAGATTATTTCTTTTCTATTAAATCTAGAATTCTTTTATTCTCAATGAGTAATGATGAAATGCTTCAGAGCTTATAATGTGATCTTATTTCTTAATAACTTAATCATTAAACTAATTAATGAAGAGTATCTTAAAAAAAGAAATGAGAAGCTTGCTTTAATGAGTAAAAAGAAAAATTATAAAGATAAGAAGAAAAAGAATAAGAAAAGAAATATCAATAAAAGTAAAAATGAAAATAAAATGTATACTTACTATAAGAAAGCAGTTCACTTCAAGAACAATTACTGAAAGTTACATTTAGAAAAGATGTCTAAAGAGATAAAGAAGAAGCAAGAAACTAAAAAGAAGAAAAAGAAAGAAAAAAAGAAATTTTTAAGTTTTGAAGATAAGCAGTATAATTAAAGTGACTGTCAGGTCAGGTTAACTTGACCTGACCTGAACAGAGCTTTCAGATTGAGTTAAGTTAGGCTTTAATTATCAGTTTGAGAATTTGAGTTAAGCTTAAACATTGAAGCTCAATCTGACTTAGAAGCTCTGTCTGAATTTTAAGAATTCTGAGACTGATTAGTAAGTGAGCTTTTGAGACTTAACTTAAAAGTAAAGATTATGAGCTTAAAGATTACTGATATATGAGTGCTATAAGTGAGCATTATATATATACAGTTAAACAGTTTTTAATTTAGTTTATTTATTTACTACATTAAGAGTCAGATATTCTCAAAATAATCTAGTAATGATTGCTTCAATCTGTATCTTTAAATGCAATGTTTCAGTTATGTATATATCTCTTAATAAGAGACATATTCTTGTGCTGAATGATAATTCACTTTACATAAATTGTAATTAGATTGACATCTACATTCTGTTAACTGATAAATGATAATTACTGTACAATTCATTAGACATACTTTCAAAGAAAATAACAGTATATACTTTTACTGTCTTTTGTAGACTATTAATGACTGAGCTTTAAAAGTAAAACATCTTATACTGAGAAAAAACTCTTTTTAAATAATCTTAAGTTATCTTGCAGCAAAGTCTTTAAAAGAATAGTTTTGCTATCAGAAAATCTGTTAATTTCTAATAGTGATGTATTTTATGAAGAATGACAGCTATAAAATGAAGTATTATTATTAAGCATTATATTATATGTCAAAATTAAGCTTACTGCCTGACTTTCAGTAATGAGCTAACTTAAATACTTCAGTATCTTTTTCTGTATTTACAGCATTATTTTTTTTTTCTTAAATATCTTTCTAAATGTTCTTTCTGCTACTGCTGTCTTCTCTTCACTTAATACAGTCTTTGTAGCACTGTGTTTTGAAGTTTTCTTAATACATATTATGATGTAATATAATGATACAATGATGCTCTAAAATTAAGTTAACAGAAGCATTATAAGAAAGCAATTTAAATGCATTTATAAATGACAATGAGTTCTAGAGTGATCTTGTAGTTTAAAGATACATTGTAGTTTGAAAGTGTGTTGTAGTTTGAAAGTGTGTAGTTAGAAGATGTGTTGAGAGCTTTTAAATGTTAGCAATACTTAAATGTTAAATTGCTGATAAACAACACATTTACTTATGATATATGCATCAATGTTATGAATAAATATATTAACATACTTATTTTTAACACTCAATTTGACACTTTCTTATCTTCATCTTTATTACTCAATCTACTACACTTACTCTGTCTCTACTCAATCTCTATACTCAGTCTCTACACTTACTAAATATATTGCTCAATGCTATTACTTATTTTACTGCTTATTTCTTAAGATTTAATCTTATACATTGCTTTTATACTTCACTCTGATGTGCAGCTGTGATGCATACATATAACATTTAATTATATCACTCAGTATAGAACTCAGCAGCTAACTATATATTTTAAACTTTCATCATAACAGATTTAGACACTAAGCTTTCACTGTAAACTATAAATTACTTAATTTTTAATTTATTTTCAATCTCTGAAGAAAGATCTGATCATTATAACTGTTCACAGAAATTTATATATGATTTAAAGAAGACATTTAATGAATACTTGAACAACTTAAAGACTGTATGTGCAAGAAAGAAATGACAGAAATGTATAAAGAATGAGAATTTTAAACAAATTAAAAATGCAAAGATGATGAACTGTGAAGCTATAAAACAGAAAAGAGATGCATTGAAGAAGATTAATGCATATTAAATTGTGAACTCAGCATTGAAGAAGATCATGAAAGAAAAGATTAAAGATAAGATCTTAAAGAAGTAATATAACTGTGAAATTTCTTATAAGACTTCTTTAAAATTATTATGTTTAATTATATTGCTTTTAATTATCTGCAGATGTCTACTACAAAGATGAATTGAGAAATAAGTTAATGAAGAATGAGAACTGAGCTTAACTTAAAGAAAAGACTGAGAAGAAAATGTTATTTGTTGAAGTTCTTGTGCTAAAAGAAGAGTGAGAGTTCATGAAAGTGAAGTAAAAAATATATTACATTTATATTTTTTATAGATTCTCTGACATTCTCTAGAATATCAATAAAGATGAAGTTATTCAGCAGAAGTGCATCAACATTAATTATTAAATTGAGAAGTGCTTAATAGTTGTAATTAAGCACTGTAAAAGAGTTCTTAATGATATAAAAGAGCAAGAATGTCAGAATTATTACCTGATTACAGCTTATCTCACCACCATCATCTTCACCTATTAGGTGAATAGTCTACTTAGTCATTTAGCCACATGAACTCAGCCATGTACCTTAGCAAGTTGCTTAACTACTATTTAAGTAGTCATTGTAGCTCTTACATTTACTTATCTTTTACTCATATCATAGATTTATCATTAAAGTTATAGCTTTTAGCTATTAGGCTTAGAAGATCATAACAATATGATAGCATCAACTTAAAGACTCAGCATTAAATCTTTATATTTAATAATCTCTTTGTTCTTCACTTTCACCTTACTTTCACTTTACCTCAATACCTCACCACCTTCCTCAGCCTCATCAAAACATCAGCAATACATTAATTTATCTATTTATCTAATTATCTTTTCACTAATTTATCTCTTTATTTTACATTCATCTAAGTCATTGTAGTTCAACAAGCTAAACACTACTATCTTATTCTACTTTCATATCAGTACAAAGCTATGTCTTCAGCTTATTTATCTGACTCTTTCACTCAAAATGAGTCTCTCAATCTAGAAGACATAAAAGAAAGTCTTTTAACTGTATAAATCTTGTTGTCTTTCTCTTTTAAAGTTAAACAGTCATCTAGCAAATTCATCTGTCTAGATGTCTTGAAATAACAGACTCATATGACAAACAAATTAATGAATGATATACAAGAAATTCTAATTACTTTGCTTTGCTGTTTTAAATTGAGGTCACAGTCACAACAATTCATCAGCTCTTTAAAATCATCTGATTGATCTTATTAAGCTGAGAAGTCAATGACAATTAATCTATTATATTTATATCTTTCAGCTCTTACATCTATCTCAGCAAAAAGATCTGCATTTAAGCCTGATACAAGATGATCTGTTTTCAAGCTGAGATGAAATAATGATTATAACAGTGACTATGATATGAAAGAAATGAGTGATAAGTGCATCAATAATAGAAAGAAAGAAGAGCTTGAATATAGTTATTATTAAGAATTCTTGCTGCCTTTCATCACTACACTGTCACTAGTCTTTTGATCAGAGAACATTAATTATTTTGATTTACATCTTGATGATGTATATAAAAAGAGCAATTTCATTCAGCTAAAAAAGAATGTATATTACTGCAATGTGCATCTCTTTCTGAGTCAAGCAAAGACTATCATCATGATTAAGAGCACACACCTTATCTGCATTAATCTTTACATTTGTCTTTGTGACTTTACTCAACAGTAATATGTTGCTGAACTGTCAGATCTACAACAGAACAGTTTACATGAAGATCTTGACATTAAAAACTGAGTACAAACTCTAATGACTTGATTTAAGCAGTCAGAGCAAGTCATCTTAGATGTCTTACTTGCTCTACAATTTATTCTTGACAACTTACAAAACAACTGCAATAGCCTTACAGCTTATGTGCAAGCAATGATTCAAAACAGAAGAAACACTGACTTATTCATGTTAAATCAGCTGTCATTAGTCTGAAACAAGCTCAATTCTAAACTTCAGTATGACATTCTGCAGCTTAAATATGACACAATGATGACTAGCTTTATTAAACAGCTAGAGAAACACAAAGACATGTGAAAATGCCTGTTCAGTCAGTCTTTATACTGATATGAACAGTGAGACTATGAATTGCAACCTTAAAGTTAATCATTATCATACAATTTTGCTGATAATGATCAACAGCCTCATCACTTCAACTACTTGTCAAATAATGCCTCTGAAAATGCTGTGAATCAAGGCTATAAAACAAATAATCAAGGCTACAAAACAAATAATTGAGGCTATGAAGTGCAACAATTAAATTGTACATTGTCATATGATTTCACTAGTAATGACTGACAGCTTTGTTGCTCTGAGTATTTAAATGATCAGTGAAATAAATCACAATTTAAACATTAAAATAAAGTCTTATTGTCATCTTGCCTTATCTATTTCATCAAAATGAATGAGTCATACAGGGTATATAAGCTAAATGATGCATTGTCTACTAATAATAACACTAAAAATGAGTTCTCACACTATGCTGATGTCTCTGAACCTTCACATCACACTGATGTCTTCTTTAACAACTCTGTGCAGCCTACTTAATATGATGATTCACTCTATTCATGTTGTTCATGTAAAATGTCTCTAGAAACAAGCAAAAACCTTTGAAATCACATTCTTAATTGATATAAAGTTGATATTCATTTCAGTATCACTAAGGCAGCTACTCAGCAAGTCAATTACATTAAGCATGCTCTTCAGAATGTTGTTGTCATCTTACAATCATCAGTTCATAAATACACTGCTGTCAAAGCAACTCTATTTTAACATGATGTCAAGCAGGAAATGACTATTTGTCTAGATACTGAAAGCATAACTACATTTATTGATTAAAGTTTAGTGAATAAGGCTAAAATCAAATGAACATTTCTCACAATGACAGAGAGCTTTTTCAGAAAGCAAGTTCTTAATTAGCTAGTGAAGTTACTCATCATCATAGTCATCTTGTCATCATCAATAAGGCTAAATATTATAGTCTATTTAGTGAATGATCTCTGTGCTGAAGTTCTATTAGGCACAGATATCTTGACAAGAGAAGAGACTAATATTGATTTGAAATAAAATAAGCTTACTATAGACTATTGAGAGGCTGATTTAGTCTTTAAAACATCTTAAAATTCTACTGACATGCATATCATTATGCAGCCTACTATGCACAAAATTCTTCATCAACAAAGACTCAATTACATCATCTTTTCAAGTCAATTTTGAGTCAAAACATCATCACAACAAGGCAAATTGTCAGCTTTGACAGCCTTGAGTATCTTATTACTCATCTTACTATGTGAAGATACTACATCAAATCATTACATAAACATCATACCACACCTTATCATCATCAACCTATACAACTGTTTTCATCATGACACAAAGACTTCACAAGACTTCATATCTATATAGAAGAAGCTCATCATGTCTTTTTCTTACAGCACAAAGCCTTATCTAATGATTCACAATTTATGCAAGTGTTTCACTTACATTACCATCTTGTTGATGTCTCATCATCAAATCAATTTCAAGACACCTTACTGTCACATCATCATTGAGTCATTCAGTCATAACATCTCAACACTGCCTCACAAGCACATCATCATTGCTGCATTTTTGAGCCTATAGAGCACAGATTATTCAGATAAAGACATAGTGATGAGAACATTGCAGTTTCTTTTGTTTGTGACACTTGTCAGAATTATCACCTAATTACAGCTTATCTTGCTGCTGCCACCTTCACCTATTAGATGAATAGTCTACTTAGTCATTTAGTCACATGAACTCAGCTATGTGCCTTAGTGAGTCACTTAGCTACTATTTAAGTAGTCATTGTAGCTCTTACATTCACTCATCTTTTACTCATATCATAGATTTATCATTAGAGTTATAGCTTTTAGCTATTAGGCTTAGAAGACTGTAACAAAGAACTACATAATGCTGAAGATTTTAATTTTATTAAGATTATGCATCACTTTTATAGTGAAGTTCTTGATTCTGAATACATCAATGACTTTAATTATATATAAATATTATATTACTCAATTATAACACTTCTTAATTTTAACATTGACTAGTTACATTTAAGAGTCTGTATTTGATCAGAAGAAAAAAGATGAAAAGAGTGTAATTGAAGATGTTGATGAAGCTTGTGTAATGATGTCTAAAGATAAGAAATTTTTAAATGATAATTTCATTAATGAATTTGTTCTTAATGACTTGATTGATGACAGTGAAGATAATGAGAAGAATGTTGAATTTATTAGTGATGAAGAGAGTAGTGAGAAGAATAGTAAGTAATCATTATTAATTAAATAGAAAGCTGATCTTTAGAGATTAAAGATGTAAGATAAAGAATAATTAAATAGATCTTTAATTATTAATTAAAGATTTTTTAATGAGAAATTTCTTCATTGATACTTAATATTTGCTATATATAGTAATTTTTAAATAGTATCTATCATAATTGATATTGTAAAAAATTCATTTTACATTTAAATACATGTTCTGTTACATAATTACAATCTTATATATACTAATTTTGAAACTCTTACAACACATTATCATCAACACATTATTTAAAGTACAACAAAATATCATTTATTTGCTTAACTTACTACAATAACTCAATATCATATCTTTATACAGCTTATCATTCAGTCAGATCTTAAGCAACTCAGAAAGATTATTTCTGAGTGCTTTCAGTAACAGAACTAAGTCATTTTAATTAAGTCAATCTTGTTTTTTAATTCTTGCAGACACTTTAAATTCAAAGTATGTTCTTTAAAGATCTGCAATAAAGTGAGAGTTTCAAGACTGATGAGAAATAACTGTATAAAGTCAGAATACAGACATTAAAATTAAGAATTATGCTTAAATAATATAAAATAGTTCAGCTTACTCAGCAAAGATCTGACAGTTCTTTGCTGAAGTAGCTAGCAAATGTAATGAAAGATTAAATGTAATGTGTATTAACTGTTACAATATTATGAATCATTTAGCATTAAGAAATGATGAAACAATTATCATAAAATGTCATCTAAAAAGCAGCAGTTATCAGAAAATGAAATCAGCATTAGAAAGATAGATTTCAATCTTTAAAGTAATGAATTTAAAGATATATTATGATTTTCAATTATAATACTTTAATATAATGCTCACTGTTTGACAGACAGCTCAAAAAATTATTATTAAATTATTTAACTTTACTTTTAAAGTTTTTAATCAGCAGATTCTTCAATTCATCATAGCACTCAATATACTTTTTTATACTATTGAGTATATAAAGTTTCAAAAGCTCATCTAAATGTGTTGTATCAATATTAAGATTTTAGATTGAAGCAAGATTGCATAACTTTTTAAGTATTGTGCTGTAAATGTTTAAAAAGATGTGCTTACAGAGCTTAAGATATAGATTAAAGTCTTTATTGTACTTAATAAATAAAGTAATTTAAATCATCTTGCATTTCTAAACATTACTGCATACTTTATTGATGCTGAGTAAAAGTACACAGAAATACTTTTAGTCTTTAAAGAATTAAAGAGTCAATATAATGATGAAAATCTTGCTGAATATATTTTTAAGATGTTGAAGAAGTAAAATCTGACACATTAATTGCTGATAGTCACAGCAGACAATGCATTCAATAATTATACATTATAATGTTATTTAAGTTGACTTCTAAGTCAGAAGAATATCATCTGAAGTGATGAAACTAAAATTATAAACTGTATAATACATGTAATTTAGCTTGCAGTCAGTCAGCTATTTACATATCTGAAAGTGAATGTAAAGAATGATTAACTCATCATTACATTTAATGATGATGAGCTATAAAATTTCACAATTGACAAAGATTACTTCTTTAACATCATACTGAAAAAGATCAATATATTTTTTATAACACTTTATTATAATGCTCATATCTGTTGAGTTAATATTTTAACAAAAGTCTTATATAGATTTAATTATTAATTATTGTCATTATGACATCATCACAGCATTTAGAGTTGTTTAAAGATTTGTAGAAGACAAATTCATAAAATATAATTAAGAATATAAGAACTTGATGAAACTCTTTATATGATATGCTGAGTTAAGTATATGAACTATAAACTGAACTTTCTCAATAAATAGAACATCTAACTTTAATAATAAGCAGAATGAAACTTTTTAGATATAATATAAAAGAGTGACAACATATTAAATATATACTGCATCTTCTGAAGCACTTCAAGAACTGAACAGAGACAATGAGTGTTATTAATAAGTTAATAATTTATAAGTTGTAATATGCATACAATAATTTATTTAATCATCTTAAAAAACAGAATGAAGCAATCAGAGAGTTTAAATTGTTCTTTAATGTTGAGTTGCAGAATGTCATTAATGCATTAAAAAAGAAACTGACTCAGTATTATAAAAAGATAAAAGTTAATTAAGAATTATTTTGTAATCTTGATGTCATATTAAATTCATGCAATAAGCTTAACATATACAATGTAGAATATTCTTAGTTTTTAATAAATATTACATAGCAAGACTGACATATTATTTCAATAGAAAGAAGACTGAGAAGATTTATGTTTAAAGTATAAATTTAAGTTTCAACAATATTACAGAATTAACTATCAGCACTTGAAGAAAGAATCATTAAATGATGATTTGAGAATTCTTGACTTAAAGAAGAAGAAGATGATAGCAATAATGAGTTGCATAAAAAATGTAAAAAAGCATTAAGACATATCTATGACAGAAGAAGTCTCAGATTATTTGCAAAAGTCTTCAGTGTTAAATGTGAACATTTTAATACTTAATTACTGAAAGTTGATGAAGAACTTAAAATCAGCAATGATACAATTTATAAAAGATATATTTGCAATTTCTGCAGCAGATATTGAAGTTAAATGCTTATTTAACATAACTTAAGATGTAATTACATATTGTTGAAATTGACTGAACTCAGACATTATTGAGAACATTATGCTGATTAAATATTATGACATGTTCACTTTTGCAGCAGAAATGATAAAAATAATTAAAGAAAGATCTGCATTGACAATGATTGTCAATAGTGATGAGAAAGATTCATCAGCAGATAAGCTGAATTTAACAGTAATTAAATTATGTACAGAGCTTTTATTAGATCACTACTTCAGTAATAATGATTTTTATGATGATAATAATTATAAGAACAACATTAACTTCAGACTTTGTAATCATAATTAAGATAAGAACATTGACTTAAGACTTAACAATAATGATTATAATTAAACTTTAAATATAGAAGTGATACAATTAAGTATTATAAATATCTTGAACAGCACACACTCAGGATATGCAATCACTGATGATGATTATAATTATGAATTAAGAGAGATTAAAGATCACATAAGTTTATTATTTAAAAGACTCACTACAGCAATTGATACATCAGCTATTAAAATCATTAATGATGACTCAATAATCATTAATCTCAATCTTTAAATCATTTACTTAAATAACTTTACTCAGAGTACATTGACTGTCAATATACACACAGTCTTGAATATAACACAACATTAATTAAGAGAGAAAAGTCTTTTTTATTAATAAAGTAGAAAATTATCAAAAGCACTGCACTTATACTTAAAAGTACAGATAAAGTACATCAAGTTCTTAACTACTTCAATATTACAATTTTATAAGAGACAGAATCTTCTGTCTATTGATATCATTAATGATTGTTTAAAGTCAAAAGAAATTCATTCTTTCTTATTTAAAGATGATGTTAACATTCATTAATTTAAGCATCAGCAATCTTAATAAACATATATTTAACATAATTTTTAATTTAAACATTAAATCTCTTTACTCTTTCTATGCAGTTTATGAACACTTCAATTTTCTTAAATTGCTTATAATAAACATAAGTTATGTGCAAGCTAATAGTATTGAATGAAGTATTAAAATTGAATGTATTTAGATGTAGAAAACAATGTTTAAGAGTCTTTAAGAACATTTAACTTTATTTAGAACATCAGAATTTATTTTGATTCTCTATATCTTTATTAACATTATTATTATCATCATCATAATAATCTTTATTCTTCTTATCATTATTCTGTATCTTCACTGAGCCTTCTGTCTCTTGATCTGCATCATTAATGAAGATTAAAGCTTGTAATATTAACAGTTAATTTTTGTTATTGATTTTAATTCATAAATATAGTTAATCAGCAAGAAGCTAATAGACAATTGTAAAGAGTGTTATAATAAAGTGATATAATTATATTTAATTAATTTGTATCTCAACTTCATCACTCTTTAACATTAAAGTAACAGTCTATGAAGTTTAAAATTTAGTTAGATCTCTAATAGATAAACAGTATAGAATTAATATATTTTGTCTTTTTTCAATATTGTCTTTTTAATATCTATATGCATAAGTTCATTAAATTTAAGAAAGATGCATTCATCATTAATGTTTTTATTCAGCATTATTTAAACAGAAAAAATTACTGTAACTTTACTTTCATTATTACTCAGTATTATCTCTGCTTCTTCATTCTTATCTACAGAAACATTAAACACTGTTGAGAGTTAATAACTATAAAATGAAACAACATTAGTTTTTGTCTTCAGACTCATTATAAAGAAGTATTAAAAATATAATATATATTGATGATTCTTCTTGTCTGCTATGTGCTCTGAATTGAGTATGCTACTATTAAAAATCTACATAACAAGATTTGAATTCTTATTTTTAGCTGTAGTAAATTATTTATAACTGTTAAATTAAATAATTTGTTCTTAATACTTAATTACTTTATCTAAACAGTTATCTCAACAGCTTTAAATATACTTGTTTATTTTTTCAATTTAATCATATCAGCACAAACTAAATGTTAAATAAAATTAATATATCTCTTCTTTAATTATTAAGAAAGCACTCTTTGCTTTAAGAAGCTTATATAAAGCTTGTATTTCTTTAGCAGCTATAATTAAGTTGTTTTGCTGAGCAGTATCTTCATTCTTCTTTTGCTCAGTCATTACATTTTAATTTGTAAAAAAAATCACTATAAATGAAGTTAAAGTCTAATACAGAATACTATAATTATTTATTAATACTCATCATGCTCATTCTCTGCATATCTCTTAGCAACAATTTTCTTTCTTATCTTAACTGTATATTTTGTTCTTTAAATTCTCATCTTAAACTTTTTATATTCTGAATTATATTTAAAATCTATATTCAATCTATTCATTGTCATATCATTCTGCTCTTAAATCTCTTTAATATCAGCATCTATGAATGCATTAATCACTGAAGAATGTGATGAGATCAATTTCTGAGTAATATTAGAATATAAAAAACTTAATAAAAAAATAAATAAAGAGTTTCTAAATTCTTAAATATGATTTAGTCTCTGATTTAATACATATTTTGTGCATTATAATTGAGTATTATAATAAGTGAAATTACATACTAGATTTTGAGCTAAAAGAAGTAAAAGAAGCAGCTGAAGTACTTTGAGATAGTGTAGCATTGAGTATGAATTTAAAGTAGTTAATAAGTGCTTTTATTCTTTCTCATTAATCAGCAAAGTCTTCTTTCTTCAAATGTGCAGCAATGTCTAAGACAGATAGATTAATTTTATTGATTTTTTTTTTTTTTTTTTTTTAGATTAAGATGAGAAATCTAATATATCAGTAGAATGTGTTCTCTTACTAATGAATTAATCTTATTCAGTAATGAAAGATGTGAAGTCTGATGCTTTTACTATATTGATGAATTAATTTAATTCAATAATAAAAGATATAAAGTCTAATACTCTTACTACATTAATGAAGATAATCTTTGCATTTAGTTTTCTCTATTTTGATGATGTATCTCTAAAATGAAAGTCAGCATCATATTTCTTCATTACTTACTTTACTTATATGATGCAGAAAAAAAATATAAAAAGCTTAATATAAAAAGTAAAGTGTTCTGTAGAAAGAAAATGTAAAAAGTGTTGTATTAAAGATAAATGAACTTGTTAAGCTTCTATATTATTATTTGTTTACATAAATGCTGTGTTTTTGTTATTAGTGAATTTGTAGATAACTAAAATCAATTTAAATTAAGCTGCATAATTATTCAGATTTATTAATTTATGATCATTTCTTCTTAAGCTACTATCTGAGAAATTTAAAGCAATAAATACAATTTGTAAAGTGTAGTATCTCAATCATGTTAGTTGCAATTTCTTTATTAAGTATAGATCTTCTCACAGTAAAGAAACTGACATTAAAATTATATTGTATAGCATGACAGAGCTATGATGAAAGTCAAAGTCATAAAGAAATATTAAGCAGGTTTTAAAGCTTGTGAATTTGACAATATAAGATTTATTAAAGAGAACAAAATATAAATTATAGATAAAGATGTATGAGATAAAATTAAGCTCATGAAATAAAAGTAAAGAACAGACTGTTAAGTATGACATCTTTAAAGAAAAAGATTAAATCATTAACAATTCTTTTTCTTTTAAATTAGTTTCTGCACAAAAAGAGCTAAGTGAGTTACATAATTGCATCATTAAATTAAATTAAAATACTCAATTTTAACACTCTCTAATCAGCTTATGCAATGCAGCAGTGACAGTATTGACAGAAATTACATTTTTTTATTTTAAATTTAGAATTCTTCTCACTGCTAATTAAAGAGATTTCTGATCAGTACAATGATAGCTTAAAGTGAAATTAGTCAGTCATCATAGATTTGTAGAAGATAAGTGAGACATATCTTTATACATTTTTTGAAAGTATAAGTTCTTACATATTAAGAATCTCTTTCATGACTTATTTATGATATAGTTGCTGAGCTATATAAGAAAGAAAATCTGATAATATCAGAAAAATTGCAAAAGATGAAAGCAATCTTTTATATATTGCAGACTTATTAAGAAGATAAAGTGTACTAATTAATGTATTTTTGCTTTATAGAGAATGAGTAATCTGATAATTAAGTTAATAACATTTATATATAATGCTCATAAAGCAGATGTGTAGTCAAACAAGAAGAATTGTGTGCAATATTAATTGAAAATGTTGTAATAGTAGCTGCTGTCAATATAAAGCTGTTTAATAACAGAAGCTAATTAATTTTAATTTAATTTAGACTGTCAAGAATAGTCTGACTTAACTCTGTCTAAAACTCAACTCTGTACAGAGTCAAGTTAAGTTGCAAAGTAAAGTCTAATGAGTTAAGTTAAGTTCTAAAATCTGAGTCTGATCTGATCTGATGATCACTCTAAGTATAATGAGAATACAGTGATCTTGACTGCAATAAAGAGCTATAATCTTGTAATTAATAAGATGTCATAAATAACTGACTTTAACACAACACAATATATGTGCTGTGATCTCTCTGCATTTAGCTTAATCAAAACATTCAATAATGAACTCTCTATAAGAGAAGTGTCTGAAGTGATATATACTTAAGAAGTAAAAATGATTAACTTATAGCTAAAGAACAGTAATGAAAAGACTTAAAATTTCACTTTAATGAATGTTTATCTTATATTTAATATAAAGCTCAATCTCTTCTTAATTGAAATGATCAAAAAGAAAGAAATATCAGTTAAAATTAAGAATAAATTATTATATCTAAAGAACAAAATAAAGAATACACTTAATTATACAATATATAAAAATAAGTTATATTATCTTTAAATCTTAATGACAAGAAAATCTATGAACAAGAATAAGATTATGTTAGTTATTAAAAATAATAAGATCTTAAGAGTTACTTAATATCAATATCTTGATCATATAGAGAATTTAAGTCTTAATAATGAGTTAAAAAATCTCAGAATAGTGAGACTTAACTTATAAGAACTTATAAAAACATTATTATACTTGTATGATGTCTGCATGAGGGCAAATTAAAAGAAGAAAATCTTAAGAAAATTACAAAACTGAGTTATAAAGATGACTAAACTGATTTACATCAATGTTGTCAGTCTCATTACATTAAAAGCATATGATAAATTCTTATAATATATAGTCTTCACAGATGATCTTATCTGCTGACAATACATTTATAATATGAAAATGAAAGATTAGACAAAAGATGAAATTGAATGATTTCTTAATATGCTTTTTATTTAGATAAATCTATGAATTGCATAGATATAACTTGATAATGAAAAGAAATTTGAAAGTGAGCTCATCATTAAATAATTATGAAGTCTCAGAATTATTTATGAAACAACAGTTTCTTATGAATCAGAGCAGAATGAGGTGACAGAAAGAAGTAATGAATTTTTGACAGCAAAAGTTAAAGTTATAATTCTGAATAATGAAGTCTTCAAAACTCTATGATTAAAGACTGTCAGAACAGTATATTATCTTTTTAATTAATTCTTAACATCAGCTCTTAAAAACAACAAGATCTCAATTTAGCTACTGTTTAAATTTTTTAATAAGAATAGATTAGCAAATCT
>JAABUJ010002637.1_pt1 | contig 21636 bp, 14 predicted proteins | sample 5559131 | NCBI WGS metagenome assembly JAABUJ01 (sample SAMN10711875, study PRJNA513366) | rock metagenome | isolation source: Antarctica rocks | place: Antarctica: Victoria Land, Mt New Zealand nord | collected 2016-01-07
ATTTGAGGAACTCGTCGCTGAGGATGCTATCACCCGTGGGCAACGATACGCGATGACGCGCTATTGATTCTCAGTCAACGCCATGAGATGCATCACCGGACAAGTAGCGCACATGCGGGCCTTGCAGAATGCATAAATGTAATAGACGCATGAGGGACGTGTCCATTCACGCGTAGTGATTTGCCATTGCCTTCTACAGTGACAAGGATGTTGAGTGCTTCCAGTGCCTGTTGTTTTTCTTCGAGCGTGAATGCAGCGAGATTCGCAGATACACGGGTGCAGTAGGCTTCCACATCAGCGACGGTTTTGGCGGTGACGATCTGTTGCTGTATCTGCGAAAGCAATCGCGCCTCCTCGACTTGAAATTGCTCGCGCTGCTTCTTGATCGCTTGCTGTTCATCCCGAAAGACGACTACACACTCGTCATCATCGTCGAAGGACAACGCGAGATTGAGAAGTCGCCGTTCTCGTGCTGCCAGTCGTTCGAGTTGGCTGCGTACTGTTGCAAGCCCCTGATTGACACACACGCCATCTTGCTGCCCGCGCTGGCGTTCGAGTTCCGCGACGATTAGGGAAGGGTCTTCGAGCACTTGCCGAACATACTGCCATACCGCATCGTCCACCGCTTCGACGCTCACCTGTGGTGCGTCGCATGTAGAGTACCGATTCACTTCCGACCTGCACACGTAGCCCCGATACAGGCTAACAGCGCCGTTTTTGCAGTTATGGACACGCGTTTTTCCGCTATAGATGTACCCACACTTGCCACAGCGGATTCGACCACGAAGGAGATAATCATACTTAGTGTTTCGCTGCGAGAATGCGAGGTTGTGCTTCAGTCGGTCTTGTGCACGTTGAAACACGTCATTCGAGATCAGTCGCGGTGTTGCGCCGGGGATGGGAATCCACTCCTCACGCGGCCTACGCTGTGCCGAGCCACGCTCTGTTTGTGGATTGCGCCGTTTCTTCGCCGCAACTCGTACGGTTTTGAAGGCATATTCTTCGCCTATGTACACCGTGTTGCGAAGAATGATGGAAAGTGTCGCTTGCCTCCATTGCTTGTTGCCGGTCGGTGTAGGGATGCCCATCTCCGTCAATCGAAGCGCCAGATTCCAGAGTGATAGCCCTTCCTCGACGTATAGTCGGAAGATTTCCTGCACCACCGGAGCAGTTTCGGGATCGATCTCTCGCCGACCTTCACCTTTGATGTAATGGTAGCCATAGAGGTTGTGACCGCCGCCAGGCAATTTGCCACGCTTTGCCGCTTCGCGCCGTCCGCGCTGTGTACGCTCCCGAATCTTCTCGCGTTCGAGTTCAGCGGCGAACGCACGCGCCGTCATGATGAATTTGCCGATCGCGCTATCCTCGAATTGCTCAGTCACGCAAGCGAGTAGATTGCCAGTCTTCTGCATCTCATCTACAAGGATCGCCAGGTCGGTTTGGTTACGACTCAAGCGGTCAATGGCGTAGATAATCACCGCGTCCACTTCCTTACCCCGAAGAGCGGCACGCAGTTGGGAGAGGAGCGGACGTTCGCGGGTATAACCACTGAACTGTTCGCGATAGACATACGCATCATTAACCGACCACCCCCGTTCAGTGGCATACTTCCGGCATGCTGCTTCTTGTGTGTCGAGCGAGGTTCCGTCCTCTTCTTGCGCTGCCGTGGAGACCCGTACGTAGATTGCTGCTTCCATCATTCTTCCCCCATAATTGATACAGGGCCGTCACAGCGACGGCCCCCCGATTTCCAATGCTTATGCTGCGACCGTCTCGCCGGGCAGCACGAACGCATGGCTGTCCATGAATCGGTCTACGCGAAACGAGCGGACTTCCCGGCGATAGGTGCAGAATGCCCGCACCGCGAGATGGTCGTCTTTGGAAACCATCACTGCCGATGGGAACAGCACACGGGCTGTCGTCTCGCCGCCATGCTGGTAGAGAACAACAAGCGCGTCGCCGTCGCGTGTTGCCGTGAGCACGCGTTTGATTGTTGTGGGGTCAATATCGGGAACTACACGAGCGTACACCGCGAGCGCGTCGTAGATGTGGTACTGATTCTCCGAGAGCCAACCCGCATCTGCGGTGCGTGGGACGCGATAGCCAGTGCAAGTGTGTAGGTAAGCCGGGGTGATAAACTGGTGGTGCATGACGGGTACCTCCGTTGTGCGCTGCCCTGTCGGTGGTAATAACACCGGCGGGGCGTTTCGTTGTCAGTGGCACTTCCATCTGACCTTGCTATTATAAGGTTTATTCCCTATAATTGTCAAGGGTTCTGGCGCAATACGCGGCGCATCCCGTACGATGCGCGTATGCAGATCGGGGATGATGAGGTGCTGACATTGAAACAGGCCGAAGAGCGGATTGGCGTCAGCCACAAGACGCTGCAACTGCAAGCGAAAAAGGGTGTCCTCAAAGCCCGATTGATGGGCAAGACATGGCTCGTGACCGCAACGGAATTGACCCGCTACGAGCGGGAACATAAGGGCAAAGTCGGGCCGAAGCCAAAAAAGCCATGAGGCTATATACGCGGCACACGAGTGGGTGGCGGGCACCGAGAATTCTGGTGTGGCGTCGCACTGAGCGCAGGCTCACGGATGGCAGCAGTTATATCGTTGCCTGACCTTCGCGTCTCATAAACCGAATACGTCCCCATATTTCGCGGTTTGCTCCGCGAATGGCTGGTCGTATCGAATCACGAGAATGCGATACCCGCGATCTTCGAGAGCATCGCGAACCTTCACATCGTTCACCGCTTGCTGGGATTGGTCATGTGCGGGTCCGTCAACAAAGACGCAAATTCCGCGCAGACCATCGCGCTCGTAGTAGAAATCCGGCTGTGTCGGGATGTCCCCGTCGGGGCGGTACTGCGCGCGGTCCGGCAGGCGGAGATTGTTGTCGCGCAGCCACATGAGGAATTTTCGTTCGAGTGACGACGCCGGATCGGTCCGCTTGAACAGCCACTGAAATTGTTCGTCGTATGAGCGACCACCGGTCGCCTGCGCCGTCTCCGACCCCGCGAGGGTGAGGAGATAGTCGCGGACCAGGTGGCGGTCGAGATTCGGGTGCTCGCGCTGGTTGCTGTAACTGAGCAGGCACTCGTAGCAGGCGACAGCGCAGCGGTCGTGCCAGCCGGGTTCGTCCTCGCCGGTGTTGGGGTCGAAGTGGCAGATGCGCAGCGCCTCGCGCGCGACCTTGGCGAACGAGTCGCGCTCCTGCATCACCCGCTCCCAGACGCCCGTGCCGCCCTCCGCCGCCTCCCAGAGCAGCAACCGCTCGTGCGCCCCCTCGCCGATCCGCTCGACGGCGATCTCCTGCTCCTCGACCTGGTAGACGTGCTGCATCCCGCGCTGCAATGCGTAGGCGAGCGACGTGAGGAATGCCTCCCGCTCCTTGATCTGGATGACCGGACGCAGAAGCAGGATGTTGCGACTGTCGGTGACGAACGGCTTGACGCCGGTGATCGGCAATTTCGCCGCCGGGTCTGCGGCGTCGCCCACGTCGAGGTCGTCGTCCTCGCGCTTGCCCCACCGGCCACTCTCCTCGTCGATCGTGAAGCCGTTGCGCCCCTTCGCCCGTCGCCAGCCGTGGTTGATGCGCCAGAGGTCCGCCTGCGGCGCGTAGACGACCTCCAGGAGCGGCTCTCCACTCGCCGACCGGACCTCGGCGGACTGCCGCTGCTCTCCGGGGGCGAAGCGGTACTGGGTCGTGATGTGGTACCCCTCGCGCGAGCGTTCCTCCTCATCGGACGAGATGCGATCCGAGCGCCGCGTCCGCACCGTCGGCTGCTCGAAGAGCGCCTGCGGGAAGGGGGCGTTGGTCGCGTCCAGCAGCGTGCCGCAATGCTCGCAGAGGTCCACGGATGCCGAGTCGCGGGGATGGATGTAGCCGCAGGTCCGGCAGATGCGCGCCTGGAGCATCCGCGTCGCGATGCCGCCTGCGGGCACGAGGCAGGTCGTGACGCGGTGCTTGCGCCCCTCGTGGTAGATGACGTTCTGCGGCCCGAACTCGGAGAGGCCGAGGAAGCGCGGGCGGTCGACGGCGTGGGCCTCCTCGCGACCGGAGACGAGCGCGCGCAGCGGCAGGCGGGGGAAGTTGTAGCCGGGCAGGAAGCCCTCATTCGCCAGATACCGGTACGGGTAGAAATCGGACTGCGTGACGTTGTTGCCCTGGTTGAGGAGCAGGTCGATTTCGCGCCTCGCCTCCCGCTCGCGCTGCTCGGCATCCCGGCGCTTGTCGCGCGGCTGGTTCGGCAGGTCGATGATGCGACGGGAGACCTCGCGCTGTTCGACCGCCGCGCGGTACATCTCGCGCCAGCGGCCCATCGCGCGGTCGAATCGTTCCGGCGCTTCGGCGACCGTCCGCTCCAGCCATTCCGTCGTGAACCACGGCGCGGAGGCGACGCCCTCGCTGCCCACCTGCGCGATCTGATTGAATGCCGCGATCACTTCCTTTTGCCGGTGCTCGGAGAGTGCGAGTTGCGCCGCCCGTTCCGACTGCAACGGGTACGTGGGTGCATCGACGAGGTCGAGGAGATTGGCGAGCGTGTTGCCGAGCGGCAGGCCAACGGCGGAGAGCCAGACCGAGTGCAGGTGCGCCTCGACGAGATCGCGATTGCTGAGGTCCATGCGGGCGGGCGAGACGGCCCCCGCGATCATCTGCTCCTTGCGGCGGAAGAAATACTGGTCGTGCGCGTTGCCCTGGCTGGAGAAGGTGAGGACGAGCGCCGGTCTGCCGCCGCGACCGGCGCGCCCCCCGCGCTGCGCGTAATTCGCGGGCGTCGGCGGGACGTTGCGGAGATGGACGACGGAGAGGTCGGCGATGTCCACGCCGAGTTCCATCGTCGGCGAGCAGAAGAGCGCCGCCAGCCGTCCCTCGCGGAACGCCTGCTCGCGCGCGATCCGGTCGCCGATGTCCACCGCGCCCGTGTGCTCCCGCCCCGTGACCCCGGCGAGCGACGCGGACCGCGTGTCGTAGAGTCGGGCGAAGTAGTGGTTCGGCTCGACGCCCAGCCCGATGGGGCGACGCAGGTGCAGCCCGCGCGTGCGCACCGGATCGGGGCCGGTGGCCGTGCCGTCGCCGCGCTCCCAGATCAGCGACCCAGCGAGCAACTGGACGCCGTAGTCCGCGCCCTTCCGCTGGATGACCGCGAGCAGTTGCCCACGCAGCGCGGCGATGATCGCGCGCACGACCTCCTCGGCCTGGTGCATGTCGAGGTCGGCGGCGATGCCCCAGGTATGGCGGGCGCGGAGGTAGCGACCAATCGCCGAGCGGAAACTGAGGCCGAAGGTGTCGCGCTCGTCCGCGCGCTCGGCGGAGACGCCGGGGAGCAGGGCGATCTTGCTGACGCGCGGCTGCTCGTTTTCGTCCACCGACCACGGCTCGCCGAGCCACTGGTTGACCCGCTGGAAGAGTTGCTTAGCGTGGTCCCATTTCAGGCATTCCGCGTCGATGGCCAGTTCGCTGCGCAGATGGTCAAGTACAGCCCGGAGGACCGTCGCGCGACGCTCCGCCGACGCGTCGCCAATTGCGGGCGCGCCTTGCCAGAGGGCATCGTCCGCCGCGAGTTCGTCGAGGCCGAGATAGGTGACGCGCAGCAGCCCGCACTGCTCGAGGTTGGGCTGTGCGACGCGCCATGCCCGCCGCAGGTCCTCGAACGCCCGGTATTGCAGCAGGTCGATCATCGCGCTGCGCGCATTCGCCAGCCCCGGCCCGGAGGCGACCACCTCGCGCATGAATTTGTCCGGCTCGAGGCCGAGCGCGTCGAACATCGCGTAGCCGAGACGGTCGAAGGTGAGCGCGCCCTGCCGCTCGACGGCGTGGACGAGCGCGCCGCGCAGCAGGGCGACGAGCACGTAGTCGTTGAGGTGTCCCGCCTGGAGCGAAGCGTCCTGCCGGTTGTCGGTGAAACTGAGGATCTTGCGCGACGCGGCGTCGATCTGCGGGTCGTTGCGCATCGCGACGACGGCGGTGCTCGCGACAATCGTCGTCGCCGTCGAGCGGCCCGTCTGGCTGAGGGTGGCGAGTTTGCGGAAGTCGCTGCGCTCGCGCAGGTCGTAGGTCGCGCGGCAGCGGGGGCAGTGCATCAGCGGGCGCGGCTGATACCACCCCTCGATTGCGCCCGGAGTGGCCGCCGTGCCGAGCGTGCCGTCCGGCTGCGCCCAGTAATGCACTGGCTGGTGCTTCTCGTAGGTCGCCTTGACGCGCGGCCCGGCCTTGCGCTGCTCGTACCAGTTCTCCGGCAGGAGTTCGTCCTCCGACCAGAGATTATCGCGCTCGGGGGCGAAATACCCCGCAGCGCCCGGCGTGTCGTCGTCGGGTGCGTTCAGGAGCGGCGAGCGGGGGACGAGATGGTGCGCGCCGTCGGTCGTCAAGATGCGCGAGGCGAGGTAGAACTCCTGGCCGCACTCGCGACAGAACGCGAGCGGGAAGAGGAGACGCTGCCGCCCATCGTCGCCGACCGGGGCGAGGTACTGGCCCTCCGTCGTCAAGTATCGCTGCTGCGGCGGTTCGAGCGTCGTGAAGACGCTGCTGCCGGAGGAGAGGAACTGGTGCAGGCGGAAGGCGAAGATCGGCTCGCCCGTCGCCGTCTGCACGGCGTTCCCGGCTTCCAGCGTCGCGGTGAGCCGGTCGCGGCAGAGCGCCGCATCCAGGCCCGTCGCCTCCGTGAGGAGGTCGATCCCTTTCGCGAAGGTGATCGGGATGCGCCGGACGAGCCGCCCGTCCTCGTCCTTCAGCCCGAAGGATTCTTCCAACCACGCGGCGAGCGGATGCGCGGTGACGGAGACGAGGGTGGCCTGCGGTGGCGGCATCTCCACCGCCGCTCGCAGTTCATCCGCCGTCTGCGGCACCGGCACCGCCGTCATGCGCCGGATCGTCTCGTCGATGACGTTCGCGGGCGGCACCGGGACACCGAAGAGCATCGCGCCGACCCCGGCGATCTTCTCCCGCCGCTCGTCGCGCGTCCCTTCCGTGGCGAGCGTGGCGGAGGTGCCGATGCAGAGCAAGTCGCCGCTCCCGGCGCGCTGGCGGACGCGGCGCATGAGCATCGCCACGTCCGCGCCCTGGCGGCCCCGGTGGACGTGCAGTTCGTCCACGACGAGGAAGCGGAGGTTCTGCGTCGCGTGCTCGACGAGCGTCCGCTCGTAGGGGCGGATGAGCATGTATTCGAGCATCACGTAGTTCGTGAGCAGGATATGGGGCGGGTCGTCGAGAATCTGCTGGCGGGCCTCGTCGCGCTCCTGGCCGGTGTAGCGCGCGAAGCGGAGCGGGCAGTCCGGCCAATTCTTGTCGCGGAAGCGGTTCAGCGCATCCAACTGGCTGTTGATGAGCGCGTTCATTGGGTAGACGATCAGGGCGCGGACGGTGTGCTGCTGCGGCTGGTTGCGGAAGACGTAATCGACGATGGGCAGGAGGTAGGTCAGGCTTTTGCCTGAGCCGGTGCCGGTCGTGACGATGTACGGCTCACGCCGCTGGGCAACCGTCAGAGCCTCCTGCTGGTGGCGATGTAGCCGGAGGGTCGGCCCGAAAAAGCGGGCGGTCTCGCGCGTGATGATTCCCCGCACCGCAAGGTCGTCGAGGGTAGGGCCAGGCTCAAACGAGGGGTTGAGTTGGAGCACGGCATCTGGCCAGAGTTCGCCGCTTGCGAGCCGGTCGCGGACGAAGGTATCTATTTCACCGTCGAGGATATTAACGAATGAATCGAAGTAGTCGCGGTACTCGCCGACGATGTCGTCTCGCAGTGCGAAAACGTCCATACTATCGATTTCCTCTCGCACCCTCAGCTAGGCCGCTGACGGGTGTCAGTTTGAACAGATCAGACGGCCACAGGCCACGATTTTGCGTTTGCAACACGCGGACCGGCTGATCAAAATGTGCGTGCCACAGAACGTGAACTCGTTCCGGTTGATTCTGGAGGCCGTGGATACGCGGTTCAGGTTCACCAAAAACCAAGAAGATGCCGCATTTGTAGTTCACGCCGTCCGCCTCTGTGAAGCAGCGTAACTTCTTGAAGTCCTGGATGGGATTCATCGGCCCTCCCTGCCTCGCGACCTTTACTTCGATCACAGCGAGGTTGTCGGGCAATGCTTGGCGATGCACGATTAAATCAGGTATCGGATACGTGTCATTATTCGTGCACAGTTTGTACTGTTCCATGAATGATTCGTTCCTTCCCTTGACTACCTCGCCATTGATCGTGTAGGAGGAGTTTTCCTGCCTGAGACGTAGTTGATGGTAAAGTTCGTAGCAGTATAGGCGCTCCAAAGGTATTGACGTTCCACCTGCATGGCGTATTTGGAAATACTCAGGATCGATTCCCGCCATACTTTGGCCAAGCGCTGTTACAAAAATGTTCACAGCCTTATCTGTGTCTGACATCTTCTGATCCTTGGCTGCCTTTATCGGAAGAGCACGCACTACTTCCGAGATACGGTGACCACGTCAGCGTCGAGCGTGCTCGATTGATGGACATCCCCCGTGCCAAGCATGTCGTACTGCTCTAAGATCACCCGCTTGGTGCGGTACTCGCCGTATTGCTTCATGTCCTTGCCGCGTACGCCACCTTCCCCGCCAGAGCCGCTGAATGTGTCCATGATGTACGCGACATCATCCCGTGAAATGCCATAGAGGTGGAAGAAAGCGGCATCGAGTTCGCAGCGGAGATGAAATCGTCGCTCGGTGTCCCATACGAAGGGCGGACCATCGAAATTCATGTCGCGAGCGAATCCTGCCAAGTCCCACGCCGTGTAGATTAGTTCCAGCACACGGGGATTCATCCAATCCACGATTGTCTCGCCCAATGACCATGGGCACGCATCGGCATATCGCTCCGGCGGCAGAACGGGAATCTGGTTGATGATAAAGAAGTTGAGATGCATACCGCCAACCTTGAAGCGAGCGGCGAAGTCGAGCGCGAAACTCGAAAGGTTCGCTGCAAGCAGACCCCCTAATTGTGCAACAGACTCCTCCATCAGGAAGAGAGGCGCATTGTTTCCGACGCCGACGCGCGGCAGGATACTGGCGATCACAGTGCGCGCCGTGACAGCAGACGTGATGTCCCGCCATCCGATAAGCCATTCGTGATTCCATTTGCCAGCCAACCGGCTCTTCACCTCAACCTCGCGAACCCAGTACTTCGGCATGGAAAAGCGAAACGGGTCAGAGTGTTGTTCGTCATCAAACTCAGGCAGTTTGCCTTGATTTTCTTGCGCTTGGCTCTGACCGTCGTATGTGCCGAAGCGGTGATCGAACTGATGAATCATTTTCGCTTCATAGAGAGGCAAGGACCTTTCATCGCCCCGGCGGAAGGTGTTACCGTTGAGTCGCCAGCCGTCGCGCTCCAGTTCCGCCCGCGTGCGGAAGAGGTGCGAGTCGTTGGACATGTCGAATAGCCGCGTGAAGGACACGCCCCACGGATTCTGCTCCGGCGGGCCTTCGCGCAACAAGATCGGCACACGCTGGTAGATCGAGCGCGTCATGTTGGCGTCGCGCTGTGTGCGGAAAATGGGGCAGGTCTTGGTGTTGGGATTCAAGAGTCGGATGTCCTCGCTTGTGAGAGAAAAGTGTCGATTGGTATCGCGTAGGTCTTCCGGTCGTCTCGCAAAGAAGATGAAATCCGCCTCAACCACAGGCTGTGCAGGGGTTGACATGGTGATCAGGCAAAACTTCGTTGCATGATGAATGCCTGGGAAGATCATAGCCTCGTTCTCAAAACTGTGAATACTGGCGAGCGAACTGGATTCCATGAGACTTTGGAAGAACAACTTCGTTGTATCGTCGGTCGCGATGCCGGACGGCACGATTATCCCCGTGCGGCCCGTCGCCGCGCCGAGCCGCCGCGCCTGCTCGGCGAAGATCGCATATGTATTAATGTCGCCGCGCCCGCAGAGCGGGAACCGCCCGGACGTGCGGAGGAAGAGGCTCTGGCCTTCAGCGTCGCGTTTTGCCTCCCCGAACTCTCGTGCAAGCGTGGGGTTGCGCTCAGACAGCGTGGTTATCAGTCGCTGGCGGGCAGCGCTGTTCGGGGCTTGTGCAATCGCGGGATCGCGCTCGGCAAAGAACTCCTGCTCTTGCAACTTGATCCGTTCCCACGGCGGATTGCCGAGCACGACATCGAACCCCGACTCGTCACCATCGAAGACCTCCGGGAACTCCAGCGGCCAGTGAAAGAATTGATGCTTCCTGCTAATCGAGCGGGCACGTCTCACCGTCTGGTAGGCGGGTGTGCCGCGATACGCGGCTCCCTCCGGCCCAATGTACTCCGTCAAATGTGGGTCGCTCGCCAGCCTGCGCCACGTCGCGTTCGTCGGCGGCTCCGCTGCGCTCACTCCGAGAGGCCAGTAGAAGGCCGCCGTCCAAAGGTCCGCCATCAATCGCCGCTTCCACGCGGCTGCGGAGCGTATGTGCTTGCCGAACGTGCGCTCCTTCGCATACACATCGTTCACCGTCTCATCGGGACCTTCCATGCGTGTTAGGTACGCGTGCATTTCCTCCCGTGTCGGCAGGAAGGTCAACTGCACGCCGAACAGCGTATCCTGCCGCAGTTCCTGCTTATTGCGCTTCTTGATCGCGCTGGCGAGTTTCTTGTCGTCGCCCGGCTTCGGGGTGAAAGCGTCGTCGGGGATGCCGCGCTCCATCGCCGCCAAGTCGAAGACGCCGACAAGCGAGTCGCCGCATCTGACGTGGTGGTCGAGGAAAGAGAGCGGCTTCCCGGCGTCGTGGCTTTCCAGCCAGAGTGCGACTTTACAGAGGTCCACGGCGAGCGGATTCTTGTCCACCGCGTAAATGCAGTGCCGGATCACATCGCGCTCCGCGACGCGGAACTCTTCCGGCGACGGCTCGGCTTCTCCGGTACGGATGCGCGCGAGTTCGCGGGCCATGCGGCGCGCGGCGGCGAGCAGGAAGTGACCGGAACCGGAAGCCGGGTCGCAGATGCGCATTGCGAGCACAGCCTTCGCCTTCTCGTCTGTCGTCCTCGCTGCTTCGACGCGCTCGGTCATCACCGGCACGAGCGCGCTCTCGACGAGTTCGTGCACCAGTTCCGGCGGCGTGTAATAGGAGCCGGTTGACTTCCGCTCGCTCCCCACGGCGAGGTCGAACTGCCACGGATCATGCGTGAGGTGGGGGCGATAGTCGAGCAGGCTCTCGTACACCGACCCCAGTTCCTCCACATCGAGCGCGGCATAATTGACGCGGCGACTTACCTTACCGTCTTTGAACGTAGAGAGGTGGTAGATGCCGAGGAGCAGCGCTTTGTTCATGCACTGCGCCGCTTCGAGGTCCTTGCAGCCATCCGGCCCGAACAGTTCCCCGTTCAGCGCGGCGAGGCCGAGACTGCGGGCCGCATCGTCGTCGCGGAAAAGCGTGAACGTCCGGCAGAGTCCCGGCCAGAGGTCGGCGTACTGATCGTCGGCGAACGGGCGCTCGCATCGCTCGCGCAGGCGATTGACGCTGTAGTAGTTGGCGTAGATCGTCTGCCGCTCGCGGTTCTCCGTCTGGTAGGGCAGCACGAGGCGGCGCTCCTCGATGGTGAAGAGGAAGAGCAGCCGGTAGACGAGCCGCAGCAGTTGGCGGTAGAACGCCGCCTCTGTGAGCGTGCCGTCCGCGAGCGCCTGTCGCAGCGCTTCGCTGCCGGGGTGCGCGAGGAAGCCCGTGCCGAGCACCTTGAGCGCCGCCTCCACGCCGTCGCGCAGGTGATCGCGCACGCGGTTGCCCTCGTCCACGCCGCGCTGGTACCAATTCTCCAGCAGGCATTCGTGCGGGTTCGCGTCATCGCGCGGCAGGCGGGTGCGGTGGAGGATGCGATAGAGGATGGTGAACTCGCTGTAGAGGTTGCCATCGATCATCGGGCGCAGGTCGAACTCGGCGTACGTGGGGTGCGAGATGCGCGACGAATCGCGCAGGAGCCGTATCCGCTCGCCGTTCGTGACGAGACCCCAGAGCGCGTCCGAGCGATTGAGGTATTCCTGCACCGTCGCGTGCGGGCTACGGCGGCTGCGCTCGCCCCGCGTGCCGAGCGGTTGGTCGAGCGAGACGATGTGCACCGGCGGCGCGACTTCGTCCTCGCCCGCGCGGTGCGAGATGTCGAACGACTCCCCGCCCGCGAAGAGCGACGCCTGCTGATAGGTGAGGGTGCCGTAGCCGAGACGCTCCAAGGCAGGCTTCATCCAGAACTCGCGCGTCAACGTCGTCCGGCTTTCTTTGGACGACCGCAGCCGCACATCGAACCCGCGCCAGAGTGACCCGACATCGGAGAAGGCGGACTGGAACTCGTCGGTCAGCCGGATACCCTTGTCGAGATCGAAATCGACGGGGCGCAGTCCCTCGGCATCCCCCTCAGCGATCCGTTCGAGCAGGTCGGGCGGGAGCAGGCCGCCCTCGACGGCAATCGCGGAATAGGCCATTAGCGGTCGCCTCCCGGCACGAGCACGTAGCACCCAAGGATGTCGGGCGGGTGCGGGTCAATCGCGATGCGCCGCGCCTTGGTCAGTTTGCGGAGTCGGTCGTGCGATTCCCGCAGTTGCCGCACGCGCGCATCGAGCACCGGCGCATACCATTGCGGTTCTCGCTGAACGAATTCGAGCGCCCACCGGACATGATCGGCGCGCTCGGACGGCGTCATGTTCGCGACCGCGCGGGCGTCGGCGAGAAGCAGCGCCGGTCCGTCGTCGAACGGCTCGTGCCAGATGAGTTTGCCGTCGCGCCGCTCGAACGAGGCGACCGTCACCTCCTCGGCGAACGACTCGACGGGATCGCCCCCGCCGCTCTCGCGCAGCAGGTACCGGAAGCGGAGCAGGAGCACGCCGGTCCTCGCCCGCACCGCATCGGTGTAACGCGCACCGCTGCGGGCGAAGTTGGCGTCGCCGTCCGGTGCGAGCGCCGCACCGAGCACCGCATCACAATAGGCGGAGACGACCGGGTGCGTGCGCCCGAGCGTGATCGCCGACGGGTCGGCCAGTTTGTCGAACACGACGCGGAGGGGAACGCCGTCGTAGCCTCTGTCACTCAGCCGCTGGCGCATGTTGCCTGAGTAAAGTTCGAAGACGCCCGCCCGTTTCGTCGCGCGCAACTCGCCGCCGAACCGCTGGGCGGCGTTGGCGAGGAAGCGCCGCACGCTCGCCCCGTCGCCGAGCACCGGCACGGTCGCCGCGATCTCCTCGGCCACCTCGTCGGGCGCGATGCCGTGCTGCGCGAAGTAGGTCCGCGTCTCCTTCTCCTGGTTCGCGGCATCGTCCCAGGCCGAATGCAACCGGCTCACCGACGGGTCATCGAACGACAACTGGAGTTGCGCGGCGCGCGACGGGCCACGGAGCAGGAGGCTGTCCACCACCGCCTGGACGACCTGCTGCGCGCCGACGGGCACCGGGACGGAGATGCCGAGTTGCGAGCGGATCGTCCGCGCCTTGCGCAGCAGCACGTCGAGCACGATCAGGTCCACCTCGTTGTCCGCGCCGTAGAGGAGCACGGTCCGCACGGTCGCTTTTGGCTGCCCGAAGCGGTCGACGCGCCCCTCGCGCTGCTCCAATCGGTTCGGATTCCACGGCAAATCGAAATGGAGCACCGCGTCGAAGTCCTCCTGGAGGTTGATGCCCTCGCTGAGGCAGTCGGTTGCGACGAGCACGCGCACGGGGTGTGCGGCGAGATCGGCGATCCGCTCGCGGCGCTCCTCGTCGCCGATCTCGCCCGTGACGGCGACGACATGGAGGCCCGCGAACTCCCGCTTCAGCATCGCGGTCAACTGCGCTTCGAGGTATTTCGCCGTCGCGATGAAGTGGCAGAAGACGATGGGGCGATAGCCATCGCGCAGCATCCCAGCCACTTCCTTCGCGGCCATCGCCAGTTTCTGGTCCTCCTTCGGGCCGGCGATGGCGCGCGCCCGCCGCAGGATGTCGCCGAGCGCATCCTTCTCGCGCTCCTGGAGGTGCGGGTTGGCGTCCTGCAACGGCGCGGAGGGGACGTAGTCGCTGGCGCGCTCCTCTTCGGTCGGGTCGAGAACCTGCGCGCCATAGGTCGCGTCGAGGTCGTCGCCGGATTCCGCCTCCACAGTGTTTTCCCCGTATCGCTTCGCACGCTCGCTGAGGACGCTGACCGCCGCCTCGGGGCTGGACAGCACGCACCGCAGCAGCGCAATCGCCGCCCAGTAGCGCACCCGCTGCTGCTGCACGCGCAGCCCGCTCGTCGCGCCGATGGACTCGCGGCAGTAGCGCAGCACGCTCTCGAAGAGCGCGCGGTATGAGCCGGAGAGGCTGTAGGTCCGTTCCAGCGCCTCGCGATCCGGGAAGGGGGTCTCGTTCCCGAGCCACTTCTGCACATCCTTGCGCCGCCGCTGGACGACGTGCGGCAGCAGCGCTCGGCGGTCGAGCGGGGCCGGTGTCGCGCCGTAGGTGTCGAAGGTCGGATCGAGCAGGCCGAGGAGCGAGCGGAAGCCCTCCTCGATGCCGCTGTGCGGCGTCGCGGTGACCAGCACAAGGTGCGGCTTCCGTTCCACGACAAGTCGGCGCAGGAAGTCGTACCGCTGCTGCTGGGAGCCGTCGGCGTCGCCGCGCGGTCGGGACGCCATGTGCGCCTCGTCCACGATGATAAGGTCTGGGGCGTCGCGGATAAAGCGGTCGCGGTTACGATCCGTCTTCACATAGTCAATGCTGACGATCAGGTGGGGGTAATACTCGTAGATACCGATGTCGCCGCGCGGCAGGTCGCGCTCGAGGCGCGCGATGCGCGACGGCTGCACGACTGCCGCCGCGATGCCGAACTTGTCGCGCAACTCGGCTTCCCACTGGTCGCACAGGTGCGCCGGGCAGATCACCGCGAGGCGTCGGGCGACGCCCCGGTCGAGCAGTTCGCGCGCGACCATCCCGGCCTCGATGGTCTTGCCGACGCCGACGTCGTCCGCGATCAGCAGGCGGACCGGATCGAGGCGCAGCGCCATAATCAGGGGGACGAACTGGTACGGGCGCGGCGCGACGGAGAGGCGACCCATCGAGCGGAACGGCGCGGCCCCGTCGCGGAGGCTGAGACGCGCGGCGTCGAGGACGAGCATACCGCCCGGTGTGTCACCAGCGCGCGCGGGGTCGGGCGGCGCGAACGTGCTCGGTGCGATCAATGCATGCTCGAACGGGAGGAAGAGGCCAATCGCCTCGTCCTCGCGACCGGTCAGGGGGCGCAAGCGGACGACGTCAGGTTCCTGCGCGGGCAGGACGACCCAGTCTCGCCCTCGAACACGGACGAGCGTGCCGATCCCCGGCGGCCTGAATGGAACGTCGTGTGCGAGCGCCAAACGTACCCCCTCACCCGACTCCGATAGGACGCGACGCTGGAATGCAAGATATTTTCGCCACCGATTACAGGGATGATAATGAGCGAAGACATGTAGCGCGTCAAGACGGTTGTCGGTGTCTATGCCCGATCCGACCGTTTCATCAGTCGGTTGAGACTGATCGAGAGCAGAACGCCGCGCCGCTGTTCGAGTGCAAATAGTTCGTCCGCCAGCCGTGCATATGTCCGCGCGTGCATCCCTTCCGGCGGGGGAGGCAAGTGCCACGGCAACAAATGGGCGGGACTGCCAGCCAAGCGCCGCTGAATCGCCCGGATGCGAGAAAGTAGTCGGTCCTCTTCGCTCTGTTGCTGCGAGGTGTACGCGAGGTTGTGGCAGCAGCGACAGCGGAATATCGTGTTCCCCGGCGGCGCGTACATCGCCCGCACTCGTCGTCCGCACTCCGGACAGCGGAACCACGGTCGTTCACCTCCATAAGTACAAGGTGTCCATGCCAGTGCTATCCGCTCCTCTACTGGTATCCACGTACTCTCGTCGTGCTGGACGGAGTAGGTAAGAATGATCTGTGTCCGGTCGAGTAGTCGGATACCGATACTCGCCTCTCTCCCGTTCGTCCACGACCATCGCCAATTGAATTGAACCGGCATTCGCCGCAGATACCGCCCGATTTCCCGCAGGTCGAGATTGAGGCATTCTCCGATGGAGTGACGCGTCCCTATCCCATCCCAACGCGTCGAACCGCTCCCACCCATCGTCGCCTCCCGCTCATGTACTGCCACCGTCAGTTGGTATTTCCTTATTGATTTCGATAAATCTCGCGCGGGTCGCATGACCCGCCGTTCCTCCCACGATAGTTCGCTCGGCAGTTTTCATGTTTCGATGCCGGATACGTCCAGTCGAGCAAGCGGCGTGGACTGCCCTGCCCGCCGTGACTGCATCGCTTCCAGTTCCCGCAATGTCTGCACCAGTTGCCGGTGCAAATGTGCCTCGTAGCGCATGATCCGGTCGAGCGTCTTCTCGTTCGGCAGCGCGCGCGTCGCCCGCATCCGGGCGACCTTCTTGTCCGCCACTTCGAGCCGGTACTTCGTGCCTCGGACGTCGGACTCCAGTTCATACAGCACTTCTTCGGTCAGTTCTTCCGGCGCGACCTGTACCGCCTTCGCGATGTTGACGATCCCCGCCCGCAGTTGTGCCGCCATCAGGTTGGGCGCGTCGTCAAGGTCGCAGTCGTCCGGGATGCCGGGGAGTGAGACGTTCTCGAAAGTGAACTCCTTGTCGTGCCGCGACGCCGCGTGATCGAACGAATAGAGGATGCCCCGCACGTCATCACTGCGCACGCGGGTGTCATCCGGCATTGTCGCCAGCCGCGTCAATGCCCGTGCCCGCGCCGCCAAGTCCTTGATTTCGCCACGCATGTCACTCGGCCAGGTTGAGACGAACCGCTCGGTGTGACCGAAGAGCCGTTCGTGTTGGACGTGATCTTCTTCGGCATCCGCCTGGTCGCCGCTGATCGCGTCGGTCTCATAGCGTGCGACCCGCCGGAGCCGCCAGAGGAGTAGGGCGACGCGCTCCGTCAGTTCCATCTCCAACGCCCCCATCGGCGCGAGTTCGTCCACGATACCGGCGCGATGTAGATCCCACTCTTCCTGTCGCTCTGTGGTGATGACGGGGACGATGGCGCGGAGACCATGCACCACGCCGTTCAAACGCGCCACCGCCTTGCCGCTCTCCGTGACTGGTCCACCCTTTACCTTCGCCACCAATGTCCCGCTCATGTTGTGCTCCTTTCAATCGCCGTCGCGCGTAGTCGTTCGATATACGCTTGCGCCGTTTCGTCTTCACGCTGGACGACATTAATTGACTGTCCGAACGCATGCACCGCCGCCGGGATGTACACCACGACCGACCGCACCCCGGCCCTCGTGATCCAGTTCCCGACCCACCACGGAGTCGTATCGGGCGAAACAAGCGAATGATGCGAAGGATGTTCCGCTGTACTCTCCTTTCTTTCGCTAATTTCGCTTGTTTCGCCATGTGTATTACGTGATTCCGGTTGCCACCCACGCGCCGCCGCAACAGTTCGCGCTTTCTTCAGCACGTCCATCTCTTCTGCTCCTTGCGAATGAGGGGAATATGCGAAATTAGGACTGGGGCCGGACTGCGAACCATCGTTCAGCAGACCGTCCATCCGTTTCTTCGCGCTCGCACCGCGCGAGACCGCGCCCGACAAGCGTAGTGAGCGCCCGGCTCATCTGTGTGGCATTCTTGTGTCGCCCGAAGAGACCGCTAATCTCGGTACGTGTGAGTCCACTGGGCGCTGCGCGAAGAGCGCGAAGAATTTCGTCGGCAACTGGATCGCCGAGCGCGTCGCCAAAAATCCAACGAGCCGACTGGTCGCAATATGCCCACACTGCGAGCGCAGCCAGCAGATGCTCGTGCCGGATGGTGGCAGACTGATCGAGCAGAGCATAAAGGCAGGCGAGGCGCATGACTTGTGCCTCCGCACGGGAAGTCATCGCGCCGAGTAGCCCCGGTTTGCCTTCCGATAGGTCTGCGTACACCGCGTACCAGAGTTCCCGTGCCCGTTCGTCCCGGTGCATTTCGGCCACCGTATTAGCGAAAGCCACCGCCGCCTTCACCTTCGTCAGCAGTGGCGCAAAATTAACTTCGTCAATTCGCCCGCCTTCCGGGAGAAACTTGGAACGCTTGACGGCGACCCACAGAAACCGGTTGCCGTACCCATTCGCAGCATCGGTGGCGTCGAAGAGTCGTCGTAGTTCTTCGCGCGTGACGTGCCCGATTAGGCTTATATGGGCGTCAGTTGCCTTTAGTGGACTTTTGCGGGTCAGTACGCGCAGATCGCCCTTGTCCCACGCGGCGCGGAGCACTGCGGAGAGTATGCTGCCATCACGTCCCTGTGCCTGAAGAACGGAGGCGAACTCTGGGGCTTGAATGAGCAGTCGCTTGTCTTCTACGCCTTCATCAACGATCTCTTCTTCATATTGTCCCGTGCGCTTGTTCTTGACGAGAGCCGTAACGCGGTCGCGGACGGCATAGATCAGACCTTCACCGCTACTCAGTCCATCCTGGATGCGATCCGCGACGAAGAAGCCATCTACCCAGTCGCAGGTGCGCCGGACATGGCTGAACGATGTCCCCTTGCGTCCCTTGCTCGAATCACCTACGAGGGTGGCGAAGAGATTGGTGTAGTGCTTGTCCGCTTCCGCCATGAAGTGTGGACCGCGTCCGATCATGGAGCCGAACGCGACAAGGAACTGAATCAGCAACGCGGCATCATCCGCTTCGGTATGTGGACTGATTGTCTCCACAAAATTCCCAGCGAGGCCATAGTACGCTTCGGACGCGAGTAGGTCAGGCCAGGGCGTATCGGTAATGTCAGGTGTCCATACGTCGGCGTGAGCGGTGGGCTGCTGAGCGCTCTTTTCGTCGTCCAATCGCAGCCAAGCCACAACTTTTTCCATCACCGTCTCACCGAGCAGTTGATTCAGCGTCGGTATCCCTGTCGCGCTCTTATTAGCCGTCAATCGTCCCGCTGTATCTGCCACATCTCGAAGGCGTGCATGCGTCTCTTCATCGCCCGCGACGTCGCAAACGGCACGGATAAAGTGCATGGCATCTTCGAGCGTGTACCCATGGCGCAATAGTGACCCCGCCAGAGCGAGTGCGGTATCATGCCGGGAGCCGCGCGGCCAGTGCCGGGCAATTAGCGCGGCGGTGGCGATCTGCCTCACCGCGCTGTCGAGCGCTTCGGCGCTCACCGATGCAGGCTCACCGTCCGCTTCCCAGATGAGTGGTTCCCCACCGGGATGGACGGAAGGCGGTACGATGGTCTGGCCGCCTGTTGAGCGCAGTTCGATCAGCGTCGTTCCGTCAGTATCCTTAAAGCGTACGGTTCGTGGAGGTACCGGGTCGGCGCGATACCAGTGATGTGATCGCGGCTTTCCGACCCGCCCGTGAATCATGGCAGTCGGGGGAAGGAACGCCCGCGCTGCACGAATTGCGTCCAGGGTGTCGCAATCGACGTCTGTTAAGCCGTGGGACGGTTCGCCGCAGAGCAGACCGATGTTCTGCGGCGAGCCATCGAAATAGTGGGGCACATCCCCCACCGAGACACGCATTTGCTGCCAGGCATTATGATTTGGGGCCTTGCTTCCGTATGGAATGGGAATGGGAGGGAACCCGTGTTCAATGAACCAAATTGCGGCGTCGGCGATATTGCCACATCGCGAAGGTCCTGTTACCATGGTGGTAGTCTCCTTATCTAGTCCCTGCCGAACCGCTCTGCACAGCGGTTTTTGGCGCTCGGTCAGACGCTCTAGGCGACATCGTCACAGCGAGGGGCAAGTAGTCGCTGCCAGAGCCGTTTCCACTCCGGGCGCGTCGCCACACCATCGTCAATCACGATGTCGCTAATGAGCGTGAGTGTCTCGGCTGTTGAAGCGGTCGGGAGAGATGCTGATGCCTTTGTCTGGGCTAGGGAAGCGGTTGCGGTGCCGTCGTCCGCGCCGTGGATCGAATTCATTGTCTAACACTCCTTCTTACGGGCAACAAAAAGGGGAGTCGGTTTTCCGAACTCCCCAATGAGACTATTTAGTTCGATCAGCCAGGTGGTGCGCGTCCGCGCTTTCCCATGCGGCACGGCCACGCTCTACACATCGTGCTCTCCGGGCTCGTCGTCTTTGAGCAGCGACCGCCACGCGCGGGAATCGAATTCATCCTCTACGTCACTTGTGAGGTGCTGCACGGCTTCCAGCAGTTTCTCGATCAGCCCTTCATCACTGATTGCGATAATTGGGCGGGCTTCGTCTGCGCGACGCCCGCGTGCGACGATCACGAATAGAGCCATCTATTCTCCTTTCGGGGAAATAAAAAAGCCCCGCGTTTTGGGGCCTTCAGATACATTGGTCATCTCACCGAAAAGTGTGACATTAATCGTTTTACGCTAACATCTCGTCGTCTCCATGCTCCCAAAACCAGCGTTGGGTCCATTCTTCGCGCACCGTGTCCCTAATATTTTCCCTGCATTGTTCGACTTCCTCTTGTGCCTGCCGCGCCTGTGCTGCGAGTCCAGCCTTCAGTCCTTCGTTTCGAAGAGCCAACTGCCGGGTAAGATCCAGGACAACCTGGGTCTTCCTGTTTGCGCGTAGCCAAATCGTTTGTTGATGCGTCTCGAATTCGGGGTCCCGTGCGCATTCATTGTCCCATGCCTCTGTGGCATGTGCCCACGCTCGGTCGTCCGCCTCTTTCCACGCTTGCCTTTCTTCTGTCGTGGGTTCATCACCCCAGCGTTCGTGTTCGATTGCGTCCACGAGCGCTCCATGCTTTTTCCTCAGATCCTCCATCGTTCGTTGCGCGTCTTTTCGGACCGCAGCAGACGTACGCCCCATCCGGCGCGCCACATCTGCCCACTTCTCGCCCCTTTCTAAGGCACTGACCAGTTCCCGCTGGTAGGGAAGCAGACCTTCGAGGAGGGTGGTGAGTGCTTGAATATCCTCCTCTTGCCGCCCAAAGATCGACTCCTCTCTATCCAGTTCCCAGTCATCTTCTTGGGATTCGAGACTAAAAAGCAGCGCCTCCTTGTCCGTGTCGCTCCTCATTGCGTCAAGCGCATCGCTTCGTGTAGTCGGATACGGCAATCCACGCAGGTGTGCTTCCGCCGCTTCGCGTGCTTCCTGAGCCAGCCATCGCCGGTAATAATCAGGGGCAAGGTTGTTTGGCACCACTGGCATCTTCTGTCCGTCATCGTCGACGACCCACTGAGGGCCGAACCGGACGGGCTGCGCTTCGTGCTGACGGGCTAGAGCGAGGTCCATGCCTGCAACAAGCGCGTCATGTCGGACCTCGGTATCTGCACGTTGGTGTTGCCGCGCACGTCGCATTATCTCGATCCGCGCTTGGGGGCTCGGATTCCACTGCATGTCACGGACCATGTTTTCGATGTCTGACCATTTCTTGGCAGCAACATTGCAGGTCTGGCCGGATGGATAGACGAAATCACGCTTCGGCGCGAGCACCTGAGAGAAATGAATACCCATGACATCCCCTTGAAACAAAGCCGCTCCGCAAGTTCACACGGGGCCATCGCGTGAACTCTTGGAGCGGTACATCACGCCGTTACGGCGGTGGTGTCTGAATTGCACCGCGCATGGCCCGCACGGGTGTACGGACATTCTACCACGACACTACCGACTATGTGAACGAATGTACTACTTCGCTCAGGGCTTATGCATTCTCGGCAAGTGGGATGCCGAGGAAGGCGAGGACTTCCTTCGGATGACCGCTGTAGTAGCGTAACCGCTCGGCAATCGTCCGCCATCCCGCGCGATGCAGCACGCTGACGA
>JAABUJ010002638.1_pt1 | contig 21626 bp, 18 predicted proteins | sample 5559131 | NCBI WGS metagenome assembly JAABUJ01 (sample SAMN10711875, study PRJNA513366) | rock metagenome | isolation source: Antarctica rocks | place: Antarctica: Victoria Land, Mt New Zealand nord | collected 2016-01-07
GTGCGTGAACTGTCCGCCCGCAACCGGGCAGCCACCAGCGGCCTCCTCGTTCATGTCGCGTTCGGTGGTGATGTCGTCGGTCATCGTGTTATCGCTCATCGCTGTCCTTCCGCGTCGTCTCCTGTGGTGTCGGGGGATATGGCGCCTTCGCGAGTTTGTCCCTAATTCTGGAACGAGTCAAGAAAGCGTCGTCCGGCGTGGACCCGGGGTTGCCTGTCCGGCCGCCGTGGAGAGGCTCGGGTCACACGAGTCGCTAGACGGTATGGAGTGACGCCCCGGATTGTGCCGGGGGGTTGCGGGCCGGGGCCTCTCTCACACAGATTCGTGGGTTACCGAGGAGGGGCGTCCTGCTCGGCATCCGACATGTGTAGGAGGCCCCGGTGGGTTCTGAGCGTACGAGTGTGGGACTGGATGTGCACGCCCGGTCTGTGGTGGCGGCGGCCATCGACGGTGTGACGGGGGAGGTGTTCCGGGCGAGGTTGACCCCGGACTACGGGCAGGTGGTGCGGTGGGTGCAGGCCCTGCCGGGCCCGGCGGCGGTGGCGTACGAGGCTGGCCCGACGGGGTTCGGGTTGGCTCGAGCCTTGGGCGCCCAGGGGATCCGGTGTGAGGTCGCGGCGCCATCGAAGCTGCAGCGTCCCTCTGGGGACCGGGTCAAGACGGATGCGCGGGACGCGATGCATCTGGCGCGGCTGCTGCGGTTGGAGGAGGTGACGTCGGTGACGGTGCCGAGCGTGGCGCAGGAGGCCGCCAGGGACATGGTCCGGGCACGGGAGGACTGCCGCGGGGACTTGATGCGGGCCCGTCACCGTCTCTCGAAACTTCTGCTGCGTTACGGGATCGTGTACTACGGGGGCACGGCCTGGACCGGTGTTCACGACCGGTGGCTGCGTCAACAGGGGCTGCAGCTCGGTTCGCCCGCGGCCCGGGTCGCGTTCGATGAGTGCTACGACGCCGTCGTCAGCGTGGGCGCCAGGCGGGACCGGCTGGATGCTGCGATCGGGGTGATGGCCGCCGACAGCGAGTTCACCGCGGTCACCCGCCGGCTGGGGTGCCTGCGGGGTATTTCGACCCTGACCGGTTTCGCGTTGGCCGTCGAGATCGGTGACTGGGCCCGGTTCACCGGCAACTCGATCGGGTCCTATGTGGGACTGGTGCCCTCGGAGTACTCCTCGGGAGCCTCACGGGTGCAAGGCTCGATCACCAAGACCGGCAACGGCCACGCCCGGATGCTCCTGGTCGAGGCCGCCTGGCATCACCAGAAGCAGTACCGCCCAGGGAAGGCCATGCGGGAACGGTGGGACCTCGCCCCAGCGGCAGCCCGGGCCCGAGGAGACGCCGGGAACCGGCGCCTGCACGCGCGGTGGGTCCGGTTCAACGAACGCGGCAAACGGCACGTCATCGCCAACGTCGCCGTGGCCCGCGAGCTCGCCGGGTGGTGCTGGTCCCTCGCCGTGATGCCCGACGATCCCCTCGATCTGCTCGTGGCGTCCCGCCCGATCGCGCTTGACGGCCCGCGCCGGACCGCCACCGTCATGAGATAGGCCCCCCAGAACTGCTTCCCCGTCCCCGGGCTGCTGGCGGCAGCGCGTGGGGTGATCCGCGAACTAGCTATGAGCCACAACGGAATTCGCGAGACGGTCGCATCCGTCACGTGACGCTCGATCCTAGACCGGCGGACCCGCCCCAGCCGTACAGCACCGTTCTGCGGTAGCCAATCCGCGTATATCAGTCAGACCGCGCGTCGCCATGACACGCACGCCAGCAGCCCCGACTGAGGAAGCACGAGGCGCCGACCAGACAACCAGTCCGGTCGGCGCCTCACCATGCCCCTTGACAAGAGACCCCTCCATATCAGCTAGGTGGGCCGAGGGTCTGCGCTGGTGGGGTGGACGGGAGGACGGGAGAGGGCGGTTTTGTCGGTGTCCGACGGTGCCCGTCGGTGAACTACTAGGGTGACCGGCATGAGCGACGTCCTCGCCTTTGCCGGTGTGAGCGTGGTTCGTGGTGGCAACCGCCTCCTCGACGACATCACGTGGGAGGTGGAGGAGGGGGAGCGCTGGGTCGTTCTCGGCCCGAACGGCGCGGGCAAGACCACTCTTCTGCAGCTCGCTGCGGCCCGCATCCACCCCACGACAGGTGTTGCCGGCGTGCTCGGGGAGGTCCTCGGCGCCGTCGACGTCTTCGAGCTGCGCCCCCGGATCGGCTTGGCGAGCGCCGCCATCGCGGAGCGCATCCCGGGCGACGAGATCGTCGGCAACGTCGTCGTCACCGCCTCCTACGCCATTGTCGGCCGGTGGCGGGAGGAGTACGACACCCAGGACTACGTCCGGGCGATGAGCCTGCTCGAGGCACTCGGGGCGGTCCACCTCGCCGACCGGCACTTCGGCACCCTCAGCGAGGGCGAGCGCAAACGGGTGCAGATCGCCCGGGCCCTCATGACCGACCCCGAGGTCATGCTCCTGGACGAGCCCGCGGCCGGTCTCGACCTCGGCGGCCGGGAGGATCTTGTCGCCCGACTCGGTGCGCTGGCAGCCGACACCGAGGCGCCGGCGCTGGTCCTCGTGACCCACCACGTCGAGGAGATCCCGCCGTCGTTCACTGATGTCCTCCTCCTGCGCGAGGGCAGGATCGTCGCCGCCGGACCGCTGGAGGCGACCCTGACGGCGGAGAACCTCTCGGCCACGTTCGGGCTGCCGCTCATCGTCGAGCGGCATGGCGGACGGTGGTCCGCCCGGGCAGCCGAGGTCGACCCTCCCGTTCCCTCCGCCACACCCGGAACTCCGGCAGAATCGCATGCGTCATACAGTTGAAAGGCTCGTCGGGGCGCGTCGAAAGAAGGTGTCGAGGTGTTTGACAACTACGGGTGGCTCGCTTGGATTGCCATCGCTCTTGCCCTCGGCGCCATCGAGGCCGCCACGGTCGACTTCGTGTTCCTCATGCTGGCCGGTGGTGCACTCGGTGGTGCGGGAGCCGCAGCCTTCGGTGCCGGCTTTCCCTTCCAGGTCATCGTGGCCGTCGTCGTGGCGGGCATCCTGCTCGCTCTGGTGCGGCCCTGGGCCAAGAGCCGGTTCACCGTCCGCAAGGACGGCGTCAAGATGGGCACCGCGGGCTACGTCGGCCGCTCCGGCTTCGTCCTGGAGACGATCACCGGCAGCTCCGGCCGGGTCAAGCTGGGCGGCGAGACCTGGTCGGCCAAGACGGCCGACGGTGCGGAGCCGCAGCCCGGAGACGAGGTGCGGGTCGTGGCGATCGAAGGCGCGACGGCCGTCGTCACCCGCGTCCAGCCGCCGATCTGAGCGCCAACCACGGCGTTCGTCGGCGTGGTCCGGCGGTCGCCCGGAACACCATAGAACTGACCTACCGGGCCGGACGACCCGATAGCCACCGAGGGGCCAGCCCAGGGGGGCCGGCAGGAATGGAGATCCGATGGACAGCGGGGCACTGACGCTCATCGTCGTGGTTCTGCTCGTCGTCTTCGCCGTCATCGTGGCGGTCCGGACCATCCGGATCGTCCCACAGCAGACGGCGCAGATCGTCGAGCGGCTCGGCAGCTACAGCCGCACCCTGGACGACGGCATGCACGTGCTCGTGCCGTTCGTCGACAAGGTGAGGGCCAACATCGACCTGCGCGAGCAGGTCGTCACCTTCCCGCCGCAGCCGGTGATCACCTCCGACAACCTCGTCGTCAGCATCGACACCGTCATCTACTACACCGTCACCGACGCCAAGTCCGCGGTCTACGAGATCGCCAACTTCATCCAGGGCATCGAGCAGCTGACGGTCACCACGCTGCGCAACGTCATCGGCTCGCTCGACCTCGAGCAGACGCTGACCTCGCGCGACCAGATCAACGCCCAGCTGCGTGGCGTGCTCGACCAGGAGACCGGCCGGTGGGGTATCCGCGTCAACCGGGTCGAGCTCAAGGCCATCGACCCGCCGCACTCCGTGCAGGACTCGATGGAGAAGCAGATGCGCGCCGAGCGGGACCGGCGTGCCGCGATCCTCAACGCCGAAGGTGTCAAGCAGTCCGCCATCCTCACCGCCGAGGGCGAGAAGCAGTCCCAGATCCTGCGCGCGGAGGGCTCGGCGCAGGCCCGGATCCTCGAGGCCCAGGGCCAGTCGCGCGCCATCCAGCAGGTCTTCGCCGCGATCCACCGGGGCAAGCCGACCCAGCGTCTGCTCGCCTACCAGTACCTCCAGGTGCTGCCCCAGCTCGCCCGGGGTGACGCCAACAAGATGTGGATCATCCCGTCCGAGGTCACCGACGCACTGCGCGGCATCAGCGGTGCGCTCGGCGGCGACAAGGCCAGCCAGAACGGCGACGACGAGGCGGACTGGGTGGATCCCGGGCCGGAGGACAACGCCTTCGCCGACACGCTGCTCGAGGATCCGGCCAAGGCGCTCGCCGAGGCTCGGGGACAGGCCGGCCAGGCCAGCGCGGAGGCGACGGAGCACGCCGCGCCTCCCATCCGCCGTCAGCCTCCCGTCATCCCTGCGGCCGACCAGGTGCCGCCGCAGGCGAGGCCCGGGCCGGCGCAGACGGTCCCGGGTCTCGACGCGTCCGCCCGGCAGGACCTCGGCGAGAACTATACCGGACTGTCGGCTCAGCAGCCCGGCGAGCGGCCCGGCGACGCGGCGTCGGGTCAGCAGCCCGTCCAGCCGTATCCCGGCCAGCAGCCGTAGGGCGGTCAGGGGCCACCCACCCGGACCACCCACCGGACCCCGGTCCCCGGTCGGTAGGGTGACCGGGTGTCCGTGCTCGATGTCCTCGTCGTCCTCCTGGCCGGGATGGGGGCAGGGACGATCAACACCATCGTCGGCTCGGGCACCCTCATCACCTTCCCCATCCTGCTGTTCCTCGGCTACCCCCCGCTGACGGCCAACGTCAGCAACAACATCGGCCTCGTCGCCGGCGGCGTGAGCGGCAGCTACGGCTATCGCCACGAGCTGACCGGCGAGTCGCGGACGCTGCGCCGGCTCATGCCGTTGTCGTTCGTCGGATCCGTGGTCGGGGCGGCCCTGCTCCTCGTCCTGCCGGCCGAGGCGTTCAAGGCCATCGTGCCCGCCCTGATCCTCCTCGCGCTCGTCCTCGTCGTCCTCGGACCGAAGCTGCAGGCCACGGCAGCGCGACGCCACCATGACGAGGCAGCTCCGAGCTGGCACGGCTGGGCCACGGGCGTCGGAGTGCTCGTCGCCGGGATGTACGGGGGGTACTTCGGTGCAGCGCAGGGGGTGCTGCTCATGGGCCTGTTCTCCGCGCTCAGCACGGAACCGCTGCAACGCCTCAACGGCTACAAGAACGTCCTGAGCCTCATCGTCAACTTCGTCGCCGCAGCGATGTTCGTCCTCTTCGCCCGCAACCACATCAACTGGGTCATCGCCCTGCTCATCGGCGTCGGGTCCTTCGTCGGGGGGATCATCGGGGCGCGGGTCGGTCGACGAATCCCGCCGGCCGTCCTGCGCGGGCTCATCATCCTCATCGGGGTCGTCGCCATCGTCAAGCTCGTCTGGTTTGCCTGATGCCGGTCCTCATCACGTCGCTCGACGTCGCCGCTGGCGACCTCACGGGCGCCCCGGGCGACCCGGTCGGCGACCCCGGCGGGCGGCTCGCCGACTACGTCTCGCTCACCGACGTGGCGCTGCGTCGACGCTCCGAGCCCGAGCGCGGCCTCTACATCGCCGAGTCGGAGAAGGTCATCCGTCGAGCCCTCGGCGCGGGCCACCGGCCGCGGTCCTTCCTCATGGCGAAGCGGTGGCTCACCGACCTCGCCGACGTCGTGGCGCGGGCCGAGTCGGACGGCATACCGGTGTTCGTCGGGGAGGGTGACGTGCTCGAGCAGCTCACCGGCTTCCACCTGCACCGGGGAGCGCTGGCGTCGATGCACCGGCCGGTCCTGCCCGCGGTGCGCGACCTCGTCACCGGTGCCCGACGCATCGCGGTCCTCGAGGACATTGTCGACCACACCAACGTCGGGGCGACCTTCCGCGGGGCTGCCGCCCTGGGCGTGGACGCTGTCCTCGTGACGCCTGGGTGCGCGGACCCGCTCTACCGGCGGTCGGTCCGGGTGTCGATGGGCACTGTCTTCCAGGTGCCGTGGACCCGCATCGACCCGTGGCCCGCGGGGATCGACGTCCTGCACCAGGCCGGGTTCACCGTCGCTGCGCTTGCGCCGGGGGACGGCTCCGTCGCTCTCGACGAGCTGGCCGCGGATGCTCCAGAGCGCCTCGCCATCGTCCTGGGCACCGAGGGCGACGGCCTGTCCCGCCGGACCATCGCGGCGTGCGACCTGACCGTCGGCATCCCGATGGCCGGAGGGGTGGACTCCCTCAACGTCGCGGCCGCCAGCGCCGTCGCGTTCTACGCGCTCCGGAGCCCGGCGAGCCTTGCCAACCCGGCGAGTTGACCGACGCACGGGCACCTCACTCGCGGAGCCGGAGCATCGTCACGAGTGCCGGCCACACGAGCGCACCCAGCTCGGCGTCCGACGACGGATCTCCGCCGCGGGCCATCGCCGCGCCGGCCTCGACCGCCGGCTCCCCGGGAAGCACGGTGCGGTGGCCGGCGCGCGGAGAGGTGACGACCTGCGTGTCGAGCCCGTGATCGCGGCGGCGGCCCGCGACGGCGCGGGCGAAGTCGGCTCCGGGCCAGACCTGGTCGTCCTCCCCGCCGACGACGAGGACCTCACCGCGGATCCGCTCGACCGGGATGGCTGCACGGCGTGCGGCCTCCGGATGCCGCGACAGACTCTGCTCATAGAGCCCGCGAAAGGACGGGGGCGTCGTGATCGGCTGCCAGTCGTCGTCGAAGGGCACGAACGGCAGGGGAACGCCCTTGAGGGTCCAGTGCGACGTCACCCGCTCGGGCCGTCCGTCCCGGCCGGCATCGATCCCGGCCCACACCACGGGGGTAGGGGCGAAGGCGACGACGGCATCGACCCGAGCGTCGTGGATGGCCGTGAGGAGCGCCGCCTCTGCCCCGAAGGACGTTCCGACGACCGCCAGGCGGTCACAGTGCGGAGCCAGGTGGTCGAGGGCCTTGGCGAAGGTCTCCAGCGGCACATCGAACGGTTGAGGCTGCTGGCCCTGCCCACCGAACCACCGGATGGACGCGGCCATCGCGCCGAACCGACCGAGCAGGCGGGCCCGTTCGGTGTCGACCCGCCCGCTGGAGCCGGCGAGCACGAGCACACCGGTCCCGCAACGCTCCTCGGGCGTCACGAGGAGCCCGTCGGGACGGGTCAGCCGCTCCTCTGTGACGTGCGACTCCGCTGCCCGACCTCGTCCGCTCAGGACCGGAGCGACTCCCCGGACTCGGCGTCGAAGATGTGGGCCTCCTTCGGCTCGGGAGCCACGTGGATCACCTCTCCCACCTTCAGGTGGGAGCGCTTGTCGAGGCGCACGGTGACCCGGTGCTTGTCCGGGGTCGCGGACTCGTCGTCGACCAGCGAGCTCGGGGTCCCGTAGACGAACGACTCGGCCCCGAGGGCCTCGACGAGCTCCACCCTGAGCGGCACGGATTCAGTGGCGTCCGAGTCGACGAGGTGCCACGACTCGGGGCGGAGGCCGATGATCACCTTCGCACCGGCGCGGGCCGCGACGTCGCGGTCGAGGGGCACCTTCGCGCCGTGGACGCTGGCCATACCCTCGCGCACCGCCGACTCGATCATGGTGATGGCGGGCGAGCCGATGAAGGAGGCGACAAAGGTGTTGACCGGGCGTTCGTAGAGCTCCTCCGGGGTGGCCACCTGTTGCAGGGTCCCGTCCCGCAGCACCGCCACCCGGTGCCCCATCGTCATGGCCTCCACCTGGTCGTGGGTGACGTAGACCGTGGTGATCCCGAGACGTCGCTGCAACCCGGCGATCTGTGAACGCGTGGACACCCGCAGCTTGGCGTCGAGGTTGGACAACGGCTCATCCATGCAGAAGACCTTGGGGTTGCGGACGATAGCCCGGCCCATGGCAATTCGCTGACGCTGGCCGCCGGACATCGTCCCGGGCTTGCGGTTCAGCAGCTCCTCGAGCTCGAGGATCCGGGCCGCCTCCTTGACCCGCTTCTCGACCTCGTCCTTCGGCACCTTGGCGTTGTGCAACGCGAAGGCCATGTTCTCGGCCGTCGTCATGTTGGGGTAGAGCGCGTAGCTCTGGAATACCATGGCGACGTCACGGTCGCGTGGCCGCACCCCGGCCTGGTCGTGGCCGTCGATGAGGATCCGCCCGCCGTTGACCGGCTCGAGACCGGCGAGCATCCGCAGCGTCGTGGACTTCCCGCACCCCGACGGCCCGACGAGGACGAGGAACTCCCCGTCCGCAATGTCGAGGGTCACCTGGTCGACCGCCGGCCTGTCGCCGGACGCATACCTTCGGGTCGCCTCGTCAAAGAAAACGGTCGCCATGCGCTTCTCCTGTCGCGTGGGTGCGCCGGGTGGTGGGCCGCGGACGCGGGCCCACCACCCGGCATACGGGCAGTACGGGGCTTGTCAGAGCTTCGCCTTGACCTGGGTGTCGATGACCTTCTGGGTCTCCTCGTCGAGGGCCTTGAAGGTCGCCGTGACATCGGCGCCCTGGGCGATCTGGTCCAGGGCCTTGCCGATCCTCGCCCCGCCGCCGGGAACGAACACGCGGGCGTAGTCCTGGGAGCGGGTCTTCGGCAGCTGCTCGACGGCGGTCTTGGCGTTCTGGTTCTTGTCGAGGAACGCCTTCTCCGCAGGGTCGTCCAGCGCCGACTTGCGCACCGGCATGTATCCGGTGGCCTGGGTGAAGGTGACGGTGTTCTTGGCGTTGGTGAGGAACTCGATGAACTTCACCGCGTTCTTCTTGCGCTCGTCCGAGAGGCCGGCCGGGATGCCGACCCCGGCCCCGCCCGTCGGGCACCCGAGGACACCCTCGGGGCTCGGCAGGAAGGCTGTTCCGACGGTGAACTTCGCGGCCTTGGCCACCCCGCCCAGCGAACCCGTCGACTCCATCATGCAGGCGGCCAGACCAGCGCCGAAGTCGGTGGCCGGGCTCTTGTTGAAGCGGGCCACCTTCTGCTGGGCCAGGGACTGCAGGAGCTTGCCGGCGGCGATCGTCTTCTGGTCGGAGAAAGTCGGCGTCCACTCCTTGGAGTAGTTCCCGCCCAACGACCAGACGATGCCCTGGAAGTACCAGTCGAGGTAGTTCGACCCGTCGGCGAGCAGCAGGGCGCTCTTGTCCGCCCCCACCGACTGAGCCAGCTTCGGGCCCCACCCGGCGAACTCCTCCCACGTCTTGGGGCCGCGGTCCGGCAGGCCGGCCGCGGTCCACAGCTCCTTGTTGTAGTAGAAGAGCGGGGTCGAGCGGGCGAACGGCAGGAGGAAGTGCTTGTCGGCGTAGAGGTAGTCCTTGTAGAGGCTGTCGACGTAGTCGGTCGTCGGAAGGTTCGCCGCGGTGAGCAGCTCGTCGAGCGGGGCGAGCTGCTTGTTCAGGGCGAAGTTGAACCAGGTCACGTCGGAGGCGACGACGACATCGGGCAGCTGACCGCCGGAGAGAGCGGCGTTGAACTTCTGCGCCACCTCCTCGTAGTTCTTTCCGGCGTCGGTGAGCTTGACCTTCAGGCCGGGGTTGGCCGCCTCGAAGTCGGCGATGAGCTTCTGCTCGGTCGGCTTGGAGTTGCCGGGGTGGTTGCTCCAGAAGTCGATCGTGTTGTTCGCACCTCCGCCTCCGCCGGCGGCGGAACCGCCGCCGGATGGGCCTGTGCCCGTGCCGGCGCAGGCGCTCAGGCCGACGGCGGCGGTTGCCGCTCCAGCTAGTCCCAAGAATCCGCGTCGCGTCACGTCGTTCATGCTTTGGTGCCTCCAGCTCGGGTGGGTGGTTGTCGCTCGCGGGTGCCAGCGGGTCAGCTCTTGACGGCTCCAGCGGTCAGACCCTTGATCATCTGGCGCTGGAGAAAGAGAAAGAGGACGAGGATCGGAAGCATCGTGATGATGGTGCCGGACATGACCGGCCCCCAGTTCGTGAGGCCTTCGTTGTTCTGCAGCAGGGTCAGGCCCACCGGCAGTGGTGCCGTGCGCTCGTCGTCCGACATGAGGAACGGCCACAGATACTCGTTCCACTCGTTGACGATGGTGATGAGCGAGAACGCCACGAGTGTGGGCCACGACAACGGCATGACGACCCGCCACAGGAGCTTCAACGGCCCAGCACCGTCCATCTTGGCCGCTTCGATGATCTCTCCCGGGAGGGAGAGGAACTGGTTGCGCATGAGGAAGGTCCCGAACGCCACCCCCGCCAGCGGGACGATGATGCCCTGGTAGGTGTTGCGCCACCCGAGCTGGCTGACCAGCGCGTAGTTCGAGATCACCGTGATCTGGTTCGGCACCATCAGCGCCGCGATGACGACGAGAAAGACGATGTTGCGACCCGGGAAGCGCAGCAGCGAGAGGGCGTAGGCGCTCAGTACGCCGAGGACGATCTTGATCGCCGAGATGGTGAGGGTGAGGAACAACGAGTTGCGTAGAAACGACAGGAACGGGATCCGGGTCGTCACGTCGACGTAGTTCCCGCCCGTCACGGGCTGCGGGATCCAGTGTGCAGGACGGACGTAGATGTCCGAGCGCTCCTTGAAGGACGTGGCCAGGATCCAGAAGAGCGGTACGACGACGATCACGACGATGATGAGCATCCCGAGATAGCCGGCGGTCGTCCGCACCGGTCCACGGAGGTGGCTGTCGGCCACCTGCTGGTCCGCAGGCTGTCGCCGGCCCTGCTTCGCCGGGCGCGGGGCGGTCGCGGTGCTCATCGCTGCCGGTCCATGACGCGGACCTGGAACAGGGTGATGGTCAACAGCACGAGGAACATGATCGTCGCGATGGTGGCGCCGTAACCAGCGCGGAGGTTGACGAAGGTCTCCTGGTAGACCTGGAAAACCAACGTGGTCGTGCCGGTGCCCACCGGACCTCCGCGGGTCATGACGTTGATGATGTCGAAGACCTGCACCGAGTTGAGCAGCACCGTGATCGAGAGGAAGAACGTCGTCGGACGCAGCTGTGGCAGGAGCACCTTCCTGAAGCGGTTCCACGGCGAGGCGCCGTCGATCTCCGCCGCCTCGTCGAGGTCCTCACGTCTGCCCTGCAGTGCCGCGAGATAGATGACGAAGGTGTAGCCCAGGTTCTTCCAGATGTAGGTGACCGTCACCATGAAAAGCGCCCATCCCGACTCCTGGTAGAAATCGGGCACCGAGACGCCGATCCTCGACGCCAGGTCGCGGACCAGCCCGAAGCTGGGATCGAAGACGAACTGAAAGGCCACGCCCACCGCCGCACCGGACAGGACGAACGGCGCGAACACGATGGACCGCACGACGTTGCGTCCCCGCAGCCTCTGGTCGAGCAGCATGGCCAGGGCCAGGCCCAGGATCATCGAGATGCCGACGGAGGCGATGGTGAACACCACGGTGTTGCGCACGATGACCTTGGTGTCGTCGCGCCCGAACCACTCGATGTAGTTGCTGAAGCCGACGCCGTTGGCGAGCGGGGAGGAGATGTTGTAGTCAGTGAACGACAAGCGGATGTTGTCGATCAGCGGACGATACGTGAAGAGGATGAGCAGCACGAGGTTGGGCAGCAGTAGCCCGGCAGCCATGAGGATCTCGCCCCGTCGGCTACCGGCCCGGCGCGGAGGCGGACCCATCGGCTCTGGAGGAGTGGGGCGTTCGACAGCGCCCCGCACCTTCCCCGTCGGGCTGACCGCCGCGCCTGTCATAGCCATGCCGGAACCATATCCGTTTGAACGCCGGAGGGAAGGAGGTCGGCGAGAGGGCCGCAAGTCGTGTCCCAATCTTTGTCAACGGGCCTTCCGCCGCGGATGGGATTTGCTCCGACGGCCGCCGCTAGACCGCGCTAGACCCGCTGCGAGCGCTGCCGTTCGAGCCAGCCCAGTGCCGGTTTCACGGTCACGCCGTGGAGGAAGACCGACATGGCGATGGTGAAGGCGATCGTCGACCACAGCCAGCGTTCGTCGGCGAAGTGGGCGTGCCCCGCGGCATACGCGAGGTAGTAGAGCGAGCCGATCCCCCGGACTCCGAAAAATGCGGTGACCCACCGTTCGCTGTTGCTCAGGGGCGCGGCGTCACGGTCGCGGCGCGAGCGGAGCACCAGCGCGGCCGCGCCGGCGAGGGGGCGGATGACGAGCAGGAGGGCCGCGGCCACGACGACGCTGCGCCAGTCGAGGTCCGCCAGCAGCCCGTGGGTCACCGCCATCCCGAGGAGGAGCAGGAGGAACAGGGTGAAGAGCCGCTCGAGCCGCTCGACGACGCCGTGCATCGCCTCGTGGTAGCCGTGGGTCCGGTCGGCCGCGCGGAGGGTCATCGCACAGACGAACACCGACAGGAAGCCATAGCCACCGACGAGCTCACTGAGCCCGTATGCCGTGAGCAGCGCGGCGACCACGAGCAACGGGTCCCCCAGCTCGGCGAGCCGCAGCGAGCGACGGTCGGCGCGGAAGGCCGCCGCCGCAAGGACGCGACCGACGACGACGCCGGCGACGACCCCGAGCGCGACCTTGCCGAGCAGCTCCCAGCCGACCCAGCGCAGCCCCCAGACGCCCACCGACCCGGCGCCGGCGAGCAGGATGGAGGCGTTGACGAACGGGAAGGCCAGGCCGTCGTTGAGGCCCGCCTCGGAGGTCAGCGCAAAGCGGACCTCGTCCCGCTCGTCGATGTCGTCGTCGGTCTCCACGGCCGGGCCCTCGACCTGCACGTCGGAGGCCAGCACCGGATCCGTGGGCGCCAGGGCGGAGCCCAGCAGGAGTGCGGCGGCCGGAGCAAGACCAAGGGTGAGCGCGCCGAGCAGGGTCACGGCAGCGATGGTCAACGGCATGGCAACCAGGAGCAGCCGCCAGGTCGGCGTCCACCGCCACCACGTGCTGCGGTCACGCAGGCTGAGGGGACGGTCGAGCGCCAGCCCGACGCCCATGAGCGCGACGAGGACGGTGAGCTCGCTCAGGTGCTCGACGAGGCTGCGGTTCGCGACGGGGTCCAGGCTCACGCCGTCGGTCAGCGGCAGGAGACCGATGAGCATCCCGAGGCCCACCAGGACCATCGGGGCAGAGACGGCGTAGCGGGTCAGGGCCCTGGGCAGGACGACGGCCACGAGCAGTGCGAGACCGGCAATGAGGTAGACGGCTGCTGAGGTCACTCGACACCGATCAGGTCTGGGTTGGCGTGGGCGTCCGGCTGGGCGTGGGTGCCCGACCGGCTGCCTGGACGGCGGGCGGTGTCCTCGGCCAGCGCCGGGAGACGGTGACGGCGATGAGGAGGTACCAGACCGAGGACGCGGCCAACACGGCATACGACCTGCCGTCGAGGGGCAGGACGAGCGCCGCGAGCACCGTGGCCGCGACGAAGACGGCGTTGAAGAGGACGTCGTAGAGGGCGAAGATGCGGCCCCGGTAGACGTCGCCGACGACCCGCTGGACCGTCGTGTCCACACAGATCTTGACCCCCTGGGAAGCGAACCCCAGTCCCAGTGCCGAGACGACCACCGCCCAGCGGGTGAACAAGGCGGCGGGGAACAGCTGCAGGACGGCGGCGAGGACGCTGAGGCCGGTGACGTAGTAACGCATGCCGAAGCGGTTGGACACGGTCGGAGTCAGGAGTGCGGCGAGGGCGAAGCCCGCACCTGAGGCGCCCACCGCGATGCCGAGACCGGCCAGCCCCGCACCGGCGTCAGCGGCCTCGAAGTGGTTGCGGTACAGCAGGACGGTCGCGACGATCATCACGCCGTAGGGCAGCCGGCTCGCGCCGACGACGCCCAGGGCAAGGCGCCCGAGCGGTGACAGGTGCCTCGCGGCGTCGGCAAGCCCGTGGACGACGTTGCCCAGCGCCTCCCGGACCGCGGTGTCGACGTCCTCGAGGTCCGGCCCGAGGTTGGGCAGCCGGGTGGCGGCGACCGCCGAGAGGAGGTAGGACGCTGCTGCCACCACCAGGACGACCTCGTCGTGGTGCGCCACCGCGTGCACGGCACCGCCCGCCGCGAGGCCTCCGAGGAAGGCCAGCGTCCCGCACGTCGGCGACACCGCGTTCGCCGTGACGAGCAGGTCCCGGTCGACCACGTGCGGCAGACCGGCCGACAGCCCCGCCAGCAGGAACCGGTTGACCGAGAACGCCGAGAGGACGAGGAGGTAGAACAGGATGCCCAGGTCGTGGCGCATGACGGGAAAGGCGATGACGAGGAGCAGAGCGGCCCGGACGGCGTTACTGAGCATCAGGATCCGACGCCGCTGCCATCGGTCGAGGAAGACCCCGACGAAGGGTCCGAGGATGGTGAACGGGAGGAGGATGGTGGCGAACGCGGCGGCGATGGCTCCGGCGCTGGGGGCGCGTTCGGGGGAGAAGAGGACCGTGGACGCCAGGGCCACCTGGAAGACGCCGTCCGACCCCTGCGAGAGCAGCCGCACCGCGAAGAGCCGTCGGAAGCCGGCCAGTCTCAGGAGGACCGCGAGGTCCCGGAAGAAGGTCACCCGCGCAGGATAGGTGCTCCGGTCGTTCGGGAGGGCGGCCGATCCGCTCCGGTGGGCACGCCCAATCCGCAGCGGCCCCCGTGACGAACAACGGTTAGTCGCGACCCGAGGAGACCCATGAAGACCCTGCCCGCCGGCGTGCTCGCGCCAGACTTCACGCTGCCCGACCAGAAGGGCTTCGACCACCAGCTGTCCGTCCTGCTCCGGCAGGGGCCGGTCGTCCTCTTCTTCTATCCGGCGGCCTCGTCGTCGGGGTGCACGAAGGAGGCCTGCCACTTCCGCGACCTCGCCGCCGAGTTCGCCGCCGCCGGCGCCCAGCGGGTCGGGATCAGTGTCGACGACGTCGCTGCGCAGGCTTCGTTCGCCTCCGAGCAGATGCTCGACTACCCGCTGCTCTCCGACGGGGACGGCGCGGTGGCGACGTCGTTCGGCGTTCGGCGCAAGTACCTCACCCCGGTCAAGCGCGCGACGTTCGTCATCGACCGTGACGGCTGCATCGCGGAGGCCATCACCTCCGAGGTCAGCATGACTGTCCACGCCGACAGGGCCCTCGCGGCACTCGTCCGGCTCGGCTGAGGGGAGCCGCCCGGACGGGCTCTGGGCGCGGGCGATAGCGTCGAGCGAGGTCGTCCACCTGCCCGGGACTCGCCGAGGAGGCCCGACCCGCAGCGCCGGAACCCAGCCGCAGAGACGAGGAGCCTCCCATGGTCCATGACCCGTATGCCGCCCTCCCGCAGGTTTCCTCCTTCGAGGTCACCTCCGCGGACGTCGCCGAGGGGGAGAAGCTGGCCAGCGCCCAGGTGAGTGGCATCCAGGGCGCCGGCGGCCAGGACGTGTCGCCCCAGCTGAGCTGGTCGGGCTTTCCCCCGCAGACGAAGGGCTTCGCCGTCACGGTCTACGACCCGGACGCCCCTACCGCGTCCGGCTTCTGGCACTGGGCGGTCCTCAACATCCCGGTGACCACCACCGAGCTGGCCACCGGCGCCGGCGACGACACCGGATCCGGTCTTCCGGACGGCGCGGTCCAGCTCAAGAACGACGGCGGGATGCGCCGCTTCCTCGGCGCAGCTCCGCCGGAGGGACACATCCGGCACCGGTACTTCGTCGTCGTGCACGCCGTCGACGTCGAGACCCTCGACGTGCCAGCGGACGCGACCCCGGCCGCGCTTGGCTTCACCCTGTTCAGCCACACCCTTGCGCGCGCCCAGGTCGTCCCCTGGTACCAGCGCTAGCGCCAGCCGAGGGTCAGCCGAAGGGACAGCCGGCCGCGACGACGGCCGCGGCCTGCCGGGCGATCTCGAGCTCCTCGTTCGTCGGGACGACGAGGACGGTGACCCGGCTCGAGCTGGTCGAGATGCGGTGCTCTCCGGAGGTCGCCGCGGCGTTCGCCTCGCCGTCGAGCTCGATGCCGAAGCCCGTCAGGTCGTCGAGCGCGGCCGCCCTCAGAGCGGGACTGTGCTCACCGACACCCGCGGTGAAGACGACGGCGTCGACGCGACCCAGCACGGCGGCATACGCGCCGACGTACTTGCGGATCCGGTGGGCCACGACGTCGAACGCCAGCCGGGCGTCGGCGTCGCCCTTGTCGACCCGCTCGCTCACCTCGCGGAAGTCGGTGCTGCCGGTGAGGCCCTTCAGCCCGCTCTCCTGGTTGAGGGCTGAGTCGTAGTCCTCGACCGAGATGCCGGCCCGGGCGAGATGCGCAGGCAGGGACGGGTCGAGGTCGCCCGGCCGGGTGCCCATGACGAGGCCCTCCAGTGGAGACAGCCCCATCGAGGTGTCGATGCTGCGGCCGCCGGCGACCGCCGCCGCACTGGCCCCGTTGCCCAGGTGGAGGACGATGACGTTCGCCTCGGAGACGGGCCGGCCGACGAGCTCGGCGGCGCGCCGGGACACGAACGCGTGCGACGTGCCGTGGAAGCCGTAGCGCCGCACGCCGTGGTCCCGGCGCCAGGCCAGTGGCACGGCATACGTGTAGGCCCGTGGCGGGAGGGTGTGGTGGAAGGCCGTGTCGAAGACGGCGACCTGGGGAGTGTCCGGAAAGTGTTGCTGCGCCACCCGGATGCCCTCGAGGTTGGCGGGGTTGTGCAGCGGCGCCAGGGGGACGAGCCGCTCGACCGCCGCCAGGACGTCATCGGTGATGACCACCGGCGCGCTGAACTCCTCGCCGCCGTGGACGACCCGGTGACCGACCGCCGTGAGCTCGACCGAGTCGAGGTCGGGGCCGTGGGAGCGGAAGCCGTCGAGCAGGATGTCGAAGGCCTCGGCGTGCGACGCGCACCTCACCTCGCCCTCGTGCTCCCCGTCCGGCCCGGAATGCGTTGCCCGGGAGGTGGACTCACCGATCCGCTCGACGATGCCCTTGGCCAGCGTCTCGCCGGTAGCAGCGTCGAGCAGCTGGTACTTCAGTGACGACGACCCCGCGTTGAGGACCAGGACCGGCTTCTCGGCAGTCACCCAATCGCCTCCGCCTGGATCGCGGTGATGGCCACGGTGTTGACGATGTCCTGCACGAGGGCGCCGCGCGAGAGGTCGTTGACCGGCCGGCGCAGGCCCTGCAGGACCGGTCCGACGGCGACCGCGCCGGCACTGCGCTGCACCGCCTTGTAGGTGTTGTTGCCCGTGTTGAGGTCGGGAAAGACGAAGACCGTCGCGCGGCCGGCGACCGGACTGTCCTTGAGCTTCGTCGCCGCGACGGCAGCGTCGACGGCGGCGTCGTACTGGATCGGCCCCTCGACGGACAGCCCGGGGGCCCGCTGCCGGACGAGCTGCGTCGCGGCCCGGACCTTGTCGACGTCGACGCCGCTGCCCGAGACGCCGGTCGAGTAGGACAGCATCGCGACCCGGGGATCGATGCCGAACTGGCGCGCGGTCGCGGCGGAGGAGATGGCGATGTCCGCGAGCTGCTCGGCCGTCGGGTCGGGGTTGACGGCGCAGTCTCCGTAGACGAGGACCCGGTCGGCGAGGCACATGAGGAAGACCGAGGAGACGATCGCGACGTCCGGGGTCGTCCTGACCACCTCCAGAGCCGGCCGGATCGTCTGCGCCGTCGTGTGGACCGCCCTCGAGACCATGCCGTCCGCGAGCCCGTCGAGCACCATCATCGTGCCGAAGTAGCTCGGGTTGACGACGACGTCCCGGGCTTGCTCCACGGTGACGCCCTTGTGGGCCCGCAGGACGGCATACTCCTCGGCGAACCTGCCGCGCAGCGCCGCGTCGTGCGGGTCGAGCAGGGCCGCCCCGCCGAGGTCGAGCCCCAGCCGGCCGGCCCGGGTGCGGATCGCCTCGGGGTCGCCGAGCAGCGTCAGCCGCACCACCCGCCGGCGGAGCAGCTGGTCGGCCGCGGTGAGGATCCGGTCCTCCTCGCCTTCCGCCAGGACGATGTGCTTGTCGGCGGCCCGGGCGCGGTCGAGAAGCCGGTGCTCGAACATCAGCGGCGTCACGACGGTGCTCGGCGAGACGTCGAGCCGCTCGAGGAGCGCCGGCCCGTCGACGTGCTGCTCGAAGAGGGCGACGGCGGTCTCGATCTTCCGGGTTGCGGTCCGGGTGAGCCGGGGCGCGACGCCGGACAGCGCGGCCGCCGTGGCCATCGTGCCCGCCTCGCAGGTCAGGACAGGGACGTGGATCTCCAGACCCTCGACGAGTCTCGAGATCGGTTCTGGCAGTGCGAAACCGCCGTTGAGGACGACGCCTGACGGACGGGGAAACGTCCTCGACCGGTGGGCGAGGAGCAGCCCGAGCAGGACGTCGCCGCGGTCGGCGGGGGTGATGACGACGCATCCCTCGAAGAGCCGGTCGAGCACGTTGGGCATGGTCATGGCGGCGACGACGAGCCCGAGCGACTCGCGGTCGAGCAGGGACTCGTCACCGTGGGCGAGGCTCCCCTTCACGGCCGCCATCAGCTCGCGGACGGTGGGGGAGTCCAGGACCGGCTCCGCCGGGACGGCGTATGCCGGGACGTCACCGAGGCTGCTCGTCAGGGCCGCCGCCGTGGCAGCGACGGCCTCGGGCACCACCCGGTTGGCGACGACGGCGAGCAGCCGGGCGTGGTGGGCGCGCGCCTCCTGCGCAGCGGCGTCGGCGGCCGTCCGGACCTGCTCCGGGGTCCGGCCGGCGCCGGTGATGACCAGGAGCATCGGGGCGTCGAGGTTGGCCGCGACGCGGGCGTTGTAGGAGAACTCGGTCGGCGAGGTGACGTCGGTGTAGTCGGAGCCGAGGACGAGCATCGCCTCGAACCGCTCCGCCACGGCGTGGAAGCGCTCGACGATCGTCGACATGGCCGCGGCCCCGTCGGCGTGGACGTCGTCGTATCCGACGCCCGAGGCGACCTGCGCTGACAGGTCGGCCTCCAGCCGGGACAGCAGCAGGTCGAGGACGTGGTCGCCGGCCGCGTCCTTGGCGCGGACGATCGGTCGGAAGACCCCGACCCGGCCCACCCTCCTGCTCAGCTGGTCGAGCAGGCCCAGCGCGATCGCGGACTTGCCCGACAGGCCCTCGGAGGAGGCGAGGTAGACGCTGGTGGCCACCGCGTCAGGCTATCGGCGGGGCGCCGTCAGCACGTGACGTCAGCCCCGCCAGGTCCAGTCGCGGACCTCGGGCAGGTCCTCGAGGTGCTCGCGGATGTAGGCCGAGTGCCGCACGAGCTGGGCCTCGCAGAAGTCGGTCAGCTCCCGCCAGCCGGCTGGGCGCCGCGCCGTCCGCCGCAGCGCCTCGCGGGCCAGGTGGTATCGGGAGGTCCTGTTGAGGACAACCATGTCGAACGGCGTTGTCGTGGTGCCCTGTTCGGCGAAGCCGCGCACGTGGAAGCGTCCGGGGTTCGAGCGTCCGTGTACGAGCTGGTGCACCGCGCGGGGATAGCCGTGGAACGCGAAGACGACGTGCTTGTCCGGCGTGAACAGGTCGTCGAACACTGAGTCGGAGAAGCCGTGCGGGTGGTCGTTCTCCGGCAGCAGGGCCATCAGGTCGACGACGTTGACGACCCGCACCGTCAGCTCGGGAGTGTGCTCGCGCAGGAGCTCGGCCGCCGCGAGCGTCTCCATCGTCGGGACGTCTCCCGCGCAGGCGAGGACGATGTCGGGGCTCTCGGAGGCCGGCCCGTTCGAGGCCCACTCCCAGGTCCCGGCGCCGGCGGCGCAGTGCTGGTTGGCCTCGTCCAGCGTGAGGTACTGCAGGTGCTGCTGCTTGTCGACGACGATGAGGTTGACGTGGTCGGTGCTGCGCAGGCAGTGGTCGGTGATCGACAGTGCCGTATTGGCGTCCGGCGGCAGCCACACCCGGACGACGCCGGGAGCCAGCGGTAGCAGGGAGTCGATGAGCCCCGGGCCCTGGTGGGAGAAGCCGTTGTGGTCGTTGCGCCAACAGGTGCTCGTCAGGAGGATGTTGAGCGATGACACGGGGGCGCGCCACGACAGGTCCTGCGCGTGCTGCATCCACTTGACGTGCTGGATCGTCATCGAGGCGGAGACCATGGCGAACGCCTCGTAGGTCGCGAAGAGACCGTGCCTCCCGCTGAGGAGGTAGCCCTCGAGCCACCCCGAACAGAGGTGCTCGGAGAGGACCTCCATCACCCGGCCGTCGGCGGAGAGCTGAGTGTCGGTGTCGACGAGCGGCGCCTGGAGGCAGCGGTCGGTGACCTCGAAGACGGCCTGGAGGCGGTTGCTCGCCGTCTCGTCGGGGCAGAACAGCCGGAAGGTGCCGCCGCCGTCGTCGGTGGTGTCCGCGGCATACACGTCTCTCATCAGCTCACCGATGGGTCTGGTGCTCTCGTGGAAGCGCACTCCCGGCCGGTCGATCTCGAGGGCGAACCGGTCCAGTGCGGGGATGGGGAGCTCGCGCCGAAGCCGTCCGCCGTTGGCGTAGGGGGTGGCGGACATCCGCTTGTCCCCCTCGGGCGCCAGGGCGCCCAGCTCGTCGACGAGCCGCCCGTCCCCGGTGAAGAGCTCGTCGGGCGCGTAGGTCCGCAGCCACGTCTCGAGGAGGGCGAGGTGCTCAGGGTTGTCCTGGAGGCCGGACAGGGGCACCTGGTGGCTGAGGTTCGTGCCTTCCACCTGCTTGCCGTCGACGGCGTGCGGACCGGTCCACCCCTTGGGGGTGCGCAGGATGACCGCCGGCCACCGGTGTCGCAGCTGGGCGCTCGGTCCTGCAGCGCGGGCCTCCTCCCGCAGTGCGGTGATGGCAACGTGGCTGGTCACCAGAGCGTCCCAGAGCTGCCGGAAGACGGTCGGCGGGTCGTCGCCCGAGACGACGACCGGTGCCCAGCCCTGGCTGGAGAGGTAGGCGGACACGTCGTCGTCCGACGTCCGGCCGAGGACGGTGGGGCCCGCGATCTTGTAGCCGTTGAGGTGCAGGATCGGTAGCACCGCCCCGTCGCGTCGGGGGTTGGCGAAGTTCGGCAGCCGCCAGGAGCCGGCGAGCGGGCCGGTCTCGGCCTCCCCGTCGCCCACGACGCAGGCGACGAAGAGGTCGGGGTGGTCGAAGGCGGCGCCGGCCGCGTGGGCCAGGGCGTAGCCGAGCTCACCACCCTCGTGGATGCTCCCGGGGGTCTGGACGCTGACGTGGCTCGGGATGCCGCCGGGCGAGGAGAACTGCCGGAACAGCCGACGCAGTCCCTCGGCGTCCTGGGTGATCTGGGGGTAGATCTCGCTGTAGGTACCCTCGAGATAGGCGTTGGCGACGAGCGCCGGGCCGCCGTGTCCGGGGCCCGTGACGTAGAGCCAGTCGCTGCCGGTCCGGCGGATGAGCCGGTTGACCAGCGTGTAAATCATCGACAGACCGGGGCTCGTGCCCCAGTGCCCGAGCAGGCGCGGCTTGATGTGCTCGACGGTGAGCGGCTCACGCAGCAGCGCGTTGCCCTGCAGGTAGATCTGCCCGACGGTGAGGTAGTTGGCCGCGGCCCACCAGCGCAGGTCGAGGGCGAGGTCGTCGTCGCTGTAGGCCGCGAGCCGGGACCCCGGCCTCGTGGTGGTGCCGGTCTGCGTGCCGTCGGGCGTGCTGCTCATCGTCAGTCCCTCGTCGAAGGTGTCGGGTCCCGTCCCGCGCCCGATCCTCGCAGGCCGGCCCCGGTGGTGCACAGGGGCGGGCCGGGGTGGCTGACCACGGTGGATCGAGGCTCAGCGGACCGGCGCGTCCGACAGTGCCGTTGCGGGACT
>JAABUJ010002639.1_pt1 | contig 21614 bp, 29 predicted proteins | sample 5559131 | NCBI WGS metagenome assembly JAABUJ01 (sample SAMN10711875, study PRJNA513366) | rock metagenome | isolation source: Antarctica rocks | place: Antarctica: Victoria Land, Mt New Zealand nord | collected 2016-01-07
TGGTGCCCAGAGGATACGTCAGTGGATGGAGAGAGCGGGTCGGAGCGTGGGTGGTACCCTATGGCCGACGCTGCCCGGTACCCTATGGCCGCTGCTCATTGGTACAGTATCGCCCGCCGGATGACACGCAAGGCACCGGAGGCGATTTGCGCCAGCAGGGCCACCCGCTCCGGCCTCGAGAGGGGGCCATCTTCCGTCCCCTCCTCTTCGACCCTGACCGAGCACGAGCCCTCGTCCACGACGACCACGTGGCCTTTGCTGTTCGTCCTCCGGTGCACGTGGTCCGTCGCGTCGTAGTCCATGGTCCGCTTGGTGGTCTCCGTCTCGGTCATGGTCATGGTCGTTCCTCCCTGGTCGTCGGTCCTGCGGGGCGGCTTGCCTCGTCAGCGCCCGGGGGGCCACCCCGGGTCGGACGCCCTCCGTGGGGGAGGGCGTTTCGGCGGTGGTCAGGCGGCGCGCTTCGACGCGCGGGCCTTGGGCTCGGGGGTCTCGACGACCCGGGTGAGCAACGTCTCGCAGCGCCCCCGCCGCTCTTCGTGGCTCTTGACGGTGGCCGTCAGGGAGTACGTCCGACCGACCTCGAAGGTGCTGGAGCCGCTGGCGAACCAGGTGAGCGCGTAGCCTTCTTCCGAGACGAAGCGGTGGAGCAGCGTCACGCCGTAGTACGACTCGATGGCCCGGACGTCCTGGAGGGTGGCACGGAGGCCCTTGACCCGGGTGCCCTCGGTGGCGGGGAGGAACTCGTTGCGAACCCCGGCGTTCTCCCGGCGGTTGGCCTCGCCTTCTTCGCGCGTCCGAGAGGCCACGATGCTGGCGGCAAGTCCGAGGTGGCGGAAGTCGATCACGTGGGACGCGCACGCGGCGATCACGTTGTGGAGGTAGTCGCTCCGATCGTCCACCTCGGTCTCGGCCAGCCGGTCGAGCCAGGCGACGGAGAGGGCGGCCTGGGAGCGGTCGGCGTCGGTGACCTCGAGCCATCCATCGTCGCCGCGTCGGGCGTCGATGGCGCGCCAGGCCACGTCGGCTGTGGCCGCGCGGTCGGTCTCGCGGGCGGTGGTGCGGCTGACCCATCCGTACGACCGGACGCAGGCGTGGACGACGGCCAGGTAGCGCTCGAGATCGTACCGCGCCCAGCGGCCCGAGCCGGAACCGAACCCTTCGTCCTCGGCCGCTTCCGCGAGGGCCAGGGCCTCGCGCAGGAGACCGAGCAATTCGACGAGCAGCATGGCGGCGGCGGCGTCCGCCTCCACGAACCGCGCCACACAGGTGGAACCCACCCGGGCGGTCCGGCCATCCTCGTGGCGCAGGACGTAGGTGGTGGCGCGGGCGCGGTGGGTGTGGCAGTGGTCGCAGGTGGGGGGCGTCGTGCGGTACCCGGCGAGCGTGCCCTCGTCGAGCGGCTGGGCCGCGCGGACCACGTTGCCGTCGGCCAGGTGGTCGATGGCCGCCAGGAACGTCCACCCGCGCAGGACGGGGGCTTCCCCCACCACGGCCACCGCGTTCATCGTGACCATCCGGCCCGTGGAGCAGCCGTTCTCGTCCGTGACGAGCGCGTCGATCGTCCCCAGAACCTCCAGCCCGATGGGCGCCAGGCCCATCTTGGCCGCGCGGCGGTTGAGCCGTGCCACCACCACCTCAACCGCCGCCAAGCGCTCCGAAGTCACCTCGTACGTCGTCGTCATCGCCGTGCCCTCCCTCTCGTCCGTTGTCGTTCGCCGGGGATCCCCGTCCACATAGGTATACGCGAACGCGTATACCTACGCAAGAGGGCAAAGCGCTGCCGATCGGGCGGCCAGGGGCCACGTGGCGCGGCCCCGCCTGGCGGTTGCCGGGAGGGGCCGTGGGGGGATCGTGGCGGGGTGCGGTGCTACCCGGGGCGTTTCCGGGCGAAACCCGCGCGGGGTCGCGGGGTCGCGGTAGATCCCGGTGGGCATGCGGGGGTCCACGGCGAGGTCGGCGGCGCGCACCCAGCGTTGCCCCACGGCCTCGGCGTAGGGCAGCCGGCCGTCGTGGAGCAGCAGCTGGACGCGGCGCCGGGAGACCCCGAGGCGCCGCGCCACCTCGTCGGTCGTCAGGGCGTCGTCGGCGAGCGCCGCGAGCTCGCGGCGGTACCGGGCGAGGGTGGTGGTCTCGTTGCTGGTGGTCATGGTCGTGCCTCCTTGTCCGCCGCGATGGCGGCGCGTCCTCGGGCGGATCGCTGGTAGCGTTGCCACCCGGCGTACCAATCGACGGCCATGAGGTACGTCGAATTGATGCCGTTGCGGTGCAGGAGACCCTGCGCCTCTGCGTCGCCCGCGTAGGCGGCGATCCTGGTCGAGCGGTACTCGGCGCGCTGCTCGTTGAGGTGGGCGAGCGCGCCGTCGCCGATCTCGCGCCACGAGCAGCCGCGCTCGTGCTCCCGCTCGTACCAATCCGGCCCGTACCAGGCCAGCGCGTCGGCCCGGCGCTCGGTCTCGGCCAGGTCGCCGTCCACGATCGCCGTGACGCGCTCCAGGTCATCCATCGTCGTCCCTCCGTCGTTCCGTGGGGTTCGTGGCCGCACCCAGCGGTGGGCCATGGGTCGTGGTGATCAAGCAACGCCCAGCGTCGTCGGGTCACTCGTCGTCCTCGTCGTCCTCCTCTGCCTCGCCCCAGATCGGCGCGGTCCGGGCGACCCGGGTGGCGATGCGCCGGACGCGATCGCGGACGTGCGCCGGAGCGGTTCTCCAACGCTTGTCCCCAAACAGCCAGGCCGAGACGCCGACGCCGATCTCGGCGACGCACTCGTCGAACGAGATCTCCTCGACGCAGGCCGCGGGGTATGCGCGCTGCAACGCCGCGTCCAGCTCGTCGAGGTAGGCCTCCTCCGTGCAGACCCGATTCTTCCACCCACCCAGATCCTTGCCCTGGAACAACCAGGACGAGGCCACGCGCACGCGCATCGACTCCACCGTCCGGTCCGGCGCCTCGTCCTTTGCCTCCTCGGGGTACGCCTCGATCTTCACCACGTAGCCCCGCTCGCGCAGCCACTCGAGATGCTGCTCGGCCGTCGCATCGGCGATCGTCGTCTCCATCGTGGTCCCTCCGTCTCTCCATGGGGTTCGTGGCCGCCGCCAGGACGGCGGCGGCCGGGTGGTGGGGGAAGGTCAGGCGTAGATCTCGTCGGCGATGGAGACGCCGTTGATGGAGACGCCCTCCATGTCGGCATCCCAGCCGTCGGGGTCGTCGCACTCCTCGACGGCCTGCTCCCGGAGGGCGTCGTAGAGCGTGGCGTCGAGGTGGTCGCCGGGGCACTCTCCCTCGGGGATGTCGGTGCCGTGGTTCTCGTTGGCCTCGTTGCGGATCGCCTGGTCGATCGCCTCGTTGTAGATCTCGGCGTCCACGACGACCTTGCGGCCCCAGCTGTCGATGCCGCGCAGCACGTTGTCGGTCGCGTCGTAGGCCAGCGCGCGCTTGGTGGTCTCGATGGTCTCGGTCATGGTCATGGTCGTCTCCTCCTGTCGATTGGCTTGCCTCATCGGCGCCCGGGGAGCCACCCCGGAGCGGACGCCCCATGGGGGCGTTTCGGCGTTGGTCGGTCGGTCAGAAGTCGTCGTCTTCCGGCGCGAACTCGACAGCCAGGCGACAGCCCTCGCGCAGGGCCGCCACGATGTCGCGGGGGCCGTACAGGGCCTCGCCCACGTAGCTCCTCGCCCACCGACCGCGGCTCGCCGTCACCACACGGGCCACGTCCACGATCTTCCCGCCCACGAAAAAGGCGTTCTTCCAGTCGTTGCCCTGGTTGTTGCGCGCCGCGCGCTCCATCTCCTCCTCGACCGCGCGGAGGCTCCCCTGCACGGTCGGGCGCTCGACGTCCCGCACCCGCAGCGTGGAGTGCGAGTAGTCCGCGTTCCACTCCTGGATGCACGCCTGCTCCCAGCCGTACCCAAGCGCCTGCGAGCGCGCCGTGATCTCCACCGCCCCGTCCGTCCGCCCCGTCGTGGTCATCGTCGTGGTCATCGTCGTGCCCTCCTGCTCCGTGTTCTCGTCGTTGGTCGTGGCGAGCGCCACGACCCCATCGGTGATCGCCTGCTCGGTGACCACCGAGGCCTGCCGCGCGGCCTCCTTGTCCATCGTCGTCGCCGAGTCCACGAACGAGGCGACGACCGGCGAGACCACCTTGGCCGCCGCGAGGAGTTCCTCCGCCGCCGCCATCGCCACCACCAGCCGCGCGTCCTCCTCGGCCTGCGCCGTCGCGAGCGCCTGGTCCGCCGCCACGAGGACCGCGCAGGCCGCATCGGCCGCCGCGTGCGCGGCGTTCAGGGGAGCCGTCGTCGCCTCGTCGTTCGCCTCCACCCGGGCCGCGTAATCGGCCGCCCTCGCGATCTCCAGGCGCCGCCGCGCGACCTCCACGCGATCCGGGCGACGCGTGGAGCGCATGCTGCGCTTCGCGGCCTCCAGCTCCTCCTCCGCCCGGCGGACCACACCGAGGAGCGGGACGTAAGCGGCCTTCGCCGCCTCGAACGCGCCGCGAGCCAACTCCGTCGCTTCCCACGCCTCCACCGCTTCCCGGTACAACGCATCGCGGACCGAAAGCACCTCCGCCCCCTTGATGATCCGGGTCGCCGTCTGGGTCGTCATCGTCGTCTCCTCCATCGCGCTGGCTTGCCTCATCGGCGGGGCGGGAGCCACCCGTCCCCGGACGCCTTCCATCGTGCGGAGGGCGTTTCGGCGGTGTTGGCGGGTTATAGGGACCGTTCGGCCATCACGGATTGGTACACCCACGACACGCGGCAGCCGTCCGTGTCGTACGCCCGGCGCTGCTTGAGGCACGTGAGGCCTTCATACTCGTAGAACTCGGACCGGCCGAATTGCGATGCCACCTCCTCCACGTCATCCTGGGCGGGCCCACCGACCCAGACCACGGTCGCCTTGAACCCGCCGTCGTGCTCCTGGACGGAGAACGTGACCCCAGGGAACGATGCCTTCAGCGCCGCCACCAGCGCGCGCTTGTTTTCCTCAACGCCCACGTACCGCACCCGCTCACTCGTGCTCGTCGTCATCGTCGTCTCCTCCATCGTCTCTCGCCGGGGCCCGTCGTCCCCGTTGCTCCATAGGTATACAGCACCGCGTACCCCTACGCAACCCCTTCCGGCGAGATCTCGGAAAAAAGAATCGGCCATCCAGCGGCCGTCCGTGCGGGGCCTACCATGGGTAGCGGGGTGCTCCGACGGAGGCCGTGGAGGGGCCTCTACGCGTGCGTGGCGGGGTGCGTGGCATCGCACGGGCGTGGCATCGAGGGACGACGAGTGATCGGTGGGATACGCCGGGGAACACAGCGCGGCCGGGGGCCCAGGAGGGAGGGAAGGAAGGACGCGAAGAACGCCAGGACCCCCACCGGATGGTGGGGGTCCTGGCGCTGGGATCGTCTGGTGATGGTGGAGGCCGCTCGGCGCGTCGGTCAAGCGGAGCGGCGATCCATCCCCCGGAACAGCGCCGCCTCGACCTGTTGCGCCTCGTGCGCGGTCAGCCCGATGCGCCCCCGGCCCTGTGGGGCCCCGGAACGCCGTGGTGGTCCGGTGTAAATTCTAGCGAAGAAGTCAGCATGAATTATAGCGACGGAGCAACACAGCACCCGGACCGCGTGCCCGCCATTTTACGCGTGCAAGCGCCTCTTTCCCCCTTGTGTGGAGGGCCTGAAACCTGCTGCCTCCCCCGCTAGAAAAATGCTGAATCCTCCGATGGAATTTACAGTCCGGGGGTGGCGGGGCACATCGCGTCGCCCCGCGTTGCCCCGTTTTTGGCGTCTGACGCGGTACCTCAACGACGACCCTCGGTGGTCGCGTAGCACGAAAGTACCAATGACCATGCGCGCGACTTGGCCTACGATGGTCGTAGATGATAACAGAGCGGAGGCGGGGGAAATGGCTCAGCGACGCAGACGACGGCGGCAACGGCAGATGACGGGGACCGAATTCGTGGCCATGCTCCTGATGGTGCCCATGGTCATGTCGGTCCCCGTCATCGCGGCGCACCCGACGAACCCGCTCCCCTACGTGCTGCTGGTCGTGTTTGGCTTCCTCTTGCTGCGCTTCCTGGTCCGGGCCGCGAAGGGCCAGCAACTCCGCGCACGTACGCTCGGTGAGATGCTGGGCATGACCCCGACGCAATTCGAGCAGGCCACAGCCACGCTACTGCGCGATCTGGGCTACCGCAACGTGCGCCGCGTGGGTGGCTCCGGCGACCTATGCGCCGACATCCAATGCCAGGACACCGAGGGCCGCAGCGTGGTCGTCCAATGCAAGCGCTACGCCCCTGGCAACCGCGTCGGCTCCCCGGCCATCCAGACCTTCATCGGTATGGTGACCGTGCACCACCGGGCCGAACGGGGCATCTACGTCACCACATCGGACTACACGGATCCGGCCCGCGCACTGGCACGGCGGCACGGCTTCGACCTCCTCGACGGCAACGACCTCGCGCGCCTCGTCGCGCAGGTCCAGCGCAAGGCCGCCTAGCGCCGCCCACCATCGATCCCAACGAGCGAGCGGAGGCCCGCGCCCCTGTGGGCGCGGGCCTCCGCTCGTCTTGGCGACTCCCGGGCCGCACCCTGTGCCCACCCCGCATCGCGCTGGATCACCCGGATTCCGGCCCTGTGGGGCCCGGAACGCCGTGGTGGTCCTGGGGTGGCGGGGGCGCCCCGCGTTGCCCCGCGTTGCCCCGTTTTCCGGCGTCTGGCGCGATGGGAGGTCGAGGGAAGGCGTTGGTCCAACGGGGCGGGGGCTCACCTTCCGTCCTTTGGTATCCTTATGGCGCGACGAACGATGCGAGGCCAACGACGAAAGGGCGTGGTGGTGCAATGACGGAGCTTGGTGGGGATGGGGAGCGGCTCGTGGAGAGCGACGCGGAGGCGGTACGGCTAGCACGGGAGGGCCGGGAGCAGGCTGGGGAAGACCAGAGCGTCGCCGAGGGAGTGCAACGCATCCTCGCCGTCGCCTACAACGAGAGCGAGGCGCGGGCGACGGCGAGCGCGGCCGAGCGGGACCGCCTGCTCGCGCTGTTCGCCGCCTTGCCCGTCGGCGTCGTGCTCGCCGACGCCCGCGCGGACGATCAGCCCATCACGTTCGCCAACGCGGCGTTCACGGCCCTGACTGGGTACCCTGCCGCCGAGGTCCTGGGCCGCAATTGCCGCTTCCTGCAGGGCGCGGACACCGACCCGGCCGAGGTCGATGTGCTGCACCGCGCCATCGCCGACGGCGTTGGATGCACCGTGACGCTCCGCAACTACCGCCGCGACGGGACGCCGTTCTGGAACGAACTGACCCTGACGTCGCTGCGCGACGCGGAGGGGCAGGCCGTCGCCTACGTGGGCGTGCAGATCGACGCTACGGCGCGCGTGGAGGTGGAGCGGCGGCGCGCGGAGGCGGAGGCGGCGGTGCGCATGCGCGACCACCTGCTCTCGCTGGCCGCCCACGATCTCCGCTCGCCGCTCGCGGCGCTGATCATGGGGGTGCAGATGCAAACCCGGCGGCTCGATCGTAACCGCGTGCCCACCCTCGAGGAGTGGCGCACCTGGCTCGCGGCGCAGCGCGAGCTGCTCGATCGCGAGCTGGCCGTGGTGCAGGAGGTGACCGATGCGGCGTACCTCCAGATGGGCCAGCACGTCGAGTTGCGCGTCGAGCCGGTCGATCTCGGCGTGCTGGCGCGCGAAGCGGTGACCGTCGTGGCGGCGTCGCGTGGTGATGCGACCATCGAGGTCGCGACGGATGCCGACGCCGGGGACACGGGAATCCCGATCGTCGTCGCGGGCGACCGCTCGCGCCTGGAGCGCGTGCTCCAGAACGTGATCGGCAACGCCGTCAAGTACAGCCCCGAGGGAACGCCGGTGGGCGTGTCGGTCGCCCCCACCGACGACGGGGCGCGCGTCGTCGTGCGCGACCGGGGCGTGGGCATCCCGGCCGACGAGTTGCCGCGCATCTTCGCGCCGTTCTACCGCGCCTCGACCGCGCGCGGCATCGCCGGCACGGGGCTCGGCCTCGCCGGCGCCAGGGCGATCGTCGAGCAGCACGGGGGCACCATCGCGCTCGACAGCGCGCCCGGCGTGGGGACGACCGTGACCATCACCCTGCCGCGCAACGTCGCCGTCGCCTAGCCCGATGGCACCCTGCCGTCGGCACCCGCCAGCAGGTGGGCCACCGTGGCGAACACCTCCTCGATGTCGAACGGCTTGGGCAAGTAGGCGTCGAACGGGCAGTCCCACGCCATGAGAGGCTCCGGGACCGCGGTCATGAACACCAACGGGATCGACCGGAGCACCGGATCCGCGCGTAGCTTGCGGCATAGGTCCAAACCGTCGTGCACCGGCATCATCACATCGGAGAGGACCACGTCCGGTCGTTCCGCGATGGCCTGATCCAGCCCTTCGCCCCCGTTGCGCGCCGTCACGACCCGGTAGCCTTCGCTCTCGAGCAGCAGGACCAGCATCTCGACGATGGCCTTCTCATCGTCTACAACCAAGATCGTCCCGGTCATGAGCCGCCCATCCCTCGGAGGATCTGGGCCTTCGCCACGTCGAACTCCTGTTCGGTGAGGAACCCCGACGCCTTCATCCCCGCGAGCCGTTCGAGCTGCTCCACCGCATCGACCCGGGCGGATGGCTGGACCGATCGGTCGTGCGCGGCGGCGATGCGGGTGAACGCCGGCGAGAGGTAAACGCGCAGCTGGTCGGGGGTGGCCCGCGTGTGCACCATGATCAGCTCGGCGTGGCGCGCCGCGAGCCGCACGAGCGACTGGACCGAGGTGCGCGTGGTGACCTTGTTGAGCGCCGCGGCGAGGGCGATGCCGGTGATCATGCCGCCGATCCCGAACCCGCCGCCGATGAACCCGCCGCCGCTCTGGATGGCCCCGGGACCGCCGAGCTCGATGTCCCGGATGTCGTCGTAGGCAAAACGTGCGGCGTTCCCGGTGTCGATCTCGGTGACGGACACCCACTCCCGCGCGAACTGCATGGTGCATGGTGCCCCATCGCGGAGCGGCGTGCCGGCTCCGCCGAGCAGGGTGCACCCGAACAACCAGCGCCGTTCGGGATCGGTGGGATCGACCTCGACGCCACGCCGCGAGGACTCACCGGCGTACGAGCCGGCCGTGAGCGCCCGCTTGCCGCCGATGGTTCCACGCTGGGCGTTCCCGCACCACCCGCAGGTCGCGGTGCCTGCCCCGGTCGCGCCGAGGGCCGGACCACCGCACACCGCGCACCGGCCGAACGTTACCGTACGGCCGCACCCCGCGCACCGCCACGACGTCTCGCCCGGAGGCACGCTGCCCAACGTCCAACAGAGTGGGCACAGGACGGGGACGGATCCGGTGACCCCTCGCGGCGTCGGGCCCACCGCCACGCCTTGCTGCGCAGGTGCCCCGCACGCGCCGCAGAACGCGGCGCCGTGGTGCCACGACGCGCCGCATTGGCCGCAGTGGACGCGCTCCCCGCACTGGCCGCAAAACTCCGCCTCGGTCGGTACCCCCGCGCCGCATCGCCCGCACTGATCCATCCGTCGTCGCTCCCCTCCGTGATCGGCGCCTCGCTCACTCCTCCATGGCGAGGCCCCGTTGCATCGCTCGCTTCCCATCCTCCACATCGTACCACCATCCATGGGCGCCAGCGCGGCGCGCTCCCCGAGGACGACGATGCGGATACGCGCCGGATCTCGTGGCGCCACCGACGAGATCGAGGCGATCTCGTCGAGTCGATGGCCCATCGGAGTGGCCCCGATGGCTTGCACGCCGCCGCCGCCATCCACGCCTCCCGCCAGGGGGTTTCGTGGATATAGTGGACCTCTCCCTACCGTGAGACCCCTGGACGCGATGCCCCGCCCGGAGGTTCCGTGGATTTCGTGTACCTCCGCCTACAGGGACGCGTCCCAACGCTAAACAGCGCGTGAGGAGGTTCCGTGGATTTCGTGTACCTCCGCCTACAGGGACGCGTCCCAACGCTAAACAGCGCGTGAGGAGGTTCCGTGGATTTCGTGTACCTCCACCTACAGGGACGCGTTTCGTGGATGCCCCTATATAACCGGGTTTTTGAATAAATTACTACTCATTACTTTCTTATAGCCAGCGTCTGGGGAAGGGTCATCATCTAGGGAGAGGTCCACTATATCCACGAAACCCCTCACGCGCTGCTTCATGCGCTGGCATGCGTACGCGTAGGGGGAGGTCCACTATATCCACGAAACCCCTCACGCCGAGGGATCACCGATGACGGTTCTGACGATTGACGAAGTTGATGGCCACATTGACGAGATTGATAGCCCCGATCAGCTGCGGAGGGGTGCTCGTTGGTGTAAACCGTAGGAGCGCCCCGGTTCGGGGTCGTGACGGATGCGCGAGGAGGATGGCATGGAGGGACGGAAGGGGGGGCGGGGACGGAGGCCGCTGCCGACGGACGCCGCGCTCTCGCGCGTGATCGGTGTGCGCGTGAGGGAGGACGAGTGGGCGGCGCTGGAGCGCCTGGCGGCTCGTCGGGGGATCACCGTGTCGGCGTTGATGCGCTGCGCGGGCACCACGATGGTGCGGAACGATGGCGAGGTGGCCGACCAGGTCGCCTGAAAACGCAAGTGGCCGCCAGCGTGGTCGAAGACGCTGGCGGCCGGTGTACGCGAAAGGTGGTTCGCTGTGTCCAGTGTACTCGATCATGCCCGGGTGTCGCAATGAGCGAGATGAGCGAAGCGCGCTTCACCCCTGACAACCCTTGCCCGATCTGCGGAGGGGACAAGACCAAGAGTTCAGGCAGCGGACGACGCTGCTGGGGCTTCCTCTCGGACGACGGAACGCACGCTTACTGCACCCGCGAGGCGGGCAACCTGACGGAGACCTACAAGGACACGGAGGCGTACGCCCACCGCCTCGAAGGGCGCTGCAAGTGCGGCGAGGTCCATGGCGACGACCATCGTGGGCCCATCGTCCGCGTCGTCGCCCCGCCCTCTGGCGGTCGGACGTGGCGGGATCCCGATCACGTCTACGACTACCGCGACGAGAAAGGCACCCTGGTCTACCAGGCGGTCCGGTGGGACGCGCGCCCGGGGGAGGCCAAGCGGTTCGCGCTGCGCCGCCCGGACGCGTCCAAGCGGAGCGGCTGGGCGTACAACGCCGATGGCGTGGATCGCCTCCTCTACCGGCTCCCGGAGCTGACGCAGGCGTCGAGGGACCGCACGGTGCTGGTCGCCGAGGGCGAGAAGGCCGTCGAGGCGTTGATCGCGCACGGGTTCCTCGCGACCACGAACAGCGAGGGGGCAGGGAAGTGGAGCCACGACTTGTCCACCGCCCTCGTCGATCGGAACGTCGTGGTCCTCCCCGACAACGACGAGGCCGGGCAGCACCACGCCGATGCCGTGGCCGCGTCGCTCGTGGGCGTGGTGGCGACCTTGCGGGTAGTGGCACTCCCCGGGTTGCCCCAGAAGGGGGACGCGGCGGACTGGTTCGCCGCCGGGCACACGCCGGATGAGCTGCGCTCCGTCGTCGCCGCCGCGCGTCCCTGGGCGCGCCCCAGCGCCCCCGCGAACCTCGACGCCTCCGAGGACGAATGGATCGACCCCACGCCCTTGCATGCCTTCGAGCGCCCCTCGTTCCCCGTGGACGCGCTGCCCGACTGGGTCGTCGCCCGGGTGGAGGAGGTCTCCCGGCAGACACAGACCCGCGCGGACGCCGCGGCGATGCTGGCCTTGGCGGTCCTCGCGACCTGCGTGCAGAAGCGATTCAAGGTCTGCGTCAGCCCGGAACGGGAGTGGTTCCAACCGCTTTGCCTCTGGGTGCTTGTCGCGCTGGCCTCCGGCAACCGAAAGAGCGCCGTCTACAAGGCCATGACCAAGGTGCTCTCCGACCACCAGCGCGACGCCGCCGCCGAGATGGAGTTGGAGATCAAGCAGGCCGAGACGCAGCACGCGATCATCCAGAACCGTCTCGAACAGATCAAGCGCGAGGCTGGCAAGCTCGAGGCGGAGAAGGGCGTCTCGTCGCCCGAGGCCATCAAGGCACGACGTCGTGCCGAGGAAGCGACCCAGCAGCTCCACGACCACATGGTCCCGAAGGCTCCGCGGTTCACGGCCGACGACGTGACGCCCGAGAAGCTCGTGGGGCTGATGCAGGAGCACGAGGGACGGATGGCGATCTTCAGCCCCGAAGGCGGCATCTTCCAGATCATGAGCGGCATCTACTCGCAGGGCGTCCCGAAGATCGACGTCTACCTGAAGGCCCAGGACGCCGAGGACGTGGCGGTGGATCGGGTCGGGGGGCGCAACGAGTACGTCCACGAGGCCACCCTGTCCGTCGGGGTGGCCGTGCAGCCGACGGTCCTCCAGGACATGACCTCGCGGGAAGCCATGCGCGGCCGTGGCCTCCTCGGTCGCTTCCTCTACGCCGTCCCCGAGAGCACGGTGGGCACCCGGGACATCGACCGGACCGTCGTGCGGAACAGCCGCGTTGGCGACGCGTACAAGGCCCGGGTACTCGCCTTGCTGTCGGAGATCCCTGCTCGGCGTGACGACAAGGGCCGTCTCGTCCCGGAGGTGCTGTCGTTCGACGACGCCGGTCTCGACGAGATGGAGTGGTTCGAAGAGTGGATGGAGCCCCACCTCGGGGAGGGGTCCGAGTTCGAGCCGATCAACGAGTGGGCCTCGAAATTGACCGGGCAGGTGGGGCGCATCGCAGCGCTCTTGCACCTGGCCGACCACGCCACCGACCCGAACGCGCACCTGCTGCCCATCGGGGGAGACACGGCCGCCCGCGCCGGCCGGATCGGCCAGTACCTCATCGAGCACGCCAAGGCCGCGTACGCCACGATGAGCGCCAACCCCCAGCTCTACCTCGCCGAGCGCGTGCTGAAGCGGCTGGAGGCCATGGGAGCCGTCGAGTTCACGCGCGCGGATCTGTGGCGGAGCATGCGCAACCACAGCGAGCTCCAGGGGCCGGAGAGCCTCGACACGCCGTTGGAGATCCTCGAGGAGCATGGCTACGTGCGCCGCCTGGTCGAGGGGCCCAAGGGGGCCGGGCGGCCCTCGAAGCGGTACCAGTCGAACCCGCGCTGGATCACGAAGGCACGTCCTCGCCCCATCGCGGCCACGCAGTCCTACGCCGAGTTCCGGGCATCCCGTCAAGCGACCAGGCGGGCCTCTCGTGCGGTGGCGTCGCCGAACCTCGATTCTGGCGTGACGGTGCAGGCACCGCTCACCCCGGGTACCCACGCCGTCGTGTTGCCCACGACGACCCCGACGACGCGTGGCTCCCTGGCCCTGGCGACGAGCGCGCCGGCGTTCGACGACGACGAGCTGCCGTTCTGACGGCGGAAGGAAGGAGGCTGCCACCATGTTCGTCGCCGATCTCGCTGCTTGCTCCCGGTCCGCTCGGTACGCCAATGCGCACGCGCGGACCACCGAGGAGCGCGCCGTGCTCTACCTCCTCGCTTTCCTCCGCCTCACGGAGGACAACGGGGAGGCGGCGCGGGGATCCTTCGCGCTCGTGGCTGATCACAGCCAGCTCGGGACCCGCGCCGCCGTCCCCGTGCTCCACGGACGCGATGGCCTCCTGCGCCGCGGCCTCGTGGACCTCCGCCCCTCCCCGAACCCTCGCACCGGCGGGCCTCGGCTCACCTACGGCCTGGCGTGGGACGACCTGTGCCCACCATCGACCACCACCAACGAATGAGCCCCACGATGACCACGACCACATCGACGACCACCGACCACCGTGTCCTCGCTTCCCTCCTGCGCCGCCCCAGCATGCTGCCCGCGTCGCCCTCCGTCCCCTCCGGCATCGCCTCTCTCGACGCCATCATCGGCGGCCTTCCCGTCGGCCTCGCCGCGTTGGCCGGGCTCCCCGGCCACGGCAAGAGTGCGCTGGCGCTTTCGATCGCCTACGCGGCCGCGACGCGCGGGGCACGGGTGGCTTACTTCTCTCTGGAGACGCACCCCATCGATCACCTGGACCGCTTGATCTCCTCCGTGTCCGGCATCCCGGGATCCCGCCTCCGTGGCGTCGGCGTGAGCCTGACCTCCGACGAGGAAGCTCGGCGCGACGAGGCGATCGAGGAGATCCGCCGTGCTGCTCTCGGCCTGTGCTTCTTCGGCTTCACCTCCACGGTGCGTGGCATCGTGGAGGCGGCGACCGAGGCCGGTGCGGGCCTGGTGGTGATCGACTCCTTCCTCAACCTCGATCGGCCGTTCCTCGACCGCGACCGGGAGCACGAGGCCATCGCGCGTGAACTCGCCGATGCGGCCCGCTCCCTCGGCGTCCCCATCCTGGTGACGTTCCCCATGCGCCTCGACGGAGCCCCTGTTCAAGCGCCTGATCGTCATCCAGCTCGTTGGTCTTGTGATCTTCCCCCCGTTCCTCATCCCCTTGGGTTGGGTCTGGGTCCACGTGATCCCGCCGGTCGATCCCGCGTACCCGAACACCTGGGCGTGGTATTGGTCCTCCGTTGCCCTCACGGCGCTGCTGTGGGCGTGGCTGGGCCCGTTGGCCGTGTTCGTTGCCTGGGTCGTGCACGACGACACGCAACACCACCAGGGAGGTGCGTCATGACCGGCGTTCCGGAGGCCATCGTCCTCCTCCTGCTGCTGCTCGTCTTCGCGCTGCTGGTGTGCCTGGCGCTGTTCGGCCCCGGGTCCAACGAGGACGCCGACGCCATCCTCGCGTGGCACCGTCGCCTCGAAGAGCTGCGCGGGACCAGCGTGTACCGCGCCGCTCCGAGCCCGCGTTCGCGTCCGGGCCCGCGCCAACGCGAGGTCAGCGCGCTCGACGTGCTGGCCGCGCTGCTCCCCGATGTCGCGCCGTCCTCCCCAGAGGGTCGCCGCGCGCTCGGCGTGATCCGCGCCTACGGCGAGTGGCAGCACGCGCGCGGCCTCGATGATGATGGTCTTGGTCATGGTCGCCCCACGCCTCTCGCCATCGGCCTCCGCCGATGACCCGGCGTGCCGACCAGGCGAGCCCGGCCTACCGCACCAGCCTCCGCTACGGGCAGGCCACCGTCGTTCCCGCCGTCGTTCTACTTGCATCGTTGCTTACTGCTGCTACCGTTGGTGTTGCCATGCTACGAGCCACGGCGCGCCACGGGATCCACGGCCTGGCGGCGATGGCCCTGATGTTCGTCGCGGAGGTCGTGGCGTACCCGGTGGTGTTCGTCGCCATCGCCGTCGCCGTGTCGTGGACGCTCGTGGTGGTGCTCGTGGTGGTGCTGGCGCTGGCCCGACTGGTCGGCGTTGCCAGCGGCGGCGGAGACGGACCAGGACCAGGAACGGGGGAGGGAGGGGAACGATGACGGGCCAGGAGATAGCGCCGTACGACGCAGGGAGCCTCGTGTCGATCTTGGATCGCATCGGGGACGCGGCGACGCTTCAGATCGAGGCCATCCCCTCGATGGACGACGAGACGCTCGCCGCGCTCCACGAGAGCGCGCTTCAGGTCGAGGGACAGGCGTGGCGCGTCGTGGTCCACGTCCGCGCGGAGATGATGGGGAGGGCGCGCCATCGGGCGCTGGAGAACGGCCAGGAGATCGGGGTCGTCGTGGGGAAGCTCGCGAAGGAACTGGACGTGAGCAGCGGCGACCTCTACCGTGACGAGAAGATCCATGCGCTGTTCATCGGTCCCGGGGCACCGGAGGAGATTCTCGGCATCGGGAATCTCGACAAGGTCTACTACCAGGAGGCCGTCGTGGCGCCGAAGCCGGAGGTGGCGTTGCGGCTCATGGCGGATCAGCGGGATACGCGGACGCACTACAACGCGGGCGATGCGCGCGCGGACGTGAAGGCCCTGAAGGACGGCGCCAGCCCCCAGCAGATCCTGGCAGCCGCCGACCGCGAGCCCATCCGCGAGACCAGCACCCCCATTTACGCACTCGGTGAGGTGGAGGTGGCCATCACGGATCGAGCATTCCGGCTCGCTGGCCTCTGGGACCACGAGGAGATCGAGGTCGTCGCCAGGCCCGGCTCCATCACGCTCCGCCAGTTCCGCAAGGGAAGCCGCCGATGAACCGGAGACGGCGCTGGCCTTCGTGGAGGAAGCGAGGCATCGTCGCTGCCATCGCGGGGGAAGCGCCGGAGGTCGCGGCTGCCGACACCGACGCCATCGCGGGCGAGGAAGGGCGAGAGGAAGCTGCTCCACCGGCGACACCACCGCCAACGGTAGCGACGATGGACCTGGAGTTGGCTTCCGCGCTGCTCGTCCCAGGAGCCGCGCTGTCGTACGTCCTCGCGGACCAGCGCCGCCCACGACGCATCCAATGGCACCTCCTCGATGAACAACCGGGCGACGTCGTCGCCTGGCTCGGGCTGCACGACGAGTACCAGGCCTGACCCCGACTGCCAGCCGACGAACGAACGAGAGGAGAGCCCCCCATGACCCCCTCCGACACCTCGACGACCACCGACCCTACGGCGGCCATCCGCGCGCTCAACCGCGATCTCGTTGCGGGGCGCATCGACCCTGCCACCGCCAGGCAGTCCCAGCAGGCGCTGCGAGCCGCGATGGGAACCACGGAGCGCGACGCGTTGCTCGGCCTGTCGTCGCGAGAGCGCGGATGGGCGTGGCAACGCAACGTCGATCTCCCGTGGCCCGCGATGGAGGGCGAGGAAGACGACGAGAGCAAGGGCGAACGCAGCAACGCCATCGCTTTTGCGCCTACGTTGCAGGACCGCGAGACCCATGCTATGCTCGGACGCGACCCCGATCCCAGCGCCACCAAGCCCAAGGAGAAGGAGGAAGCCCCCATGCCCCCCACGAGCCCTGTGCCATCCACCCCGCCGAGCCACGATGGTCGGCGCTTCTCCGGCCTCGGCACCATCCCGCGCATCACCGTTGCCTCCGTCTCCCCCTGGCTGTCCGCTGGGGAAGGTGCGCATGGGCGTCCCGCCTCGAGGTGGATCGACCCGAACCCCACCCCCGAGGCCGTCGTCGCGGCCAACGATGGCCTCGACTCCGATGAGCCTGTCCTCGCTGCCGACGAACCTGCCGAGGAAGTCGCTGCCGTCGCTGAAGCGGTGGAGGTCGTCGGGGGAAACACCTCGACCTCCTCCGTCGTGCTCACGGCGCGCCAGCGCGAGATCATCGGGCTCCTCTACCGCAACCTCTGGCCGAACCGGATCGCGCACGAGCTTGGCCTGTCCAAGTCCACCGTCTGCTACCAATGCCGGCGCATCCGCGAGGCGTTCGGCGTCTCGAGCAACGAGGAGGCCGTGCTGGCCTGGGAGGCCTCGCTGAAGCCCACGGAAGCGACCGATCTCGCCACCACGACCTCGAAGGCGGCGACCAGGACCACGAAGGCGGCGAGCGTCCCTGCACCCGAGGAACCGGTGCGGGAGGCCGCCCCAGCGGCCGCTCCGCTGCCGGCACAAGGCGACCCCGGCGACGAACACCGCGATCCCGCTGGAAGCGACGAGCCTACGGGGCCGCTCACGACCAGTCAGTGGAACCCCAACCCCGGCCCCGGCTCCTTCCTCCTCGATTGCGTCGAGCCGGTCCTCCGCAGCCAGATCGACGTGCTCCAAGGCGAAGTCCTGGCACTCCGCTGCGCCAACGACGATCTCCGCCGGCTGTCGGACATCACCGCGCAAGACCAGCGCGATGCCGAGACGAGCAGCGCCAACGCGAGGGATGCCATCGTCGCCGCACCGCCGTTCGTCGCCGCCGACGACACAACGACGGAGCCGGTGCTGGAGGTCGCCACGACGCCCACCGCCCCCGGGACGCTCTTCGAGACCTACACGGCCACGCTCGGCGCGTTCGCTCGTGCCGTCGGTCTCCCCCCGAACGATGCAACGCCGGACGCCGAGGCCTCCGGGAATATCTCTAATGGAGATGATGCTTCCGGCGAGCCAGGGGTTGCGTGGGAGGATGGGCGTGGCGACTGGCGCATCCTCGCGGCGGTCTCCTCGACCGGCCGCGTACGCCACGTGTTGCAGCGCCGCGACTGGGATTCCGTCGTGGACGACGACGACGACGACGAGGACACGTGGCACGACTACGAGGCCGCCACTCTCGAGGTCGCGACCATCCTGGGCCTGCTCACCGACGAACTGGGGCACGCGTTGGGCGGCCAGGGAGGCCAGCCGTGAGCGACGAGCTACGGAACGCTGACGAGATCAACGACGACGATCGGCGCGTTCGACGCCCGAGCGCGCCGCGTCCCGCGTCGCCGGTCGCCGATGGTGCGACGAGGGAGGGCGAGGCCTCCGACGCTGTCTCCATTGGAGACAGCGCGCCGGGACGGGGCTTTTTGCCGTTGGAACGACCACCGCTCACGTGGTCCTGGTCGGGGTCGGGCAACAAGAAACGTCCTCAAGCTTCTTCGCCCCCGCGGGGCAAGGAACCCCATCCCTATCCCCATCATTCCGACGAGCCCGTGGTCTGGGAGGAGGGGGAGTTGCGCATCGTCATCGTCGGCGTGACCTCCTCGCCCGGCCGTGTTCGCTACGTCCTGCAGCAGCGCCCCGCGCCGACGGCCCATGGCTCGACTGCCCCGAGAACACCGACTTTCTCTGGGGGCTCATCGCGCTCCTGGGCCTGCCCACCGACGAACTGGGGTACGCGTGGCGCGGCCAGGGGGGCAGCGATGGACGATGAGCGGCCCAAGCGATGGGACGACATGGACGACGGGGAGCTAGCACAGGCGCTCCTCGCCCATGCCCAGCGCGGCCACCTCTACCGTTCCTCCGTGCCAGCCCTGGTCATGGGCAGGAAGTCCCACACCTCCTTCGGTGGCACGGACGGCTCGCGCCGCCTGGTGGATCCGGAACGCGACAACGAGGACGGCCGGCTTGGCGAACGGCTGGTCGCCGACTGGCGCTCCTTCCGCCTCTTCAGTCGCTACCGCATCCTGTACATCCCCCGAGCCGAGTTCGCCGCGTGGAAGCGCAGCATCGGGGAGGAGGTAGAGGTGGTCCCCGATGCGCCCCGATGAAGGCTACGGCTACCTGTATGGCGAGTGGACGCCGGGCCACCCGGTCCAGCGCGCCAAGCTGGAGCTCAACCGCATCAACCGGGAGATGATCGCGGGCCGGATCACGCCGGGGGAAGCGCGTCGGCAGCAGCTCGCCCTGCGCGCGAGCCTGTCGACGGAGGTCCGTGCGGCCTGCGGATTCGCCCCGTCCCTCGAGGACGGTCTCCCCGACGATGCTCCGGACATGGAGCCCCATGCTTGGCTCGGCACGTCGTTGATCCACGAAGCGCTCGCGGAGATCGACGCGGCCCCGGACGGCATGGCTCCCCCACCATTCGACCTCGTGGCCGTGGGCGACGACCTCACGGGGGATCAGCGCATCCTCCTCGAGGTCCTCGACACCGGCGCCACCTACGCCGAAGCCGCCGCGCACCTCGGCGTGCGCCGGTCGTCGGTGGGAGACATGGTGGTCCGCATCAAAGCCGTGATGGGCGTAGAGGATCTCGACGAGGTGCGCGCCGTCTGGCGTGTCATCCGTGCCGACGAGGAACAAGCCGCCTACGAGGCCGAGCAGGAACGGGAGTGGGGAGCCTGATGGGCAAGAAGAACGCCAGGCAGCGGATGACACGAGCCGAGCGCGAGGCCGAACGCGCCACCGAGCGGGCGCTGCTCGCTCGCGACGCGGCCCGACACCCCGAGGACGCCCCGAACCAACGCACGCACGGCGCGAACCGTCGCATCGTCGAGGATCTCGAGCATCGCTACCATCGCCTCACCGCCGAGGACGTCATGGTCATGACCAAGCGCGCCGACGAGGACACCGGCCTCCCGCGGGTGCTCCGGGCGCGGGCGACGCGTCTCGCTGGTGGCACGCCGTACGCGTCCGCGCTCGACGAGTCCGTGCGCCTCCAGCGCTACATCGCCCAGCAGGACGGCGGGAGCGCCTACGCGCGCGAAGCGGCGCCTCCGGGAAGAGCGGCCCGACCTGTGGCAACCCCTCGCCCTGGCCCGCTACCACACCCTCGACCGCGACCCGACGATCGAGGAGGTTGCGGCGCAACTCGGCGTCTCGCCGCGCACCGCCAAGGATCGCATCGCCCGCGCCACGCGCCTTCTCCGAGTCCTGTGCGAGGACCATGTCGGCCCTGCCTCCGACGGCGGATGGCCCAGCATGGGCGTCGAGGGCGACGCCGACGCGCTGGAAGACGACGCCGACGTGGCGTGAGACACGAGCGTGGTGGGGGTGTACGGGTGGGCTGCACTAAGGAGTTCGTATGCTGTATTCGTGGCCCGCGTACGCGCGCATGCAGCACCGCCATCCGTCGCAGAGAACCAGAGCCATCCCCGGCGCCGGGGATGGCTCTCTTCGTGGACGCTCGCGGACCACGGACCACGGACCACGGACGGAGGGCGACGAACGATGGATCACGAGATGCCCGCCACGCCGCCCGACCTGATCGCGGTTCCCCTGACCTTCGCCGACCTCGTGATGCTCGTGGAACACGTGAGCGCACAGACGCGCGCCTCCCGGTCCCTGCTCTACCGGCTGACCGACGCCATGCGCGAGCTGGAGGACCGTCCGGCCGTGGCGGAAGCACTGCGCCTCATGGGGGCGTACAACGCGTCCCACGGAGTGCGTCCGTGACCCCATCGCCGTTCCCGTGGAGTGGCGGTGGCGGAGGAACGCATGGAACGGCAACGCGCTTTCGAGGCGTGGCTCCTCGCGCACCCCGGCCCCCACGAGCCACGCAGCGCCGAGACGCTACGGACCTGCCGCTGGGCCGACCACTGGATCGCCCGGATCGACGAGGAGTTGGCGCGGCTCGCCCGCGTTCATCGCAAAGACAAGGGGAAGGAGAGACGCTGATGGACCTGTTGTACGCGCTCGTGCTGATCTTGCTGGTCTTGTGGCTTGCCGGGTTCGCCCTGTCGATCGGGGGCGGTCTGATCCACCTGCTGCTCCTGGCAGCGGTGGTGGTCGTGTTGTTCCGGATCCTCTCGGGCCGCCGGGCGCTCTGACCGGTCGGACGGAGGCGGAGAGGAAGGACGAACTGGGGGCCGGGACGCCACTGGGCCCGGCCGCGCTGCCCGGCGATGGATGCGGGGCGAGGCAGCGAGGGGCCGGGTCGAGCGTCGTTCCTCCGCGACCTCCCTGGCCCCGACGGGACCGCGCGGGAGGTGTGGCGTGGGACCATTCGCCCGGCGCGCGTTGCTCCTCGACGTGTCGCGGGGCCAGGTCCACGGCGCCGTTCTCCACGACGCCGTGGACCGCATGGCGACGATGGGCTACAACGCGCTGCTCCTCTACCTCGAGGCGCACGCGGTGCGGTGGCCTTCCCATCCCCGCCTGGCCGATGGCTACCCTGCGCTCTCGCTGGACGACCTCCGGGCGCTTGACGAGCACGCGGTGGCTCGTGGCGTCGCTCTGATCCCTGCCCTGCAAACGTTGGGGCACTGGGACAGGGCGCTGCGGACGCCAGGCTACGCGCACCTCGCCCACGACCGCGATCATCCGTGGAGCCTCCGTCCCGGCCCGGACGCATGGTCGCTCGTGGACGACCTGGTGGGCGACCTGGCCGGCGTATGCCACGGGCCGCTGGTCCACGCTGTAGATTCTAGTTGTCAAATCGGCATAATTCTAGCTTAAAAAGCGGCGCCGTTGGGGCGTTGTCTGTGTCTCAGTTGATGAGTGACCGGCCCTGTCTCCCCACACAGCGCCTGCGCTGCAGGGAGA
>JAABUJ010002146.1_pt1 | contig 21613 bp, 17 predicted proteins | sample 5559131 | NCBI WGS metagenome assembly JAABUJ01 (sample SAMN10711875, study PRJNA513366) | rock metagenome | isolation source: Antarctica rocks | place: Antarctica: Victoria Land, Mt New Zealand nord | collected 2016-01-07
GTGTGCTCGCCGGGCCGCACGTCGATCAGGTGGCGGTTGGTCGCGTCGAGGTGGAGATAGCGGTCGGGGGAGCGGCCAAATTTTGGTGGATAAGTACCGTTATGCCGCCAAACGACGGCCGCGTCGCGTGGGGCAGCGCGGTCTTCCTACGCTCTGCCCGTGCTCGGAGTCCTGGTCCAGCTGCTTGTCGGTGTGGCGACCGTGGCCGCGGCGTTCTACGCCGCTCGAGCGGGTGCCCGGGCCACTGAGCTGTCCACCGACCAGCAGGAGCGGGCGGCTCGCCGGCAGGAGTGATTCCACCGCATGCAGTGGGCCACCGACCTGACCCTCGCGGACAACCCCCGGTCAGTGGCCAAGGGCCGGGCGCTGCTCGCCGTGTTGGCTCGGTCGGAGCTCGCGACTGCCGATGACGAGGCGCTGCTCGAGGCGCTGAACGCGAACCCCGTCCTCAACGAGTTGGAGCAGGAGTACGCCGACACCGTCGACGAGGTTGACTTCGTGACCGAGGATGGGGACGTACCCGACCGCTGAGGAGGATCCGTGAGCCGCAAGCAGGTCCGCGTGTCGCCGGCGGTGGTCCAGGCAGCACCGCTGCGGGTCGCGGTCAACGACCGGCAGAACAAGCCGACCTCGGCTGTCACCCGGCGGATCGCCGAGGCGCGCGTCGCCGCCGCGGCCGAGGTCGCCGACAGCCCCGTCGCGGCGTCTGTCACCGACGGCAGCTCCACGCGCTAACGAGCCGCTCCGCCCCGGCGCGGGCGCGCCCCGCAGCGGACCTCGCACATCACACGCGCCGTAGTCAGGTGCGGCTGCAGCGATGACGGACATCGGCTAACCCGTACTGGGCCTCGGCAGCCGGGCCCGCATCGGCGACGCGGGTGTTGGTGCCGGTCCGGCTTGTCGGTGGATCGCTCAGGAGCAGCCGCAGGTGCTGGGGAGTCCAGCGGTGGTGTCCCCGCACCACGAGTCTTAGGCCGAAGCGTCCCCGCAGCACGAGTCCTTGGCCGAGGCGTCGCAGCAGGACGCGGCGGCGGCGGTGTCGCAGCAGGCCGACCCGGCGGCGGGGTCGGCAGCGGACGTGGCCGCCGAAGGGCCAGCGGCCGCCGCAGGGGTGGTCGCCGAGGGGCGGCGGCCGCACCGGGGCACGCTGTGGGTGCCCAGCTCGGCGTGGCCCGCAGGAGCGCCGGTGGGGACGCCCTGGCCGTCGCCGGTGGTGCAGCTTCCCGCGGACAGGGTGGTGTCGTTGGGGGCGTCGGCCAGCACGGTGTGGACCTCCCAGGGCGCACCGTCCGGATCGTGGACCCACGGTCTACCTCGCAGGAGCGTCGCACCCGACGGGGCGCCGAAGCTGGCGCGGGCTCCGCACACGCACCGAGCCTGTCGAATTGTGGCCACTCCGTTCGTAGTAGAGATGGAGACGGCCGCTGGGGCTGCTCCGGCAGAGGAGGACACATGACCGAGTATCTGATCGCGTTCAACGACGAGTGGGTGCCCGAGTACACGGACGAGGAGTTCCGCAGGATCGGAACGGCGACCAAGGCTCTGGTGGCGGCCATGGAGGCCGCCGGCGTGCTCATCTTCACGGGCGGCTTGGATGACGCCGCGCCCGTGTTCAGCGTGGACGCCGCAAGCGGCACGCCGCTGTTCACAGACGGACCGTTCATCGAGTCCAAGGAGCATCTCGGCGGTTTCGCGGTGATCGACGTGGCCGACGAGGAGGCGGCGCGGCTGTGGGCGGGCAGGATCGCGACGGCGTGTGCTTGGCCGCAGGAAGTGCACCGGTTCCGCGTCCCCGTTGAACGGCCCGAGGGTTCCTGACTCACCGACGATCGTGACCGACCGGGGCGTCGGGTAAGCAACGGGGGATTACGGCTTTTGTGGTGGATAACTGTGGTTATTGACCGGACGATTATCGCCTCAGACCGGGTGTCCGGGCGACCGGATAAAATTGCAAGCGCTGCAACCGGGCCCTCGGCGCCGAGGTCGCCTACACCCGACTCTGGACCGCAGAAACCCGGTGCACCGACTACCTCCAACGCTGGCTCATCCACGACGTCCACCACTGAGCCCCCACGGCCACCGGCAACCATTCCCCGCCACCCTCGCGCCGCGACCAATATCACGGACGTCATGAGGTCAGAACAGCCAGCAGCGAACGGCCCTTCGCTGTGAGCGACCGTCCTGGACGACCGTCGCGGGGTGCGATCCGAGAGCCTGGGAATAACACGCCCGACCGTGGGGCTTTTGGTCGCATGTCGATTCCAACGCCGACCACCCCCGCGCCGGAGCTGGATGTCCCCGTCGTCGGCGGCGGCCGATTCCGTCTTTCCGACGAGCACCCGGACACGTTCAGCCTGGTGGTGTTCTACCGGGGCCTGCACTGCCCGATCTGCCGCGGCTACCTCGCCGGGCTGAACCGGACGCTGGATGAGTTCGCCGCTACCGGCGTCACCTCGGTCGCCGCCGTCAGCGGCGACGACGCCGACCGGGCCCGACGCGCCGTCACGGAGTGGGGTCTTGACCGGCTGCAGGTGGGTCACGGGCAGTCCGTGGAGTCGATGCGTGCGTGGGGCCTGTTCGTCAGCAAGGGCATCACCGACTCGGAGCCTCACCTGTTCGGCGAGCCCGGCGTCTTCCTGATCCGCCCCGACGCCACCGTGTACATGGCAGCGATCAACTCCATGCCCGCCGCTCGCCCCCGCATCGCCGACATCCTGGGCGCCGTGAAGTTCTTCACCGAGAAGGACTACCCCGCCCGTGGCGAGGCCTGAGCGCACGCATCCGCCCAGGTGGCTGTGCCAAGTCCAAGTAGCCCCACTGTGACGGCTTGGGCTGGCCCCACCTGGGTTGCCTAGCTCAGCGCAGCCGCTGCTGCTTCTGTGGCACTGTGGCACTGTGGCGCCCGGGACCCGCCTCCGAACCTGCGGCGGGTTCGGCTACGTGATGCGTGCGGGACACAGCGCGCTGAGCGCCTGCCTAGTCGTGCTCGGCGTGCAGTGCGCTCAAGATCCAGGCGTCGGTGGGTGTGCCACTCGAGCCGTCCGGGGTGAGGTAGATGCGGCACAGCAGGCCATAACCGCTACGACGGTCGGCTCCCGGTTCGACGTCGACGCCGTTGATCCGCAAGCTCGGGGAGCCCAGGAAACGCAGCTCGTGAGCTTGCGTGTCGTCGGTGACCTCGACCAGCTCCAAGGGGCTGGAGACGCCGTTTCTGTCCAGCAGCTGCTGCAGGTGCGGCAGGAACACCGCGTGGTGCGGGCAGCCGGCAAAGAACAGCAGCTCGACCGTCGGCGACGCGTCGTCCTCGACTTGGAGGATGTCGATGACCAGGCCGCCGCGGACGGTGAGCAGGACCTGCGTTTGGTAGGTCGGGCCGAGATGGCCGTCGGCCCCGGTGACCTCAAGCCGGGCGAGGACCTTGCCGTCGTCGTCGACAGTGCTGTCCAGAAGGTCGAGGTGGGTGCCCCGCGCGAGCAGCGCGGCATAGAAGTCACCGGCCTGTCCGCGGTCGTGACATGTCTGCTCGGTGTCCTCCCGGCCGCCCCACCGGACGCCGGGGGCGAGCAGGCGCTCGAAAGCAGCCCGGTCGCGTTCGGCCAGCACCGATGGCAACTGCTCGGCGATCTGCGCGGCGCCGGCCGGTGAGGTCATCGTCAGCTCCCTGGGTCGTCTCACCCGATTGTGCCCCTCAACGCTGGGCTGGCTGGTCTCAGGCTGAGCTGGCGTCCAACGCTCAGCTGTCGGCATTGGCGCGTTACGCGCGGGTGTGCGCGAGCCGGTAGCTGGTGGTGCTTGTCTCGATGACGTTCCGCCGAAGGGGAGCCGGTCGACGATGGCGGCGCAGAGTCGCGGGTCGGTGAACGTCTTGGTCGAGCCGGAGAAGCTCTCATTGGTCGCGACCGAGTTGGTCGCCGACGGCGCCGAGGTCGTCTTCGTCGGCGGCGGCGACGGGACGGTGCGAGCGCGCGCGCGACGCCGCGATGGTCCGGGACGCCCCCCGCCGGCTGAAGTCGGAAGGTGGGCCCGCTCGCCTACGTGGTATATGCCGTGCGGCACGTCACCAACCGGTCGATGTCGGTCGAGATCGTCCTGGACGACGGCCCCGCCCTGCACCGGCGCGCCCGTTCGGTCCTGGCCGCCAACGTCGGGCGGCTGCCCGGCGGAGCCCGGCTGCTCGCCGACGCGGACCCCGACGACGGGCTGATGGACATCGCCGTGATCTCCTCGCACGGCCCGGTGCAGTGGCTGCGGACCGGCTGGGCGGTGCTGCGCCGCCGGGAGCAGGTTCCCTCGATGGAGGTGCACCGGGCCGCCCATGCCGTCGTGACCAGCGACCGGGACCAGCCGCGCGAGGCCACGGGGACGACGTCAAACCGGATCGGGTCCTCGACGTCCGGGTGCGGGCCGACGCGCTGTGGGTGTGCGTCCACCAGCCGGACTAGACCCAGGACCTGGCCGACCGGGGGGATAGGGACGACCCGGTCGACGGCTGATCCTGACCGGACGCACGACCTGGTCAGACAACAGGAACGACATCCGCACGAGCCGCACCTTCCCGGTCGCCGCCGACCCGGGGGTACACCCCGGCGCCGAGCAGGAACGCCCCCGCCACGATCACCCGGGTCACCCGCTCACCGATGCTGACCACCTCGCAACTGGCTGATAGCGCGCTGGCGACGCTGGCTGTCCTACGGGCGCAGGTCAGTCTGTTCCTGGCCGGGTGGTGTTGACGTCGATCCCGTTCCAGAACGCGACCCTGCCTTTGATGCGACGGGCCAGGGGTGTGGGGTGTCGGTAGGTGAACGCACCGTCGGGGACGACGTGTCCGTCGGTGTGGACGTCGTAGTAGCTCGCGACTCCCTTCCAGGGGCAGACGCTGGTGGTGCGGCTGGGTTGCAGTACTCCCTCGGGGACGCATGTCAGGGGGAAGTACGCGTTGCCCTCGACAGTCACGATGTTGTCCGAGGTGGCGACAAGGCCGGTGCCTAGTCGCGCGCGGGCGCTGGTCGTACGTCGGACGGTGCGCAGCAGTCCCAGGGTGGTGGCGATGGCGGCACCACCGACCGAGAGCAGGAGCGCCTCGACCAGGGGGTTTCCTGATCCTGTCCATGTGGGTCCGGCCAGCCGACCCCAGGAGGACAGGACCCCGGTGAGGGCCAGGGCAGCAGCTAGGCCGGCGCCGCCGGCGAGCAGGATGCGCCGCCGAGCCCCGGGATCACGTGGTGTGGTGTCCTGGCCCACGACCCAGGGCCAGGCGGAGGCCAGAATCAGTGGCGCGAGGTGCCAGGTGGTCGCGGGCCGCCATGCGACGAGCAGGGACCACACCACTGCGACCGCGAGCGTCCAGGTGAGTCCTGGACTGATCTTGGTGCCGATCCCCCCGAGTCGGGGGGCCGTTGCTGTCGAAGCAGGCTGATAGTCGGGTACGACGGCTCGGATCGCGTCGAGCACCTGCGGTACGGAGGGGTTGACCAGAGCGCGACCACCCACGAACACCGTGGGCACGGTTTCGTCGCCGCCGGTGGCTTGACGTACCCGAGTCGCGGCGCTGACCGAGGACCGGATGTCGTGCTCGAGTGTTGCTACCCCGGCGCGGCGCAGACCGCGACGCAGCGAGCTGCAGAAGGGGCAGCCGGGCCGCCACATCACCTCGATGGTGGGTGGGGTCGGGTTCGTCTGGGTCATGTCATGTCCTTGGAAGGAGCAGGCGGGTGTTCAGCGCGCGCGCTCGGCGCCCATGACCAGGATCAGACCGAGCAACAGCCCGACGGTGCGGTGCTCGACGCCACCATGCCCGACCTCACGGGCTGGCCACGGCGATGATCTGATTCCTGCTGCCGACGATAGCGGCGGCGCGCGACGGCCCCGGACGAGCCGGTCACAAAAGTGAGGCCGCCCCAGACCGCGGGCGCTGCCACGAGTGCGGTCCCGCAGGTACGGGCCAGGCTGGCGAACACGCCCAAGCCCGGTCAAGGTCGCGGTATCGCTGGTGACGGCTGAGGCGGTCCGAAGAAGACCACCGGCATGTCCTCGAGGATGTCGACGCTGAATCTTGTGCACCAAGCGCTGGACGGCCCACCCCCTGCGCTCTTGAGGGCGATGCTGGTCTTTGCCACCGCCGGCGGGTTCACACTGCCGCCGATGGCCAGCCTCCCGCCGACGGCAAGCGCCAGGACCGCGGCGGTTGCGGCGGCCAGGACCGATGGCTTGCGCCAGCGAACCGGGGGTCTGGTGTGGGGGGTCTCTGCTCGGTGGTGAGGGTCATCGCGCGCTCCAGAAGCTCATGAGCCCGAGGGCTCATCGGTGGGTAGACGGCGCGAGAGGGCGGCACCGGGTCGAGCCGTGCGAGGCGTGCGCGTAGCGCGTCATCGTCGGGGGTCACCGTTCTCCTCTCCCTGTGCTCCACTAGGTGTCCTGCAGCGCGAGGCTGCTTTCGCGTCAGCAGCTCATTCCTCAACGCGTTGGCTGCCCGGTGCAGCCGGATGCTCGCCGCGTTGGTCGTAATGCCCAGGACGGTCACGATCTGCGAGGCCCACAGCTGCTCCGACGCCCACAGCCGGAGCACCTCGGCGTCCTGCACCGACAGCGCTTGCAGCGCGACCAGCAGATCTGGGTCGGCGTCGCCCACTCCCGCAGCCGGCTCCTCGGCGAGGCGGCGCACGAGCTTCGCCGACGCTCGGGGGCCCGCATCGCGTTGGCCAGGCGGCGCGGGTGGGGCGGTGACCGTCAAGCCCACTGCCTCTACCCGGGGAACCGGCAACAAACCTGGTGGATAATACTAATTATGCTTGACGAACGGGCGAGACGTCCCCGTGGGCTGCTTGCATCGCGCGCTGCGCCCGTTGGATTTTCGTGCTTCCGGAGTCTTAGGCCACTCGCCTGACTCGTCGATCACGGCGGCACCTGCGGCCTACCGGCGGCTGCCGCTCCGGTAAATCGCCGACGGTCGACGACCTCAACGAGTCCTTCGGGACGGGACCGCCACTGGTGGCCGACACCGTCATCAGCCTCACCGCCGAAGGCGCCGAGGAACCGCCTGGCACGCCCGAGTGGCGAGCCGCATGTACGTCCGCGCTTGAAGTGGCGACGACTCTTATCGAGACGCTCAATCACGGTTCCCGATCGTCCCTTTGCGGGCTGGGCGCGCCGCCACGGCCAGTCCCCGGTGTTCCGGGCCGCCCCCAGCGCGCCGCAGCACGCTGGGACCGGTCCGGCCCTACCCGGTCAGCTGGCCTGATTAGCCCGCCGCACGCTTCGCTGTACTTGCAGTCGCCGGTGACCACGCGGCTTGCCGCTTCGCGTGCGCGGTGAGCACGGCCGCGGTCGCGCTGGGATAGACGATCCGGAAGCCGTCGTAGTCCCCGTACAAGGCTCCGTCGTCGGTGCGGGCGGTGACGATCCACGCACTGTCGCCCGCGCCACCAGCGGATTCCACGGCAGCTGTCCAGTCGGTGTAGGTCGCCACCTGCTCCGCCTCGGAGTATCCCTTGGTCTGCGTCGCGTCGGGAAGCCCGAACTCCTCGATCACCACCGGCTTGCCAAGCGTCTTCCCATCCCGGATGTGGTCGGTGATCCAGGTGTGACCCCACGCCTGCGGGTCGGCGCTTTCGCCCCAGCCGACGGGGTAGAGATGGACGGTCCCGTAGTCGACGTCGGGCAGCGACACCAGCCGCTTCCAGGCGACCCCCTCGTAGGCGGTGTACGGGTAGTCAGTGGCCGCGGGGTCACCGAAGAAGCCCTCGTCCCCAACGCTGACCAGTTGGCGAGGGGCGAATCGGGAGACGTAGCGGCTCATCTCATCAGCCCAGGACACGAGGGTGTCGCCGCTGGTGTCCGAGGAGCAGCGCGGCTCGTTCGCCAGCTCCCACGTCATGATCGTAGGGTCGGCGTTGTATGCCAGGCCGGTGTACCGGTTGGTCCGGTTGAGAACGTGCTTCGCGTAGGCCCGGTACGCCTTGCGGATCTGCCGGTTCGTGTAGAAGTCGTCGTGGCCCGCGGCGGAGAACCACTTTACGTACTGGTTCATCCCGCCGAAGTCGTCCCAGTTGTTCGTCAGGACCAGCACGAGGCGCAGACCCAGCTGACCGGCCTTGTAGACGGCGTAGTCCAGGTGCTCGAAGCCGTTTTCGTCGTACACATAGGGCTTCGCCTGCAGGACGACGCCGTTCGAGGCGTTGCCATCGAGAAAGGCCCACGCGCGGACGGTCTTCAGCTGCATCGCGGCGACGTCGTTCAGGACGCTGTCGATCATGTAATGCGAGGAGTAGTGCAGGTAGTAGTTGTTGGTGCCGGCCCAGCGCCACGGGGCGCCGTCGAGGACGAACTCACCACCTCGGCGCGTGACGAAGGTGCGCGGCTGAAGCGGGAACGGGCCAGGTGCCCGGCGGGCCGCGGAGCTCGGTGCGGCAGCTGCGGTCGCTGCGGTCGCGTCGCCGCCGGCAACCGCGGCGGCCAGGCCGCCCGTCGCCGCGGCAGCGCCCGCGAGCATGGCGCGGCGGGACGGGCGAACCGGGCGGGCAGAGCCGCCTTGTAGCTCGGTCATGGTTCCTCCTGGAATTGGACGCCGGTGTCCGCCGCGTCGACCGTGACGGGGGCTCCACCCTCCGTAGCTCCACACGACGGTGTCAAGCCGAACCGGTTAAGTTTATCCGCAGAGCTCCCGGCCGGCTGGCGTCGAGCGCTTCCGGTGGCGCTCAGGAGGAGCCTGCTCGCACACCAACCCCTTGGTCCGCCACCGAGCGCAAGACCGGCGCGCTGGCGAGGGCCGCCTCGTCCAGCGGTACCGGGCTGGTCACAACGAACTCTGCGGTCTCACCGGGGAACAGGGTGACGATCATGTCGTCCACCTCTGCGTCGGGATGCAGGCGATCGACGAAAAGCGCGACGTCCCGAACGAACGTCCGAGCGGTCACCCGGACGCGGTACCCGCCGGCGACGGCTTCCACCCCGGCGTCGACGACCGGCTCCGGCAGCGCGAGCGCGATGTCCTCCGCCCACACCCACATTGCCCGGGTACCGCCGATCTCGGCGGTCAGCAGCTCCGTCGCGGGATCGCCGGCCACGGCCAGGCCGCCAGGCACGTCGACGGCACCGGTCGACCGTGCCGGAACAGAGAGCGGTTGTCCCGCCCGGTCCAGGACGCTTCCGTCCAGCCCCCGTCGCTGCAGCTCGACGGTCCCGGACCACGGCTCGTCGGTGTCATTGACGGCAACGACCGCCAGCCCGCCGCCGCGCGGCTGGACGGTCAGCAACCGGTCGGCGTACGCGCGCTTCATCGCGTACCACAACGGCTTGCGCCGGCCGTCGCCGTCGATCGCCGCCCACGAGGTGACCGGCCAACAGTCGTTGAGCTGCCACACCACGGTTCCCGCACACGCCGGGGACAGGGATCGGAAGTGCTCGATGCCGAAGGCCATCGCCCGCGCCTGGTTCAGCTGGGTCAGCCAGAGCCAGTCGTCGAACTCGTGCTCACCCGACCGTGGCGCCGGCAGGTGTGTCTTCATCCCGCTGGCCAGCTTGTCCTGTCCGCCCTCGGCCTTCTGGTGGTGCAGCATCGTTGGCGAGTCCGGCACCAGGACCGGATCGGACACCGCGCGGCGGATCGTCGCGTAGGTCGCGGGGGCCTGGAAGCCGAACTCGGAGACGAACCGCGGGTGCCGGTCCCGGTAGTGGGTGTAGTCGACCCGGTTCCACACCTCCCACTCGTGCACCACACCGTCGCTGTCGTCGTTGGGGTGCTGCTCGAAGGTGGCCGACGACGGGCTGCCGGGGACGTAGGGCCGGCCGGGGTCCACCTCGGCGACGATGCGCGGCAGCACCTCGTAGTAGAACTTCTTCCCCCAGCTGAGGTCCCCGAGGCGGTCCTGCCACCCCCAGTCGTACCAGCCCCAGACGTTCTCGTTGTTGCCGTTCCAGACGGCCAGGCTGGCGTGTGGCATCAACCGCGCCACGTTCTCCCGTGCCTCGGCAGCGACCTCCGACGCGAACGGCTCCTCCTCCGGGTAGGCCGCACAGGCGAACAGGAAGTCCTGCCACACCAGCACGCCCGCCTCGTCGCAGGCGTCGTAGAAGTCCTCGTTCTCGTACAGGCCGCCGCCCCAGACACGCAGGAAGTCGATGTTCGCGTCGGTGGCCTGCCGGATCCGCGTCCGGTACCGGGCGCGATCCACCCGGGTCGGGAAGCAGTCGTCGGGGATCCAGTCCGCGCCGCGGGCGAAGATCTGGCGGCCGTTGACGACGAGGGCGAACCGGGAACCGTCAGGCAGCGGCGAGGTGTCGATCGTGATGGTCCGGAAGCCGATCCGCCGAGTCCAGGAGTCCAGCTCGGTGGCAGCGCCGCCGGACTGGGCGGTGAGCCGGACGGCCAGGTCGTACAGCGGCTGGTCGCCGTGACCGTGCGGCCACCACCGGGCCACGGTGGGAACCGACAGGTGGAGCACTGCACTCGTCGACCCGGACTCGACGGTCCCGGACGCGGTGACGCCGCCGACCTCGGCAACCAGCAAGAGCTCCCCGTCGTCGCCGACCCCCGACCGCTCGACGTCGACGAACACCTGCACGTGCCCGGTGCCGTCGGCGTCCACGTCGACCAGCGGTCGCACCCGCGACAACCGGGCGTCGTTCCACCGGTCCACACCGATCGGGCGCCAGATCCCGGAGGTGACCAGCGTCGGACCCCAGTCCCAGCCGTAGTTGCAGGCCATCTTGCGGATCATGTTGATCGGCTCGTCCACCGCGGCCGGCCGGGCGCCGAGTTCAGCGATCCGCTGGTCGGTGTAGCCGTAGGGCGAGGCGAAGGTGACCACCAGGTCGTTGTCGCCGTCGCGGACGGACGCCCGTAGGTCGAAGCGATAGGACCGGTGCATGTTAGCCGTCTCGCCGACCACGTTCCCGTTGATGGTCACCCGGGCGACGGTGTCCAGTCCCGCGCACACCAGGTCGACCCGCTCGGTCGCCGGCCCGTCGACCCGGAAGGTCGTCCGGTAGGTCCAGTCGCTGCGTCCGATCCAGGAGAGCTCGAGCTCATTGCGGTCAAGGTACGGGTCCGGGATGAGGTCTGCGGTCAGCAGATCCGTGTGCACGCTGCCCGGCACGGTCGCCGGGACCGTGGTCCCGGCGAGGGTGGACGGCGCGCCGTGCCCACCGCGGGCGAGTTCCAACGTCCAACCCTCGTGCAGCTGTGCGGTCCTCATGGGATTTTGATCCTTCCGCGCTCGAGCGAGCAGGTGGTCGTGTGGACCGGGGGCGGGAGTGTCGGTCAGACGGACACGGCGTCGGGCAGGTCCACAACGGCGGGCCAGCGACCGGGGTCGGTCGACTTCCCGCGCATGCCCTCGACGACGAGCCCGGCCACGGCGCGCGTCTCCAGGGCGTGCCGGAACTGTGTCGGGTCCGGCGCCCCACCCCAGCTGACCTCGCAGTCCCGGAGGGTGACATCGGTCGCGTTCTCGACGAAGAAACCGGAGGTCGGGTGTTCGCGGATCCCCAGCGTCCGCGACGGCCGCAGGTCCTGGGTGTTGCCCGCCCAATGCGTCCACCGGGCGAGCTCCACCCGTACCCCCTGGAAGAGGAGGCCCTGGATGTGGTCGGGTGTGTCGCCGTGCACGACGACGCCGTTCTCGCTGCGGGCGAGGATGTCGACGAACCGCACGTTGCGCAGTCGCCCGACGTCCTGGTGCCACGGGCGGACCGCGACGTACACGGGCTCGCCGTGGCCCCACCAGCCGTCTCCGAACCGCCGGGTCTCGCAGATGATGTGCGAGAACAGGATGTTCTCGAAGTCGCCGGCCTGGCCGAGGTTGACCGACAACCCGCGGTTGCTCGAGCGGATGACGCAGTTGGTGACCACCACATTGCGGATGGGGGCGACCGCGTCGACCCCGACGACGACCGCGCTGGACGTCGAGGTGATCGTGCAGGTACTGATGACGACGTTCTCGCACGGCCCCCAGTCCGGGAACTCCTCACACGTCTTCAGCGAGATGCCGTCGTCCCCGGCCACGATGTCGCAGTCGCTGATGCGCACGTCGCGGCACCGGTCCAGGTCGATCCCGTCGCTGTTGGGCAGCCGCAGGTCGTTGCGGATCCGCAGCCCCGACACGAGAACGTCCGCGCAGCCGGAGAGGCGCAGCGTCCACAAGGCGCCGTCGCGCAGGGTCACGTCCCGGACGGTGACGTTCGTGCAGTGGCGCAGGAACACCGTGAACGGCCGCTGGGCGGTCATCGTGTGGATGCTGCCGTCCTCGACGGTGCCGGTGACGAAGGACCGGCCCGCGCCGTCGATGACCCCGCCGCCGGTGATGGCGACCTGCTCGGCGTCCAGCGCCGTCAGCAGCATCCCGGACTCCAGCGACTGATCCGTGAGCTCCCCCCCGGACAGCGCGCTGACCGGGATACGGCCGGTGTAATCGGCCCAGTCCCCGCTGCCCTGGAGCACCGCTCCGCGTTCGACGTGGAACTCCACGTGGGAGCGCAGCGTGATCGTGCCCGACAGGTAGGTGCCCCCGGCCGGGAGGACCACGATCCCGCCGCCTGCCGCGGCACACGCCTCCACCGCCGCCTGGATCGCGGCCGTGTCCAGGGTCGTGCCGTCCCCGGACGCGCCGTGCTCGCGGACGTCGATACGGCTCATCGTCGAACCTCCTCGTGGTGCGGTCGGACACCTCGGGACGCCGGAGCGCGGCGCTGTCCGTCGCCCGGCGTCCCGAGCGACAACCCGTCCGGGACCCGCACCGATCGCGGGCCGACGGGATGGTTGCGATCGACGCCCGGGGCCTGTGAGCATCGGTCACGGTCACGGTCCCCGCCCGCGCACGTGTGGCGGTCCGGCACGGACCGGTGTGCCCATCCAGCATCATTCCACTGAACCGGTCAAGGCAGGAGCGTCAGTGGCACCCACCAAGCGCCCGACGATCGCGGATGTCGCGCGGTCGGCCGGAGTGTCCAAGGGGGCGGTCTCCTACGCCCTGAACGGACTGCCCGGGGTGTCGGAGCTGACGCGCGCGCGCATCCTCGGCGTGGCCGGCGACCTGGGCTGGCAGCCCAGCTCCGTCGCGAGGGCGCTGGCGGCCTCGCGCGCGGGCGCCGTCGGCCTGGTCATCGCCCGGCCGGCCAGCACCCTCGGGGTGGAGATGTTCTACATGCAGCTGATCTCCGGCATCGAGGCCGAGCTGGCCGGTCGGTCGGTCGCCCTCCTGCTCCAGGTCGTCGCCGACCTCGACGCCGAGATCGAGACCTACCACCGCTGGTCGGCTCAGCACCGCGTCGACGGCGTGTTCCTCACCGACATCCGCGAGGTGGATCCCCGGGTGGGCGTGCTCGAGCAGCTGGGCCTGCCCGCGGTCGTTGTGGGCGGCAAGGGGCGGCACGGGTCGCTGCCCCGGATCTGGAGCGATGACGCCCTGGCGATGGGGACGGTCGTCCGATACCTGGCCGCGCTCGACCACCGGCGGATCGCCCGGGTCGCCGGACGTCCGGACTTCCTGCACACGCAGATCCGGACGGAGGCCTTCCACGAGGTGTGCGCGTCGCTGGGGATCACCGAACGCACTGTGGCCACCGACTTCTCCGGCGACCAGGGCGCTGACGCGACCCGCGCCCTGCTGAGCAGGACGCCGCAGCCGACCGCGCTCGTGTTCGACAACGACGTCATGGCGGTGGCGGGGTCCGCGGTCGCCCACGAGATGGGCTTCGCCGTCCCACGCGACGTGTCGATCGTCGCGTGGGACGACTCGGTCCTGTGCCGGCTCGTCCACCCACCACTGACGGCCCTCGCTCGGGACATCTCCGCCTTCGGCCGGCACGCCGCACAGCTGCTGCTGACCCGCTCCGTCTCCGGTGTCGCCGGCGACCGCGAGGACCCGCCGCCGCGGTTGGTCCCGCGCGGCAGCACCGCGGTCGCCCCCGCCTGAGGACGGCCACCCGGACGGGGGCCGTCGCGGTGCCGCCCGTCCTGCTCCGGAAACCGAGTCGTGTCCGCCCCTTGACGACTGAACCGGTTGAGTGCATGCTCGGCGAACCGGGGGCAGTACACGGCTCCCGGCCGACGACTCGACGACGAGGCGGGGGGCACGGTGTCGACCGACGCGCGGATGCCATCGGTGGAGACCTCCCCGTCGTTGCGCCGCACGTTCCGCCCGCCGTCGCTCCACCCGGTACGGCGGGGACCACCGGACACACCGGGCCCCCCGGCCAGCAGCCACTGAGCACCTCGCCAGTTCCCGGGACCGCGAGCGCCACGACCACGCGGCCGCCACGCTCCCCCGTCGACCCGACGTCGTCCCGACAGGAGTACTCCCGATGACCACCTCCCCGTCCCGTCGCGCTGTCCTAGCGACTGGGAGCGCCGCTCTCGCGGCTGCCTTCGTCGCGTCCTGCAGCGGCTCGTCGGCCAAGACCACGCCCGGGAGCACCTCCGGTGCCGGTGGCGGCGGCTCGAAGACCCCGCTCGTGTTCTACGGCGGCGGCACCGGCTCGTTCACCGCGAACTTCAATCCGTTCTCGTCGACGTTCAACAACGGCGCGCGTGGGATGGTCTACGAGCCGCTGATGTTCTTCAACCAGCTCAAGCCCAACGACGTCGAGCCCTGGCTGGCCAAGGGCTACAAGCTCTCCGCCGACGGCAGGACGATCACCTTCGACCTGCAGACTGGCGTCACCTGGTCCGACGGCCAGCCACTGACCGCCGCGGACGTCGTCTACACGTTCGACCTGCTGCGTAAGACCCCGGCGCTGAACACCAATGGCCTGAAGATCGTGTCGGCGAAGGCGACCGACGACCACACGGTCGTCCTGCAGATGGGCCAGGCGGCGTACACCGACATCTGGTACATCGCCGGCGGCACCTACATCGTCCCGCAGCACATCTGGTCGAAGAAAACGAACGCGGCGACCGACCAGGACTCCGAACCGGTCGGCAGCGGCGCCTACGTGCTGTCCACCTTCAGTCCCCAGTCGTACCTGATGACCCCGAACGCCAAGTACTTCCAGGGTGCGCCGCAGGTCACCGGCATCCGGTTCGTCAACTACAGCGGCAACACCGCAGCCCTGGAGGCGCTGCAAGCTGGGACGGTAGACTGGGCGAGCGCGTTCATCCCGCAGGTGGACAAGCAGTACTCCGCGCGCAACAAGGACTTCCACGCGAACCTGCTCCCCGCCACCGGCACCACCTACCTGACGCCGAACCTCAAGAGGTTCCCGACGTCGGAGCTGCCGGTCCGCCAGGCGATGCAGTACGCGCTGGACCTGACGACCATCAAGACGCAGGCGTTCTCCGGTGTGACGCTGCCGCCCGCCAAAGCCTACGTGGTGACCCCGCGCGACGACGCCTACGTGGACCCGCAGTTCGCCGGTCCCCCCGAGTACTCGACGTCCAAGGCCACCGCAGCCCTGGAGTCGGCCGGGTACAAGAAGGGCTCCGACGGCATATACGCCAGCCCCGACGGCAAGCGGGTCTCGATGACCTGCCAGGTGATCACCGGATACGCCGACTACATCTCCGCCCTGCAGCTGATCCAGGAGCAATACAAGGCGGCGGGGATCGACTTCAAGATCAGCCAGGTCGCGTTCGCTGCATTCGGTGTCGCCCGCGCCCAGGGCAACTTCGACGTGCTGATCGATGCCGTGTACGGCGGGCCGGGCCCGTTCTACCTCTACAACGCAATGTTCAACTCGGCGCTCAGCGCCCCGATCGGCGGCACCGCGTCGGCAGACTTCGTGCGGTACTCCGACCCCGCCGTCGACAAGTTGCTCAACCAGCTCAGCACGACGAACCAGACGGACCAGGCCGCGGTGAAGAGCCTATGTGCCCAGATCCAGGCCAAGGTCGTGCCCGCCCTGCCCTACATCGCCGTGGCCCAGCGCGTGGACATGTCGGAGTACTCGACCAAGAAGGTCAGCGGCTTTCCGACCACCTCCGACCTGTACGCCTCGTCCAACGTGTGGGCGAACCCGGATATCGGGATCGTCACCCGCAAGCTCAAGCAGGCGTGACCGGCACTGCCGTGACACGTGGTCCAGGAAGTGCCGGGCAACGCGGAACAGCCCGGACCGCGGCGGCGTCCCTTCGCGGGGCGTCGTTCGCGGTACCGGTCCCCGGCGAGGAGGCCGCCCGGTGAAGTACGTCGTCCGCCGACTCGGCTTCTACGTGATCGCCGTGTTCGTCGCTGTCACGTTGAACTTCCTCATCCCGCGGCTGCTCCCGGGGAACCCGGTGGACGCGATCCTCGCCAAGACGCAATCGACGGCTCCGCTGCCGCCGTCGGCCCGCCAGGCGCTGGAGATCCAGTTCGGCGTGAGTCACGACGCGCTGCCCGTCCAGTACTGGCACTACCTCGGGAACCTCGTCCACGGCCAGTTCGGCATCTCGGTGTCGTTCTACCCGACCCCGGTATCGACGATCGTCCTGCAGGCACTGCCGTGGACGCTTGCACTGGTCGGGCTGTCGACGCTGATCAGCTTCGTCCTGGGGATCGCTCTCGGGGCGCTGGCCGGCTGGAAGCGGGGGAGCTGGCTGGACTCGCTCGTCCCGGCGACGACGCTGTTCGCTGCGATCCCCTACTTCTGGCTCGCGCTGCTGCTCGTGTACTTCCTCGCCCTCAAGCTCGGGGCCTTTCCGCTTTCATTGGGGTACGACCTGAATCTGAACCCCAGCTTCAAGCGGGACTTCATCGGGTCGGCGATCTACCACGGCGCGCTGCCCGCGCTGACGCTCGTTCTCTCCCAGATCGCGGGCTGGCTGCTCGGGATGCGCAACATGATGGTGTCGACGATGTTCGAGGATTACGTCCTCACCGCAGAGGCCAAGGGCCTGAGCACGTCGCGGGTCATGATCCGGTACGCGGCACGCAACGCAGTGCTCCCCAGCGTCACCGGGTTCGCCATCTCGATCGGCTTCATCGTCACCGGCTCGATTGTTACCGAGTCGGTCTTCTCCTACCCGGGGCTCGGGTTCAACCTGCTCACCGCGGTCCAGAACTCCGACTACCCCCTGATGCAGGCGCTGTTCCTCGTCATCACCCTCGGCGTGCTGGGCGCCAACCTCGTGGTGGACCTGCTCAACGGGTTCATCGACCCCCGCACCCGGCAGAACGGCTGAGCCGCGATGACCGCAGCACTGCTCGAGTCCCCCGCCACGACCACCCGCCGTCGTCGACTCCGGCTCCCGCGCTCGCGCAAGCTCCTGGTGGGTCTGGTGATCCTCGGTGTGTTCGTCATCGTGGGGATCATCGGTCCGATCGTCTTTCCCGGGGCCAACGCCACCTCGCCTGACGCGTTCGCGTCACCGAGCCGGGCGCACCTGCTCGGGACGACCAACCTCGGCCAGGACGTCTTCCAGCAGGTCGCCAACGGGACGCGGGGGTCGTTGACCGTCGGGCTCGTCGCCGGCGTGTTGTCCACGCTGGTCGCGATGGTCGTCGGGATCGTAGCCGGCTACGTCGGCGGTCTGACCGACGATGCCCTGTCCCTGCTGGGCAACGTGGTCCTCGTCATCCCGAGCCTGCCGCTCATCATCCTCATCACGAACTACGTCAACTCACGCAGCTACCTGACGATCGCGCTCGTCATCGCGGCGACCGCCTGGGCCTCGACCTCACGGGTGCTCCGCACACAGACGCTTTCGCTGCGCAGCCGTGACTTCGTCGACGCCGCCCGGGTCGCGGGTGAGTCGACGTGGCGGATCATCGCCTACGAAGTGATGCCGAACCTGCTGCCGATCATCGCCAACTCGCTCGTGTTCAGCGGCCTGTTCGCGATCCTCACCGAGGCGGGGCTGGACTTCCTCGGGCTCGGCACGGTCAACGCCAGCTCGTGGGGCAGCATCCTCTACTACGCGCAGAACGCGCAGGCGCTGAGCCTCGGCGCCTGGTGGTGGTTCGTGCCACCGGGGCTGTGCATCGCGCTGGTCGGGATGGCTCTGTCGCTGATCAACTTCAGCATCGACGAGCTCGTCAACCCGAGGCTGCGCGTCGCCGCCCGGGTCACCGCGAACCGTTCGGCGGCCGACGCCCGGCAGCTGCCCGCGGGCGCCGTGGCCGACGGCGACGCGGATGCGGCCACCCAGGTCGCCGTAACCGGGTCGGGCGCGACCCAGTCGCAGACCCTGCCCAGCGAGCGCGTGGAGGACCACCGGAGAGGGGACCGCCCGTGACGGCCACCGAGGCAGCACGCCGTCGGGTGCCCGGGGGATCGGCGCCCCCCGTGCTCTCGCTGCGCGACGTCGTGGTGGAGTACGCGGCCGAGACGACCGTGCGCGCCGTCCGCGGCGTCAGCCTGGACATCGCCCCCGGCGAGGTCGTCGGGGTAGCCGGCGAGAGCGGGTGCGGGAAGAGCACGCTCGCGTATGCCATGACTCGGCTGCTCCGGCCGCCGGGGGCGGTGACCGAGGGATCGGTGACCTTCACCGCCGCCGGGTCCGAGGGAGCCGTCGACGTGCTCGCGTTGGACGGCCAGGAGCTCCAGGCGTTCCGCTGGGCGCGGGTCGCGATGGTCTTCCAGTCGGCGATGTCTGCGCTGAACCCGGTCGTGACGATCGAACGTCAGATCTCCGACGTCTTCGCCGCGCACGGGGTGAAGCTGTCCCGCGCGGCGAAGCACGAGCGCTGCGCGGAGCTCATCGAGTTGGTCGGCATCGACCGGGCGCGGCTGTCGTCCTTCCCCCACGAGCTGTCCGGGGGGATGCGGCAGCGCGTCATGATCGCCATGGCGCTCGCCCTCCGGCCCGACGTCATCATCATGGACGAGCCGACCACCGCTCTCGACGTCGTCGTCCAGCGTGAGATCCTCGCCGAGATCGACCGGCTGCGGGACATGTTCGGGTTCGCCGTGGTCTTCATCACCCACGACCTCTCGCTGCTGCTCGAGATCAGCGATCACATCGCCATCATGTACGCGGGCCGCGTCGTCGAGTACGGGGAGGCCGCCGAGATCCTCGCCCGGCCCAAGCACCCGTACACGGTCGGGCTGATCGACTCGTTCCCCAGCCTGCGCGGGGCACGCCGGGTCCTGCGCGGCATCCCGGGGTCGCCGCCGGACCTCAGCCGTCCGGTGCACGGCTGTTCCTTCGAGCCTCGGTGCCGCCACGCGTTCGCACCGTGCCCGACCGTGGACCCGGCGCTGCGGGTACCGGGGCGCGCGTCGCGTGCCCCCGGCGACGCCGACCCGGACCGCACCGTTTCGCCGGGATCGGCGCTCACCTCCGTGGCGTGTCTGCTGCACGAGACGCGGTTCCGTCCCGGCGGTCCACCGGCCGACCTGCACACGCCCAGCCACCCCAGTCGCGCCGAGGTCGACCGGGCAACCGCCGCCGGACCCACCGGCGCACCGACCGGGTCGCTCGGGGGCTCCACGCGGGAGACGAGCACCGAGACGGAGGTCAGGGCGTGAGCAGGTTGGAGGTGCAGGGGCTGCACAAGGTCTTCGGGTCGCGCGGTCGGGGCAAGGTCGTCGCGGTCGACGACGTCTCGTTCACACTCGAATCCGGCCGGACCGTCGCCCTCGTGGGCGAGTCGGGAAGCGGCAAGTCCACGGTCGCCCGCATCCTGGCGCGGCTGACGCGTCCCAGCGGCGGGACGATCACCCTCGACGGCCATCCCGTCGCCCGCGGCCGCGGTGGAATGGCGGACTACCGCGCCAAGGTCCAGATGGTCTTCCAGGACCCGTTCGGCTCGCTCAACCCGTCGCACACCATCGGCTACCACCTCCAGCGCCCGCTGGCGATCCACCACGTGCTCGCGAAGGGCATCACCCCGGGGCAGGGCGTGGCGGAGCTGCTGGACCGGGTGAACCTGGGCCCGGCCGACGTCGTCGCCGCGCGCTACCCGCACGAACTGTCCGGCGGTCAGCGCCAACGCGTCGCCATCGCCCGTGCCCTCGCCCCACGGCCGAGCATCCTGCTGGCCGACGAGCCGGTGTCGATGCTCGACGTGTCGATCCGGCTCGAGGTCCTCGAGCTGCTGGACCGTGCCAGGACACAGGACGACCTGGCGGTCCTCTACATCACCCACGATCTGGCGACGGCCCGCTACTTCTCCACGACGATCATGGTGATGTACCGCGGCGAGATCGTGGAGTCCGGACCCGCCGACGAGGTGATCGTCCGGCCGTCGCACCCCTACACCCAGCTGCTCGCACGATCGGCGCCGGACCCGGAGGCGCGGCTCGGGGCGGCCGGCGTACCCGTCGGCGCCGGCAACGACGCGCTGCCCGACCCGGAGGGGCCGCGGGCGGTCCGGGCACCGGAGCAGGTCCGCGCCCGGTCCGGGCGCGTCCGCCAGGACGGATCCGACCACGGGTGCCGGTTCCGTGACCGCTGCCCGTTCGTGATGGCTGTCTGCGAGCAGCGACCGCCGGTGATCGAGGTGCAGCCCGGGCACACCGCGCGGTGTTGGCTGCACGACGAGTCCCACGGCCGACTCGGGGAGGAGCACAGTGCCGCCGCCTGAGCCAGGATCGCCCACTGGCCCGCGGCTGCCCGTGACACCCGGCGCGACCGACGGCGCGCGCGAGCTGCTCGAGCTGCTGTACGCGCTCCCCGGGACCGCGCTGTTGTCCGGCCAGCACAACCAGCCGGTGCACGGCTCCTCGTGGACCGAGCGGATCACCGCTCTCACCGGTGCGACGCCCGCGCTCTGGGGTGGGGAAATCGGCTTCTCCGCACCGGGAACCCTGGACGGCGTCGACCGCCGGGGGGCGACGATCGCCGAGGCGATCGCCTGGCACAGCCGGGGCGCGGTCATCACCACCACCTGGCACGCCGTCTGCCCGCTGGACGACGAGCCGGTGCCGTTCGAGGGAGGAGTCCTCCGCGACCTCGACCCGGCCGACTACGACGCCGTGCTGGACACCGACTCGGACCTACACGCCCGCTGGGTCGAGCAGGTGAACGTCGCCGCGGACTTCCTGCTCCGGTTGCAGGATGCGGGCGTGCCGGTACTCTGGCGGCCGTACCACGAGATGAACGGCGCCTGGTTCTGGTGGGGTGGGCAGCCCCAGCGGTTCGCCCGGCTGTGGCGGATGCTGTTCGACCACCTCGTGCGGGTCCGCGGGCTGCGAAACCTCGTGTGGCTGTGGAACCCGAACGCCGCCTACGGCGACACCCCGCCGGTCGAGCCCTGCTATCCCGGCCACGACGTCGTCGACGCCCTAGCGGTGGACGTGTACGGCAGCCGCTTCGACCAGCAGCACCAGGACGGGCTGCTGGCACTCGCCGACGGCCGACCGATCGGACTTGGCGAGGTGGGCGGCCTGCCGTCGCCGGAGGTGCTCGACACCCAGCCGGCGTGGGCCTGGTACATGGCCTGGCCGGACGTCGTGACCGCCGAGACGGACGCCGCACTGCTCCGGCGACTGCCGGACGACCCCAGGGTGCTCGACCTGCCCGGCCTGGTCCGATGGCGATCCCGCTCGCCGGCCGCGGCAGCGCCCTGACGCGCGGGCACCTCCCTCCCGTGACCCCCGGACTCGCCGATCGGAGACCCGGCTGCGGACTCTCAGCCTGGATCCACCGTCCCGGTAGTTGATCTTCGGGCTTGAGGCTTTCGGATCTCTGATGGTGTCCGGGCAGCGGCGGTCCGCCGGTCTGCCCGGCGTTTCCACTTCGGCCTCGTGTCGGTGG
>JAABUJ010002640.1_pt1 | contig 21613 bp, 21 predicted proteins | sample 5559131 | NCBI WGS metagenome assembly JAABUJ01 (sample SAMN10711875, study PRJNA513366) | rock metagenome | isolation source: Antarctica rocks | place: Antarctica: Victoria Land, Mt New Zealand nord | collected 2016-01-07
GCCCGTCGAGCATCTCACCGCCAGGCGCATGTCATCCAGCCGGCGGGCCATCAGCTCCTCAAGCGCGGTCCGGGTCTTCTCGATGAACATCTCCGACACCGTGCTCTTGTTCTTCGCGCTCGCCGCCGTGTCCGGTCGGCCAGCACCCGCTCGGCACGCTCACGCCCGCTCTCCACCAAGAACTCCGGCAGCGACTCCTGAGTCGCTGCCGCAGCGCTACGAAACAACTGGTCGTCGCTCGCGGCGACGCGGAAATGCACGCGCTGGGTCTTTGTCTCGGACACAAACACCCCGTACGCCGGTTGTGCGTACAACTCAATCGGGCGCTCTTCCCCACCTTCTTCCCACAGGCATTCCTCAGTCACGACCTGCCTGCAAATCCGCACCTTCCACATCCAAAGGTCGCGGTCTCGAAAACCGGTATGGGCGTTCCGTCCATCGGGGGTTCGAATCCCCCCCTCTCCGTACGAAGAACGGCATTAGCAGCAAGCGGTCACCGACCAACGACAACCTCTCGCTCCACCACCCCGCCATCCACTTGTGGCACCGGCACCGGACGTGCGCTCGGATCGGGGGCTGAAGTAGGACTCGTTGCCGGGTCGCGTATCAGCACCTGGCGCCCATTCACATAGCGCAGGCTTCCTGCTGCTAGGTAGCGACTTTGCGAGACGTGCGATGGATGCAGCTGGACGTGGAAGAACATGTAGGTAGAGCCCGTCGGGCCTACGACCGGCTGGGCACCGATGCCTGGCCCGAACAGCCCGTGGCCGCTTTGCAGGATGGGCTTCGGGTAGGTGACCCAGGTCTTCATGGGGTCGGCGCTGACGGCGACCCCGACCTTGTAGCTAGCCCGCCAGGTGATGGCGCTGTTGAAGAACATGTCCAGCACGCCGTGCTGCCGGTCGGCATACAGCACCGGGCCTTCCACGGTGCAGCCGTTGCCCACACTCACGCCGCGCGGGTCACACTCCCATGGGTAGTTGGCCCCGAAGGCCAAATGGACGTGGGACTGCATGGTGAGCCCATCCGTGCTCAGCTGCCCCACGAAGATCTGGTTGCGTTGCTTGGCATAGGCGATGTAGAGCGTGCCGGTGACCGGATCACGGGCCACGCTGGGGTCGATCACGCCGCCTTGGAGCTCCTTCGGGTTGTGCGGCACATGGTTGAGCTGGCCGGTGTAGTGGAGCAGACGGCTGTGCCAGTGGCCGCCGAACAACTGATCTGTCCAAGCGACGAAGAGCCCGAAGGTGCCCGGCAGGATCGTGCGATTGAGGCGCGCGAACTTGTCCGGATGGATGCCGGCGGCGAAGTAGACCACCCAGCGGCCGGCGATGCGGTGGATCTCGGGCGACCAGTAGTGGCCGTCGTAGCCCGGGGGGGAGGCCTGATGATCCAGGGTAAGCCCCGGCGCACGACCGGGTGGAAAGATGAAGCTCCGGAACTGCCAGTGCTGCAGGTCCTTGGAGACGTACATCGGGAAAGCAGCACTCGTCTTACCGCCAGGGTTGTCCTCCCCGTAGTTCGAGGTGCAAGCGGCCACGTACTCGTGGAGCCCTTCTACCCGGAAGACGTCCGGATCTGGACACGACAGCGGCTGGCCGTTGAGTTGCAGGGGGTTAGTGAGGCGCTGGCTGGCACCGGTTAGCGCCGCTGTCGTGGCTGGCAACGGGGCGGCCAACAGCACGAGGATCGCGATGAGACGTCGCATCTAGTGCCGCGGGCGGTGGGCGCCGGTTAGCTGTTCAATTTGCGGTCGTCGATGCAGGCAGACGGCATCGCCGCACGCCGCTGGCTCGGTCGGCACGGTCGGATCTCCCGTCGTTTGCGGCGGGGGTCCTCCGACCGGCGCCATGTGGGCCATCGACGCCAAGTAGCTCGAAGGCCGCAGGCAGTTGGCGGCCTTTAGGGCCCCGCTCAATTGCTACTTATCGGTATGCGGCTCAGGCGGGCGGGAAGCTACTCATGAGTCTGTCGACTGTCAAGCAGCCGGCCGGGAGCGTGTCCGGCGTGGAGGGAGACGAGCCGCTCCTGGGTGATCCCCTACGTAACCCGCGGCCGTCGGGGACTGGCCGGATGTGGATGTGGGCCGGAGCGCAGGACGGCCTCACGAACCGGCTCGGCGGTCGTGGCCGCGGCCGTCCCGGCGGCGCAGCCGCAGCCGCCGCCGCGGCCCGCACCGCAGCACGAGGCTTTGGCTTCTGGTTCACAACAGTCGGCCTGGGCGACGGGGGCGCAACAGGCGCTCTCTAGCTCAGCCATCCGGACAGCTCCGTCAGCGCGGCGGGGATCACGAAGTAGTAGGCCCACAGGCCCTGTCGCTCAGAGCCGACGATCCCAGCATCGCGCAGCACCTTCAGGTGATGGGAGACGGTCGGCTGGGAGAGATCGAAAAGCGGCACGAGCTCGCACACGCACACCTTCCCGGCGTTCTTACGCAGAACGTCGACGAGTTGCAGGCGGACGGGGTCGCCTAGGGCTTTGGCCACCTGGGCCATCCGCGCGGCCTGGTCGCGCTCCACATCGGGGTACACCAGCGGCTCGCAACAGCGCTCGCCCGCAGCGCGCTTGGTCTTGGGGGTCAGTTTCAGATCAACGGCCATCTATACACAGATACCGATTGAAGTGATGGTTGTCAATCTTTAGACTGCCGGTCGTCGCCGCCGAAGCGGCCGAAGATCGAGATCGAGACTTGACCACGCCACCGCTCCCCCGCCGCCTGCTCGCGAGCTGCTCGGCTCCGCGTTCCTCGCCGCGCTGGTGATCGGCTCCGGGATCGCCGCCCAGCAGCTGTCCCCGCACGACATCGGGCTTCAGCTGCTGGAGAACGCGGCCGCCACGGGCGCCGGGCTCTACACGATCATCCAGATGTTCGGACCCGTCTCCGGCGGGCACTTCAACCCCGTCCTCTCGTTCCTCGACGCCGGCTTCGGCGGGATCAGCTGGCGCGACATGATCGCCTACCTCCCCGCCCAGATCGCCGGCTGCGTGCTCGGCGCGCTCGCCGCCAACGGCATGTTCGCCAAAGCTGCCATCAGCATCTCAACCCACCACCGCGCCAGTCCCGCGCACCTGCTCGCCGAGATCATCGCCACGCTCGGGCTGCTGCTGGTCATCTTCTCCCTCGCCCGCAGTCGCCGCGGCGCCTCCGCGCCGGCCGCAGTCGGCGCCTACATCGGCGCCGCCTACTTCTTCACCCAGCTCGACCAGCTTCGCCAACCCCGCGATAAGCATCGGCCGCACGTTCTCCAACACGTTCGCCGGGATCGCCCCCGCCTCGGTACCCGGTTTTGTGATCGCCCAGGCGCTCGGCGGAGGTCTCGCGCTCCTCGCGATCCGCACCATCTATCCGAACGTCACGTCCGCCGACGCAGCGACCGTCGTGCTCCCCCACCAGGGCGACGAACTCGCAGACATGAGCTCACTCGCCACCGCGGCCCTTCCGGATGGAGGACCTCGATGAGCACCGTCCTCTTCGTCTGCCTGCACAACGCCGGCAATGGGTAGCATCTCCAGAACTCGCGTAATGAGCGAGCCGCCCTTGGCGAACGACGGTCTGGTCGCCCACGGTGATCGAACGTGATGAGCATCTCATTGGTGACCCACCAGACGATCGCGCATCTCGACTGCGCCGGAGACCATGCCGGACCCGGTTGAGCACGAGCCGGCGTGGCGCTCCGGTGAGGACATTCAGCGGCTCGCGAACGTGCTCGACGACGTGCCGATACCCGCGCAGACCCGTCGCGCATTGATCGGCCGCGCCTGCCAGGGATTAGCTGCCGCGGGAGGCGGGGGTCTGCTGCTTGCAGCCTGCGGTGGCGGCTCACAACAGACGGGCACGGCTACGCAAGCCTCTGCTGGCGCGCCGTCTCCGCCGAGACGCGGTCGGTCGCCTGAGCTGCAAACGCTCCTCAACGACGCGGTCACCGCCGAAGCCTTCGCCGTCACCTACCTGAGCCAGGTCCTGGAGCGCGCGCCGGGAACGTACGTCGAGCAGTTCGTCGATGTGCTGAAGGCCGCGAACCAGTCCGAGTACCTCCACTACGAGGCTCTGACGGCGCTCGGGGCGAAGCCGCTGACGACGCGGTTCTGGTTCGGCGACGAGCTGTTCGGCCCTCAGCTGGTTGAGGTGTTCACCGTGCTCGAGATGGTGGAGGCGCTGTTCGTGAACCTGTATCTGATCGCCACGACCGAGTTCGCCAACGCCGGGAACGCAACGCTGGCGCGCTACTCGGCGGAGATCAGCGCGGTCGAAGGCGAGCATCTGGTGCTCGCCCGCTATGCCGCCAGCCAGGCGCCGCCCAAGCTTCCGTCCGGGCCCCCCAACGATCTCGCCTTCACCTACTACGCCAGCGGCAACATCAACGACATCCTGGAGCAGCTCAAGGTCTCTGACGTCGGCTTAGGCAAACGCGTCGGACAGTTCGGAAGGTTCTTCTCCTTCGCTCCACCGCCCGCGGGCACCACGGTCCCCCTTCTATACCCCACCCCAACGTGAGCCGGCAGATCGTGCTTCCTGACGGTCACCTCGCCCCGCTCGCGGCCGAAGACACGCAGAGGTTGGAGAACGTGCTCAACGACAGCAACCTCTCCGGCACGACGCGCCGCCAGCTGCTCGTCCGCGCCGCCGCCACGACCGCCGCCCTTAGTGCGATCGGCCCCGCAGCGGCCTCCGCAGCCACATCCGGCGACAGCCCGAACACCCTCACGAACCAGGCGACCACCATTGAAGCGCTCGCCGTCACGCTGCTCACAGCACTGCTGAAGAACCCGCCGGCCGGCGTCTCCAAGTTCGCCGACATCCTCAAGGCCAACATCACGGCCGAGTACGACCACTACGAGGCGCTCTCCGTCATCGGCGGGAGGTCGATGACGGACCGCTTCTGGATCCCGGACGCGTACTTCGAACCGGCGAACGTGTTCCCGACGCTGGAGATCGCGGAGACGCTGTTCGTCAACCTGTACCTGATCGCCACGACCGTGTTCACGAACCATGGCAGTCCGACCAACGCACGCTACGCCGCCGAGATCGCTGGAGTCGAGGCGCAGCATCGCGTGCTCACCCGCTTCGCGCAGAACAAGCTCCCCAACAATGTCGGCTTCGGGGGCTATCAGCTGCGATCGATGAGCGGGATCATCAATGCCATACAACAAACCGGCGTCGGGCTCGGAACCCGCGGCACCAAGCCGGGCCGGTACTACACGTTCGCGCCGCCGCCCGCCGACCTGACGATCCACCTCACCACCAGCACACCGACCTAGCGGCTTCAGGTTCCGCGGTTGCCGGCCACGGCCCGGAGGTGACGGAACGGGCGACCGTCTCGCAGCTCACGGACGACGCCCTCGACCAGCCCGCCGTCGAAGAGCTGACGCCCGTCGGTGACCGCGGAGACAACCTGGCGCTTGCGCTGGATCAGCCGCGCCATCGTCTCATCGATCGTCTCGGCGGCGAGCAGGTACCACGCCGTGACCGCGTCGCGCTGCCCGATCCGGTGGCAGCGGTCCTCGGCTTGGTCGTGGATCGCCGGCGTCCACTCGAGCTCCAGAAAGCAGACGTTGGAAGCCCGGGTGAGCGTGATCCCCTGGGCTGCAACACGCGTGGCACAGACGATCAGGGAGGGGCCGTGCGGCGCCTGGAAGTCGGCGATCGCCTGCTCGCGGCGGATCAAGGAGTCCTCGCCAAGCAGGTGCAGCGCCTCCGGGAAGCGGCGGATCACGGCCTGCTGGACCTCTACGTGCCGGGCGAATACGACCAACGGCTCGCCGGAGGCGAGGAAGTCGTGGATCCAGGCGAGTGCCGCAGCCAGCTTTCCGCGGGCGGCGAGTCGCCCGAGCGTCGTCAGCTGGGCGAGACGCTCGGCGCGCAGCGTCGCGGCGATCTTCGCATCGAGCGTGCCGAGGTCGAGCGGCTGGCTTCGCAACCACTCGATCACATCGTCCTCAGCCAGCCGGTACTCCACTTCGTTGGTCAGCGCGACCGGTACCACCACCTGGCGCTTGGCCGGCAGCTGTGGCAGCACCTCGGACTTCAGCCTGCGCACGAAGCAGTGCCGGCGCAGGTGCCAGTGCAGTCGCTCCTCGCTCAGCTCGCCGTGGAACTCGCGCCGAAAGCTCGCGCCAGAGCCGAAGTCCTCGAGCCGGCCGATCACGCGCAGCTGCGAGATCAGCTCCTCGGCGTGGTTTAGCACCGGGGTTCCGGTCAGGGCGAGACGCAATCCGCCGGCGGGCACCGATTCCGCCAGCCGGCGGACCGCCTGAGTTCGCTTTGCCTGCGGGTTCTTGCAGAGGTGGGACTCGTCGGCGATCAGCGCCCGCGGCCCGCGCAGTGCCAGCCCGTGCCCGAGCGCACTCACCAGCTCGTAGTTGACGATCGTGATCTCGGCGGCACCAGGGATCGCGGAGCGTCCCGCCAGCACCCTAACCGTCCGGTGCGGCAACCAGCGGCCCACCTCGCGCGCCCAGATGAGCTTCATCGACGCCGGGCAGACGACGATCGCCGGGTAGGCGCCGTCGGCCTCGATCGTCGCGAGCGCCTCGACGGTCTTGCCGAGCCCCTGCTCGTCGGCCAGGAAGCATCGCCGCGACTCGAGCGCGTAGCGCACCGCGGCCCACTGAAACGGTGCCAGCTCGCCGCCGAGGACCGCGGCAACCGCTTCGATCGGATCGGCCGCGGTGCGGCGCGAGGCAGCGATCGCTCTGAGCGCCGCGCGGTGCTGATCGACGAGCTCAGCGAGCGCAGCAGCCGCGTTCGGCGCGACCTCTATCCCGTGCAGCGCGACGAACGCGTCGAGCCGGTCAGCGAGCCACGGATCGACCTTCAGCTCGTTGCGAGCTGCGCCGGGCAGCCCTTCGAACGCCGCGGCGGCATCGCCATCCCAGAGGAGCTCGAGCGAGAAGCGCTCCCCCGCCACCCCGCGAACCAGCGTCAATCGCGCGGGCGGGGGTGTCCTGCCCTGCTCGACCAGATCCAGGCAACGCGCCGCTGCCAGGTTCAGCCGTCCCGGCCCGAGCTCGGCGAGGATCTCGGCCACCGCCGGCGTCATCGCCACCAGCGTGCGACCGTCGTACTCGATCGAACCCGGCTGGAGTGAAAGCGGGACGGTCCCGGCGAGGGTGTCGAGCGCCCACCATCCCCGACCGTCGTAGGCGGTTGTGCGAACGGTCCCGATCCAGCGATTCGAGGCCTCAGCAAGCCACTCGTTGACTTCCGCTGTGCTCGTCAGCTCCGGGAACACGGCCAGCATCTGACGGAGCTTGACCGCGACCCAGTCGTTCGCCGGCGCGGTCCATTCGCGCGCATCCCAGTCGAAGCGTCGCCCCGGCAAGCTCCGCACCGCGGCCACGAGGCGACCGTCGTAGGGGAACCTCAGCACCACGATTGGCTGCGCATCGTCGGGTCCGGGTCGCAGCTGCACGTTGAACCCGTCCGGCACCATTCGCATCGCCGCCACGTTACCCGCCGGCAACTCGGTGGCGCCGCCGCCCGACACAGCGGGCAGAGTTCGTCATACGCGGTAGCATGTTGCGTATGACAATGCTCAGCTTTCGGGTTCCTGATGCGGACGCCGTCGAGGTGCAACGTTGGTCGACTTCGCTGGGCATCGATCGCTCCGATCTCCTTCGCGAGGCGCTTCACCGACACCTGGTGGCGCTGCGAGGCGCCCACGACGCCGAGAAATGGGAGAGATCGCCGGCGAGCGACGGTGAGCGAGCACTCGCGGAGATTGCCGAGTGGGGACCGGCGGAGGATTGGAGCGACTGGAACAATGCAGCGGGGTGAGATCTGGTTCGCCGCCACCCCGGGCGGAGACCGCCCCGTCCTCGTGCTCACCCGAAACCCAGTCGCCGACCGGATCGGCGCGGTCGTGGTCGCCGCGCTCACGCGCACCCGGCGTGAGCTCGTCTCCGAGCTTGACCTCACGCCGGCTGAGGACGGCGTCCCCACGGCCTGTGTCGTGAGCTTCGACAACGTCCACACCGTCACTCGCTCGGCATTCCGTCGGCGCGTCAGCTCGCTGTCCTCCGCACGTATGACGCTGGCGTGCCGAACGCTGCGCGACGCCACCGGGTGCTGAGCGCTCGCCGCGCAGCGCAGCAGGTCTGACTGCACCGCTGCGCCGGCCCAGGCTAGGGCCGGCGCAGCGGACCCTCAGTAGTAGTGGCGGCGGCCCCCGACGGCCCGACCCATCGTCCCGAGAATCGCGAGGATTACGCCGACGACCAGCACGATGATGCCGACGGGCCACAGGACGGCGAGCGAGTGAACGAGGGCTGCGACGATCAGCAGCAGGATGCCGAGAACGATCATTGATGCTCCTCTTTGCATTTGCGGGGCAAGTTGTCAGGACCTTATCGGCAGTTTCGGACCCCAGGACAACACCCGGCGCCGCAGGCTCAGCTCATTCGTCGGTATCGCCACACGCACAGCGGGATGAACACCGCCAGCAGCCCGACGATCCAGGCCGCTGCTCCGCCGAGCGAGCCTGGCAGGCCACCGTGGAGCGCATAGGAGCGGGCGGTGTTCGCCGTCAGCGTGACCGGGCTGACCTTCGCAAAGACCTGCAGCCAGTGCGGCATACTCGAGACCGGCACGAACACCGAGCTCGCAAAGACCAGCGGGAAGATGACCACGAAGCCGGCCGACTGAGCCGCCTCGGCGCCGCGCACGGCCAGCGCCACGAAGGCGAAGATCCAGCTCAGCGCAAACCCAAAGGCCCCCACGATGGCCACGGCGGCCAGCGCCTGAGCCAGGCCGGCGTGGAAGCGGAAGCCGATCAGGTAGCCCACGGCGATCATCAACCCGATGATCAGGATGTTGCGCACGATGTCGGCGACCGTGCGACCGATCAGCACGGCCGATCGGGTCATCGGCATCGAGCGGAAGCGATCCACCACCCCGCGTTCGAGGTCCTCGGCGAGGCCGACCGCCGTCTGGGTGGCGCGGAAGGACACCGACTGCACGAAGATGCCGGGCAGCAGGAAGTCGACGTACTTGACGCCGTGCGCCAGCGAGCCGCGGACCGCGCCGCCGAACACGTAGGCGAAGAGCAGCACGAACATGATCGGCTGCACGGTCGAGAAGATCAGCAGCTGCGGCTGGCGAATGAAATGGTGCAGGTTGCGGCCGGTCACAACCCGCGCATCGGTGACGGCCGAGCGGGCGCCATGCAGCGACGGACGGGGCCACTGCACGAACCGCCTCCCGCCACCGTCGGCTGAGCCCGCACTCACCGGTTCCCGGTCCGCGGCCACTGGCGCCCCCGGGCCGGCGCCATTCTCGCTCGGCGGGGCGCCGGTGAGCTGCAGGAAGACGTCATCGAGCGTTGGCCGGCGCAGCCCGAGGTTGCTCACGCCGATCCCCGCCTGCCGCAGCGCCCCGGCAGCGTGCTCGATCAGCTCAAGACCATCGTGCGGCGCCGGCAGCATCAGCTGGTCGGAGCGCTCGCCCGGCTCCGGATCGCCGCAGCCCACCCGCGCGAGCACGGACTGCGCCTCGTCCCGTCGTGCGGCGCTGGTCAGCTCCACCTCCAGGATCTGCCCCCCGACTCGATCCTTGAGCTCGTTGCCGGTGCCCTGCGCGATCACCCGCCCGTGGTCGATCACCGCGATCCGGTCGGCGAGCTGGTCCGCCTCCTCCAGGTACTGGGTAGTGAGCAGGAGCGTCGTGCCCTCACGGACGAGCTCCCGGACGATCGCCCAGATCTCGTTCCGGCTGCGCGGATCGAGCCCGGTCGTGGGCTCGTCGAGGAACAGGATCCGCGGACGGGTGAGCAGGCTCGAGGCCAGGTCCAGCCGGCGGCGCATCCCTCCGGAGTACGTGCGGGCCGGGCGGTCCGCCGCGTCGGCGAGCTCGAAGCGCTCCAGCAGCTCGCCGGTCCGCTGGCGGGCCTGGGCCGGCGAGAGGTCGAACAGACGCCCGAACATCTGCAGGTTCTCCCGTCCGGTGAGGATCTCGTCCACGGCGGCGAACTGTCCGGTGAGACCGAGCAGCTGCCGGACGGCGACGGCCTCGTGCACCACGTCATGCCCGAAGACCTCGGCGCGCCCGGCGTCGGGCGCCAGCAGCGTGGCGAGCACTCGTACGAGCGTCGTCTTACCGGCTCCGTTGGGTCCCAGCAGCCCGAAGACGGTCCCATCGGCCACGTCCAGGTCGACGCCGGCGAGCGCGTTCGTCGCGCCGAAGCGCTTGGTCACACCCTCCACGTGGACGGCGGAGGCGGAGGAGCGGGCCAGCGCCATGGAAGGACGACGATACCCGGTGACCCCCAACGCCGAAGGGCCCCGGTCGCTTGCGCGACCGAGGCCCTCCTGAGACCTGCTGGATACTGCGGTGAACTAGGAGACGGTGACGGTGATGGGACCCGAGGTGCCTCCGAGGTTGTAGGCACCGCCCGGCACCACGACGCGGAACACCTTCGTGCCAGTCGTGGAGATCTTGTGCGGGATGGAGAACTACGATCCCGCCTTGACCTCGCGCACCTCGACGGTGTGGAAGTCGCCGTCCTTGCCCAGGCGCTGCAGGAAGACCACGTGGTCGGTCTTGTTCGGCAGCACGGTACCCGTGAAGGTGACCACGTCGCCGACCTTGGCGGTGCTCTGGCTAGCCGTCACGTTGCTGAGCACGTCGCGAACGCCGACGAACAGGCGCGCGCTCTGGCGCCCGTTGCTCTGCACGTGGTAGACCGTGTTGAACACCGGTGAGACCGTGAACGTGTAGTTCCCGTTGGCGTCAGTTTGAGCCGCTCCGGCGACATCCTTGCCCGCCGCGTCCCTGCCGATCAGGGTCACGACGTGGTTGGCGTTGTTGGGGGCGGCCAGCGTGCCGGTGAGGGTTACCGAGCTGCCCTCGCTGATCGCGTCAGCCGGTGAGGCGCTGATCGTGAACTTGGGGTGCTGCGCCTGCTCGATGATGACCACGTCGAACGGTGAGGACTCCCCGCGCAGGTTGTACTTGTCACGCGGCAGCACGACACGCAGAGAGGCGCTGGCGGCCTCCTCGATGAACCTGTGGACGATGGTGTAGTTGCCATCTCGGCCCGCACGACCGGAGCCGATCGTCTTGTAGTCATCTCCGGTGTTGGAGAACTGACGCTGCAGCAGGACGCGATCCCCGGCGTGAACACGACCGGGAGTGACCTTGCCCGTGATCGTCACCTTGTGGCCGGTGATGATCGGCGTCGGCGGCAGCGGGTTGACCGTGACCGAGGACTCGACCAGCTCGTGCACGGTACCGCTGCGAGTGCCACCGGCTGAGCGGACGTACCAGTTGCGGTTGGTCAGGACGATGCCATCGGCGCGGTGGAAGGTGTAGTTGCCGCTGGCGTCGGTACGACCGGTCTGGATGACCGTAAAGCGAGGCTGGCCCGCGATGCGGTGCTAGAGCACGACCAGCCGGTTGGCCGGATGCGGGGCGCTCAGATGGCCGGAGATGGTCACCTCGTCACCGGGCACCAGGAGCGGATCCGGCGTAGCGTTGATGGAGATCTTCTGCCCGTTGTGACCGGAGTGCTTGTGCGTGGTGGTCTTGTGGTGGTTTGCGGCCTGGGCACCGGCTACCGGCATTGCGGCAGCGGCGAGCAGCGCCGCGGGAACGACGAAGCGACGACTCATGGAGAGCCTCCTTGAGGTTGGTTGACCACGACCCGCCCGCGCTGTAACGCTGTCCCCTCGGTTTCCCTTGACCGAGTGCGAGAGACGGTGACAACGGAACAAACACGGCACCCTCGGGAGAGTTGCGCGGGAATGCGCGGTCAGATCCGCTGAGCGGCCCAGCTCCTTTGACCTTCAGAACCGTCGACGTCTACGCTCCCCCCCACGTCTGCTTCGGCCCGCAAGCGCTACTTCATCTCCGCCGCGCGGCCGGTGTCGCTGCGCGCTGCCCGCCGCGCCGACGAGGAGTACGGTTGCGGCGCCCAGCCCGATTGGCGGAGGGTCGACTGGAAGGCGGCCACGCAGCGGATAGAGATCGGCGGCCGGCTCGTCAACGTGGTCTCGCTGGGGGCGGGCGAAGGCCCGCCCGTGGTCTTCATCCACGGTCTGGGCGGCTGCTGGCAGAACTGGCTGGAGAACCTGCCGGCCGTCGCGCTGCACCGGCGAGTGGTGGCGCTCGACCTACCCGGCTTCGGCGAGTTCGAGATGCCCGAGGGAGACGTCTCCATCACCAACTACGCCGCCTGCGTCGAGCTGTGCGAGCATCTGGAGCTCGGCGAGGTGGTGGTCGTGGGTAACTCGATGGGGGGCTTCTCGGCCGGCGAGCGAGCGATTCGCCATCCACAGCGAGTGGAGCGGCTGGTGCTCGACGAAAACGGCCACGTGCCCATGCTGGAGCGCCCGGGGGCCTTCAACCGGGCGCTGCTGGGGTTCCTCGCCGAGGAGGACAGCGTCACCCCGTGAGCCAGCGCTACCGCCTGCTCGACGTGGCACTGGAGCGTGGGGCCATCCCCGACCGCGTCCTGCGGGTCGGCTCCGTGTACGGTGCCTGGGCGCGCGAGCGGCGCGAGTCACGGGGCGGCGTGGAGGCCCAGCAGGAGCGGCTGCGGGAGCTGACATCGCGGATGTCCGCAGGCCCGATCGCAGAGGTGCCCGGGCGGGCCAACGAGCAGCACTACGAGCTGCCCGCCGCGTTCCTGGGGTTGATCCTGGGCCCCCGGCGCAAGTACTCCGGTTGCCTGTGGACGCCCGGGGTGCGATCGCTGGCGCAGGCCGAGGAGGCGATGCTGGCGCTCAGCGCCACGCGGGCGCAGGTGGCAGACGGGATGCGGATCCTCGATCTCGGCTGCGGTTGGGGCTCGCTGTCGCTGTGGCTCGCAGAGCAGTTTCCGCGGACGCAGATCACCGCGGTGTCCAACTCCCATCGCCAGCGAGAGTGGATCGAAGGCCAACGGGAGGCGCGGCGGCTGGGCAACCTCCGGGTCATCACCGCCGATGTCAGCGACTTCACGCCCGGAGAGACGTTTCACCGGGTGATGTCGATCGAGATGTTCGAGCACTTGCGCAACTGGCGAGAGCTGCTGCGCCGCATCGGCACCTGGCTGGAGCCTGAGGGCAAGGCCTTCGTCCACGTCTTCAGCCACCGGACGCTGCCGTACCTGTTCCAGGGCACCTGGGCCGCGGAGCGGTTCTTCACCGCCGGCCTGATGCCGAGCCACGAGCTGCTCCCCCGCTTCCAGGACCACCTGCGCGTAGCCGACAGCTGGATCGTTTCCGGCCACCACTACGCCGCCACGCTGCGCGCGTGGCTGGTCAACCTGGACGCGGCCTCCGAGGAGGCGGTACGCGTCCTGGAGGCTGACGGTCACTCCCGCCGAGAGGCGCGACGCCTGGTCGCCACGTGGCGCCTGTTCCTGCTCTCCACGCGCGAGATCTGGCGCTACCGGGACGGAAACCGGTGGCTGGTCAGCCACTACCTGCTGGAGCCGCGCGGCATCTGAGGGGCCGCCCGAGTCACCGACGACGGGGCGGCAGCGGCACGAATCCCGAGGTCCGGCGGACGTACTCGGCGTACCCGGCCCGCCGTGAGCCGATGTCCCGCTCCAGCAGTGCCTTGCCGGAGACCCGGACCAGCAGGAAGGTCATCAGCAGCGGCCCGATCGCTGTCCACCAGGTCCCTCCGGCCGGGAGCGCCACCAGCCAGATCCCCCACCACACGCAGGCGTCCCCAAAGTAGTTGGGGTGGCGCGTGTAGCGCCACAGGCCGCGGTCCATCACCTGCCCGCGGCTGGCCGGATCGGACTTGAACCGCTGCAGCTGGCGGTCCCCGACTGCCTCAAAGGCCAGGCCGACGGCGAACAGCACCACCCCGGGCAGGGCGAGCGCCGACAGGGCGTGAGGCCGCTGCGCGGCTACTTGCAGCGGCAGCGAGACGACCAGCACCATCAACGCCTGGAGGCCGAAGATCACCACCAGGCTCCACAGGGCAAAGCGATCCCCATGCGCCTCTCGCATGCGCGCGTAGCGGGAATCCTCGCCGGGGTCGCGGCGCTTGCGGACGATCAGGTGGATGCCCAGCCGGGTCCCCCAGGCGGCGCTCAGCACCAGCAGGAGCCAGCGGCGAGCGCCGTCGCCACCACCGGCCAGCGCCGCCACGGCCGCGACGAGGACAAAGGCCGGCCCCCACACCGGGTCGGCGATGGACGCGTCATGCAGGCGCAGGCTGAGCAGCCACATCAACAACATCAACGCCGCCACGGCCACGGCCGCCAGCGGCAGCACGTCTCCCGGCCCGGACACCGGGACGCCCTAGGTGAGCGCCGACTCGATGGCCCCGACGATCTTCGGGTCCTCGGGATTCACCTTCGAGGACCACCGCGCGATCAACCTGCCGTCGCCTCCGATCAGGTACTTGGTGAAGTTCCACACCGGCGGCGCCGAGCCGGGCTGGCTGGCCAGCTCCTGCCACAGCGGCGAGGGATCGGCGCGCACCGAGATCCGCTCGGTTAGCGGGAACGCGACGCCGTAGTTCTTCTGGCAGAAGTCCTGGATCTCTTGGGACTCGCCGTACTCCTGGTCCGCGAAGTCCGCCGAGGGAAAGCCAACCACCTGCAGACCGCGCTCCAGGTAGCGGTCATGGAGCGACTGCAGGCCGGCGTACTGGGGGGTGAACCCGCACTTGCTGGCGGTGTTGACGATCAGCGTGGGATGGCCCCGCCGGGCGGCCAGATTTAGCTCCCCGCCGTCGAGGAGCTTGACGGTGTGCGCGTAGATGTCCGTCGGCTGGTCCAGCTTCTTGGTGCGCTTGAGGTACATGCGCATGGTGGAGAGGATGCTCATGCCCCGTCTACGTGGCCCGCGCTTGGCTGGTTCACCGTTGATGCGGTTCATGAAGCTGTGGCCCGCGCCGGGGTACTGCTTGACGTCGTGGTCGACCCCCAGCTCGCTCAGCGCCCGTTCCAGACGATCGGCGCGACCGGCCAGCGTGCGGTCGCGCTCGCCGTAGCTGGCCATGATCGGCCACGAGCCCGCCAGCTGCTCCACGGCGTCCGCGGGCACCTCGCCGTAGTTGACCAAAGCCGATGATCCCGATCCGGCCGGTGCAGTCCTGAACGCTCGGAAAGCCAGCGGCGCGCCGCCTGGCCGCGCCCCGGGGAAGGGCGAGGTAGGCGCGCAGCTCGGCGGAGACCCCCTGATAGCTCAGCTCGGGCATCGCGCAGACGGCACCGCTGTACCCGACCTCAGACGACGGCGAGCTCCGGCTCGCGTGTGGCGCGCGCGGGCTCCGGTGCGCTCGACGGCCTGGGATCGGACACGACGGGCGCCTCAGCCGCGGGCGAGCTCTCCGAGCCGGAGCGTCCGGGCAGCGAGAGCCGCACGATCTTCTTGACCACCGAGCCGAACTGCTTGCGCAGCGGACCGGCGGTGTAGGGCAGCGCGTAGCGCTGGCAGATATCACGCACCTCCACCGCGATCTCGCCGTAGCGATGCGCGGGGATGTCCGGGAACAGGTGGTGCTCGATCTGGTAGGAGAGGTTGCCGCTGAGGACGTGAAACAACCGGCCGCCGGTGATGTTGGCCGAGCCCAGCATCTGGCGCATGTACCAGCCGCCGCGGGTCTCATTCTCCACCTCCTCCTCGGAGAACTCCTCCGCTCCCTCGGGGAAATGCCCGCAGAAGATGATCGTGTAGGACCACACGTTGCGCACGAGGTTGGCGGTCAGGTTGCCGCTCAGCACGAACGGCGCCGACGGGCCGGCCAGCACGGGGAACAGGACGTAGTCCTTGAGCACCTGGCGGCGGCCCTTCTGCCAGATCTGGCCGAGCATCTCACGCTTGTCGCTCAGCTTGACCTCACCCGCCTCGATCCGCTCCACCTCCAGGTCGTGCACCGCCACACCCCACTGGAACAGCAGCGCCAGCAGGGTGGCGTAAACCGCGTTGCCCAGGTCACGCCGGCGCCAGGGCTGATCCTCGGACATCCGCAGGATGCCGTAGCCGATGTCGCGGTCCTTGCCCAACACGTTGGTGTGGGTGTGGTGCATGTAGTTGTGCGAGTGGCGCCACTGGTCGCCCGGGCAGGCGCTGTCCCACTCAAAGCGCTTGGAGTCCAGCGCCGGGTCCTTGGTCCAGTCGTACTGGCCGTGCATCACGTTGTGGCCGATCTCCATGTTGTCGAGGATCTTCGACAGCGACAGAGCGGTGACGCCACCGAGCCAGGCCGGCGGCAGGAAACCGACGAACAGCAGTCCTCGCCCGGCGACCTCCAGGCCGCGTTGGGCCTTGATCATGCGGTGGATGTACTCCACGTCGCGTTCGCCGAGGTCGGCGACCACGCGGCTGCGCAGCTCGTCCAGCTCGCGGCCGAGGGCCTCGACCTGGTCGGGGGTCAGTTCAGGATGGGTGGTCGGCATAGCTTCCTCGTTCCTTGTTCTCAAAGCTCTAGGGCGACGTCTCCGGCGGGAACCGAGATGCACAGCTGTATGTCCTCGTCCTCCTCGCTTGAGACCTCTCCGGTCAACAGGTTGCGTACGGCGCCGGCGCTCTTGCGGCAGGTGCAGGTGTGGCAGATCCCCATACGGCAGCCGAAATCCGGGGAGAGCCCGGCGGCCTCGGCCTGGACCAACAACGTCCCCTCCCCGACTGGCGCCGTCGTGTCGCTGCCCAGGAAGCGCAGGGTCCCCTCGGCGGCCGCTCCGCTGACGCTCAGCGACGGCGGGGTGAAGGTCTCGCTGAGCACGCGCTCGGGCGCCTCGTGCCACACCGAGCGCACCGCGTCAAGCAGCGCCGGGGGCCCGCACACCGCGGCATGGGCACCCGGGGTGGGGTCCTCGCCGCCGAGAAGCTCGCGGACGAACTCCTCGCTCAGGCGAGCTCCGCCCTCCCGGGTGGCGACGTAGCGCACACGCACTCCCGGGTGCTCGGCGGCCAGGCGCTCCACCTGCGGCTGGTAGAGCCAGTCAGCGGCGGTCCGCGCGTAGTGCACGAAGATCACCTCACCCGCGTGGCCCTCGTCGCAGAGCGTGCGCAGCATCGACAGCACCGGGGTGATCCCGCTGCCGCCGCTGAGGAGCAAGAGCCGTTCCGGACGGACCTCGGGCAGCGAAAAGGATCCGCTGGCGACGCCGAGGTGCACGATCGCGCCGGGCTGGATCCGCTCGTGGAGGTGTCGCGACACGAGGCCGTGGGGGTGCACGGTGGCCGTGATCTCCAGCAGACCGTCGGCGCGGTGCTGCGAGCAGGCGGGTGAGAGGGTGCGGGTGCGGCGAACGCCGTCGATGTCGACGCCGAGTCGCACGTACTGGCCGGCGGTGAACCCATTCCACGCGGAGTTGGCGCGCAGCGTCAGGGTCACGCTGCGCGGGGTCTGGCGCTGCACGGCGACCACGCGGGCGCGAGCGTCGTGGATCGTCAGGTCGGGCCGGATCAGCTCCAGGTAGCGGTCGATCCCGTGCGGACCGAGGAGCAGATCGACCAGCGAGGAGCCGAGCAGGCGGCGGGGGGAAGTTGCGGTGGGCATCTCTCGTCTTAGTTAGTTAGTTAGTGGACACACGTGCACTAAGGAGCCTAGCCGTGCTTCTCCCCACCGTCAAGCAGATAAACTGGGAAATGTGAGCCAACGCACAGGAGCCAGGTGAACGGGCGTACACCACCTGCACGCCGCCCTGCAGAGGGCCGCGAGGCCTTTGTTCGCGCCCCCCGCACCCAGGCGGAGCGCCGCCAGCACACGCGGCAGGCGCTGATGGATGCCGCCCTCCTGCAGATCGAGGCCGGGGAGAGCTTCGAGCGCTTGAGCCTGCGCAGCGTGGCCCGAGCCGCCGGCGTCGTTCCCACCGCCTTCTACCGCCACTTTCAGAGCATGGACGAGCTGGGGCTGGCCCTCGTGGAGGAGTCCTTCCGGACGCTGCGAGCCATGCTGCGGCAGGCGCGGGAGGGGCTGCCGCCCGAGCACATCATCCATCGCTCGGTGGAGATCCTCGTCGACCGCGTGCGGGCCCACCGCCAGCATTTTCTGTTCGTGATCCGCGTCGGCTCCACCGGCAACACCGTGCTGCGTCACGCGATCCGCAACGAGATCCGGCTCTTCACCAGCGAGCTGGCCACCGACCTGGCGCGCTTTCCGGTCCTGCGCGAGTGGACCACCGAGGATCTGCAGATGCTCGCAGGAATGCTGGTCAACACGATGATCGCCACCGTGGGGGCGATGCTCGACGCGCCCGTCGCGGGGCCCCAGTCGGAGATCGAGATCGCGCGCGTAGCCGAGAAGCAGCTACGCCTGGCGATGCTGGCCACTCCGCACTGGCACAGCTCCTAAAGCGTGCCCCGGCCACGCCGGGCGTGAGCCGCGCTCAGCGGGTACCGTCGACTGCGTGGTTCTCGCCCGCCCGACGAGCATCCGCAACTCTCCTGGTGGGGCTGGGGCGATCCGGAGCAGGTGCCTGATTTCCCTGCCGAGGTGCTGGCGCTGCTCTCGCAGGGCCTCGGTGTAACGAGCTCCCGGCCGCGACCGAGCTCGCCCGCGCTCATCCCGCTCACCCCGCCGCGCCTGGCGCCGGCGCTGGTGGCGCAACTGGACCAGCTCGTCGGGTCCGACTACGCAACATCCGACCACGAAACACGGCTGCGCCATGCGCTGGGCCGCTCCACACCCGACCTGCTCCGCCTGCACACGGGCGTGCCGCTACCCGCACCCGACCTGGTGCTGGCGCCCGAGAGCCACGAGCAGATCGCAAGGCTGCTGCAGATCGCCTCCGCGCAGCGGATCGCGCTCACGCCCTTCGGTGGCGGGACCTCGGTGGTCGGGGGGCTGACGCCGGAGACGGAGCGCTTCCAGGGGTGGGTGGCCCTCGACCTCCGGCGGCTGGATGCGCTGGTGGCACTCGACGAGGAATCCCGTGTGGCGGTGCTGCAGCCGGGCCTGCGGGGACCGCAGGCGGAGGGGCTGCTGGCCGACCGCGGGTACACGATCGGCCACTTTCCCCAGTCCTTCCAGTACGCAACCATGGGCGGCTTTGCCGCCTGCTCCAGCGGCCAGGCCTCGGCGGGGTACGGTCGCTTCGACGAGCTGGTGCTGGGACTGCGGGTCGCCACCCCCGCCGGGACGCTGACGCTCGGCCGGGCCCCGCGTTCTGCGGCCGGCCCCGACCTGCGGCAGCTGATGCTCGGCTCCGAGGGCGCCCTCGGGGTCATCACCGAGCTCTCCGTGGCGGTGCGTCCCACACCGCACGAGCGGATCTACGAGGGCTGGCGGCTTCCCTCTTTCAGCCAGGGGGCGGTGGTGCTCAGGCGCCTGGTGCAGGACGGTCCGGTGCCCACCGTGGCGCGGCTCTCCGCGAGACAGAGACGGCCCTGAACCTCAGCCGTCCCGGGGAGCTCGGGCGAGGCGCCGCGGGTGGCTGCCTGACGATCCTCGGCTACGAGGGACCCGCCGGCGCCACACGCCGCAGAGCGGACGCAGCGGCCACCGTGCTGCGCGACGCCGGCGGCGAGGGCGATCCCGCCGCTGGCGAGGCGTGGGAGCGGGAGCGCTACGAGGGCCCGTACCTGCGTGACGCGCTCCTGAAGGCGGGAGCGCTGGTGGAGACACTGGAGACGGCGACGTTCTGGTCAACGCTCGAGTCCCTCTACACCGCCGTCGGTGCCGCGCTGCGTGAGGCACTGAGCGCGCAGGGGACACCGCCGGTGATCCTCTGCCACATCTCGCACGTGTACCCCGCGGGCGCCTCGCTGTACTTCACCGTGGGCTGCGCCTCGCTGGCCGATCCGCTGACGCAGTGGAGCGCGGCGAAGGCTGCGGCCAGCGACGCGATCCTGGCCGCGGGCGGATCGATCAGCCATCATCACGGCGTGGGGCGTAACCACCTGCGGTGGTATGAACAGGAGATCGGCCCGCTGGGCATGGCGGCGCTGCGCGCGGTCAAGGCCGAGCTTGATCCCGCGGGCATCCTCAACCCCGGGATCTTGATCACGGGAGGCGAGCATGGGTGACCGGGCCCGGCGACTGGCCGAGCTGATCGTGCGCTTCGGCGCCAACGTGCAGGCCGGCCAGATCGTGTCGCTCAGCACCGAGCCCGGCAAGGAGGAGCTGACGCGTGCGGTCGCAGAGGCCGCTTACCGGGCCGGGGCCAGGTTCGTGGACACCCGGTACTTCGACCCCTACATCAAGCGCGCCCGCGCGCTGTACGCCGACCCGGACACCCTGGGGTACGTGCCAGAGTGGATCGGCCAGAACGTGCTGGCCCTCGGAGAGCACCGGGGGGCCGCGATCTCGCTGAACGGGACCGTCGAGCCCCACCTGATGGACGGGGTCGACCCGGAGCGACTGGGAAGGGACATGCTCCCGCGCGTGCGTGAAACAGAGCGGTTGGTCAACGAGCGCATTGTCAACTGGACGGTGGGCCCGTGCCCCACGGTGGGATGGGCGGAGCTCGTGCACCCCGAGCTGCGAGGCCAGGAGGCGCTGGATCGGCTCTGGCAGGACATCGTCCACGTCTGCCGCCTGGAGGAGCCCGATCCCGTGGCCACGTGGAACGCCCGTATGGACAGGCTGGTGGAGGTGACGCGCCGGCTCGACGCGCTGGCGCTCGATGCGCTGCGCTTCAGCGGCCCGGGCACGGAGCTGACCGTGGGACTGCTGCGTTCAAGCCGCTGGCGGGCGGCGCGCTTCAGCACCGTGGACGGGATCGAGCACCGGCCCAATCTGCCCACCGAGGAGGTCTTCACCAGCCCCGACCCGCTGCGCACCAGCGGCACCGTGACCTCCACCAAGCCGCTGGTGGTCACGGGCGTCCTGATAGAGGGCCTGCGCGTGCACTTCGAGGCGGGCCGCGCGGTGAAGATCGAGGCTGATCGCGGCGCGGCGGCACTTCGCTCCCTGGCGGCGCGCGACGGCGGCGCCGCCCGGCTCGGGGAGGTGGCGCTGGTCGATGCTCAGAGCCGCATCGGGCAGCTCGGGAGGGTCTTCTTCGACACCCTGCTCGACGAGAACGCCGCCAGCCACATCGCGCTCGGGGCCGGCTTCGACATGGCCATCGACGGTGAGGAGGATCGCGCGCGGCTGAACCGCAGCGACATCCACATCGACTTCATGATCGGCTCCGACGAGGTCTCGGTCACCGGGATAACCCTTGAGGGGCAGGAGGTGCCGCTGCTGCGCGAGGGCGCGTGGCAGTTCCGCGGCGGGGCCGCCACGCTACCCTAGCTGCGCGTTTCCTGGAGAGGTGCCGGAGCGGCTGAACGGGCGCGATTGGAAATCGCGTAACGGGGGTCGACCTCGTTCGGGGGTTCGAATCCCCCCCTCTCCGTTGTAGGTTCATCGTCTTGCCGGCGCGTTTAGGGGAGGACCAGTGGCTGACGGCTGGAGCTTCACGCAGCCACGTCTAGCGGCACCGCAGAACCGTCACTCCGTCGGCCATCGCTGCTGCTTCGATCCCGCCCCACGCCTGCTCGAGGGGGCAGAGCAGGTACGGGCCGCCCAAACGTGGCCGCGGCGTTTGTCAAGCCGGTCGAAAACGCCAGTTCTGAGAAAGGTCGCCGAGGGGGATGATCTCGCCCCAAGCACTAAACCTGGACTCACCGCGTTCCGGGGTGGATTCCGTCCGGTGGTGAATCTTAAATGACCTCCTGAGCAGGCAGAAAGCTGTCGTATGCGGCGACGGCGGGCCTGCACCAGGAGGTCACTCATATG
>JAABUJ010002641.1_pt1 | contig 21606 bp, 18 predicted proteins | sample 5559131 | NCBI WGS metagenome assembly JAABUJ01 (sample SAMN10711875, study PRJNA513366) | rock metagenome | isolation source: Antarctica rocks | place: Antarctica: Victoria Land, Mt New Zealand nord | collected 2016-01-07
CTCGTAAATGTCGTCGTCAATCACGTAGATGGGCAGGCCGCCCGTGAAATCACACGCCGGGTCCGGGCACTTGATGCGTACCGTGTTGCCCTCCTGCTCGTAACCAGCAACACGCGGGACGGTCTTGAGTGTACGTGGGGGGAGTTCGACCGGGCCAATTTGCGCGCGGCACCAGGGGCAGCGGGTGACGAGGAACTTATTCTCGGCGAACTTGTCGCCCCTCTGTAGCTTCCGCAGAATGTCGAGCGCTTCCGCGCGTCTGTTGGGCGTGGTGCTGCCGCCAAGCCAGATCCCGACCGAGAACTCGTCGATGCCCAGACTGACAGTATCCTTGCGACGCAAATACTCCATGGCACAGAAGAGGCCAGCGGCGCGCTGGAACTGCTGGGCGGTGAGCAGTCGCAGGGTGTAGCGCATCAGGACCTGCACGCCGACATCTTTCGGATCCCGGAGGCGGCGCAGGAAAATCGAGATTGCGGTCAGGCCAAGATAGGCCTCGGTCTTGCCCCCACCAGTAGGGAACCAGATGAGTTCGACAGTGGTGCGATCAGGGGCCTCCCCTCGAGCCACCGAGTCAAGGCTGGCCAGGATGAATGCAATCTGGAAAGGGCGCCAGCGCCCGCGCGAACCGCCACCGCCGAGCGGATCGGGCGCGGAATACGGCTCCGAAAAGGTGGGTGTGAAGGAGCGCGGTGCCATAGTCAGACGGCGGGGCTCGCGCGCCGACCGCAGTTGCTGGAGCAGAATAGCGTGATTGGCCAACTCGAATGCGCGGCTGACCAGGGGATCCTCGCGCAGGAGGCGCAGCCCGGCCCGCATGCGCTCAGCGCTACGGCTACAGGCGTCTAGATGACGCCCGGCAGCGGGCCTGTATTGCTCCTCAAGCGATGGGGCCTCAGCCCGCCGCCCGGCAATCCACGCCTCGTAGCCATCGACAACTTCCTCGACGGCCGCGAGGCCATTCTCCCCGGCCAGAAGGCCAGCGAGAGGAGCCATGGGGACCTGAAGTAGCGAACCATCGGGGCGGCGAATATCGGGCGTGATGCTCGGTGCCTCGAACGCCGGGAGGCATTCGGCACGAACGTTAATAGCACGCCCGCCTTCCGACGCGAGGGTCCAGTCAGCGGCGCATCCGTGCCCGACAGCGTATGTCTGGACCGCACAATACAACAAGGCGAGACCTTGTTCCTCGTCGTCGAGTTGCTCGGCGGGCGGGCCTGGATAGGGAAGTATGCAGGGTTGGCCCTCCGGCTCGACTACCTGGGCGGTGAAAGTCGTCTGGAAAAGGCTCCCTTCGTCAGGAGGTCCACTCAATTGCGTGCGATTGACCAGCGATACAGTCAGGAGGCGACCACCACTCTCGTGGGGACGCGTAAATACCTCGATATTGAGCGCGAGGCCTTCGATGTTCTCTGTGGACGCGTCGGCCGGTGGGACCTTCGCCTCGCGCGGAACCGAGAGATCGGCCGCAGCAAAGCTCGCGCGCAACGTGACCGAGGAGCGGAGCCACCAGGTGCGTTCACGACCAGCCACCAGAACGGTTTTCCGCCGGTAGCGTCCACCCGTTGCCTCCACTTCGAGCCTGCTCCCCCCCGGGATAAGCGAGAGGAAGCTGATACCGAGACTGCTCGGCCGGTAACTGTTAGCGGTGGAGAGGTCGAATTCCTCCAGCTCGACCTGGCTGGTGCTGACAAGGTATTCGCCCAACTGATCCAATACGTCGCGCGCCTGTGGCGAAACCTGACCATCCGGACTATCAGTGAGCTCGTCGGGGGCGGGGGGAAGAGGGAGCTCGGAGGCGGGTAGCAGGATCTCAGCCGGCTCGGTCGGGACTTCCGGTGGGTAGAGTACGCCTACTCCGTAGCGGGTAGCCGGTCGGTCGCGGTCGAGGATCTCTTCGCCTGATCCTTCCTGGCACCAGGGACCGTAGGCTGCCTTCGGATCGTCGAACCGGATCGCGAGTCCACAATCGATCGGGCGCCCCTGCGGGGACGGCCCCACGAGCTCCTCGCGCAGTGCCGCGACCATGCGATCGCGATTCGCGACGTGATCGATCATCGTCTCGCCTCCCCTCTCCGCCCGGTGACAGCCGGGATTACGCCGCAAACAGGATGCTGGCCATCGCCGACGCGATTCGCTCATCGACGAGTAGTATGAGGCGATCGACCGAGCGCGTGATGGCTACGTAGAAGAGATCCATCGTCTCGAGATCGCCTACGCGGTCGATATCGGTCACGATAACGGCAGGTGCCTCGAGCCCTTTGTAGCTGTGAATAGTGGTGTAACGGATGTGATCCCGCCCGGCACGATCGAACGCGCGCAGCCTATCGGACCAGGGCGGCATCATCAGTCCTGCGACGGCGCGAGAGTCGGCGCGGGGCGACAGAACGACGATATCACGGCCACCGAAGCCTTCATCAACGAGGTTGCGAAGAGCCTGGGCCAGGAGGAACCGCTGGTGTTCACCGTCACGAAAGCGATGAATCTCCGGCTCAACGCCATTGTCAGGTCTCAGGATACGACTGTAATCCGGCGATAGCCCGCCAAGCAGCTGGACAAGCGCAGCAATGCGAGGCGTATTACGACAGTTTTCGCGGAGTGCATATACAGGTGCCTGTCCACCACGAGTCGCCTGGAAGGCGGTGAGCGAAAGCTTCGCGGCTGCAAAGATGGCTTGCCTCTCGAAGTCACCGAAGATACGCCAGCGCCCCGCAGCAAGGCCGCCATGGAGGAGAGCATCGAGAAAGTCGAGATACTCCTCACGGAGGATATCTTGAGCCTCATCGACGATCAGCTCGTCGAATTGTTCTACACTGCCGTCCTCCAGCAGGGTAAGTGCAGCCTGCAACGGGAGTTCGGTTTCCCAGAATGCTTGCGCCGGAGTAGCGGGGAGTGCCCCTGGCCAGAATGGCACCATCCGGCTATGAAGCGTTCCTGCCACGACTTCAGGCCGCAAGTCCTCAGTCTGATCAGTGAGCCACTGTCCGAGGAAGCGGTTGTAGCAGATCAGCAACACGCGCCGCCCGGCGGCCCGGGCGCGGCGGGCCGCTTCTATAGCCAGAAGCGTCTTCCCGGTGCCAGCCGGGCCGTCGAAAATGACACGCGGATTGGTGATCATCGCGTCCAGGGCGCGACTCTGCTCCAGCGTATAGCGCTTTAGCTCCTCGTCGCGGCGTCCAGACCGGGCCTTGGGGCTCTCGAAGAACTCGAAATCGGGACGCAGCATGTCGGCCAGCGTCTGACACTGGTCGGGAAGCGGGGTCGGCGCGCCAGCATCGAACCAGCCAGCAGTAGGACGCGTCTTGAGAAATTCGCGGGCGCTATTAAGGACGCCCAGAAGCAGAGCAGCGATCGGGCGTGATTGGAATGCGCGGCGATCGATAACCTGCCAGCGATGCCACTCCTCCGACGTCGTGGTGAAGTCGACATAGGGGAACAGAACGGCGGTCCAGAATACTATCCGACCAAAGTCGGAGCGTCTGGCGGCAAGCCGCGTCCTGATGCTATGCATCGATTCGGCGGCCTGCTTGAACGGTCCCCTGGTTTCTGGAGTCGGTGCAGACCCGAAAAACCATAGGCCATGCTCGCACTTGATACGAGTATGGGCCTTCACTTCCAGGCACAGAACGCCTTTGCCGGGGATAATGACAACAAAATCGATCTCGCCGGTGACCTGACGACGGTGGGCGGCCACATCCAGCGAATGGAGGACAATCCAGTCGCGCGTGTCTGGATCGTCGCGCAAACGCTGGAAAATCTCGCGCTCGCCCGGACTGCGCGTCTCGGACGAAATAATGGGAGGGATCATGCGTGCCATTGAGCAGACTCCAGCGCTCCGGGATGACCGATGCGCGCAATCGGGATCCGAACAATATCCGGGGCAACATCAATAACGCGAAAGGCCGTCAGGCGGCCGCCACCGGCATTGGGCAACGTGAAGTCCATATGCCCTTCATGCTCCAGAACACGAAGATTGGCAGCACGCACCTGCCGCAGTAGGAGCTGGCGAATCTGCTGACCAGCCAGGAGATGCGCACGATCGATTTCGCTCATCGCTGCCCAGTACCTGTCGGTGCTCTCGGCCCTGCCGATCACTGCCATGATGGCCGCGAAATCGCGCCGGTCTTCGGGACGGATACTACGGGCAGACATCCAGTTACGCACATTCGTCTCTGACGCCCGAGACGACCCGGCGACACGAAGTGCCGTGCTAAGCGCTGCTATCCCGTTGACACGCGCATATTTGCGGAGGCCTTCCTTCCAGGCAAACTGGCTGGCGCGGGACGAAGTCGCTCGCTGACCGAGAATGTGATTGGCCACCTCCACAACGAAATCGCTGCCACCTTCGGTCCGCAGCAAGAGGAACAGGCCCGGAACCACTTCTCTGATCGGTATTCGCCTCACGCGCTCGGTGCGATCGCTGGAGAGATCGATTATGAGGGCAGTCGAATCGTCATCGCCATCAAGGAAGACGAGCTGATGGTCCTCCAGCAGGAACAATCTGGCCGCCACGTCATCGAATGTCGGCGATGCGGAATGCGTCTCGGACGCCATGACCGCACGCCAATCAATCACCGGGAGCAATTCCACTGCATCGATCACTTCATCGCTGCTCTCGACCGTACTCGCTATTGCGCCCACGCGCTGTTGCGGCAGGTTACGTCGCGATGGTGTCGAGCCGACGAACTGCGGCTCGACGTTCATCTCATCGCGGATCCAGGAGTACCGCAGCACCACAAGATCACGCCCACGCGGGGAACTTAGGACAGAGCCGGGATACCACCGCGCAGGCCCGATCACAACGAGCCGATCATAGCCGGTACAAGTGTTCAGATCGCTTGATGCGAGTACGTCGCATCCCACGAGTTCCTCCTCCTCGGATATAGCCGCCTCGACCACAGGAATAAAGCGCGTCGCCTTCATCAGGATACCGGTCGAGGCGACCTCATCCTCAGCCTGAAGTGCCAGCAAAGCTGCGAGGAGCGGATTCTCTTCAGATTCCAGGAGCGCGCCCAGAATCTCGAGCACGTCACGAAAAGGGCGCACCAGATCGGGATATGCCACGATTACCTGGTCGAGTTGCCCCGTCAGGACGCGAAGAAGCGAAGGATCGAGTAAGGCCGGGTGATTGAACGGGAGTGGCACAGCACTCCATACGAAGCGGACCCGGCGCAATGCCTGCAGGACGCCGGACCAGAACAGGTCCTCTTCATCCTGAACCTGACGCTGGAGCACGCCTAGTGCCGTACAGAATCGTCGAAAACGAGGATGCTGGATCCCACGGGAGGACAGAGTGGATCGCGAGACACAATCGTAGATTGTCGCCGCGTCCTGCAACGAAAGAAACGTCACCTGACACTCTCCCGATAGACGAGCAACTCACAGCCGGAAGGCACCTCCGCAAGTCCGGGAAAGTCGAGCATAACCGCTCCCTGGCGAACAGCCCCCGCGTTAAGCTGCTGCACACCCTCCTCGAAGTACGGTCCGGTGCGATCGAGCAGAACAATAGCGTGCGTGTGTGGCCAGAGGTGGCGCCAGCGCAGAAATGCGTTTCCGCCGTCGAAAATGGCCACATCAGGCACAGGAGCGCCGGGAACAGGTGGTTGATGCTTCCCGGCCGTCGCAAGGAAATCGCTGCGGTATGTATCGCCTCCACGAGCGAAGTCGCGCACACGCACTACCTCTTGCAGTGTACCCGAAGCAGGCGCGCTTTCCGAGCGGGCTATAGCGAATCGAGCGTGCGTAAGCTCCGGCTCAAGTAATGTTCGAACCCCAACCAGCGCACTGTCGAGCCGGGAGCGTCCCGCAGCCTGATGAACAGGAATGGCAAGAACGCTACTCGCGAAGCCCGTGCCAGCCCGCTGCCGTTGCCAGGTTACTCGCGACGAGAGCGCGGTATCCTCTATCGCGGCCAGCTGGACACGCAAGGACTGCTTTGGTGGAAGCAATTCCATCAGGCCCCGACTGAGTTGAACCTTGAGCATGGGGAGTCCGTTACGAACTTCCTTACCGCGAAGCTTACCCATCGTTCGTTTTTCACCGTTACTCGTGAGGAAGCTGACAGGAGTTCCATCTGGTTGGCCCACAAGATAGTCGAAATGCGCCTGGAATCCCTCTTCCTGCGACCGCGCTTGCGCGATCGCGAGTGTAACCCCGAATGCCGTAAGCGCAGCGGCGAACGCCCGAGTTGGTATTGCTACCCCTGCGACAATTCGCGTATTCGCCACGGGTTGCTGCTGTACAACGGTCGCTCCCAAACCTGCATAGAAATGGCACCACGAAGGCAGTGGATACCATGCGCGACCACGCGGATAACGCATCTGCCTAAGTACATCAACGTACTGCAGGGCTGGGACAGCCGAATTGAGCATTCTGCCATTCTCTGTTGCGGCATCCAGAGATGAAGTATTACCCAATATCACCCACCATAGACGACAGCGTGCGGTCGAACCCTGCGGCAATTCTTTGCGTCTAGCTGCGAGACTACCTTATCGCAAGAGACTGCCGAGGCTTCACATGTAGGCATCATAGCATACAGCTTGCCTATCCCGAACGTCGTCGGAAGGGTATTCAGTCCCATTCCGCTCGGGACAGAAGTCACCTCACATCTAGCCATTGAAATACCAGGAGTCACCAGCCATCGCTATTACCCTTGCGAAACTGAGTCGTCATATCAGTGGTAGTGATTGGCAACGGGGTAGCGCGCACATATTGGCTGACGGCACGACAGTAAGTCGCCGCGAAATCCAGCAGGTACAGGGCGGAGTCACGCGGGCTGACGCGATCGAACAAGCTGGCAACGGCGAGACAGGCTGACCTGCCGTGACGAGATACTGCGTGCGTGGCGAAGCCAAGAAAGCGACCAGCTACGCGGATCGTATTCGTGTCAATCAACGGATCTGTTTCACCGAAGACAAATCAGCGCACCGGGAGGCCTATGACGATTTGTGAGGTTGAAGGGAGCAGGGTCCACGCCTACCAGCGTGAAGCCTACGAGCATCTCAAGCTCATCGCCAGGTATGGTCTGTTTGTCCTGCTCTGGGGAGAAGAGCGAGCTGCGTCAACGCCCCGGGCGGCAACATTAGATCGTCGGCGAGCGCCAGCCCACTTCCGTGTCCGCTCTACTGATCCGCACCATCGCCGAGCCTGGCCATCGGCAGAAGGCGATGGCCGGATCGAGCGTGCCGAGCCGGTCGAGCACCCGCTGCTGCGCCGGCCTCAGGTCGTCCGGACAGCGCAGGAACAGGAGCAGTGCCTGCCGCACCGTCAAACGCTGTTTGGCTGGTGGGAGCGGGACGGGGTGCCGCCCGGCGCGCTCCTGACGTCGCAAACGGGCCGCCAGCTTGGACACCGGCGAGGACGTCCCCGGATAGCCTTTGGCGCGGATCTCGCGCCACAACTGCGCGGCATTGCGGCAGCCCTCGCCCCACCGCTGCATGAGGTAGTCCAGATACGGTGCTATAGTCATTCAGAAAATGATCTGGAGAGCGGTTCGCGACATGGCATAGCAAACGCGCCAGCGGATTCCAGTTCTTTATCTGGAAGTCTATAGCATCGGCTGCCGCGACCGGCGGGTAGGCTGCTTGACCGGGGGCGGCTCGGGCATATGCAGGTAGCGGTAGACGGTGCGCCGGCCAACGCCCAGGGTCCGGGCGATGTCCTTGATGTACACCCCCTTCGCGAGGAGTTCGTGGATGCGGCGGTAGTGCTCGATGCGCCGCTGGTGACGGTGCTGGCTCACCTCGGCCAGGCCTTGTCGCCAGGGGGGGAGGGGCTCCTCGGGCCCTGCCGGCGCTGTCGGCTGGTCTGCCCCGGGCGGCTCGTCCCCCCCAGCGAACCTGCCGCAGGGAGCCCGTCTTGGTGAACAGGAAGGCCTCGACGGCCTCGCCGAGGTTGAGCAGCAGATGGAAGCGGTCGACGATCTGTCGGGCCTGCGGCGCGCCCTGCGTCGCCGCCGTCGCGTAGGCGTCGTAGCGGTCACGCACGACGACCTCAATGCTCGGCCTGGTCGCCAGCCACCCCGTGACGGTGTTGGCGCTGCGGTCGGGCAGCACGTCGAGGGGCCGGTGGCGCTCCAGGTCCACGATGAGCGTGCCGTAGGTCAGGCCGCGGCGGAAGGCGAAATCGTCGATGCCGACGACCCGTGGGGCGGCAGATGTCGGCGTGGGCGCACCCGCGGCGAGGCGGAGAACGGTGTCGTGGCGGATCGTGAAGCCGAGCCGCTGCGCGAGGCGCGCCCCAGCTCGGCCGCCCAGCGCCAGGCCAAGTTGACGGAGGTCAGCCGCCTCCTGCGTGGTGCGACGTGCGTAGGGTTCAGCCAGGTCGGGAAAGCGCTCCGCCAAAATGTGGCGCGGGCAGTCAGTATTCTGGCAGAAGAAGCGGCGGACCTGCAGGAGGAGGATGATCTGTCGGCCACCGACTGGCCGATCCACCACGGTGCGCTGGTAGCGACTCTGGACGCGGGTCGAGCACTGCCCACAGGCCGGGCAGCCGGCCGTGGGCGGCCGCGCGGCCGCCCGCACGGTCATAGTTGCTGGGGTGATCCGGATCTGTTCCACCCGCAGCCCGGCGAGATGGGGTAACGCGGTTATTAGGTGCACTATGTTCCTTCAGCATTGACGCGATCCGACGCCGGTATGCGTCTGCTGAAGTTGTAGCACGACGACCACTCGTGGCACAGCGAGAGCGCGTCAGAGCCCTCATGTCGTGGCCGGGCGTGCAGCGGGTATCGGTCGGGCTACGCCTTGATTGCGCGTCGGTTGCCCCGCCCGGGGTGGAAGTTACGCTCCTCTCACCCGATCGCTCAGGGTTTGTCCGGCCGTAGCACGGCGCGCCTCACCGCCTCGTATAGGAAGCGCCAGCCGGCGATATCCAGTGGTTGCTCGCCGCGCCAGCGCACCGCAGCGAGCATGCGCACGTCCGCCTCGGCCAGCCCTTCCTCCTCGGCGAGCGCGCGCAGGGCGGCGGGGATCACCGCGTCCTGCGTCGGTGCCTCCTCCTCCAGCAGGTCGGCCACGGTGGTGCCGAGGGCGTCGGCCAGCCGCGTGAGCACGGGCGCCGACGGCCTGGTGGCCTTGCCGGCCTCCAGGTCGCTCAGGTAGGTCTTGCTGATCCGCGCGTCGTTCGCGAGATCGATCGCCCGCAGGCCCTTCTCGCGTCGTCGCTGCCGGATACGCTCGCCGAGCGCCACCTGCCCCCCCACCACCACCCGCCGCCCATGGGCCGGGGCCCACTTGACGGGAACGGATGTTCTGTATACAATAACGGAATACAGCGAACTTAGTTCGCTATTCCGATGAGTCGGCGCGGGATGGCCGATCGACCGAAGCGTTCGACGCGCCTCGACCGGCGAGCCCGCATATCGACGGGAGTATACATCGCGCCCGCGCTCGCGGAAACCTTGCCCGGATGCCGCGGCTGCGTCGCACATCGAACCCGCGGAAGGAGTTGCCATGACGACCCCGAAGCCGGAGCCCCTCCCCGGACTTGCCCGCCACCGGGCCCGCCGCCTCCGCTCGAAGGGGTTGCGCAATGCCCTCTATCGGGCGGCGGGCGGCCGCTGCGCCGAGTGCGGCGCGCCGCTCCCCGCGGACTGGCACGCCGACCACGTCGTCCCCTGGTGCCGGACCGGTCGGACGAATGTCCACGAGATGCGGGCGACCTGCCCGACGTGTAATCTGCGGAAAGGGAGCCGATGAAGCAACCGGGCCACGCCGAAGAGCCACGGTCGTTGCGACCATTCCAGGCGGCGTTCGTCCGCGCCGCCCTCGCCAAGATCGAGCTGCCCGATCGCGCCGACCGGGTCGTCGTCGGCGACATCTGCCCCGGCTCGGGGAAAACCCTCTGCCAGCTCCTGGCCGCCGACGCTTTGTTCCGCCGGGGCCTCATCGATGCGGTCGCTATTTTTGTCCCCCGGCTGAATCTGGCGCGCCAGGCCGAGGCCGACTGGAACGCCGACCGCCGGGCGTTCGCCGCCGCCGTCGGCGCGATCCGGCAGGCCGACAACGTCGCGCCGCTGATGCGCAACAAGGGGTTCGGCTACATCGCCACCTACCAATCGCTGCTGTCGGAACCCCGGGTCCACGAGGACTTCGTCCACGCCCAGCGGACCTTGGTGATCTTCGACGAGGCGCAGGTGCTCGGCGCGGACGGCCCGGGGGGCCAGGGGACGCGCTCCGCCGACTGGGCCCGCCGCCTCGGCGACGGGGCGGCGCTGGTCTGCGTCCTCAGCGGCACCCCGTATCGCAGCGACGGCGCGCCGCTGCTGTTCGCCCGCTACGGGGCAGCCGATCCGGCGTCGGGCTTGCGGCCCCTCATCGCGGATGTGCGCGCCACTTACCTGGACGGGGTGCGGCAGCGGTACCTGCGTCCGATCGAGGCCGAACTGTACGACGGGCGGGGCTGGTGGCAGGCCGCGGGGGCGGACCCCGAGACTCCCCCGGCCACCCTCGAGCTGTCGCAGCTCGAGCGCGGCCTCCACCGGGTGCTGCGACAACCCGAGTTCTGGCAGCCGCTGGTCGATCGCGCCGCCGCGAAGATCACCCTGCTGCAGCGCGAGCTCGATCCGCGGATGCGGGGGCTGATCGCCGCCGCCGATCAGGCCCACGCCAAGGAGATCGCGGGCTACCTCCGCCGGACCCACCCCGGCGTCAAGGCCCTCCTCGCGACCCAGGATGAGGTCGAGGCCCAGCGCAACCTCGACCGCTTTCGCGAAGGTCGCGGTGACATCATGGTGACATGCGCGATGGCACATGTCGGATACGATCACAAGCCGATCGCGGTCGTGCTGCCCCTGACGACGACGCGCCAGGAGGGCTGGCTGCGTCAGCTCGTGGCCCGGGGGATGCGCATGTTGCTCGACCTCGACCCGGACGCGCAGATCTGCTACCTGATCGTCCCCGACGACCCGCAGATGCGCCGGTTCGTGACGGGCCTGCGCGGCGAGAGCGTCGCCGGGGTGCTGGCGCGCGAGCCGCGCGATCAGGATCCGGGGAGCGGCGGGGGGCCCGCGAGCGTCGGCGGCGGGATCCCGGCCGGCATCGGGGTCGGACTCGGGGCCGAGGTCACCGGCATGCGCATCCAGGGGCTGGACCCGGACGGCGACGCCGGGGCCGCGGAACTCGCGCGGATCGAGGCCCTGCGGCACGACTGCGGCATCTCGCTCGCCTTCCCCGTCAGCAAGCTCGTCGCCTTCGCGCGTCGTCTGGGCGGCGGGGATCCACCACCCCTCGCGTCCCCTCCCGCGCCCGCCGCGACGAATCCGGCGCCCCGCCCGGCACCGGCGATGGCGACGACCCGCGACCGGGAGCAGGCGCTGCGGGTCGCCTGCGCCAGGGCGGCCGTCCGCTGCGACGCGACGATCCTCACGGTCGACCCCTCCTGGCCATTCGGGGGCACGAATCGCCTCGTGAAGGCGCACTTCGGTAAGCCGGCCGCGGCGTGCGGCGAGGATGAGTTGCGGGAGCGGCTCGCCTACATCAAGGACTACCATCGCGCCGCCGGGCGGAAGCGGGATTGAGAGGCAGGGCCGTGGATCCGCGCACGATCGGCATGGGCATCGGCACACACGAAGAACGCGTCAAGCTGAATCTCCACAGCGACGTCCACGCCCAGGGGACCGACCCGTCGAACTTCCTGACCCAGCTCGCCGCCGCGGTCAAGGAGCGCGTGTGGGAACGCCTCGTCGACGAGCGGGGCGACCCGCTGACCTTCCGCCGTTTCATCGTCGCCCCGTACCCGACCGGCATCGGCTCCGACGTCGAGATGGTCCGCCGCCTCGTCGCCCTCCCGCACCCGAAGGAGCAATTGCCCGAGCACGCGGCGGCGATGCGGGAGTTGCGGGCGGATATCGAGCGTCTCCTCCTGGAGCCCCTGGCCGCGCATGGGGGTGCGCGTCGCCGCCCGGCGCAAGATGGCAATCACACCTTGCCCACCGACGCCGTCGCCCCGAATAGCCGCGAGTATGTCCTGCGCCGACTACGGCGCGACGCGCCCGAGCTGGCGGAGCGCGTGCTGAACGGCGCGCTCTCCCTCCACGCCGCCGCGGTCGAGGCGGGGATTCGCCGCCGACCAACGGCGCTTGACATGGCCCGCAGGGCCTGGCAGCGTCTCTCCCCCGCCGAGCGCGGCATCCTGCTGGCCGAGGTCGCGGACAGGTATAGTCACGGCACGTAGCGGCGTGGTGCGTCGGTCGGTCGTGCGATACTCGAAGCGTGAGCACGGAGACAAGTCCACCAGCGATGAGCGGCATCGCTATGTGGCCCACGTCGATGATGGAGCCGCGCGCAACTCGGACCCCATCCGGAATCGTCCCACTTTCATGCAGTGGATGGTGACGTCGAGGTCGACGAGGAAGATCGTTACGCGGAGGTGGCGTCGGCGTTGCTACGGTCGGGTGGGGGCAAAAGCTCTGCCGTCGATCGCTACCATAGGGCCGCTGTGCAGTGGCCCACCCAACCACACAGCGAGCGTGGACATGCCCCCGATCTTCGTTGGCCGCATCGCGGTCCCTATCGAGTCGCGCGACCGTAAAGTCGCTTAAGCGACACGGGACGATAGCCTCCGTTGACCTCTTAATGACGCCAGATATCGGCCCCGTCGATCCCCCGGCCCGCAGCACGACCCGACAGCACCCCGTTACTCGGCCTCGGGCTCGGGAGACGGCTGGCGGAGGCGCTCTTCCCACCGGGCGATGAACTCCGGCAACGGGATACCCAGGTGCCGACAGATCAGGCGCAACTCGACGATGTCGACCCGGCGTTGCCCGGACTCGATGTCGGACACGAGCGACTGCGGGCGGTCGAGGAGGCGTGCCAAATCGACCTGTGCTAGGCGTGCTTCGCGACGCGCCTGACGCAATTGCTCCACCAGCGCCACCCACTCGCGACTGTACAGCGACTTATCCATGGGGCAGAGTGTGCCGGGGATGGCGGAATATCGAAATATCCGATGTTCTTGATCGAGGTATGACCATGCAAAGCGGGGCAGCACCACGGTTGACGCATCGATCGGAGGGAGAATCTATGGCAGCGAGCGACCGGAGAGCCCGCAACCACCGACGCCGCGCCCCCATCGGCGTGCTGGTCGGGCACGCCACGGGCCGGGTGACCCACGTGACGCGCGGGTCGCGCGCGTTCGGCCTCGGCGTGACCGGGATCGGCAGCGTTCGCGACGGCGGCACCATCCTCCAGCTGCACGGCTGGGCGGGCTGGGCGCTCCTCGTCGTCGTCTTCCTCGCCGCACCCGTGGTCGGTTTCGTCGCGTGGCGGCTCGCCCGGCGCGGGTTGCTCCTGCCCGCGCTGCTTGGCGGTGCCGCAGCACCGGGGGCGGCCTATCTCTTCGGCGCAGGGCGTGGGCAGGCTCCGAGCTGGGCCATGCTCGCCCTGCTGGCGCTCGCTGGCGCGGCCGTCGGGGCGCTGCTGTGGCGTGGCTACCGCCGCCTTGTGCCGGCGGTGCCGGCCGCGATCGCCCCGCGGCTCGTCGTGGCGGCGACGGCGGGGAACGACCCCTCCCTGGACGCGCTCTTCCAACGCCTGGCGGTCGCGCCAGACGCCGGGCTGGCCGTGGAAGCGGAGCTCGGCGCGTGGTTCGCCTGGCGCTTCCCGCCGAACGCCGGCTACGTGGTCCTCAACGGGGTCGATCGCGGGCGCGGGGACATCGACCACATCGTCATCGGGCCGGGCGGCATCTGGGTGCTGGAGACGAAGTTCTGGCGCGGCGGACACAGATTCACGAATGATGCGCAACAGACGTGGATTCGCTACGAGCACTCGGGCCCCTTCTCGCATCCGCACGCCCAGTTGGTCGGCAATTGTGCCTGGCTGGAGCAGCTGCTCGCCCGGCGCCTGCCCGATCTCCTGGGAGGGCGCCCGCTCCCGGTCAACGGGCTCCTCGTGTGGGCGCATCCCCGATCCAATGTGTGGGTCGACGACGGCGTGCGGCATTGGCCGATCGTGCGCCCCGTCGAGGCGGCGGTTAGGACATCGCTGCCGCCCCCGCCGATGTCCTGACCGCCGCCCAGGTGACGCGGCTCGCGACCCTGCTGCAATCGCGAGCGCGCGGCGGGTGAGGCCGGGCTGACGAATGTGCAAGCGCAAACCTTGTTGCGGGTGGGGCCAGCCCGTTTTCGTAAGCGCTGTCGGACGGCGCTGCGGGTCGTCTGCTCGTTTCAGCTCGGGTTGCGCGCGATCCTGGGGCTATGCTCGCCGCGCGTGCCGGTGGCGACAATCCGACTGTGGTGGAGGGTGAAGGCATCGGATGGGCGCGGGCCCTGCTCCACCGTATTGCACTCGGCTTCCGTCAGCAGACGCACGAAGAGCGGTCGCTTCATGCCGGTACGTGTGCCACATACCCTACCGTATCACCGATGTGGAGATGCAGCGGGGCCGACTGCCGCTGGTGTGGCACGCCGCTGATCCACACCGCCCGGCAGGGACGCGATCTCCTGCCGGGTGACCATCTCGTCGACACCAAGTTCCTCGACGCCGGGCTACTCGTCTTCGGTCGCGACTAATGGATGGTGGGGTTGTGGGACCGATCCGGGGCGATCATCACCGGCAAGCGCGCATGGGCGCAAGCTTCACGGCGACGCATTTCGTCGTCGACTGGGAACAGCACCAAGCCCCCTGTGCAGCAAGGCGCATGAGCAGCAGCCGGACACTGGCGGTCGACAACCGCGCGGACGCGGTCATCACGATCACGCCCTCGGCCAAAGACTGCCGCGATTCGACGAAGCCGGCTGTGCGCCGGCCAGGTACAGCACGCGGCACCGCTCGCCGCTCGCGAGCGCTAGGAGACGGCCGCATCCGCGGGGGCGTATCGCCCACGGGCCGGAATCGAAGGGACGATCTCGTGTGGGACTCGCACCCGTACCCGCAGATCGTCAGACCCATTTCAACACGATCAAACACACGTTGCCCCCGATGCCCAACCCCCGTAATGATCGCCCCGATTGTCGGCTACCCACCCTCGCGCGGCGGCGAGGCCGGGATGTGCCCTTCGACTTCCGCCCAGACCCGTTCCGCCACAGCGGGGCGCACATGGCGGGTGAGCGTTTCCTGGAGGGTTACCACGACCCCGCGGAGACGCTCGTTGTGATCTTCCAGTACCCGAGCGAGCGCGCTGCGCCGACGCAACGCGTCCCGTTCGGCTTCGGCGGTGTCCACCTGCCGCGCGAGCCGAGCGTTGCGTCGACGCAACTCCTCGATCAGCGCGAGCGCCTCGTCCAGGCTCGCGATCTCTTCCCGGGTGCGGGTCGCGGGCGAGCGTCGCCGTGGCGCTGCCCTCCCGGCATCGCGCAGTGCCCGGACACGCTCGGCCCACTCCTTGTAGCGGTGGGTCAGCGTCGGGTAGGCGATGCAGGCGCGGCGGGCGAACTCGGTCAGGGGCACGCCCTCGCCGGCCGCGACGAGGCGCTCGTACTCGCGTGCGAGGCGCTCCTCTGTGGTCATACCATCGATAACCTGCTGTCTTGCCATGGTGCGTTGCCCCTGTAATGGCCGTTGGCGGGATCACGCGTGAACCGGCGGGTGCGGCCCCGATCTACCCGGACCGCTGCCTACTCGTGCGCAATTGCGGGATAACCTCGGGGACGAGCTTGTACAAGCGCCGGACCGGGACACCCCCGAGGGCAGCGAGTTCATACACGTCCGGGTCCGCCCCCGCCCGGCGCGCTTCCTCCCACCGTTCGCGGATCTGCCCCCGGATCTCGGCCTCCTTCAGTCGGCCCTTCAGGCTACCGCGCAGCTGCGGGATGATATCCGTGCAGTTGTCATAGATTATCCTGCGCGAGACGCCCGCGATCTCGGCGAGTTCACCGATATCGGGATCCTTCCCTGCCGCCCGGGCCTCCTGCCAGGCGGCGCGGATGCGCGCGCTCGTCTCGGTCGCCGGTCGGAGTGTGCCGCGGAGTTGGGACGGCAGCTCGGGACAGTAGTTCCGGAGCGTCGCTTGGCTTACCCCGGCGCGCTCGGCGAGCTCGGCCAAGGACAGATCCTCCCCGGCGCGGCGTGCCGCATCGAGGATCTCGACGATGTGCGCTCGCGCCGCATCCTGCCGCATCGGAAGGCCCGACTTGCTGTCGCGTAGCCAGGGGAGGATCATCGGGCACGCCGAGTAGATGGTCGTGCGCGAGATCCCGCAGCGTTCGGCGAGCTCGTCGACGTTCGGGTCCTCCCCCACGGCGCGCGCTTCCTCCCAGGTGTCAGCAATCCTGGAGCGGAGGTCCTTTGCCTCTTGGTCGCGCACCTCGACATCGACGGTACGGTTCTGCTCGACGAGGCGCTGCACGATCTCGGCGAACTCCCGCCGGAGTCGGTTCGGGCAGACGCCGAGCGCCTTGGCGAAACTCTTCGCATTCTCGACGGTCTGCGCGCTCGCCAGCTCGACCAGGCGCCCCTCCGCCCGCGTGCGCAGCTCCCGTTCGCCCACGACCTTGTTGTGCGCGTTGATGCGCTTACACCACGCGGGGTAATTGGCGAAGAAGGCGCGCCACTGTAAACCGCAGAGCGCGGCAAACTCGTCGTAGCTGGCGGGCTGGTCGGTCTCGTCGAGCTCGGTCAGCCGCGCCTCCATCGCCGACTCGGCGGTCAGGGTGGGTCGGCGATTGTGCGCCGCTAGCTGGGCGAGGACGTCGGGCGTGTTGAGGAGGATGACGACATCGATGCCGAGTCGGCGGGCGAAGGTGGCGGGTTCCATCGCGCGATTGCGGGCCGCGAGTTCGGCCAGCAGCACCTCGGCATTGGCGCGCTCCGTCTCGGTCAGGACGTCCGTCGCCGACCGTTCCACGGCTTTCTCCCGCACCGGAAACTGTGTCCCGGACCGCAGGGCGGCCTCGCGGCGACGCTGCCGCATCGTGCGCTCCGCAGGGATATTGGGCTGGTCGGGCGGGAGGTCGGGCTCCGCCGGGACAATCCCGGCGCGCGGCCGTTCGGGTACGAGACCCGCCGCCGACCGACCCTCGGCCGCCGCGATCTCGCCGAGTACCCGGTCGAGTTGGGCGCGCCGAGCGACGAAGTTGCCGAGGCGCGGATGGCGGGGATTGTCGCCCCGGAGCGCGTCGATCTGCGTGTCGAGGACGGTGCCGTCCTCGACCAGGGCGGTCTTGCTCTCGGGGGTGTACAGCGCGTAGTCGCAGCCGTCGCCCTCGGGGCCGATCCAGCACGGGTCGCCGCAGACGCACGGCCCGTTGTGCAACGGCAGGATGCATTCGCCGTATTTCGTCGGCTGGACGAAGAGTCCTTGGGCCTGGATGACGGCAAGGTCGCGCCGGTTGACGCTGTCCAGCTTCACCGCGCGGTTGTCGAGGAGGGGCACCGTCTTCCCGACGACGAGGCGGCGCTCGTGCATCTCCTTGATATGCTGCACATCCGTCTCGCGCCCGTGGATGTAGACCCCGGTCATGGGGCTGAATCCCTCCCGGGTGAAGCGGTGGTGCACATGCTCGCCGACATCCACGTACGAGGCTCCCCCCAGGTATGCCTTGTGGACCTGCGTGTGCCGGGTCTGATGCGGATCGATCTGGTAGTACACTCCCTGGTAGGTGATGTTGTGCCGGTGGACGAAGCCGGCCCGCTCGACGGCACCGTCGTCCGCCATGTGGCCGTTGAGCCAGAGCCGGAGGGCGTTGGCGCTGACCGTCCGGATCTGTCCGCCGCCGTTGCCTCCCCCCAGCGAGTCGGTCAGGAAGAGCCGGTCGAGGCCGCTCTGCTCGGCGAGCGGCGCGGTCAGTTCCCGCACCCGCCCGACGGCATCCCTGACCAGCTGGGCGGCCGGCTCGGCCGCGAAGACCTCCACGAACCCCCTCTGGACCTTGGTGTTGTGATAGCGCAGCCACACCCCCGGCCCCGTCTGCGCCAGCTCGTCTGCGGTCGGCTCCCGTAGGCATTCACGCAGCAACAGCAAGATCTCGGAGATGCGCCGCCCGGTGAAGACCATGAGCTTCAGGCACGCGAGGTAGAAAGGAACGGACCGGACACGCCCGTCGTTGCCCTGGGCGGCCCGGCGTTGGATTGCGATCTCCTCCAGGCCGATCGCCTCCATCAGTGCCTCGCTGACCTCGTCGGGGATCAGGCGCTCCAGGCCCTCGGAGTAGCTCCGATCCTTACCCCTGCGCGGGGGCACGCCGCGCGGGTCGGGCCGGAAGTCGGCCGGTCGGCCATTGTGCCGCTGGCGCAGGTATGTCGCGAAATCCCGAATCGTCGCCACTTTGTGGCGCCCTTGCTTGAAGCCGCGGAAGTGGTCCTCAACGGCGCGGGCATCCTCGGTCTCGAGGTGGAGCGGCGAGTAATCGTCGCCGCGCCGCTCGTCGAGCAGTCGGATCAGCTGGCGCAGCGCCACGAGCGTACCCTGGGCCCAGCTGTTGCTGAATCCGGCACCGAGAATGCCCTCGGCGAGGAACCCCTTCACCATCTCGGCGATCGTGGGGCGGAACTCGCGGAAGGAGATCTTCTGATCGCTCGGCGCTCCCGCCGTTGTGGCCCGGTAGCCGAGATCCCACACGTCGTCCTCGTAGCGGATCGGCACCTCCGGGAAGCGCTCACTCCCCGAGGGCAGGCTGGGCAGGCCGTCGGGGGCGTCGTACCCGGATCTGGACAGGCTGCTGAGCATGGGGCGCCTCCTCCGCGCGGCGACGATCGATGAGATAGATGTAGGCAGCAGCCTGGTTGGCGTGGTATAGGCGGTTCTCGCGTGTCCGCGGGTCCTGCGCCTCCTCCGCGAGGCGCAGGTACTGTTCCTGCTCGTGCACGAAGTTCTCTCGCTTCGACGCCCACACGACCAGCAGCGGGCAGTACCAGCAGTGCGTGGCCATCCGGCAGGCCCCCTGCCGCTCGATGTCGAGGCCGCAGTTCCCCCACTCGAACTCGTTGTCGGGGTTGCGCGCGAGGATGTCAACCTGATCGGGCCGCTCGGCGACGTCCAGCACGGGACGTTGGCAGGCGATCGTCAGTCGCAGGGTCTCGGCCTGGAGGGCCCGGGCCATGCGCCCGGCCGTCGCAACCTTCTGCTCCGCCCGGTAGTAGGTTTCCGTCGTTGAGGCCCACCGGTGCCGCAGGACGCGACGCGCGGTCTCCCGGCTGGCACCCCCGTGCGCCAGGGCAGTGCCGAGCGTGGTCCGTCCGTCGGGGAGCTTCAGATCGGGGGGCAGGCTCGCGACGTCGTGGCGCGCAACCATGAACCGCACTCGCTTGTTCAGGTGGCGCGTGGTGACAATGTACGGGTGATCTGTCCTGTCAACGAAGAGCAACGTTGTGCCAAGTTCCTCTCGAATCTTCGCTCCTTCGTCGATGAGGGCCTGTAGCATTGTCAGCGTGTCCTTATCGATGGGCAGAACATCGGCATCCTTGTTCGGCGCATGCACATGTAGGGAGTGCTTCCCGCCGGTGCCGTCCGCCTCCACGTCCTCAACGGTCAGATAGTTGATCTCAGCGGAGCGGATACCATCATTGAAGGCGAGCCAGCACGCGACGAGAGCCTGCAGGTCTGTCGCAACCGTGGTGCCGTCCCGGGCGTCGAGGTAACGCTGCCATTCCTCGGCCATCATGCGGTAGAGGTCGTCAACCTGCGCGGCGGTCAGCGCGCGGTGCTGGATACGCTCGCGCACGACCGCCGCGCCCCCACGGAAGGCGCGCCTGGAGACCCGCTGCAACCGATCAATCGTCGTCGGTGATACTCCCGGCAGCCCGACCGCGATAGCGTGTTTGGCCGCAGACGCGAGCCAGAGGAACTGGCCCCGGCGATAGTCGAAGCTCAGCGGCTTCCCCTTGCCGTGCACCTGCTGGTCGAGCCACTGCGCATACGACCCCCAGTTAGTCATCTCGAACGCGTCGAGCTCCATCGAAACGGTGCCCTGCTCATCAAGGTAGCGGCAGAACCATCGCGCCGTCGCCCAGATGTTGTAAGCTTGTGCGACCGAGTCGTGGCGGTAAGATACTTCCATGACCGCGCGCCACCAAGGACGTACCTCGGTCGGGACGTCGGTGAAGTCGATCTGCACCCGTTCCTTAAGCGTGCCATGCCAGGAGGGTGTCCACCAATGGTCCTCGTCGATAACCTCGACCTGTCGTCCGCCGCGGCAGAGGATTGTCCTCACTGTGCACCCTCCCCGTAGCGCGACCGGTGCTGACGACGCAAGTCGCTCAACTGCTCCCGCACGTCCTCACTGCCCCCGGTGCTGTAGCGATCGGTCGTGAGGATGCTAGTGGGTCACGCGACGTATAAATGATGATCGTGCCATGGCAGCTTGCCGCACCATCGTTGCCGCCATCCTGTCGATGCAGGGCGACTGATCGTCAATTATTCGCTGGCTGACCCACTAGCATGGCCCAACTGGTACTTGCGCGCCTCAATTCGAAGGCCGTCCCGCTCCGCCATATTGGACCAGGTGTGCCGAAACATGTGGGGTCGCACGCGAAAGCCGACGCCTCCCTTGTCCACCGGCTTGCGCATCGCCTCGAAGAGATACTCGAGTGTGGCGAGGGCGAGTGGCTGGCCATGGTCCGTGCCACGGGGGGAGTATTCGCAGAAGAAGAATCCGTGCCCTAGGCGGATCGCGTCGACGGGACGGGCCTCGTCGCGATAACGGGCCAGCCAGAGCATGGTGTGGTCGTCGAGGACCGGATTATACTCCGACACCTTGATGGCTCGCTGGTTGTGCCCCTTGCGGTACCACGCCTCGCGACAGTCCTCCTCGGAGGAGACGACCGTGATGGTACGGCCCTGCCAGTCGATGCGGTCGGTGCGCAGCCCCAAGAGCGCGCCCTTGCGCAGGGCCCCGTCCCACAGAATCTCGAGGATCGCGCGGTTTCGCACCTGGAGCTGCGGATCGAACGCGTAGGATTCCATGATCCAGGTGCGGCAGGCATCGAGTTGCTGCTGCGTGAGATACTTCGGCACCTTCTGCTTCCGACGTCCGCTCGGCGCGTCCGTCGTCATGAGTCCGATCTCGTGGGGCAAGAACTGCGGCAGGGAGACCCGGGCACCGCCCTGCCGCCTCTCGAAGAGGGGCGTGTTGTCATCCGGTCCCACCGCCCACCGCACGAAGCGGATGGTCGTGGCCCAAGTGGAGCGGACCGTCTCGTCGCTAGAGTCCGGGCCTTTCGTTAATAGCGGGGATTTTGTAACGTCGCGCATCAGGAGATCGCGGCGGAACTGCTGTAGGAACGCCGGCGTGAGATTCGTCAGGGCCAGGCCCTCGTCTTCGAGCCAACGGAAGAACGGGAGTAGCCGCTGGGCATAGGTATCCACAGTCCGGGTCGAGCCGACACCGGGGTTGGCGAAGGTCCGCAGATAGCGAGTCGGTACTGGAAGCGGCACACCATCTCGACAGATCGTCCGGAAATACAAGCCGTCTGGCAGCCGCACCCACTCGAGCGTGATCCCCATCGGAGGCCCCTCTTACGCAACTTTCAGCCTGCATTGTTTACCATTGTACCCACTATGGATCAATGAGTCAACAACCGGAGATAACAGAATGGGATGGGACCTGTGTCCCATCCCATTCTGTTGCTGCTACGCCAAATTCGGAGAGCCAGTCCTAGAAGCGATAAACCCGGGCTAACACTCGCTATAGCCGCAGCTGATGCACTTCTTGCACCCTTCCTGATAGAT
>JAABUJ010002642.1_pt1 | contig 21605 bp, 26 predicted proteins | sample 5559131 | NCBI WGS metagenome assembly JAABUJ01 (sample SAMN10711875, study PRJNA513366) | rock metagenome | isolation source: Antarctica rocks | place: Antarctica: Victoria Land, Mt New Zealand nord | collected 2016-01-07
ATGGGTTGGGATGAGACGGTAGAGGGGTAGGGTAGGTGAGGTGACGGGTTGAGGGGTCGGAAAGGGAAAGGGAAAGGGAAGAAAGAGGGAGGGAAGGGAGAGGGAGGGGTAGAAAGAGGGACCGGAAGAAAAGAGGTGAGAAGAGGGGAAAGGGAAGGGGGGCCGACATACCCAAAGCGGCAACGCCGCCCTTGCCCAGATCCTTGACGCAGCCGGGCCGCGCGCCTCCGTCGCCGTCGATCAGGACCGTGGCGAGGGTGAGCATCAGGCCCCAGGTTACTTGCGTTCGGTGCGTGCATTGGATGCGGATCGTGCATGTCCCTATTTTCGACCCACGTCACTCTTAGCTTTCGCTCGACTTCGATCCCGTCCACCCCCCACTTCCGCCCGATCCCGCGTCACAAATCCGATCTATCCCTTCGCATCCCATCCCATCCCATCCCCTCCATCCCCTTCTGAGCAGTCGGGCAAGGGCCCAAACCGCACCATCCTACCAGCAGAGCAGAGCAGAGCAGAGAGGGAAGAGAGAGAGGGACGTACCAGACGCGATGCTAAACGGACAGGTGATAGCGCCCGCCGCACCACCCGGCGGGGCGAACATGACGTCCCGGTTGGAATAGGGCATCCGGGCCGCGGCGGCGCGGCAGTCTGGGAGTGTCGGGTGGCCGTAGTCTTCGGAGCAGAAGATTGAGACGGCGTGGAGGGCGGTTGGGGCATGCAGGAGGAGGAGTAGGAGGGCGAGAGGATGGACCATGCTGCAAATTGTCTCTTCACAAACCGTAGAGCGACAAAGGTAGTTCTGCGTTACGATCAATGGGCAGCCACCGAAGCCGACCCTTCTTCTTTCATGCCACTCTTCGCCAAAACCCTGCTCGCGCGCCTGATTGTTTGCGGTATTATTATTCGTTCAAACGCACCCCATCCGCCGGAATTCGTTTCGCCCTCTCCGCGGAACGCGTTTCGCTCTAACCCTCCACACCTGAAACTCGCGCTCCGGTCGCTTGCTCCTCGGATTTATGTCGCACGGCATTGCGCCGCACCGACCGGCCGATAAGGGCTGCAGCCGCGCGATAAGGCGGCGGCGGTGCTGAAACGAAACATCGCCGTTTCATATCCGAGGATACTCGTCAGTGGAGGTAGAGGGTAGGTAGACGTGCAGGTGGAAGTCGAGTCGAGTCGACGCTACGAGCGGGGTTGTGCGACGTAAACGCAACGGGAACATCCGACGCCCCGGTACGATAAACCCACGGCCGGTCACCGATTGAACGGTTCAGCGCGGAAGGAATGCAGATGCGAAGTCTGGGCGCTTGAGTGGGAGAAGAATGTGAGAAGTGCTTGGTTGGAGAAAAGTGCTGGGTGGGGCTGGGTTGGAAGGATGGGGTGGAGAGGGAAAGGGGGGGAGGCTTGGGACGGGAAGGCGGCTCGGACGGAGTCGAGAATCAAGACGAAGACGCGACCCCGCACCTCTCTCTCCACTCTCCCACCGCCGCCAACTTGACTTCCCCTTCTCCATCTCTCACCCACCCAGACCCTAACCCTGCCCCCGAACCCGACCCCGACCCAGATCCCAGCGTCCTACCACCACCGCAACGCCCACCCTCACGTTACACGCCACACCATCTTGCGCAATCTACCCTACTTCCATGACCCGGCCTCCCGTCCGGTCCCGAGCCGCGCGGGTCTTTACTGTGGCCTTTGCCTCGCCTGTCCTGTTACCTTCCCTGTCCCGCTCCCTTCCCTGTCCCGCTCCCTTCCCTGTCCCGTTACCTTCCCTTCCCTTCCTAATCCAGACGGTTTACGAAATGTCGAGCGCTAGATGGTTCATGTATAGGTTGGGCTTGGCTTTGGCGGTCGGTGGCGAGGTGGGCGAGAACTCGGCATGGCTCTGTCTTGGATTGTTCGGATACGTTCTTGAACGTCTTGTTGTTGTGGGTGATTCTCTTGAGAAGAAAGGAGAAACCACCCGCATGCGGGACTGACTGGACTGGGATGAAAGTGGTGTCACTTTGGGTAGAGAACGAGCACATATCTGCTTGACCCCAATGATCCGAGGAAAAGGACTGGTTGTTGGACACACACGACCAGTTTGACAACGCCATAGCATGGGTTGAAAACTGTCATTATATTGTTGCTTGGTTTCTCTTAACCAACAACGGTGCTATGCAGAAGTATAACGCTGTAGAAAGCCCATCGTATATTACAAAAAGTCATCTCGGTCATCAGTCATCAACAGTAAAAGCAACGGCTTCCTTCGGGGTATACGGGCTTCAAACGACAAACATACAACCGGATGTGCAGCCCCTTTTGGATTGCGCCTGAATTGAGTTAAAGTACCTCTCTGATCTTCGCATAGAGCTCCGTATCGAGAAAGTTGTAGTGAGGATCGAACTGACAAAAAGGATGTTGGGAGAGAAGCGTCTCCGCCGTAGGCCGTTCCGACGGATCGCTGTGACAAAAATCAGCACGTGATCCCAAACAATACAAGTCAATTTTTCAGGCTGTGGGGTGACTCACATCGTGAAACAATCGTACATAAAGGCAACGGCCTCGGGACTGATGGCAATGGAAACATCTTCCGGAATCGGAGGCGCCAGGTTAAGGCTTCCGAGCTTGTAAATGGCGCCGACGGCTTCCTCTTTGCCCCACGGTCTACGCCCGGCGAACATCTCCAGTACGACGCATCCGAGGGACCAGATGTCGACTTTGGCGCTGTAGCCCGGCCCCTGGGAGCGGATGACTTCGGGGGCCATCCAGAAGACGGAGCCCTGCATCGAGTTCGAGGCGTCGTTGCCGTAGATGTTGTCGCTCTTCTTGGAGATGCCAAAGTCGGAGATCTTGCAGGTGCCGTCCAGGTCCAGAAGGATGTTGTCGGCTTTGAGGTCGCGGTGGAGGATACCTTCGGTGTGCAAGTATGCCAGTCCGGCCAGCGTCTGCCGCGTCAGGGAGCTGACGACGCGTTCTTCGAATTTTCCGTGCTTGCGAAGGCAGCTCCCGACGCTACCACCGGGGATGTATTCCAGGTAGATGGAAATCGAACACTCGTTGCGCTCGCAACCGAGATACTGCACGATGTTGGGATGTTCCAGATGTTGCATGGTGTCAATCTCTTGGTCTAGTGCTCCCACCAATTCCTTCATCCGATCTTTGTCCTGACGGGCGGATTTCTGATTGACCTCGACCTGCTTTACGGCCAGGAACTCTCCAGTCGTGGCGTTGATTGCTAGATACACACGGCCGTACGTACCTTTGCCGATAAGCTGACCTCGGATGATTTTGAAGGTAGCTTGGCGCTTAGGTAGAGTGTCTTGCGGCACCGTTTCGAGCTTGGAAACACGGCTGCCACGACTTGGTTTGATCTGCACGATATTCGCGCCAAACATCTTGGTGCTCTTCCGCCGGACGATATCGCCGCCCTTGTTGTTGATCGAGGGTTGCGTGAATCGCTTACGATTTGCCTCGTGTGCGCCTTTGGCTACTTCTCGGATTGACTTCATTCTCCCTAAGCCACCCGATTGTCGTCCGTTACGCTGCGCGAGCGTCTGCAGGGTGCCTTTCCCCTTCAAAGTAGACTCGTCGGAACCAAGAGTCTCGGACTCTTCTGCTATTGAAGCTATAGACATAGGCCTTCCCTGGTCAACCAAAGAGGTCCTAACCGGTCTTGACGACGCTTGTCCCGCAGCCGACTCCGAATCCATCGGATTACGATCCGCAGCGGAAGCGGGAGAGGGAGGAGGGGAGTTGGCTTGCTCCTCTACCACAGGGTCGTCCAGGTCCAGATTAGGGAAGAAGTCGTCAAGATGATCCAGGAGAGCTTCGGCCGGAGGTCTACTGGCCCAGACATCGTCTCTCGCAAAGGACTCCCTCCGCAGCAGTTTCGTCATCGCTTCTAGGGACTGCGCTGAACCACTGGCAGAGTTGGCGGACTCGGGTATGTGCCGTTCGATCCTTGCATGTCCATTCTGTCCGGCTTCATCCCTGACGCCGCGGTCATGGTTTGATGGCGCTGTCGAGGCACTCGGGGTAACTGCTGACGTACTTGGTGATTTGAACGTTACAGAAAGACCCTTCCGGGCCCGGGAGGTTGTGTTCAGGGTGAGCGTTGGTCTATCACCCTTTGGATCTGGCTCACTGGTTCCCTCTTCGCCAGAGAGAGACGCACGCGAAGGTAATTGTTGCGCCATCCTCTTGTTCGCAATTGGAATGGCAAAAAGCCCATCATCCGAGTCATCATCCGAATCTTGCTGGATCTTTGGGGACTTGGCAAAACTGATCTCACTTTCCTTGAAATTAAAGTCCGGACCGTAAGATCTTCTCGAAGAAAGCACAGAGGCTGTCCGACCCGGTGGGTAACCGGAAGCGGGGCTGACAGACGGGGATGGAGCTTGCACGGGTGTCTCCTCGGAGAGAATTGGGGCTGAATGTGTCGGTAGATCTTGCTCTTCTGTTCGGTCCATTTGAGTGGCACCTTCCTCATAGTCAGGTATCTTGAACAATGTATTTCCTTTGCCCCAAGTAAAGCCAGGACTTCGAGGAGACCCACCTGGACTACTCCTCCCAGAGCCACTCGGACCGAAGTTGACAGACTGCATCGCCCGCTCAGGTTTCGAGTTCTGGCCCCGGGAACTTTCTCGGACGGGTATAGGTCTGGGTGCACTCGATACGTGGCCTTCTGCCAATGTGGTCCCAATGATGGCACTCTCTGATAGCGTAGCTGCTATTGCCGGACGTCTTCTCTTGTCTTCCGTCTCCTGAACATTTGAGTCACGTCTTGATCCAGGACCTACCAAGTCATCCGGCTGACCAGTCAACGATCTCCGCACTCGGTCCCCAGATTTTCTGCTTAAAGAGTTTGCTTGTTTTAGAGTATTTGATTCTGCAGGCGCAGGCGGCGGTTTCCTCAGCGGAATCCAAGAATCGCTCTTTTTCTCCTCGTAGGGTGAATGACGAGGAGCGTCAAAGTCAATGATGCCATCCCGCTTAATGCCATAACCTATCACATCTTCCACCGGGGATTCTCTTTTGAGCTTTTGTTGCTTCGATAATAGGTAAGCTCTTTGTTTTCTTTCAGTCTCCTGACGGTGATGCTCCGCCGCAGCCTCCAGGAGCGCCTCCCTATCCGGCAGATCTGAACCATCCTCTTCTTCACCAGCCTTGAGAGATTTAAGACGTTCCTGCATATTATCTAATGTTCCATTTTCGCCTACAAGCGTCTCAGCGTCGTCTATGTGACCATTCGGCGGTTGTGGTGCCTCCCGAGTCGGTGCGCTCGCGGCTTTCAGAGTGGATTGTCTCGAGTTCATCGGTGGGGAAGCAGATCGTCTATACAGACTTGCTGAAATGCGACTGGAAGCTTCTTCGTCCGTAAGCTTACGAGGGGACTGTGTACCGATCGGCGATGACGGCGCTGCTCGCTGCGTGAAGCCAAGCCCAAGACCTGTAGGCTGGGACGCAGGTAAAGACACAGCCGATGACGAAGGCGCTCGCACGTAGAACTTCAAACTACCGACAGCGTCTGCTCTTTTGCGCTTGTGCAATACCAACATGGCGTCTGAGAGTGGATCTTCGTGCTCGGTTACACTCACGCCGGCTTCGGTGAGAAAGATCTGGGCAAAGTCGCTATCTGCAATGCTGAGACTGTGGCAAATAAGAGCTCTGAGAGCATCGGCGGAGTCTGCATCCGTGATTTCGATCAGGCGGTAATTAAAACCATCTGGGGTCGCAAACACATATTTTCGTGTTTCTGTCCGCCTCATCGCCATCCTCCCAGAGAGAACGAATTTGTCTTGCTCCGACATCGTCGAGGTTGACGACGGTCTTTCGAGCGACGTCTCACTGTTATTGAGACCGGGACGAGCAAAAGGTAGGGTTGGAGGCATGTGTCGGAATGTGACAGGACTCGTTGGGGATTCTAAGGCGTTCTCTTCGGGCGAAGGCTGAGCACCTTCGCCTTTCTTGCGCTTCCTGAACATGTTCAAGAAGCCTTTGCCATGGTCCTTCGCACTCAAAGGAGTCTCGGAAGCCGCCTGGCGGTTTGACAGTTCAAGCGCAGGTGGCCGCGCACCCTCCAAAGCATTCCTACGGGTGTCCTGAGATCTGTGCAGCATACCCAGGTCGCCGATTGCACTTCCAATGCTAGCACGCATTGCTCCGGTTGTACCTGTAGTAGGCCCTGCGCCGTGTGGGCCCAGAGATGAGGCCATGGAGTCACTACTGTTGCTCTTATGATGCCCAAAACGGCTGTGAGGTGAAGCCGACAAGTTGCCATTCGCTGCAGATGACGCCAGCACAGCGTGATGGGTGGCCGGACTCCCGCTCTGCGGACTGCCATCATGAGTTCGTAGAGTGTCGTTACGCAAACCAGAGCCTAAGGACCCATGCCCCATTCCAGCATCGCCCGAGGTACTCGGACTATGCCGCTTCGACTGAGCACCATCTCCAATGCCGGTCAATATGGCTCGAGACAATACCGAACGAGTCTGGACCTGCTGCCCTGGATCTGTAAAGTTCGGCTCGCTCGCAGTAGCCACAGGATTGCTATATACCGGGAGTGTACTACTCCTGTGACTTGAAACGGCCCGGGTGCCACCCCCAAACGCCGAAGCTTTGGTAGGAAACTGGTTACCCGGGCTGTCATCGTCCCAGCCTGCGGTGCTGGGTGTAGTGGCGAATGCGTCCGGGCGTCCAAGGTTTGGTGAGTTTTCCAGACCACCGTCAGTAGAAGCGCTAGGAAGCATCTGAGCGGATTCTCTCCTATGCTGGCCGAGCCTTGTGCTCTCACCATTATCACTGTCCGCAGTTTTACGCATCAGCTTTCGCATCCTCTTCCCCTCTTCTCTCTCCCGAGTCTGGTCCCATACAGTTCCGCTCCTGGTACACTCTTGCGCCAACCGCGGGTAAACAGATTTGTGCATCATGCCGAGATTTCCCCTCCCACCATGTCCACGGCCTAACTCCAGGAAATCGTTGCCGGAGATGTTCAATTGCCTGAACGTTTCCTGCCAATCCTTCGAAAATCCATTGAGGGCGAGCCAAGCAAGAACACGTTCGATGGGCCACTGCAATCCGAGATCATTTGGAGACGCAGGGGCAGCTGACCCATTACTGGTGGAGTAACGATGGGTTTTGCTACCCTTTGTTGCCACTAAGTTGGAGCTAGAGCCAAGGGGCTGACTGTACGGAGTCGCCATCGTCGCTGTAAGTGGACCAGGCGATTGAAGATCTTGGACATCACGAGTTGGGAGGTAAATTTGATGACGGCGCGTCAGAGGGGTCTGCGGAACGCTCTGGTTGTTCCTCGTGTCAGGGTACTGGGAATTGTCGACGAAGAAGGCATTGGGTGCAGCCTCAGGCGGATACCGGTAATTCGGCGTCCTGAAGCTATCTGGGCTGCCGGTATATTCACTTGCGTCGATGCGGTTGTACCCTCGCGCTTGATCCAAGGCACCGCGATGCAACGCAGGTATCCCCACACCTGGGCCGAAGGAGGCTCCATCCGGCACATATGTTGCCGATGGTTGCTCATTCGGAGGCAATGATGTCGCAGATTGGTAATCATGCTGCGTTTGTGAAAGCGGTATCGATAAAGGAAGAGGCTGGTGCCCGTGATAGCCCTGGGCCGGGTTATAGGCATGGTGCTGATTGGTCATCTGATTGGAGGTCATTGGTGGTGGTGGCGGGAGAGAGTATTTCCAGTTATGCTGCCAGTTTTGGTTTCCTCCATACGAAGCGCTTGGGGGCGGCCCTGGTGGGGGAGGGAGAACTAAGTTTTGAGAAGCTTGCATCGGTCGAGGCGGTGGCGGCGGTAACGAAAGCATTTGCGATTGCTGCAGAGGGGACGAGACGACTGGCGGTGGCGGCGGCCCAGGTAAATATTGAAGACGTTGGTCCATCATTTGCGGAGCTGACGCTTGCCTCTGACCAATTTGATATGGAGGGTGGACCTGGCCGCTAGGACCTGGTCTTGTTGTTGGCCGCCCACCAATTTGATGTGCCACACTATTCTGATCCGCTGCTGTGTTCGCCCTTCCCCTTTGTCCCGTCGGGGTTGGTGTTTGGTTGTAGACCGGTGCACCAGTGGACATGGCAGGGTAGGGAGATCCCGTTCCGTATGACGGTATAAGCAGGGAGGATGATACGCTGCTGACATTATAGCTCGGTACGTCGTTCAATATGAGATCGTCAGGTACAGGCCCATTTGAGTGGATCTGTGTAAAAGTCGATGGAGGTGGTGTCGAGGTCTGCCTCCTGTTTAGATCTGAATTGATTGACCTTGTGGATGATGACCTCTGCCGACTTGAACTCATAATTCGTAGACCATATCCTACCCTTGGACGAAAGCGAGTTGACTCAAGTACTTGATCCACTCATTCGTGCCAATCAGGACGTTTCCGTGACTCCACGGCAACGCTCATCGAAGTCCCTCAGTTCCTCACAAACTCCTCTCCTCCACATTCGATAATCTCGGCTTCTCTACAAGCCTCCGATCGCCACCTCATCCCAGGTCATAGAGCGTCGCTTGAACTGGCAATATGTGCAGGTTTCCAATTGAGACTTCAACAGCTGTGAGGTCGGCACGATAGTAGGATGACCTTGGCCTCGGTGCGCTAGGCTCTTGATGCTGTACGACCACCGCGATATTAGTCTCGATTTCACAGGCAGCAAGGTGACGTCTAGTGTAAGTGATCAAATCTATTATGATCTCTCGGTCGATGGGCCACAATACAAAGTAAGATGTTGTGGCTGATTATTCCGGAGCTGAATGCACTGGGAACTTTTTGGGGGTGAAAGGCTTCCGACATTCCTTTGTCGTTCAAGACTCGCTTACGGCGCGCTAACCGGAGCTGAACCTCGATGGACGGAGAGAAGCTTTACACGTGTTCCCGTAACGTTACAATAATACATGTGTCATCACCGTACCGTCGTAATTTAGACCGCAAGAGCTGTTTCCAAATGAAGCTTAACTGATTGAAGTCAATGGAAACGTGCAACTCCATTCACTCTATCTCTCTCCATATCTCGAGAAACGCGTTCCAATTACTAACCCAAACTCAATTTTTTATCCGGAGCGGGCCAGAGCTGTCGTTCGGATCGTTAAGGAATGACTATACAAGTATCAAGATCTTTGGAATCAGGAAACCCAAGGTCCTTAACCTCGTCATCTTCCAGTTTGCTAGTAGGCGAATAATATTAAGGATTCTCCTCCACTTTCATTAGAATCACAGTCCTTATATCCCTGTTTCCTCCTATCCATAACTTGTACCAGTTTGCAGTCCTTCTATCCTGTCAAAGCCCTGAAGCGAAAGGATGGGTATATATCGAATTCGGGCAAGGGGTGTTCAGGAAGAAAGAGCATGTCGGCCAGTAGAATCCGCTGTCACGCTGCGTCACGCAGCCTCATGCAGCCCACGCCACCAACTTATCCAGCCTTGTTTGCAAAAAAGACTATAACGAAACTACAAAGCAATGTCCGACCCCTTCACCGCGGACCACCCCCCATTTCCGGTGGGCAATGTTTCCAACATATCCAACCCCCATCCAAAACGAAACCCGCACTCCCTTCCCCCCAAACCCTCACCCTGCTCCTCCTCCTCCTCCTCCTCCTCCTGACCACCACCCAAGCACACCCCTTGCGCCGTCTCGCCATCCTCTACAGCACGGCCAACCTCTCCCCCGACGCCCGATCCCTCTGCGTCTCCGTCCTCGCCGCCTCCGCGGGCGCCGAGGAATGCTACGACTACGCCGAATGCATCCTCGCGCACAAGACCGAATACGGCAAAGCCGGCATGGCCAGCGGGACGGCGATGCTGGGGCTCATCCCGGCTGCCATCGCGCTACTTCCTCGCAACGGGCCGGGCGTCGACGAGGCGTTCCGACGGGGGTGGTGGTATTTGGTTTTGAGCGTGTTTTGCGGGCATGCCGGGGTGGGGGTTGCGAGTCAGGCGCTGGCGGGGCGGTGGGCGGGGTCGGCGGGGGGCGGGACGGAGTTGTTGGAGGATGCGGGGTTGGTGGAGCGGGGTCGGGTGGGTGAGCGAGCGGGACGGAGGGAGAAAGGTCGAGAGCCTGTGTTCATGGTCGTTGGTATACCACGCCCTCTTTTGCTGCTGTTTGGGACGCTACTGGTGGTGGCGACTATCGTTCTCGGGGTCGTTCTTGGCTCGCAGACGGTGGTGACGTGGGCATGTAATCATGACCTGCTCATTGCTGGCTATTTGGGTCTTCGGGTCGTGCCGGGACTCTTGGAGCTTACTCTCCTCGTTTGTTTGCGGAGATTCGTCGATGCGAGGCCACAGATGCGTGGACAATCATTTGAGGCCCTAAAAGGGGCAAATAAGGCGGTGGTATTGGCGAAGGTAGTGAAGGGGTTTACGCTTACTCTGTAGGCTGGGATCTGGGTTCATGGGACTGCTGTGCTGTCAAGTAGTATCATGTTAGATGGTTCGTGGGCTGTGCTATATTTGCTCGGGTTACCAATGCTGTTGGCGGCCGGGAACATGGTGCTGACTATAGCATATTAGAGTGGTTTCGTCTTCAAAACCAGGATGATAAAGATGCAAGTAAGGAGAGAGAGAGTGAAATAGTTGGTCGACGTACTTCCTATCGCCCATGTATGGGAAGACGGTCGAAACGGAGGAGCACTGATAGTAATGAGTTTTGGTGGTAAACATGCCATTCGCGAAGACTTTTGACCTAGTACTGTACCTAGGTATTAATTGTAGAGCCTCGCTTCAGCCACAAACTGACTGAACCTTACCGTATCCATCCAAGCCTCTACGGTACCTTATCTTATCGGAGAGCTACCTTAAGGTAACTCAGCAGCGCCGGGGTCATCCGAAACCTCGCTACCTTAACGTTCTGTTTACCTCATTATTAATTATCAAACCACAACCAAAGCGTTTTCTATTCGGAACACGAGCTTTGAGGAAGAACAAAACTGGATTTGTTTGGCCGCTATCTGGGTTCATTCAGAAGCCCTATTTCCCAAATTCAGTAATGGCTACCGATATCCGGGCCTCTGAGCTTCGACAGCCTATTGATGTAGCTGAGTATCTCTTCCGCCGACTGCATGAGCTTGGAATACGTGCCGTACACGGCGTGCCGGGCGATTACAACCTCGTCGCTCTGGACTATTTGCCCAAGGCTGGGCTTCAATGGGTTGGCAATGTTAACGAATTAAACGCAGGTACCAGACACCTGCCCTGGGCTTGCTCGAACGCCCTTTGTTGACTGTTCATATCGCAGGCTATGCTGCGGATGGATACGCGAGGGTCCATGGAATATCTGCAATCATTACCACGTTCGGTGTCGGGGAGCTCTCCGCGATCAACGCATTGGCCGGTGCCTATTCCGAGTATGTCCCGGTGGTGCATATAGTGGGTGCGCCTTCGACCATTTCGCAGCGGGATGGCATGCTACTGCATCACACCCTGGGGTAAGCTTCTCCAGCTGCACCGCATCTCCACGTATCGTTGAGATGGATCCCAGTAACGGCGACTTCAATGTTTTTGCGAACATGAGCAAGGAAATTTCCTGCGTCGTGGCAAAGTTAAACGACCCGTATGATGCAGCCACGCTCATCGATCACGCGCTGAGGGAATGTTGGCTACGTTCAAGGCCGGTATACATCATGTTGCCAACGGACATGGTACAGAAAAAGATCGAAGGCGAAAGGCTGAAAACCCCGATTGATCTGAGCTTCCCTGAGAACGATCCGGAGAAGGAAGATTACGTGGTGGACGTCGTTCTTAAGTATCTGCACGCCGCCAAGAATCCTGTAATCCTTGTCGACGCTTGCGCCACACGACATAGGGCGCTGGAGGAAACCCATGCGTTAGTCAAGAAGTCCGGCCTCCCTACCTTTGTCGCTCCCATGGGCAAGGGCGCCATCGACGAGACTTTACCGACCTTCGGCGGCGTATACGCAGGCGATGGCTCTCAGAAAGAGATCAAGGAGCGAGTAGAGACGGCTGATCTTGTTCTCTCAATTGGTGCTATCAAATCTGACTTCAACACCGCCGGGTTCACCTACCGTGTCAGCCAACTCACCACGATTGACTTCCACAGCAACTATGTCAGAGTGAAGTACTCGGAGTACCCCGGGGTTCGGATGAATGGCGTTTTGAAGAAGGTTACGGAGAGGATGGGAAAACTGAACGTGGAAGCCGGACCGAAAGCAAACAACGAAATTGCAGAAGATGAGCAAGATATGTCAAAGGATCAAATCATCACCCAAGCATGGTTTTGGCCCAGGGTGGGACAATGGTTACAACCCAATGACATCGTCATAACCGAAACGGGCACAGCCAACTTCGGAATCTGGGAAACACGATTTCCAAAAGGCGTGACGGCTCTGAGCCAAGTGCTCTGGGGTTCGATCGGATACTCTGTTGGCGCTTGCCAAGGAGCAGCTTTGGCTGCAAGAGAAACCGGGGACCGGCGCACTGTACTCTTTGTCGGAGATGGTAGCTTCGAGCTGACTGCGCAGGAGGTCAGCACTATGATTCGGCACGGGCTCAAGCCTATAATGTGAGCTTCTACACTTGATATTCTTCGATAGGGAGTTCACTAACTGCCGGTAGCTTCGTCATTTGCAACGAGGGATATACGATCGAGCGTTTGATCCACGGAATGGATGCGGAATACAATGACATCCAACAGTGGAAATATAAAGATCTTCTTCCCGTCTTTGGCGCCGATCCGAAGAAGTCGAAGACTTTCCAAGTGAAGACCAAACAAGAGGTCCACGATCTCTTCAATGACAAGGAGTTCTCCTCAGCGCCGTACATTCAGGTAAGCTTTAGTCTCATCTAGCTCTTGCGACTAAGCTGATGGGCGACAGCTGGTTGAGCTGTACATGGCAAAGGAGGACGCGCCCATTGCTTTGAGATTAACCGCGGAGACGTCGGCGAAGGTTAATGCGAAAGAGTGATCCAACCCAAAGTAGTGCGACGTACTTCCAGTAATCAGTTTATGTAGGCATGATGTTGATGACCCCTGACGTGATTTGGTGGTGGTGAAAATATAGATCAAAGCGAGCAATTTGCCATTATCAAATTATAAAAACCATCATACTAAGATGGAACAAATAAGATATGGGAGAATTGATTTGTAGATATTCAATTAGCACCCTTAGGTTACGGAAGCTGTTCGCTTGAATATGACTCGACAGCCAGAGACTATCCCTATCATCTGTTGACTCTCGCGGCTATTCTTGTAAACCTCACTTTTAACTCCCCGCAACCAAGATGAACGACTCCGGAAAACGCAAGTCTGCAAACCAGTCCTCAGGGCCTATGGAGAAGAGAAGAACGGTATGATGACTCACTCTATCAAGAGATTCCGGCTCTGACTGCGGGCTCAAACCCCACAACGTGCCAACGCACATTCTTTCAAATCTGATAAACTATAACTGACAAAATACACAGGGACCCAAACAGTGGCGAGTCACCCGTCCAGCCGGAGCTTCGAACGGATCCATCGAGCCCGGCGGAGCGGGCATCTGGGCGACTTGTGCCAAGGGAAGAGAAGGGAAATGCACCCGGGAGCTTCAAGACATCTTCGCCGAGGTACCGTACTTCGTATCACGGTCACTGTCGCGCTTAAATCATCCTGACCTTACTTTAGTATGCCGAGAAGCTTTACCCAGCTACAGAGAACGACGAGGGAGCAAAGTCAGGCAACGGGGACGAGGACGACGACGACGACGCGGAGGACATTGAGGCCGAAATCAAGCGGGAGGTCGAAGCCATCCGGAAGCCCAAGAAGGACGCTCTCTTTCGAGCGATCAGGATCGACGTGCAATGCGGTACGTTATTCCTATGACCCTTACACCTACTACCCTCGATTCGAGTCATGTTACTACGGGAAGAAAGCCGTGGAGAATCCAATAACGTGGTTCTTCGAACGGCGGCAGTGATATTTTTCCAGACGCGAGCGCCCATCGAGCCGGTGTCGTTTGTGCACCGGATCTGCGCCGACGCGGTCGAATCATCGGCGGTCCAGCGCAGTCGGTGGGTGCAGCGACTGACGCCGATGACCTTGATGGGCAAGGCCACCGAGAAGGGACTGGAGGACGTGGCCCGGGCGGTGTTGGCGCCGCACTTCCACGCTCAGGCGCAGAGCGAGTCGCCTAAGAAGGTGAGACGCGGGTTCGCTTTCTTTTCTTTCTTTCCAGTCGTCTGTGATGCCGCTATGTTGTATGTGTACAGTACATACGAAGATACCCTGCGCAGACGCAATATATGCATGGAAGACTTTCCCTGCAAGGCTGGGGGACGACGCAGAGGCTATTTCGGTTGCGGGTCGCGTATCACCTGTCGATCCGCTTCGTCCTGGATGATCTGCTTCGGCAAATGCAGGCTACAGATTGGCTTACCATTTGGCGATGGAGTTTTGTGATGCTAATTCTGAATCTCGTTCGCTTCAGTTCGCGATTCGCCCTACAATCAGAAACCACCACAGTCTGACGCGAGATGGCGTGATCAAACAGCTGGCTGACGTCGTGGGGCCGGCGCATAAGGTGGACCTCAAACATTACGACTTGTTGATTCTCGTCGAGATATACAGGGTGAGTGGATTACGCTTCTCGCCTTCGCCTCTTTCTATTCCGTCCAATCGCGCGTTTAGAGAGAAAATTGCCTTTTGATCTGCGTGTTACACGCTGACGGAAGTACCTAGAATGTCTGTGGGATGAGTGTTGTTGGCGGTGACTTCGAGCGACTGAAGCGTTACAACCTGGCGGAGATTTTTCAGCCAACGCCGAAGACGGTCGCTGCATCGAAGGAGGGTCTAGAGCTCCCGGGAGACGAGGGCGGTGCTCCAGGTGCCGATGTGGTGGGAATGGGGACGACTGAACCAAATTCAGCACCTGCCTTTCCAAACGAAGTAGCAGCTACATAGTTAGGATGGTCAACAGAAGGCTGTTTCTGTTCTTCCTTATCACTCGTACGAAGGACTCGTACCTTGCTTCGGACAGCACTTCAGCTTTGGGCTTCGACTCCTGGTAGTTTCTCGTCTCCAGCGCAAGGTCATCCGGAGCTCGTTCCATGCGTGTAACAAGATCTACAATTGGCAGGACTAACTAACTAAGGCACAAGCGAGGCGAGGGTCCTGTTTGAGCAACCTGCACCGTTCCGTTAGTTACCAGGGAGAGGTGCTGTACATCGACAGTGTTGACGGAGGCGTCAAGTTAAGTTAGTCGCTGTCAGCCGAGATGAGATGCATGGTGATCACAACAATCCCAGAGACAGGCATGACCATGTAATGTAACTCTGGACCACGAAACTGGATTCGCAGTCATTTGTCCAAAGGTTCCAAGGGGTGTTAGGGAACCCTCCCCTAGAAGTTAGAAGGAGGAAGAGGATCCGTTACCATACCTGGTACCTTACGTTACAGCGTTACTTTGCAACCAACTCCCTCGCTAAATGAATAGATTAGGCGGTCTAAGAAGAGCGATGTCGCATGTTTGGCTTCCCCGAAACGAGCGCCCAAAGGCCCTCTAAAATTGCCGATTGGCCGCCGTAGACGAGCCTCGTCAGAATGTGCCTGAAGAGGAATGATCCGTTCATTCATCGCAATCCATCCATATGGCCGTCACCAACAACCATCCCATGACATCGAAGACACGACGCCACCGACTGCTCTTCGTTACGCATTCGCCTGTCAGAGTGGAAAGGATGACATAAGACAGACTGTCTTCCAGGCGCAGCATGCTCGACCGTAACCGTGGGATTTCTCTCCTCATAGGGCCGCCTGGCCTTTGTCTATTTTACCTCGTGTCCTGCAACTTCCCTCTGTTGTCATGGACCGCTTCATTCCGAGCTTCTGTTTTTGCAAGAACCTTATAAAGAGACGAGAGCTTTGTAGTGTATTCTGCTGTGCCGTCGGACTTCGTATATAGACTGTGATATCTCTGAGCATTTCTGCTGGTTTGGAGCTACACAACTTCCTCTCCAACTCTCGTATCCTCTTCCATTTTTTCATCTCTGCTCACCTCTCGTTGAAGACACCCTCGACCTTTGTTGGTTCTTCCGAGATGCATCTGCCACCTATCAAGATCGACCACGGCTACTCGCCCGTGACGATGAGCCGGGGTCCAACCGGTGCCTTGGCCTCGCAGCCATCGGCGGAGTTCGTCGCGATGCAGAGACTCGTTCAGCGGTGCCTGAAGTCGCCCAGGGTAGCCCTTCATTCAATCGAGGAAATGCCAGGCCATTCACACGGCATACGCCTTCTTGTACTCTCTGACGGCTCGCGTTTGGTGCTCAAGCTTAGTCCAGCTCCGAACCAAGCAGTGATGCGCCACGAACGCCAATCTCTCGACACTGAAGCGATCCTCTCCGATATCCTGGAGTCGGACACGAGGGTCCGAGTCCCCCGGATCGTCAGGTGGGATGGCCGAGGCAAGATGCTTGGGACCCCCTTCCTCTTGACTACCTACACCCATGGCACGAGTTTCCGGGATCTTCTGCCCTACATGACTCAGACGGAGAGAGACGGCACCGATGTCAAGCTGGGCAAGTTACTAGCCGCCATCAGCCAGCACGTTTCCCCGTCCTTCGGATCCGTCGCCGCGGTGCACTCGGGCAAAGGTTCTCCGTCTTGGCGGCAAGTATTCCGCTGTTTGGTCGAGTTCAGTCTCCGCGACGCGGAAGACCTTGTCATTGCGCTGCCTTACTCGGAAATCCGTGAGCAGGTCGAGCGGTTCGGTCCCATTCTTGACGCTGTAACAGAGGCTAGGCTGGTGGTCTTCAATGGTCGAGACCCCGCCAATGTCCTGTTAGACGCCCAAACGCGGGAACTGATCGGTCTATGGGACTTCAGCAACGCCATCTGGGGTGATGTACTCATGTCTGATTCTATTGCCGATCCGACCCGGGCTTTCCTGGAGGGGTTTGGTGCTTGTCCGGAGCGTACTGGAGCTGCAAGGATACGGCAATTGCTGTAAGTCTGGATCATTGTTTTTCTATTATAATTCAGCCTTTGACAGTGCTCGTAGGTATTTGTGTTACAGGGCTGTTGTAGCCATTGTATCACAGTTTTACCGACCGCAACACGATGGCGATGAACTTGCGGCGAGAAGGACACTCATCGGGGCGCTAGCACAATTGCAGGGGGCTGGCACCTAGTGGTGAGATTTGTAGGGACACTGGAGCACAAAATTGACGTCATTCTATCAGCTTTGTGCGCGGTAATGATGAAGTCAGGAGTATAAAGTCATGGGCGAAGGTGTTGGTTTAGATCATGGTCCGGCGCTGGGAAGGTTGATCACTTATTTGTCATATCATAGTATCACCTCTAGAAGGGATCCTATCACATACACATCCCAATGTACAGCTTCACAGATTGAACAAGAGATCGATGGTGACAGAGGCATATATGATGGTAAACACGCGCTGTAGCGCACGGACCAGTAGTAAGGCCTGGTACAGTACAGGGTCCTGACTAGCGGCTAACCTATCCCTCGTAAGGCTGAGTTTCGAAATGGGCGATCCATGAATATACTTATCAATGAACGCTCCTGATGAAGGCCTGACTCAACGCCATAAGCATGGCACACTTCCTTAGGGGCAAGCAGGCTGGGATACAGCATGACTTCTCAGCTGGCATAGCACCAGAACTGTTCGCACTGGACGATGTATGAGTCTCTCCTCGGTAATAGCTGACCACGTCCTAACCGCTACCTTTATCCGCAGGTTGCCCGTTACGGCATCAACTCCCAGATCAGCGCTCTAGCGTACGATCCAGTACAGTCCCTCCTCGCCGTCGGGACCAACGATACGCAATATGGAAGCGGACAGATCTACGTCTTCGGGCAGAAGCGCGTCTGCGCGACGTTCAACCCGTCACGGAAGTCCTCAATCAAGTCTCTGCAATTCTGCGCCAATAAACTTCTGAGCGTTGATTCTCGAAACAATGTGACGATCTTTTCTTTGCAGACGAAACGCTTGTTGGCGTCCTATGCTCCGCCTGGGTTTGTCACGTCGTTGCTTACGGACCCGACGTTGGACTATGCGTTGGTTGGGCTTCAGAACGGTGGGTATGAACGGTCCTGGACCTACCACGAGGGTCACGCTGATTCGGAGTAGGAGACATTGTTGCGTACGATCTCGATCGAGAGGCACCGGCTCCTTTTAGGATCCAAAAGTTATGGCGGGAGCGGAATCCGAGAGCTAGAACTCTACCTGTCGTTGCCATGGCTCTGCATCCACGAGATATTGGCACGCTCCTGATAGGATACTCCGAGGGTGCTGTCATATTCTCCTTCAAGCAGAACAAGCCCATCAAATACTTACAATACGAACTAAACCCAGGAGCGCCTGGCGGTGATTCAGATCCTACATCTGTCAACAGTGTCAGGCGACCGAGGATCACGCAGGCGCTGTGGCATCCCACTGGTACGTTTATAATGACTGGTCATGAGGATTCAAGCTTGGTCATCTGGGATCCTAAAGACGGTAGGGTCGTGATGGCTCGGACGTTGCAAGACACGAACGTGGATAGACCTGGCGCTGGCTCTGGCAGTTACGGAACCACCCCAGGTACATTCTCACTCAAAGAGCCTCTATTCAAACTTGCCTGGTGTGCGAAGGAGAATGCGGACGATACTGGCATCCTCATCGCAGGAGGCGCGCCAACTACGTCACCCACCAAAGGCTTGACCTTTCTTGACCTTGGCCCCACACCCAACTATTCCACATCTTCATGGCAGATCCTATCCGATTATCTTGCTAGACCGAAACAAGTTCATGTTCTTCCTACACCGGCCAAAGCCGAAGTGGTAGACTTCTGCCTCATACCACGGATGTCACCACACTACGCCGGGTCTCAGGACCCAATAGCGTTGTTGGCCCTCTTATCTTCAGGCGAGCTTGTTACTCTCAGCTTTCCTTCTGGTCGCCCAATATCTCCTACCAATCAGCTACACGTCTCACTTTCGTACGTACATCCGTTTGTGGATCGCATCGCACTGGCATCGATTGACAGAACGCGATGGCTCGGCATGACGGAGAACAGATCACATGGTCCACCCATATTGACAGGCGGAGCTGAAGCGACACACTCTTTGAAGCGTTACGAAAGTAGGAATATCGTTCAAACCGCTCATGCGGATGGAACCATACGTCTGTGGGATGCTGGCCACGGCGACGAGATCGAGAATGAGGATGTACTGCAAGTGGATGTCGCACGGGCATTAGGACGTCTTGAGGACATCGAAGTCACTACGATGTCTATGTACGGCGCTACAGGCGAGCTCGCTGTGGGACTGAAAACAGGGGAGATGCTAGTCTTCCGATGGGACAAGAACCGCAATACCGGCAGAGAGGTCCTACGTACAGGTGGCGATGGCTTCGGCGGCATGGTCAACATCAAGGATTATGCGGATCCCGCATTGAAGGAAGGATTACTACCTCTCACAATGTTGCAAGGTCAACACGGTGCGGTAACGGCTTTGAAAATGAGCGATGTTGGATTTGTAGGTGTCGGCTTTGAGGGCGGAAATATAGCAGTGATTGACTTGAGAGGCCCTGCGATCATTTACAACTCTGCCCTGAGGGACTTGGCCAAACACAACAACCGAGGAAGTCTGAGGAGAAGTGACAGCCACAAGATAGAGACGCCGGAATGGCCGACCGCAATGGAGTTTGGAGTCATGACTTTGGATGGAGATGGTGAGTAATACGACATCAACAGCACCTAGCAAGCTAATGAGGGGCCCGTAGATTACTCAAGCATCCTGTGCTTCGTTGGTACTAACCTTGGGCGTCTGGCCACATTCAAGGTTCTCCCAGAATCGACAGGCGGATATACTGTTCAGTTCGCTGGCCTAAGTTTGCTGGATGACCGGGTCATCACCATATCTCCCATGAACGCCGATACGGGAGCCCCGGCATACGCATCCCAGTCTGCGGTTGCTAATCTACGGAATGGTTTCAAGGTTAACGGGGTGGTCCTTGCCGTCACTCATTCAGGAGCTCGAGTATTCAAACCAGCATCTGGCAAAGGAGCTCAGAAGACGTGGGAGGACTTCCTGTGCGATTCCGCTGCAGTGGTTCGGTTCGAGGATCGAGGCTATGCACTTGTCGGCCTTTTCGGCGACGGCTGCGCAAGGGTCTACTCCATACCTGGCTTGAAAGAAGTGGCGCATGTGAAAGTGAACCATAAACTCGACATCAAGAGATTTTCGGAGGCGATCATCACGCCGACTGGTGATATCTTCGGCTGGACTGGACCATCTGAAATGGCTGTTTTGAAGGTTTGGGGAACTGGGCAAGAATTGTAATCTCATCATTGGCCAACACTTGAGTGAGTTGCTGACAGGGGTTTTAGGACACGCTCGCTCGACAAATTGTTCAATCCACAGGCACTGATACCACCACGACCGACCATCTCGAACCTGCAGTGGATCTCCGGGACGCAGTACGTCTCACCCGCCGATTTAGACATACTAAGTAAGTATCCGTTCTCTAACCGAACGACCCTCATACTAACATCTCTTCAGTCGGTGGTCCAAATCGCCCACCTTCAAAACATATGGTCGAGCAAATGCGCGCAGAGGAACAGCAGCAACGCCTCACTGGGCGTCAAACATCAGGCCCGTCCTCTGCGCCAGACGGCCAAGATGAAGGGTACTGGGCATACATGCAACGGCAAGTTCAGGAGCGAACCGAGAAACTCGGTACCATGGGCGATTCGATGGACAAGCTGCAGGAAAATAGCTCGGGCTGGGCGAATGACGTTAGTAAATATGTAAGCCAGCAGAAAAGGAAGGTCTTGTTAGGAGGTAGGCATTATATTCTGTTTCCTTTAGGGTAGGATTGCGCTGACGCCTCTGCCCATCAAGCTGTCACGAGCAAGTTCGGATTCTAGATCTTCACCAAGGCGCTACGCACTGTGAGATCTAAGGGTCGCTGGGCTCCAAGTCACGCTTGGCTATCATGATGCTTTTCCGATGGACTTTCTAAAGCGCAGGTAAAGACTGGCTGCACGCAGAAACGCGCGATAGTACACATCCACCCACTTGGCAAATTCCCCCACACAAGGTCCCCATTACACCACCCGACGACAGCTCTCAACTCGCGACAACCCAGCAACGCAATCCAAACACGATCGGCCGACTCAAACAACCAATACAAACACTCAAAAACCACCCCACACCCTCCAATCACGAAGAACCAGCCAAAACGACCTTCCCCCCCCACCGCTCATCAAACTCGGCCCAAACACCACGACACTCCTCCTCCATCCTCTCCTTCAGCCGCACCACCCACCTAACAGCGTCATTCTTCCGCTGGGTCAGGTACTCGTTCGAGACATACAGCAGCGTCTCCTCGGCCTTCGCGATGCGCGCCTCGGTGTCGGCGATCTGCTCCTCGAAGTGCATCGTGGTGCGCAGGATGCTGGTGCGCGTGCGCGTGAAGTGGCATGGGCGGCAGTAGCCCGTGATGAGGGTGGGCGTGTAGTCGATGTCGCGGTCCGCGGGGCGGGGGGGGGGGGAGTGCCCGCAGGAGGCGAATGTTGCTGCTTGTGAGGGGGGGGACATGGTTGGTGGGTGGTGGTGGTGAGGGTGGTGGTGGTGGTGCTTGGGGAAGTGGAAGCCGTCGGGGGGT
>JAABUJ010002644.1_pt1 | contig 21596 bp, 16 predicted proteins | sample 5559131 | NCBI WGS metagenome assembly JAABUJ01 (sample SAMN10711875, study PRJNA513366) | rock metagenome | isolation source: Antarctica rocks | place: Antarctica: Victoria Land, Mt New Zealand nord | collected 2016-01-07
ACCCCTATGTCCCCGACCCGTTCAACATGGTCGCCGCTCCCGGCCCGGCGCACCTGTTGGGGACCGACCAGAACGGCAGCGATGTGCTCTCGCGCCTGATGTATGGCGGCCGCTATTCGCTGGGCATTGGCGTCTCCGCGGCCCTGATCTCGGCCGTCATCGGGGTGCTGGTCGGCGCGACGGCGGGCTGGATGGGCGGCTGGGTGGATAACGTGCTGATGCGCTTCGTCGATCTGATGCTCTCGTTCCCGGCGCTGTTCTTGCTTCTAATCCTGTTCTCTATTTCCGGCGGCGGCTCGGTCTCGATCATCATCATCTTCCTGGGCATCTTCGGGTGGATGTACATGGCGCGCATCGTGCGCGCGCAGATCCTGGCGCTCCGGGAGATAGACTTCGTACAGAGCGCGCAAGCCGTGGGCGTCTCACCCCTGCGCATCGTGGTGCGGCACCTGCTGCCCAACATCCTGGCGGCGATCATCGTGACCAGCACGCTGGCGATTGCCTACAATATGCTGTCCGAGGCGATTCTCGACTTCCTAGGCTTCGGCGTCGCGGCCGACACGCCGACGTGGGGCAACATGCTCAATGCCGCCGAGGAGCACTTGCTCGATGCGCCGTACCTGGCTATCGCGCCGGGCTTGATTCTAACGATCACCATTTTGTGCGTCAACTTTATCGGCGATGGTCTGCGCGATGCGCTCGACCCACGCTTGAAGTAGCATCTGAAAGAAGGCGCCCATGTCCCACCGACAGAAACCGCCCCGCCTGCGTCCCGGCATGACCCTCGGCGTCGTCGCGCCGAGCAGCCCCGTGCTGGAGCGCTCGACGGTGAACCGGGGCGTCGTCGCGCTTGAGGAGCTTGGCTTCCAGGTGGTGTTCGGCGCGCACGCCCACGACAACTATGGCTACCTGGCGGGACGGGACGCCGATCGCGCTACCGACCTGCTGGCGATGTTGGAGCGCGACGACGTGGACGCTGTGATCTGCCTGCGCGGCGGATATGGAGCTATCCGTACCGCGCTCCAACTCGATTGTAACCGGCTCAAGCGTCTGGCGGGGCGCCCAGCCAAGCCTTTCATCGGGTACTCCGACATCACCATTCCCCATGCTATCCTGGGCCAGGATCTGGGCTGGGTAACCTTCTATGGCCCCATGATTATCTCGTTTGCCCACGCCAGTAACTACACGGTGGCCGCTTTCCGGCGGGCGCTGATGGAGACAGAGCCGTTCGACGTGACGCCTGACCCCGACGATCCCTACGTCGAGACCCTGGTACCGGGTGTGGCCGAGGGCGAACTGGCCGGTGGCTGCCTGCAACTGCTGACCACGCTGATCGGTACACCCTGGGAAGTTGATCTGCGCGGCAAAGTCTTTTTCTTTGAAGACGTCCACGCCCAGCCCTATCAGATCGACCGCATGCTCTCACACCTCATCGCAGCCGGGAAAATCCAGGACTGTGCGGGCATCGTGATCGGCGAGCACGCCGACTGTGGGCCGCAGGGCACAGGCAACACGCTCGGCCTCGAGCAGGTCTTTACCGATCTGATCCAGCCCCTGGGCATCCCCACGCTCTACCCTCTGCCCATCGGCCACGGCGCGCACCTGGCCACCCTGCCCATCGGCGTGCCGGTCCGCCTAGATGCAACGAACAAAACGCTGCGTACCCTCGAATCCGGAGTCGTTTGACACTCCACACGGCTACAGCCGTGGGATTCTTTCCTGCTTCTGGTCGGCTAGGCCGCGGATGCTAGCGCCGCATCGCCGCCTGCAAGCGGTCGAGCGGGAGCGCATAGGCCGTGCGCCCGTTGACGCCGATCATCGTGACGGCGGCGCACAGCGCGTTGACGATCGCCTCTTCCGTCGCGTCGGCCGCCGCCTCGAAGAGCGGCGTCAACGCCTCGTGGGGCAGCATGCGCACGGTGATCGCCGCATCATGCGCGCACGGCGCGGTGAGCCCACGGTTAGCCGTCGAGAACGCGAGGAAGATGTCGCCGCTGCTGTTCTCCCCCAGGCCGCCGGCCCGCGCCACGCCAATCGTAGCCCGCTGAGCGAGCCGCCGACACTGCCCCGGGAGCAGCGGCGCGTCGGTCGCCAGGACGACGATGATGGAACCGCTCCCCGGCGGCATGGTCATGTCCGGCGTTGGAACCTCATCCGGCCCGATGGCGCGGCCGACCGGCACACCGTCCACGCGCAGCAGCGCTCGCTGCCCGTGGTTCGCCTGTACCAACGCCCCGACGGTCCACGCTCCACCGGTCGTGGGCACGACGCGCGACGCCGTGCCGATCCCGCCCTTGAAACCGTGGCAGATCATGCCCGTTCCGCCACCAACATTACCCTCGGCGACGCGACCGTCTGACGCCGCGTCGAGGGCGACCGCCACATGCTCCGCACGCACATGCTGCCCGTTGATGTCGGAGAGGAAACCGTCCCAGGTCTCGGCAACGACGGGGAGGCTCCACGCCTGGGCCGACTGGCCGCCGGTCCGTGCCACGTCGTAGGCGATGAGCGCGTCGCGCACGACGCCGACGCTGTGCGTATTGGTCAGCGCGACTGGCGTGGTGAGCATCCCCGACTCCACGAGCCAGGGCAGGCCGGTCATCTCGCCGTTGCCGTTGAGCACATGCGCCCCCGCGAAGACGGGATCGGCCCCCACGTTCTCCGCGTGCGGCAGGATCACCGTCACCCCCGTGCGCACCGGCCCGCGCCCGACGATGAGCGGCCCTTCGCCGGCGATCAGCGTGCTGTGCCCGACCCGTACACCCGGGACATCCGTGATCGCGTTCCGCGCGCCCGCCTCGAGCCGCCCGATGGTGATCCCTATGTCGCGGGCGCGCGCGCGATCATATGCCGCGCCTCCCGGCGCGTCGAGGATATCATAATTTCGCATCATAATTTCGCTGATGAGCGCGCACGCGCGGCCTGATACACCAATCGGCTCACAGCAGCGACGGCGCGCGTGGCGATGTTCTCCGGCGTCCAGAGCGCGTCGTCGGCGACATCCGCAGTGAAGACACTCAGGATGTAGCGGACCGGCAGGATAGCGTCGTTGAGGTAGACGATGCCAACGTCGTTGCGCACGCCGTCGATGCTGCCGGTCTTATGCGCGATCTCGATCGGCGGCGGTCCATCCTTATTGTCCCGATCGTGGATCGGTAGGTGGCGGGGAATACCATCGGTCCCCTGGCACTCTTTGAGCATAGACAGCATCTCGTTCGAGGCATCCGCGCCTATCATCGTTTCCGTGCCTACCGTCGTTTCCGTCGCGAGAGAGACTAGCAGCCGCATCATGTCGCGCGGTGTCGTTTCGGCGAAATGGCCGGACACATCGAATGAGATCGGACGATGGAGCGTCGTGGCCGTCAGACCCAATTCCTTGATCGTGCGATTGATGCGCTCCACCCCGAGCGCCGCGATCAGCATATTGGTGGCGACGTTGTCGCTGATCGTTATCATCAACCAAGCTAGGTCACGCGCCGTGGGCGTCAAGCCAGCGGCCAGATGGCGCAGCACGCCCGATCCCGCGACGCGCATCGCCGGTATCTCAAGCCGGTCGTCGAGGCCAATCTGCCCCTCATGCGCGGCCTGATACAGGGCGACCAGGATCGCTACCTTGATCACACTGGCCGACGGGAAAACGTCGTCGGCGTGATAGAAAACGTCTTCCCCATTCTCCAAGAACCGTACGGCCACCCCTAGCCGGCCGGGTAGGTCGGCGGCTATATGCGCGATATCCTCATACAGACCCATGATGCGCCCTTTCATCGGGACAACCGCCTAGTCTAGACCCGATTGGCAGGATAGCAATTCCACGCGGCCCCGTCAAATCTCTTGTTGCAACATCGCCACTCATCGGACGATACGAGGAGCCGACGGCGAAGATTAGGATATAATCGACGTACGACCGGCCATCGCCATCACGGTCACGACATGATGTCCAGTCAATCAATGCGGATGTGGAGGGTACAGCGCTATATGACGCAACAAAAGGATGACCCGGACGACGGCGGCGCGTGCGCAACGCCACGACTCGATCCTACGCTTGTCGATCTGTTGCCGCTGAACGCGGCGGTGGATGCGACGGGATGTCTTGTGCTGGGAGGTGTCTCTGTGGCCGCGTTAGCCGCCCGTTTCGGCACGCCGCTGTACGTGTACGACGACGGGACGATTCGGGCCGCCTGTCGCGCGTACCGCGACGTCTTCACCACGGGGCGCCCGGGCAACCGCGTCCACTACGCCTCCAAGGCCTATCTCGCCCCGTGGCTGTGCCGCCTGCTGGACGAGGAGGGCCTGGACCTCGATGTCGTGTCGGGCGGAGAGTGGTTTATCGCTCAGGCGGCCGGCTTTCCCGCCGCGCGGATGCGTCTACACGGCAACAACAAGGATGCCGCCGAGCTGCGTATGGCCCTGGACGCTGGGGCGGGCGGCATCGTGGTCGACAACCACGATGAATTGGGCCTGCTCACGTCGATGGCGGAGGCGGCGGGGCGGCGCGTCCCCGTCTTGTTGCGCCTGTCGCCCGGCGTGGAGGCGCACACCCATAAGTATCTGCAGACGGGGTTGCTGGACAGCAAGTTTGGTCTGCCCATCGCGACGGGAGACGCCTTGCAGGCCCTCCAATGCGCCCTGGCGGCGGCGGCGCTCGATGTGCGCGGCTATCACATGCATGTCGGCACGGGGCTGGCGACCTGCGAGGCGATTACCGAGGGGGTGCGCCGCGTGGTCCAGTTCGCCCAGGAGGCCCGCGCACAGACCGGCTACTGGCCGCGCGAGATCAGCGCTGGCGGCGGGTTGGGCATCGCGTATCTGCGCGGTGAGCGCACGCCCAGCGTCCGCGCATGGGGCGACGCCATTGCGCGGGGTCTGGTCGGCGCCGAGCCGCGGCCAGCGGTCAGCGTCGAGCCGGGCCGCTCGATCGTGGGGCGCGCCGGCGTGGCCCTCTACACCGTGGGGACGCGCAAGCGCATCGCGGGTGTGCGCGACTATGTCTCGGTCGACGGTGGCATGGCCGACAACATCCGCCCCGCCCTCTACCAGGCGGGGTACACGGCCCTCGCGGCGAGGCGCATGAATGATCGCGCCGTGGCGCCGGTGACCGTGGCGGGGCGCTATTGCGAGTCGGGCGACATCCTCGTCCGCGACGCGCCGCTGCCGGCGTTGGAGCCCGGCGATCTTCTGGCGCTAGCGGCGGCGGGCGCCTACTGCTTGCCATTGAGCAGCCAGTACAATGGGGCGCTGCGCCCGGCGGTCGTGGTCGTCCGCGGCGGGGAGACGCGCCTGGTCCAGCGCCGCGGCGTCTTCGCCGACCTGCTCACCTACGATACCCTCGTGCGCCTCGCCGACGAGGCGGAGTAAACAGAAAGGCCCCCATGTCATCCCATACGCTGGAGCGTTCTTCTCGCACACTGGACCTACACGATCTGCTGCGCATCGCCGTGGTCGACGATGTCGCGATCTCCCCATTAGGCGCCCTTGTCGCCGTGACGGTCCGCGTCTCCGACCGGGCGACTAACCGCTACCGCACGCACGTTGAGCTTCTAGCGGTCGACGGGCAGGTGGGACGACGCCTCTCCAGCGATGAGCACAATGCCCATGCCGCGCGCTGGTCTCCCGATGGGACATGCGTCGCTTTCCTCTCGGACCGCTCGGGGAGCGAGCAGGTATGGCTGAGCGCGCTGGATGGCGAGGCACGCCAGGTCACACACTTTCCGTTGGGGGTGACCGGGGAGCCCGTGTGGTCGCCCGACAGCCGGTCCCTTGTCATCGTCGTGCCTGAGCAGGTCGGGGAGGCAGGACCGCCGGCATCCCTGGATCGCAACGTGTCGCCGTTCACCATCACCCGATCCACCTACCGGGTCGACGGGCAGGGCTACCTGGCGTCGCGCTACAAGCATCTGTGGGTCGTGGACGCGCGGACGGGCAACGGGTATCCTCTGACACAGGACCCGGCCGATGACAGTGCGCCCGCCTGGTCGCCCGACGGTGAATACATTGCGTTTGTTTCCAATCGCCTGGACGCGCGCCTCACTGAGTTTCGCTTCGCCATCTGGAAGACTGGCGCTGTCCTATTGAGCAAGCGGAACAGCTCTACGCGGCGCTTAAACGGCGCGGCCGGACCGTGGACATGGTGTGCTTTCCCGGCGAGAGCCACACCATGCTCTCGATCGGGCGCCCTCAGTCACGTCTCGAGCGCCGCAGGCAACTCGTGCGCTGGTTTGCAACGTACCTGGGCCGCGCCGACATCGATCACTAGCTACTGGTCCCCATTCAGGGTCGCGAGTAGCAGCGGAACAGTGAACCGGGTTAAGCCTCGGGGGTGGGCGTTGCCGGGCGCAAGGGACGGAATTCGCCGCGCCGCACCGACTTAGGGACTACGAACTGGTAGCGCCCCAGGATCGTGATGTGGTCGAAGCCCAGCGGGGAGAGCCGCTCAATGTCCTCGGGACGCACCTCGACGCTCTCGCTGCGCAGCGTATCGATGGTTCGCTGCGTGTAGCGCGTATTCCAGAGGATGGCGACGTTCAAAACCAAGCCCAGGGCGGCGAGCTGATCTTCCTGCCCTTCCTTGTAGTGCTGGCGCAGTTCGCCCTTCTGCCCGTAGCAGAGCGCGCGCGCGAAGCGATGCCGGCCCTCCTGCCGATTGATCTGGTGCAGCACGCGCCGGCGATGGGCCTGGTCATCGACATACGGGAGCATGAAGAGCGACTTGGAAATGCGCCCATACTCCGCCATCGCGCGGCCGAGCGTTGAGTAGCGCCCGCCGCTCTGGAGCAGCCGGAGCGCCGCGGAGCCGGCGATGGTCCCCTCGGCCAGCGAGCCGGCCACGCGCAGCAGGTCGTCCCAGTGCCGCGTGATGAGGTCGGGCTTGATGTGATGGCGCGCCACGCCGTTGAGCGGCCCATAGTTGGCCTTGGGGTCCAGGCGCCAGAGCCGTTGGTCGCCTAGATCCGCCAGGCGCGGGCTGAACTGGTACCCGAGCAAGGCGAACAGTCCGAACACGACGTCGGCATAGCCGGCGGTGTCCGACACGATCTCCAGCGGGCGCAGGCTCGTCGGCTGCTCCAGCACCACGTCGAGAATGCGTCCCGAGTCGCGCAGCGTGCCGGGCACGACCACGCCGTGCAGGCCCAGCGGCCCGCTGGCCATGTTCAGCCGCCGGGTCAAGCGCGTGGTTGAGGGCGCGGCAGATCCGGGGCCGCGCCGCTTCCCAGGCCGCGCCCTGCAGCAGCACGGCGCGCGGGTCGGCCCACTTCTCGCTCGGGGCGACGAAGAGGTCGCGGCGCCGGAGCGCGGCCTGGACCTGCTCCAGCACGGCGAGCGTGTACGCCCGGCGATCCACATGGTAGTCCGGGCGGTCGTCGGGGTTGACGACGCGGGCGCGCCACGCCTTCGGGATAGCGGCGAGCGGCGCCTCGACCATGTCCGGCGGGTGCGGATCCTCCAGCGTGGCCAGGAAGGCGAGGGCCGTGAGGAGGGGACCCGCGCTTGCTGTCCCCTTGAAATGGATGGTGCGCAGCACCGCGGGCAGGAAGCGCCGCACCGTCGGGTACTGTGCCAGGATTTCGCGCTGGTGGTGATCATCGGGCGGACGCGCCAGGTCATCGACGGTGGCGATGGCGGCGTCGATGGTCGCCTCACCATAGGTGGCCGCGACCACGGCGCGCACGTCGGCGTCGCGATAGCGGGGGTTGCGCACGACGCGGGCGACATCGCGCAGGACGACCGCCGCCGCGTCGAGGGCGCGCATGGTGCGCAAGCGCTCCTGTTTGTTGACCCAGTGTTACGGAAGCTGTCACCAGCCACAATCTGGCGTCAGATGGGGAACCGCCCCATGACGCTGTTGTACTCTGCTTGCGCCTCGCCAATCGAGAGTCGGGAGTAGACCTCCAGCGATTTCCGGCTGGCGTGCCCGGAATAGGGTTGGATCAGCGCGTCGTCGGCGCCCTGCTTCTTGAGCCACGTCAGTAGGAAGTGGCGGAGTTGGTGCGGCGAGACATTGCGCGCGAGGCCGGCCGCCTGCGCGTAGCGTTCCAGCATGCGCCGGACGCCCCGCTCGCTGTACTTCTTCTTCCACGACGACTCGAACAGGTGGGTCGCGCTCTTCTCGCGCATGCGCTCCATTCCAAGGCCAGACGCTCGTCCATGTCGAGGCGAAACACGCCGTAGGGGTTCACGTGGGCATAGATCAGCGGTGTCAGGCCGCGCAGGTCCTCCGCCGCCATGCGCTCCATCCACGCCGGCTCGGCTAAGACACGCTGGATCATGAGCGTATTAATCAGACACAGGGCGTTCTGGACGAGCGTCATGCACAGGACGGACACCTCCTGGTCGTCGAGGCGGTTGGTGGCGATCTCGCCGCCCTTGCCGTAGTGGATGAAGTTGTTGGCGCTGTTCCAATTCTCGACCACCTGGAGCCCCTCATGCACCTCGCGCCTCACCGCCGGATCGCGTAAATACGAACAGAGGAAGATGGTCTTGACCACCTTCCCGAGTTCGGCCAACGCGGCGTAGGTGGGATGTTGGACGCTGCTGCGTGTGAAGCGGCGCAGGATCGCCTCGGTTTCGGCCGTGCCCAGGCGCAGGGCCGTCGCGAACTTGACCATTTCGTCGTACTGCTGGCGGATCACGTCCCAGTTGATCGGCCGTGAGAGCACCGGCTGCAGGTGTGGGTAGGCATCCTTCTGACCGGGGAACGGGCGGTAGAGCTTCTGGGCATGGATGCCCTTGAGGCGTGGCATGAGCTGGAAACCGAGGAGCCTGGTGAAGGCAAAGGCAATTTCCGACTGGCCGTGGGAGTCGACAAAGTTCTTCTCAACCGTCATGTCGGTGCAGTGGCGCAGCACGCCCTCGATCATGGCCGCCACCTCGGACGATGCGACGGTCTTGATCTGCGAGTAGATGCAGGCCGACTTCTTCTCGATGTGCCAGTATACCATGATGCCTGCGCCGTGATGGCGCTGGCTGTATTCGGTGCGCAGGTTCTGATCCCACGCGCCGAACTTGTTAGAGTCCGAGGCGCAGGTGGTCGTGCCCTCGCCCCACACCTGCGGGTTGCGCCCTCAAAGAGGGCGTTAACCACCCGCGCGATCGCGTCACGCACATGGTCGCGCGCGATGAAGCGCCGGCGTACGTAGCGCAGGTCGGCGTGCTTCTCGTCGTGCTCGCCGGCGGCGATGCGTTTGAGGCCGGTGTTCGTCCCGAGTCCATAGAGGCACAGAAGTAGTCGCCATCGCAGCGTCTCGGGATCGAGCGCCTCGCGCGAGGCCACGCTGGTGAAGGCGCGGGTGAAGTCGACGCGCAGGTCGGCCTCCTTGAGCATGTCGAGCAGGCTGGTCATCGGCCAGCGCCGCCCGATCTCACCCTTCAAGCGCGCGAGGTTCTGCGGCTCCGGTAGCGGATCAAGCGGCGACACTTTGATCCAGCCGTTGTCCTTGGGCAGGATCTGCACACCGGCGTTCGTGGGCATCGCGCGGTCCAGCGCCGCCTGTAAGATCCGGTGAGGAAGTGGCTCATGGGCGCTTTTGATGCGCCCGAAATGGCGGTACCCTGGGGCTCCAGAGGCATGGTATCTCTGGGGAAGGGCAGGATCGCCATGTTGACCAAGCTATTCTTTCCAACGGTCGCAGGAGTGCGGGTTGACCGTGTGTGGTGGCAGGGGCAGACACTCCACCTGGACGCCGCGACGACGCGCCAGGCGGCACGCTGCCCCCTCTGCGGTCGTCGCTCGAAGCGGGTCCACTCGTTTCGTTCTATGCTCGCACGATCACCGACCTGCCGTGCACGGGAGCGCGGCTGACCATCCACTTGCGGACCCGCCGGTTCGTCTGTCGGGTCCGCTGGTGTGAGCGCAAGATCTTCACGGAACGCGTGCCCGCTCTGGTCGCTCCCTGGGGACGCCGCACGGCACGTCAGCAAGAGGGACTCCAGCGCACGGGCGTCGACTTGGGTGGAGCGCCGGGGGCGCGCCATGCGCTGGCGGCGGGGATGCCGGTGAGTCGGCGCACGCTGTTGCGGCTCGTGCGCGCCGCGCCTGTCCCGGAGGTGGGGCCGGTCCGGGTCTTAGGTGTAGACGATAGGAGTGCTGGGAGGCAGGCTGTCACAACGCGAAGCGCCTCTGGCAGGACCTGCGGGCGCGCCGGAGGCGGCCGGGCGTGGGTTGGGGGCGGCGGTCCCAGAAGCCGGTCGGGATGGCCGGGGCGGTGGCCGCGACGTACGACAAGATGGCCCCGGCGAGGAGGGCGAGTGTGGGGAGTCGCTGGCAGGTTTCGGGCGCGTGGACGAACGCGCGCGCGGCGTCACCCCGTCCTCCTCCCAGGTCTCAGTGCGGTCCGGCGGCGTGGCCGGGATGAGCCGCCCTTTGTAGGCGCGCGACAGCGGGCGCACGATCTCCCCGCGCGTGGCGGGGCGGCCGCGCCCCCCATAGGGCGGCGGGGCGGCCCGGCGAAAGACGCTGTTCTTGGCGCAGCGCACCACGTAGCGGGCGGCCCCCTCCTCGTGCAGCAGCGCTACTCCGAAGCCCGCATCGAGCACCACGGCGTCGTCTTCTCCGCACTGGTGGTCCGCCGCGCGGACCACCAGGCGCTCCGGGGTGCCGGGGCGCGGGTCGTCCGCCTCCGCCCGGACTATCGTCAGCGGCAGCGCCAGGCGCTGGCTCCCGACACTCCCCACGCGCGATCGCGCGCGATCAGGCCCAACGGGATAGCCGGCAACGCGCGGCCGGCTGCGGCGTGATAATGGACGGTCGGGCACCCCTGCAGCCGCGGGCGCCAGAACGCGGTCACGTCGACCGGATGTCCACGGATGCGTGGCCCGCACATCGCTACTCCTGCAGCCGCGGGCGCCAGAACGCGGTCACGTCGACCGCCACCGGGCGATAGCCGCCGGGCGTGTGCGCCTGCCAGCGCCCCTCGGCCACGACCAGCGCCCTCGCCCCATACAGATAGTCACAACGTCCTTGGCAAGCCCATGATCGCTGGCGGCCGTCCAATCGTACCCTAACCCTGGAGGTTTATTTCACGCATGGACTCCGGCGGGTGTTCTACATCAACATCGGTCCGGAGGAGCCTGGCACGTATTCAAATATGCCGCGCGTCCCTAGTGCTGTTGCTGTCACGACGGCCGACTTCGTCCGCCCATATGCCCCCCATCTTGCCCCCTTCGGGTAATCGTAGCCCAGCCGGCACGCCTATGCATATGGCGGAGGGTTTGGCTCACGGCGTGGAAGGCGCATAACGGCGTGGGAGGCGCATAACGGCGTGGGAGGCGCATAGATGTCGGCGAGGGCATGGTCCATCTCCTCGCCGTCGTCAGCACGCGGGTGAGCCTCGATGGTGAAGAGCTCATCGAGCCCGCTGCCGAGGATCGCGGCGGCCGCACCGGCGATCTCCAGGTCCGCACGCTGGACGGGTGCCGACGGATGGACTAAACGGCCAGCACGGCTCCCTACGACCCGGCGCCGACCCTCGCCCCGCTTGCGAACGCCGCCCGGCATTACCACCAGTGCATGCTCGCGCCCGAGGCTAGCAGCATGCCGGCTAATGACGATACCACCAGAAACGCGCGAAACGCTATGTGGCGCTCCCACCGATAGCCTTGGCCGGCGCGGTTGTCTGTATTCATGGAGAGTTTGCCTTTCCCTATGCGCTATGCTGTCGCTACATCCAACCCATTGTTGGTCTACGCGCAGCATCAGCGAGGATAGACAATGCTCCTATGCCCTATTCCGGCTCCCCCTAATAGGTCACTCTGCCTCGTGCCGGTTGGATGGCGACCCGCCCTACCGCTAGCATGTACGGGCTATGGTGTTGGCGCATCAACAAGCGTGTGCGCGGCGGCGCGTCCTATCGATCATGGTTACCGTAGAGCCCAGAGCTCCGGTTCCGTCGCACGAGGCGCTGTCTAACGCCGCGGCCACAGCCTTTTCGAGGGGCAATTCTTGTCCGGTCGTCCACGCCGCCGCGAAGCGCTCCTCGCCCAATTCCGCGCGGATGACGGCCAACGCCTGCTCGTTGCGGGCGCGATCGGCCGGTGGAGTGGGTGTATCGTTGACGCCACGCGCCGCCGCCGCCGCCCCAAAGAGCATCGCGGCATGGTCGAGGTGTTGGCGCCGCGACGCGACGACCGCGAGACCTTCCAGATTATTGACGGTTTCGACACCGTTGCCCAGACGCCGCGATTGGCTGAGGGCTTCGACATAGGCGGCCGCGGCGCCGGGGATGTCGTCGCGAAGCAGCGCCGTGCAGGCCAGTGTGTGCAATGCCTGCGCTACCCCTGCTGTGTCTTGGAGTTGCGTATAGAGTGTAAGGCTTTCCGTGGCCCATGCGGACGCGCGCGCGCTGTCGCCCCGCAGGCGCGCTAACTCGCCCAGGTTGCCAAGCACGCGGGCGCTGCCGCGTGCTTCGTTCAAAGTCCGGCTCAGGGCCAGCGCCTCGGTAAAGTAGGCGTTGGCCCGGTCGTACGCGCGTTGTTGCATCGCGACGTTGCCCAAGTTGTTGAGCACGGCGGCGCTGCCCCGGTCGTCTCCTATGGTGCGCCGGATAGCCAGGCCGCGCTCGAAGAGGACGGCGGCCTCGTCGTACGCGCCGGCGGTCGCGGCCAGCACGGCCGCGTTGTTCAGGCCGCTGGCCATGATGTCCTCGCCGAGTTCGCCGGCGTCGGCCGCGCTCAGCGCGCGCGCCAGCCAGCGGCGTCCTTCGCTCAGGTAGCCACGCGACAGCCAGAACCAGCGAAGCGCCCCCGCAAGGCGGAGCGCCGTCTCCACATGCCCGCTATCCAGCGCCCAGCCTAGGGCCGCGCGCAGGTTGTCTTTCTCGCGCTCCAGCCGCGCCGCGGCGTCCGGTTGGTCGAGGTCGGCGGCCTCGGCGAGGGCAAGATAGTATGCGGCGTGCTGCTGTTGCACGCTGCCGCGCGCGCCGCGTGTCGTCAGTTGCTCCAGGGCGTACTCGCGGACCGTTACCAGCATGGTGAAGCGCACCTCGTCCGGGCGCTCCACGCGGCGCAGCAGGTTGTTGTCGACCAGCGCGCTGAGCGTGTCGAGGACGTCCGCGGGCTCGGCTACGCCGTCCACGTCCATGGGGTCACCGGCCGCGCCGTACAGATTTTCCGCGGCCTCCGCCGTACAGCCGCCGGCGAAGACAGCCAGTCGCAGGAACAGGGCCTGCGCGGGCGCGTCGAGGAGTCCATAGCTCCAGGCCAGTGTGTCGCGTAGCGTGCGTTGGTGCGCCGGTAGGTCGCGCGCGCCGCCGGCCAGTACCTGGAGACCTGACTCCAGGCGCGCCAGCAAGGCGGGCGGCGCGAGCAGCTTGAGGCGGGCGGCGGCGAGTTCAATCGCCAGGGGCAGGCCGTCCAACTGGGCGCAGATGCGCGCGATGAGCGCCGCGTTCGCGTCGGTCAGCGCGAAGCCGGGCGAGCTATCTTGCGCGCGCGCGAGGAAGAGTTGGGCCGCGGCGCAGTCCGCGATGGCCGCGGCGGTCCGCGCGCGCGGGTGGTCGGGCAGGAGCAAGGGCTCTAGCACATACGCGCGCTCGCCGCGCACACGCAAGATGGCGCGGCTAGTGACGAGGATGCGCAGGGTGGGGCACAGCGCGGCCACATCGGCGACCAAGGGCGCCGCCGCGAGCACTTGCTCGAAGTTGTCGAGCAGCAGCAGCGCGTCTTTGTCCGCTAGGTACGCCACCAGCGCGTCGCGCGGCGGCCGTTCATCCTGTTCGCTCAGGCCAACCGCCTGGGCTATCGTGGTCAGGACGAGGTCGGCGTCGGCGACGGCGGTGAGTGAAACGAACATCACGCCATTGGCGAAGTCCCTGCGCACCGCAGCCGCTAGGTGTAACGCCAGTTGCGTTTTGCCGACGCCGCCCGGTCCGGTCAGGGTCAGCAGGCGCGCGTCGCCACGCAGCAGCGCGGTCATGGCGGCGACATCGGCGGCGCGTCCGACGAGCGGCGTCAGCGGGGCCGGCGGGAGGGACGCGGCGTTGAGCGGCGCCGCGTCGCTGAGCGGATGCCGGCCTCGATCTATCAATCCTTTGAGTTCGGCGCCTTCCCGCGCCGATAACCGCAGGACTTTGACCAGCGCGTCCAACGTCTCTTTGCGCGGGGCGCGATTGATGCCGCGTTCGAGGTCGCTCACGCCGTGCATGCTCAGGCCCGCTTGCACGGCCAGCGCCTCCTGCGTGAGGCCGGCGGCCTTGCGAAAGCGCTTGAGGAGGTCACCGAAAGATGGAGGGGGCGTCTCCATGAGCGAATCTTCCACGAGCGAATCCTCCGCATACATACTAGGATTGCCGTCAAGCGGCGCGACCACGTCACGCGTCTATGGTAGCACAACGGCGATCAGACGCCGTTCCCTATAGAATATCGGACGCGCCGCCGCTTCGTCGCACACTCACGCCCACGCCCGCGCGGGGTTCGTGAAAAGTCGGTGTCTATCGTTCCTGGGACCGCTGGCGTCAGCGGACTGACGCCGGCGGTCCCAGGTTTTTTCACGAGCCTTGGTCGAGCAAGGCGAGCAGGTCGTCCGCTCCCTGCTCGGGCGCGCGCGCCGGCCGCAAGGCGTCGATCGCCGCCAGGAAGCGTGGGACGTCGAATTGCGCGACCACGGCGCGGCGCCGCAGCGTCGTCGGCAGTAGCGACTGCAATGGACCTAGCGCGAGCATCGGCTCGAGCTCACGGTAGTTGTCCGCGCAGTAGCGCGCGACGGCGTCCTCCGTCCACGCCGGTAGGGCGCGCGGCTCGTCGCCTAGCTCGACGCATAAGCCCATGTTTGCTGTCTGGCTAGCGTAGATCTGATAGCGCAGCAGGTCGAACAGGGCCTGGCCGTACACGTCGCCCAGCCAGTGGTAGCACAGCCAGCCGCGCGGCGCGGGCACGAGCGGCGCCATGCCATCGGCTAGGCCAAGTGTCGCCGGCAGCAGGCGGGCCAGTTCGTAGGAGAGCAGCTGTCCCCGCGATCGGAAACTCATCCGTCGCGTCATGTCCGCGCCCCTGTCGGCGCTGACCCACAACGCCTCGCCGTCCTGCCACTCCACGGTAACAGGACGCCCCTCCAGGGTCAGCACGGGGTGGTCAAGCCACTCCGCGTCGACGGTGGCGACGACCGCGCCGGTATGCTGGTCACGCACCTCGATGGGGCGACCGGCGGCGCCCTGGATGTTGCTGTACACGCTCAGAGGGCAGTTCTTACGGCCTTGCTGGTCGAACAGGTCGTTCAAGCGCGGACCGGCAGTCCAATCGCCAGGCCGTCCGGCCGCGAGGTAGTCGCGGCGGCGCAACTCAGCCAGGATCGCGTCAATGTCATCGGCGTCCAGCAGCCCCGTGAAAAGGGTGGATAACTCGGCGCGGCGTACCGCCCCCGTGGGACTGGCCTTGAGCAGGCTGAAGATTTGTTGCACGGCGACCGCCGGCCGGAACGGCGCGTCCCTATCGGGAGCGCCATTATCGTCGTATTCACTGGGAGCGCCATCATCGTCGTATTCACTGGGAGCGCCCATGGAAGCGCCCGTGAGCAACGCCTCGAACAGGCGCTGTTCGAGGGGCGTGCGGTAAAAGCAGGCCACGCGCGTGACGCCTTTGCGCCGATTGCCCCGCCCGATGCGCTGCATGAACGAGGCTGGGTTGCCGGGCGGCCCGACCAGCAACACCACGTCGATGTCGCCGATGTCGATGCCCAACTCGAGCGTGCCCGTGGCGAAGAGGAGCGCCGCGGCGTCGGCGGCGAAGCGCCGCTCAGTCTCGCGGCGGCGGTCCGCTTCGATGTTAGAGTAGTGAACATAGACCGCGTCGCCGAAAGGCGAGCGCTCGCGCAGGGCCGCGGCGTAGGCCTCGACCTCCGCGCGCGTGGCGCAGAACGCGAGCGCCTTGCGCCAGCCACGAGCGCGGAAGGCGTTCAGGTAGTCGCGCAGTTCGGACACGTCGTCGGCCACGAGGGGCAACGTCTCGACGTCGAGAGCACGCGCGCCGCCAACCGTGACGATGCGTGGCTCGACGCAGTAGCGCGCCGCCACGCGCGCCGGGCGCGTGACCGTGGCCGAGAGTCCCACCACCTGCAGGCCCTCCGTCGGCGCGTCGCCGCTCACCGCGGCATAGGCGCGCAGGCGGCGTAGGCGGCGCAACAGCACGCGCAGTTGGTCGCCGCGCGGCGTCCCGTCGAGCAGATGCAACTCATCGAGCGCGACCGCGCGTAGGTTGGCGAACAGCCGCGCCCGCGCGGCGAGCAGCGCGTCGAGCGACTCTGGCGTGGTGATGAGCAGGTCGGGTGCGCGTCCCGCGCGCAGCGTGTCGCGGTCGCCGGTGCGCACGGCAAGTCGCAGGTTGAGGGTGTCCAGGGGGCCATGCAGGCGGGCCGCGAGGTCGTTGACCAGCGCGCGCGTGGGCACGATATAGAGCAGAGTAGGTCCGGCAGGAGCGCGCGCGGCGGCTCCGGAGATAGTGGGTGTGCAGTAGCGTTCCACCAGCGGGGCCAGCGCCGCCTCCGTCTTGCCACCCGCCGTGGGAGCGACGATTAGGGCGTCATGTCCAGCCAACAGCGCCGGCATGGCCGCCTCCTGCACGGCGGTAAAGGAACCGTGCCGCTCGAAGAAGGCCGGCCACGCGCGGGGCAACTGGTCTTTGAGCGCCAGACGAGCCGCTAGATCGGTCGGCATGCCACTTTACCTCGATAGCGAACGTCGTTGACCTGCGACTGAAGTCGCATGGAAAGCCTCATGTCCGTCAGGACATACATACCGATGTAAATGTGACATGGTTAGGCGTCCGGTTGCCTATTTACGGGAGAAAGTACGGACACTGAAGTGTCTCTGAATGTTTACGTGCGACGCGACTTTAGTCGCCGTGGTTTGCCATGCGATTTTAATCGCAGGCTTGTTGTTCGGATCACACGCGCAGCCCGTGCCGCAATTCCTCTAGCACCGTCGCGGGGCTGTAGTCGTCATAGAGGTAGAGCAGGTCGCACAGGGTCACGGCCAAGCGGATGACCTCGCGCAGGTTGACGCGGTGCTCGCCGAGCGTGCGCGAGAGCACACTCGACGCCGCGGCGCCCAACTCGGCGTAGCGGTCGGGCGCTGCGGCGTAGTCGAAGGCGAGCGTGTGGTAGCGCAGCAGCGTTTCAAAGAATACGCGGATGTCGCGTTCGATGAAGCGGTCGTCGAGCCGGATGATCTGCGCCGGGGCCAGCCACAGGTCGACCGGCATCCTGTTGGCGCTCTCGGTCAGGGCGAACAGGAAGAACAGGTGCGGCTCCGAGGCGAACGTGACGGGGTACTCGACGCGCGCGTGGTCGGGGATGCTGCGCGGGTCGATCTTGCCGTTGGCGTTCCCGACCGCCGCGTAGATCAGGCTCTTGAAGAACGCGTCGGCGCGGCCACGCTGCGCCGGCCGCAGCAGCGAATAGTGCTCCGACTCGTCGATCAGGATGGCGAGCCCGCTGTAGCCGAGTTCCGTCGCCAGCACGGATAGACCCGTCAGCAGGTAGGCGTACTGGCGCGCCACCTCGCCGGTCGTCCAGAGCGTGGGCGGCTTCTTGAGGCATGTGCGCATCTCGGCGGTGGGCCGCGCCGCCGCGCCGAGCCACGCCAGCACGTCGTCATAGGCGGTCTGACTCGGGCAGTCGGCCAGCGCGGCGAGGGCGCGGGCCAGCGGGTCATAGTCGGGGATCGGCGAGCGCGCCATAAACTGGGCGGGCAGCGCGGGGCGCTCTAGCGCCTTCCTGAACAGCGGCTGTAGCCCGCGCTCGTCGGCGTCGGGATAGCGCAGCGAGCGCACAAGAGAGCGGTAGATTTCACGGGCCTTGCCGGGCGGCGCCTCGACGAGGTCGAGGCTGGCGCTGGCGACGAGGAAGTTCTCACGCAGAGCGCGCCGCGCCGCGAGTTCGACGAAGTGGCTCTTGCCGTAGCCGTAGTCACCGATGACCGCCTGCACGTCGCCGCCGCGCTCCTTGCCGCGTGCGAGGGCGCGGTCGAGGCTGACGCGCTCGGCTTCCAGTCCGATCGTGAGCGTCTCGACGTCCTGCACCGGCACGATGCCCAGGCGCAGCGCCTCCAACGTCTGCCGTGCACGGAACTGATCCATCTCCAGCACGGGCGCGCGCGGCGTAGGCACGGGAATGGCCCCGTCGCGCGCCTGTCGCGCGGCCTCGGCACCGCCCTCGAACTCGCGCGCGGGCAACCGGAAGCGCCGTCCCGTCTCGAACAGGACTTCCCATTCGAAGCCGCCCATGTAGCTGCGCAGCAGCGTGCCGCTGCCGAGCTGCGGGTGCGTGACGGTGCGCTGCTGCTGCGCGGGTTGTTGCACGGTTTGCATCCTCTAATACGGTCTCTGCATCTGGTCGGCCAGCGCGCCGAGGTCCTCGCTCTGGCCGCGGATAGCGGCGGCCGCGTACTCCAGCGTGACGGCGATCTCGCCCTCGGCTGTCTGGCGATACCACTCGGTCACGAGCGCTTTGACGAATAGACGCCGGTGGCTGATCGCCAGGTACGACTCGCGCGCCGCTTCCGAGAGCGTGGCGATGTTCTGGGCCTGGATGGCGGGGTCGAGCTTGACGTCGAAGGCGACCTCGAAGATGGGCAGCAGGCGGTTGCCGACGGCGGTGAGCAACTCTTCGTCGGGAATGTCCAGCTTTTCAAGGTTGATCTGCGGGCTGAACGGGTTGGCGCGCGAGAAGTAGTTAGGGGCCTGGATGCGCTGCTGCAGGGCGGGGTACTTGGGCACGACATCGTATACGAAGACGGGCGGGACGGCGTAGATGAACATGGCGCCGGGCAGGTCTTCGCGGCAGCGGTCGATCACCTCGCGCAGGTTGTCGGTGGCGACCTTCTCGGATTTCCCCCCGACGCTGAGCATACGGTCGCCCTCGTCGAACAACAGGGCCAGGCCCGTGTAGCCGAGCGCGCGCACGACCTGGCATAGCGAGCGCAGCGTCTTGAAAGCGTTGTTCTTGTTGATCTTTTCGGTCACGCCGATCTGGCGCAGGTCGCGCATATCCTCAGGGCCGACCTCCTCGCCATGCAGCCAGCGCTGTAGCGCCTCCAGACGGCGGTCCTGGCCGCGCAGCAACGCGGCAAAATAGCCCTGCACAGCGCGGTGGAAGCTCAGGCTGTCCACGGGCGTCGTTTCCAGCGTGCGCAGCAGGGCGACTACCTCGGGTAGGTCGGCCGCGCCGGGGTCCTGCAGGTCGAGCCCGCTGCCATTGACGAGTCGGCGCAGCGTCCCTTCGAGGAACGTGGAGAGGCCACGCTCATCCTCGCCGAGATCGCCGAGTTCGTGCCAGATGATCGAACTGGCGACGGCGGCGTAGACGCGCCGCTGGTCGTCGTAGGGACTTTCTTTGGGGCTCAGGTCGACCTTGCTCACGGCCAGGTTACGCTCCCAACAGCGGTCGCGCAAGCAGTACAGGAAGTGTGACTTGCCGCTGCCGTAGTCGCCGACCACGAGCTTGAACACGGCGCCGCCGTCATTCAGGTACGAGCCGAGGTAATGGCGGTCGATCGTGTTGAGCAGCGACTCGTTGCCGACGTTGTAGTAGCTGACCCCTTTGGAGAGCGGTGTGCCCGATTGCCCCAGCACTTCGATGATCTGACGCGCCAGGCGCGGTTCCGGCAGCATATATGTAGTATCCCTTTTAGGCTTTGTCGTAGGTAACGTCGGACATGTAGCGGCCCTCATAGGGGCTGTTTCCGTCGATGATCCACATGCTCTTGTCGGCCCGGTCCGTCTCGCCTTTCGATGAAGGGTGCGCGGAGAAGTACTCACCCTTGTAGGCGTGGCGCCGCCCGCTGAACTGGTGGAAATCGTGGACGAACTGGGCGCGGCTGTATTCGGCGAAGCCGCCCTTGGTCGGCTCGATGCGGAAGTTCTTGCTCTGCCGCAGCAACGCCAATTCGAAGTAGCAATCGACGATGTTGGCTCGCCCCTTCACGTCGCGCCGGCGCTGCGCCAACTCCCAGGCGGTGCGGAACAGGTCGACCCATCGCTCGGGATCTTCGGTGCGGCCCTCGACCAATTTGGACGCGCGCTCGTAGGCCGCGACGATGGCGTCGACGCCGAGCGGCACGCGCTTGATTACCACCTCCTTGCCATAGCTAACCGACGCGGTGCGCTTGGCGAAATCAGCCGCAACGTCGAAGCGGCCGAGCGCGAAGCGTGGCGGCGTCCCGCCGGGCTCGATGCCTTTCTCACGCATAGCGTGCCGCAAGGCGAGGCCGAAGGTGGCGCCGAGGGCGGCCTGACCCTTTAGCAACTCGTCGTTGAGCGCCGGCAGCAACGCGGCCAATACCTCGTCCTGTCCGCGCGCCACCTGCAACGCGGGCAGGGCTCCGTCGAGCTTGACCACGTCGACGATCTCGCCGCGCAGGGACACGGCGGCGTCGCGCAGCGCGGTTGTCATGGCGCCCAGGGACTTAACTTCGCGACGCAGTTCGGGCCGCAGCGGGTCGACGGCGTCGTCTTTGATGCGCTGGGTCTCGAAGGCTTCACGCGCGTTCGCCAGCTTATCCATGTCGGCGACCGACGCGCCGGCCTCGGCGTACTCACGCAGTGAGCGCCCGGTCTTGCCGAAGGCGTCCGTCGTGGCCTTGAGGGCGGCCAACAAGCCGTTGGTCGCGCGCAACCGCCCGTTGTATGTCTCGCGCAGGCTATCGAGTTGCGCGATCAACACATCATTCGGCACGAAAAGATTCTCCTTTTAATGAGTTGTCATAATATATCTAAGAGAATTATAGCATGTGGTTCGCTTCTCTTCAGGGGCGCCTGTCCACAATGGATGCGCGCCACTTTTTCGCGCTGGCTACCACAGCACGCGTCGTATCTACTGGGAGCGCCGGCTTCAGCCGGCTTACGGTCGCCGCCATGGTGGTTGGTGTCGCCGACAGGCCCGCCCGCGACAGGCCTGCCCGCGACAGCGTGCCGGCTGGAAGCCGGCGCTCCCAGTGAATACGCGACGCCAGCGCGAACTTTGTCATCCCTCCGCGGGCGCTTGCCCCGAGCGCAGTCGCTCAAGCGCCTCCTCGGCGCGGCGCGCGCGCTCGTCGGCGGCCACACGCGCCTGCTCGGCGGCCACACGCGCCTGCTCGGCGGCCACACGCGCCTGCTCGGACTCAGTCAATTGTTCTCCGATCGCCGTGACCTGCTCCCGCGCGGCCCGATAGTCCTGCTGCAGCGCCGTGACCTGCTCTTGCGCGGCGCGGTAATCCTGCAATACTTCCTCATCCACGTGGATCGGCGCGCCCGTCGCCGGGTTGATCACGCGCAGGTAGATTCCGGGCCGCTCCCACTCTATCGCGGCCATCGCCCGCAGTTCCGCGCGCAGCAGTTCGCTCCAGGCGCCCCCACTCGGCAGCAGGCTCGTCTCCTCCAGGCGTCCCTGGATCAGCGTGAAGCCTCGCAACGGCGGAAACATCACCTGTTGCGGGTCGTACACGTAGTACTCGCGCACGCCCAGTTGTGCGTACAGGGTTAGCTTACCGCGCGGTTCCCTGCTCAAGTCCTTGCGTTGCGTGCTCGGCGAGGTAATCTCGAACACGATGTCCGGCGCTTTGCCCTCCTTCCAGGTGAACCACACCTCGCGGGTGCTTGGCGGCGCGAGGTCGAAGCCGACATAGACATCGGGC
>JAABUJ010002645.1_pt1 | contig 21594 bp, 24 predicted proteins | sample 5559131 | NCBI WGS metagenome assembly JAABUJ01 (sample SAMN10711875, study PRJNA513366) | rock metagenome | isolation source: Antarctica rocks | place: Antarctica: Victoria Land, Mt New Zealand nord | collected 2016-01-07
GGCGCATTTTGGAGGTGATTCTACAAATGTTCGGCGTCCTATGGTCAGCGGCCGAAGCAGGCGCCATGTGGCTACGGGGTGCATGTTAGTGGGAGAGGAGGTGATTAGTGAGGGGTGGTAGGCCCTCTGTTCGTTGTTTGTTGTATGGAGTGCTACTAAATGTAAGGATCATGTAAGTGTCTGAATTGCTATCTTAAAGTGGGCAAAAGCCTCAGCTAAATACCTGCTAAGTGAGCAAAACATCATGACGAAATTCATGGGGACAACAGAAAGGTGCAGGTAAGCGAGCAAAACAACAGGAAGGTCCATTTGGTCCATAACAATTGCTCACTTTGAAGAAAATTTTCTTTTCCTCAAACCATTTCTTTAAGATTCTGTCAATGATTATTTCTGACACATTGTCATGAAATGCGATCAGCCTCTGACTGAATTGCTGAACACCTGAACCCTTACAATACAAATGTAGGTAAGCAAAGGGGTATAAAGAAAGCCCTTTGCCCTGAACCCTTTAAGTTTCTTAGTTGTTAGTCTTCTTATAGATAAGAGGCTCGTGAGATCACAGCATTTTATCATCTATTTCTTGAACTGTAACTCTTTTGGGAATCTTGTGAACATGGAGTCAGAAAGGTGCTTATGAAGTTATGAAGAAACTTATGATCAATTAGAGACATTGTATAGCTGATATTTAGGCAGGCTGGGTGGCTAGTTTCTGTGATGTTGAAGTAGAAAAGTATTAGTCATTTGCTGAAAGCTAAATCCTGATTTCACATTGTTGTTATGTGACGTGTCTGATTTGATGATGCTGTGATAGATTTCAGGCTTTGGATCCTTCACTGCAACTGCCAATGGATTTGATTTCTGGTGATTGCTCCGGATGTGTTTATGGAGCTTATTGTTGGAGAGGAATGAGAGCTCGCAAAACCGGCAGCTGGATCGGTTGAGCCCAGCGCACATCCCCTCACCAAACCCGCTCACAAAGCGACGTCCCTAGGAGCTTACCATTCTCTTACTACTTACTCATTGCACAACGGACGTGGTCGAAAGCTAAAGTACAGAGGAGGTGTGAAGGGAGTAGAGAATTGTATGGTATCATTGCTTCTAACCACTATACTATGCTTAACAACCCGTACGACCCTCTTAAATCCCCCCAGCCGTCATGCCTCGGTTTGGTCTCTCGAGGCGGCGGCGCCACCTGTGCTTCTCACCCTCCGCTGCTGTCGTCTCTGGTCCAGGTCCTGGCTATAACTCGAGAGGCGCCAGCCGGGTTCAAAATGTCTCTTGGCTAGACGTTGAATGGTCTTCAACACTAGGATATTGTCACAATCGTGCCTGGATGGAAGGACAGATGGTAGCAGTTTTTGATGCGTCAGGATGAGGGAGCTGAGCGCCATCCAATCGTTATCATCGATAGCTTCATTCACCTCACAATGGAATGTTTCATTCCTGGTGGCATACATTTTTATCCAGAATCGTACCATCGTCGGGTCGGTGGGAGGGTTTAACCGGCCGGCGACTTCTACGATGCTGTCGCACAGCGGGGTCTCTGGTAGTTCCTTGGATCGGTCCGACCACCAGTTGGCCAAGCTCCGGTCTTCCTCCTCAAGCTTTTCCTCTGCGTCCTTCCACTGCTTGAAATGATTGATTGGGTAGCTTTGCCCAAGATTCTTGATCTCCTTGCAGAAGATCGCCGCGTAATCTTCGAAGATTGCATAGAACTTGAGCTCTTTGAGCTCTTCGCTCAGCTGTTCGAATCTTGCCCTGTCGCTTCTGGGCCCGTATACCTTGTCCCAGTGGGACGCCCACATGTCTTCAAGAACCTTGATTTCTCGGACAAGGTCTTCTCTCGCTCGACCGAGGACCGTGGTGCACGCCCCATGCTTGTACTTGCTTTGAAGAAGACGAAGGTATTCCTTCGTTCGGCCCGAGATGTCTCGTCGCGCGAGGATGACATCGAGGTGGCGATCCCCTTGCTGGCAACCCTTTGAAGTCTGGGCCGGGAAGTGGAATGGCTCAATATCCTTCGGGTCGATATCGTCGCCCTTGAAGGCAGTTAAGGATGGTGCCTTCCGCACCCGAAGACGGGGACTTTGTACGTCTTCGTATGGTCCTGGCATCTTTGTCTACAAGGTTATGGATGAGCTAATGTGGCTTAGAAAACGGCTTGATATTGTAACTTACCGGAGAAAGAGGAGGAGTAAGACCACGACGAAGAGGAGGAGAATCAAGGAGAACTGGTGAAGAATCGGTGCGATGTTAAGGAGAGCTGTACGTTGTGGATAAGAAGATGGTGACTGTCGATTGGGTATGTTCAGAGATGTGTGTTCGATAGCTTTTCAAGTGAACAGAGTGGGAAGAAGAGAAGGAGAAAACGGCAGCAGTGGTCATGGAAGGGGGTTTAAGTAGCCTCCGAAGGCTCATCTTCCTCCCAATCGGGTGTGGTTTCTACGCACTACATTTCTACGGCCTACAGTCGAACTCTTACAAGGGCCGACAAGATTGAAATTTTGCGGTGTGGGCCTTCGACTCTCGTTGGCACTTCTCCTATTCCAGGCTCAGAAGCCAGAAGCTTGCCCTCTCTTGGTGAGAGAGCAAGCTGGGTGTGGCGCAGCATCAACCGACATGTTATAAAGAGGTCCGGGGCAAGTTTGGGCTGCTTCTGGCTTAGTAAATGGCACATAGGGTAGTGGCTAAACCCTCTGGCTGCGGAACATTTCAACCCCAACCAATGTCTACGTGGTACGTCGAGGAAACCGGAGGCCGACGTATCTCACAAGGAACTTCCATTCGGTCGTATACTACCAGGTATACCTTACCTCAGAAGACCAGTACCCTGACCAATATGTTGTAACAGTACGATAAATGTATGGCAAGCCTCTCAGCTCAGCAATTTACCCAGTTCACCTTACTGTGCAGCTGCCAGATCTTCTCTACAATATTAATGAATCAGAACCTGTTTCATTTCGACCCGGGCCCTTCTGGTTCTCCGTGAACTCGGTAGGATACACCCGAGGACCTTAATAGTTGTGGTGCGTACCTGGGCTACTACGGTCACCGGATTGAAGCAAACTAAGCTTCTTTCGGACCGTTTGTACACAGTAAGTTACCGTAACGCTGTTAAGTTAGTCCTAAGTAGTTAGTGAGCAGGTACAGTACCTAAGGTACCCGTAGATGTAACAGACTGACATGACTTCTTCAAAAAGTGTATAGGTAGTAAGTTATCCATATCCAAATGCATTCTGCTGATTGCAGTGCAAGAAAACTTTCTGAAGTAGTATTAGTATGTCGCTCCTCAATACGGTAGTTATACTCATAACTGCATTGAATTGGTTTAGTAGTGCGGTAACCTTCTCTGCAGAGGGGATCCCTTACAGTACCGTATATGTTCAAGGCGAGCAGCGAGAGATGGAACATTCAAGCTGCCAGAAGCAGCGGCGAAGGCACCTGCTCTCGGCGACCGATGCTTCTATCATGATCAATCTATCGATGACGGAAATTTTCTGATAGGAATGTGGTGTAACATTGATAAATACCTCGCATCCTAGTTCTTATTCTTTCCCTATTCTCCCCCCCCCCACCTTCTGGTCCTTGCCCTCGCCCTCGTTCCTCATGCATCCTCGACCAAACTACACAGCGCGGCGCTACAATACGTCCGCTGCCGTCTTGACTAGAAAGCACCAAGACAATGCAGGAAAAGTCGGAAAAGTCGGAAAACGAAGGGCAATTGCGAATTCCAGCCTTGACGGCAGGAACCGAAGAGACGCCGGAGACTCAGTCGGTATCTTCGACTACTGAGCAACCTAGCGGGCATGGCATGTCCAAAACCCAAACGACCCTTCTAGTTTTCGCTCTCTGCGTGAGTAAGTTCCTTACATTGCAAAGCTGCACACTGATATATAAACACAGTGCTCCACCTTCCTCGCCGCCCTAGACATCACCATCGTCACCACCGCCCTCCCCACCATCGCCGAGCACTTCCACACAAATGCCGGCTACATCTGGGTGGGTGCCGCCTACATTCTCGCCGAAGGGTCCTCGACCCCTGTATGGGGCAAAGTAAGCGAGATCTGGGGCCGTAAGCCCGTGCTCCTGATTGCTATTGCCGTCTTTTTTGTCGGGAGTGCGTTGAGTGCCACGGCCGTCAGTATGGCGATGTTGATTGCGGGACGGGCCGTGCAGGGTCTGGGTGGGGGGGGTTTGTTGAACTTGACGAATATTGTGATTGCGGACTTGTTTTCTATGAGGTATGCTTCTTGTTTGGATATCCATGATGGAGGATTGAGGCAATGGACGCTGATGATCTAAAGGGAACGTTCTAAGTATGGTGGCTTCCTAGGTATGACTTGGGCGGTTGCTTGCTCCATTGGGCCTCTACTTGGAGGGGCACTCTCGGAGAAAGCAAGCTGGCGTTGGTGCTTCTACATCAACCGTGAGTAAACTTGTCGGTGTAATTGACTGTCGTTTGACTTCTTGCAGTTCCGTGCACCGCAGCGGTGTTTGTGATTGTGTTATGGACTCTAAAACTCAAGACGCCCAAGACACCTCTCGTAGCCGGGCTGAAAGCTATGGACTGGCTTGGATGTGTCACGATTGTCGGTGGGACTGTCATGGTCCTCGTCGGATTGAACCTCGGCGGCTCGGCATATTCATGGAAGTCTGCAACGGTCATCTGCCTCCTCGTTTTTGGAGTCGTTACTTTGATCCTCTTCCTCTTCGTTGAGTGGAAGATCGCCCGAGTCCCTATCATCTCTCTCAGCATCGTCAACACGTGGCAACGTTCGGGCGCGCTCATTGCTGCTTTGTTTCACGGCTTTGTGGTCTCCACCATCTTCTATTTCCTTCCACTATACTTTCAGTCTGTGCTCGGAGCTGGTGCCTTGATCTCAGGCGTCTTGCTACTGCCGTTGGCCATTTCTGTATCCGTCGCAGATGCTTTGACAGGCTGGGGTATTTCAGCGACAGGGGTGTATACATGGTTTATTCGCGGTGGATTCTTCGTCATGACTCTTGGGAGCGGTCTACTTATCAATCTACCACACTCGCGACAATGGGCTCGGGTGATTATATTTCAGATCATTCTTGGAGTCGGTATCGGTCCGAATTTCCAGGCACTGACCATCGCTTTTCAAAGCGCCGTCAAGAGCAGCGACGTCGGTACAGCTACCTCTACATTCAGCTTTGCCAGAAACCTTGCTACTAGCATCGGACTTGTTCTTGGCGAAGCGGTCTTCCAGAACGCCATGCGTGGGCAATATACCAGGCTGAGTGGACCACTGGGGCCTGAGCTTGCCGGTATTCTGGCCAACGGAGGAGCGGCGTCCAGTGTTTTCACAGTCGACAAATTGCCCGCAGATCAGAAGACAGTAGCACGGGACGCGTATTATATTGCGATCCGCGACATATGGATTCTACAAACGGCCTTCTCTGCTGTGGGACTAGTGGCTATATGCTTCATCAAGGGTCGGGTATTGAGCAAAGATCATACAGTCGTGGAGACAGGGCTGGAAGTCGAAGCGCGACGAGCAGCGGAACTAGAGAAGGAGCGCATGGGTGGCAGAGCTGGTAGACAAGAAGTACTTGTATAGATCTGTCAAGTTGGCTATATATTGCATAGCATGCTGTTCTGGTTGTAGACTAGAGCTGTAGGCATCTGGTGTTTAGAGTGTTTGTAATATACTCTATTCGAAGTCGAACATCAGCAATGGTGCTCGTGCTGTGACATAGATCAAATCCAACCATAGGACAGCAGACAGACTTCTATCTTCTGCCAATCGTATATGACAATTGCTGTCCAATCGCCAGGTCATGGCTAGGATGCGATTAGTGCCCGCAATTGGGGGCTTCCGCCCCCACCACGATGAAGCCATGAAGTCTCCGCTTCACCAGGACAATTAATATCGAGTTGCAGGGTCGAGTACAAATACAACAGTCTAACCCCGTCGAACCCGTCTCTTCATCCTCTCGGAAGTGCACGAGTACATACATTGACGTATCCCGAGTCTCTGGTAACGGCATATCTCCAATCCCGACTGGACAGACACCCCCGGGCCGTGGGGCTTCTTTTCGACCTTCGTGGCATGTTACATAAGACTACTGCCGAGCTGTGAACATATCAAAGCCGTCTTGTGACCGTTGCTGCATATCCAAGGAACTCCCTTATCATCCGTAGGCCGCCATCACAACCAACTCGACGACACTCCCGCACTCAGCCCCATCGGCTTTGATCAGCGGCTCAGCATCTCATCATTCACTGAGAGCCGCACAGCCGCACTTCTCTAGAGCATTCTGCAGCTCTCAATCTCATTTTTCCGTCTCTCTATTCCCTTTCGTACCTTACACAGTACCGTTTGAACATCAGCGTTGATGTCGGTTGATACACGTCAATCGCTCACTTGCTTGCGTTATCCGTCTCGATTTGAGACTGTTTCGAGATCGCAGTTGTCCAAAGTCCACACGGGGGACTTGACGAGACCTGTTGATCGTCGTGGAAGATAAGGGAAAGTGTATGCGGTACTTGGATTCTTTCGATCTTGTTGGCCTCTATGAGATCTGGCTTACGGGTGGTCCAGGTCACGGTTTGCGGCTACGGACTACTCGGCCGTACCTTTGCCGTTGTGCCTCTGTCGCGAGAAGCGTCAACAAGTCTAGCAAGTATAGAATCCAGAGATCGGGCCTGCTCCAACTCTACCGGTAGTTTCAAGTTATGGAGAAAGCAAGCATGCACACGCCAGCTCTGGCCGCGGGCGTGACGATCGAATCCACATCCAGCACCATGTCAATGCCGGAGCCTATCGCCGCTCAGAACGACGTCCGCATTCTCAAGACCGGCGAGTACAAGGCGGCCGCCCTCTGCCTCGCCGAAGCCTTCGTCGCCGACGACGTAGCCCGCTACTTCATCGACACTCCAGACCGCGCACACAGGTCCGAGGCCGACAAATGGCAGCTCCACCTCAACATCATGGAGTACGTCGTTTTCGCCCACTGTCTCAAGGGCTTGGCAACGACCATCGGGCCCAACTACGACTGCGTGGCGCTGTGGTGAGTTTTTTTCCCCTGTTTCCACCCCCCTTTCGCCGTTCCCACAAATCCCCCACCCCCCCCCTTAAAAAAAGACAAAGCAGTGCTCGTGCACCTGGGCAATGACCAAAACAAAATAAAAGCACGACTGACCGCCGCCCACACCCGGGGACCCCACAGGATGCCGCCGGGCCAGAACATGGACGACTGGTGCACCATCCTGCGCAGCGGCCTCTGGCGCCTGAAGTACAAGCTCTCCGCCGAGGGCAAGCGCCGCTTCTTCCACGAGTTCCTGCCGCTCCTGCACCACACCAAGCGCGACGTGCTCGGCGCCCGCCGCGACCACCTGTCCTGGTATCTCGTCTACGTCGGCACCAAGCCCTCGGCGAGAGGAAAGGGGTACGCTAAGAAGCTGATCCAGCATGTCACCAGCCAGGTAAGCCGCCGCAACCACCACCACCAGCCTGATTTCCCTATCGGGCGTCACCACGCTCTCCCTCCCTCCCGATTTTCTTAACCTGATGAATGTGCACCCCCGGGCCCCCTCGGGGTCCCACTGCTGACGTGTGGGCGAACAGGCCGATGGCGCGGATCGCGTCTGCTACCTCGAGAGCAGCAATGGCATTAATCCGCTCATCTACGCTAAGCTGGGCTTCGCTGTCAAACGCAAGATCCACCTCGTGCGCGGCGACAGGCCGGTCGAGTTGGATATTATGGTTAGGGAGCCTGCCGGTACGGGGAAGACTGAGCAGGGTGTTGGTGTGGATGTGGGTGAGACTGTGATGACGATGGTTGGGGGGAGAGTGGGAGATGTTTGAACTGGGACGTTGACGGGGGGCGGCGGCCGTAGTGGGAAGTTGAGAAAAGATGGACTTACGATGGGGTGCGGAAGGAATGGCGGGGACATATGGGTCTGTCCCTGGTCTTCGGCGTCGTGCAGGATGAAACGAAAGAAGGGCTCATTTTCTTGGCATAGCGGAGAAGGGATGCTAACTGGGAGGGAAATGGTCGAAATTGATAAAGTTTACCCGGAAGGGAGATTGTAGTCATCGGCATCTAGTCCTGCGTGCGAGGTAGATAGTTGAGATCGGATGGTCCTTCGTAGCTGGGCATTTTTACCAGCAGTCACATTCCCTGACATACGCAAGACGCGCTTAGCCAGAGCAGCTAGCCCGCTGCGGAGAGCTCGGGTCCAATCTGCTGCACACACGTCCTTTACGGACGTGAATCAATTCCAAAGCCATAAACTACCTGGAGCGTTCCCACCGTGTCGAGAGAGGTGTCGTAACAAGGTAGGCTTGTACGAGTGGGACGGAAAGCCAAAGGGCCTGAGACAGGAGGAGAGGAAGCCTGGCTTCTAGTCTACATATAGGAAGGAGAATCAACTCGGACTAGACACGATGACCTTCCGCGTACGAGTCTCCAACCCCATCTCGCACGACCCACCTCTAGCTAGCCCGTTCCGTCCCGTCCCGCACCCTCACCGGCCCGTCCTGATTCCCATCTCACCTCTCTACCCTAAGCTCCGAGTGACTCCCATCAGCGGACTCGTCTTCTCCTTTCCATCTCCGATCTCATCATTTCGACTATGTCGAGGAGTAAACGTCACATGACTGACCATGGATGTCCTATCCTCCACACACGGCTGTTGGCCCCCCAACTCCAAAGGCCCCCTATGCCGTCCTGGCCGTACACGCACCCATCCACCCATCCACCCATCTATATACACATATCCAGCCCGCCCCAGAATACCAGACAAGGATGAGCTGCACAGACGGCTGAGTTTCGCCAAAGCCCCTCTATCTTCCCCTTAACTCGTCTGCTCGAGAGACAGTACCCAAGACAGCGATACGATCGCACCCATCAGCCATAGCTTACCGCTCAGCCTTCCCCGACCATATCCCCCTGCGTCTCCTCGCCCGTCTCCGCCTCCCCCTCGTCCTCCAAGTCCGCCAGTTCCCGCTCCTTAGCCCACAGCATCTCGCGCATCGCTGCCGCTTCCCGACTCAACTGCTTGCGTCTCTCGATCTTCTTCTGTGCCGCTTTCGTCTGAGCTGTGTCTCCGTCCACCGCGCCATTGATGGGCAGCACGGGTACCGTAGGCTGCGGGGCGTGTGCGTATGCGTGTTCGGTGCTCATGGCGAGGAGGGAGGGTTCGATGGGCATGTCTTTTGCTTCCGGTTCCGCCGAGGAATCTGACTCTGACGCCGAGCGTTCGGCGTCTTGTAGCGGCTGGTATTGGTGGGCGTGCTTTGTGGGGTTGTTAAGGATTGAGGACAGAGAGCTTGGACGGGCAGGATCGTGGGAGTCGAGGGCGGTGAGGGCTTGGTCTTGGATGGCTGAGAAGGAGCGTTTGCGTGGGTTCGGAGAGACGGAGGCGGGAGGCTGCGTTGGTGAGGGGTAGGTTGGAGGTTGTGAGAGTGATGGTGCGCTGCTGGAGCCATGATGCTGAAGGTGTTGGGTGTGGGACAGCGGGATGGGGTAGTCGGTAAAGTCTACTGGAGAGTGGACCTGGCGTATGTTGAAGTTGCTGGTGCTGGGATTGTCTCGATGGCGGACGCCGAGGTTAACGGATCCGTCGGGGTTGCTGCTTCCCCGCTGGTCGTATGCGGGCTCCGGAAGATAGGATTGTGAGGGTTCTGGCGAGACGGAAGAGGCAAGAGGGGGTGTTGTTGAAGGATGTAGTGTTTGATCGTGAAGAGCGGGGACCACTCGCTTTCGTCGCTTGATGATGGATTTCTTCATCGCTACCGGTCGATGTACGCCGTGGAGCTTGTGGTACAGGCCTTTTTCTAGAATGAGCATTGACTTCGTACTGAGATGTGGAAAGAACGAACCACAGGCGTTACAGATAGTATGACCACTTTCATCCCTCCTCCAAAGTGGCGTGATCGTGGTGCCGCAGTTCTGACATGCCACTTCCACGCTCGTGGAAGCCCGAGTCTGGGCTTGCACACTCTGCATGTTTTCTCCTTCAAGGCCATTCTTTTGAGAGAAAGTGACACCTTCAGGAACGGTGTAATCAATCTGGGATTGATCTTGCCGATCTAGTGCATCCTTGTGAGATAAGGTTAAGTGCGCGGTCTTCGCCACGCGATTGTTGTAGGCAGGACATCCGTCGCAACCGTTAGCACCTCCAGTACCATTACACCTCCCACCGCCGGGACATGATCCTGTCGGCGTTTGATCAGCAGGCACATACGTAGCCCCTGCTGTGGGATGATGGGAAGTCTGATTGGCATGTGATGAAGGCGACACACTCCTTCCACGTAAATTGTGCATCAAGTTCGAGGAAAAAGTCGATGTTGATAGAGGTCGTTTGAGATTCGTCGGTCGAGACGCATTGCGAGCTTTGAGATACAAACCACAAGCGTTGCAGATAGTGGCACCTGTTGGTGAGCGCCGCCAGAGTGGTGTCCGTGTTGTGCCACAATTGCTAAATGACTTGTCAGCCCAACGTCAAGATCAGTAGTCCGTAGCAAGTATCATCAACAGCATATGCTAGCTCAACAGTATATATCGTACCTGCACACTTGTCCCATAGTCGAAGGGTTAAGGATCTGCCCTGGAAGCCGTCGGTCATGTTGTGATTCGTCAGCGGAAGAAGAATGCCTATTTGGTGTCCTTTCCACTCCACTCTCGACCATTTGTCCGACATTGCTGCAACCGTTCTGTGACCCTATCTCGAAAGCCCTCGAGTTCGAATACCCAGCGTGTTCAGCCCTAAGAAACCCACCGACAGAATCCCTTCGGCCTTCAGAATGTTGAACGAGCTGATGAGCGAGCTCTAGGTCCTCCTTGGATGGCTGTCTCACCGGGACCGAAGGTATTCCGTTCGCGAACGAGCCCAGTGCGCTCTCCTGCGCTTCCGCCATGAATAAACCCGTCATGGTGAACGGTAAAAGTATGTCATCACCTTGGCGAACTCAAGTAAAGCTCTTATTCTGATGATAGTGAGACGGCTCGTTGATCCGCGCAGGAGGAAAGCACTCTCCCCCAAGTCAGGATCTCGCTGTGGGCCGTCCAGGATCGGGGAGTTTAGAGCGAGCCAAAATCCAGATATGTTATTAGTTGGTGGGAGCACTCTGTTCTGTTAACACTTGAACATACAAGCAACGTTTAATGAATTCCGTTTGCGGCGCAAGTGCTGTTAGGTCAACGTGTAGATTGAAGTGAAGTTCTGCCCCGGGTTGCCTGGGCCTGGACTACCTTTGCGCATTGAAGCTTGCACCAGATGTTCTGACAAAACACAATTACCGAGGCCCTGATTGGTCGGAACGTGGCAAGCGAACTTGTGACGGCCCTCATCATCACAGCAGCCTGCCTAAGGTGGCCGTCCCAGGAATATAAGGTACAGAGATTGAGTTGGTCGTTGATATTGATACTTAGCTATAAAATGCGCGAGAAGACCTTGAGGATCTGATACACTCGTGGCTGGCCAAGCTCGATTCATCAGATTAGATATGTGCATGCGATCTACAAATCTGATGATGATAACGCAGACTTATATCAATTCTCAAAAGTAAGACTGTAGCAGCCTGCCAATCTAGTCTTCGAATAGAAAGTCCGGATCCCGAATCAATCGCGCTGCTATAACTTACAGTGTATAAACCGATCGAAAAAAATTGAGAACCGAAGCCCTGAGCGACACCCCAGTATTGTGTACATGCGTGTTCGCCAACGCAGCTCTTGCCATCTTATCCGATGCGAACCACACGCAGATCAAAGGAGGATTGGGACCAAGATACCTCTCCATGCGCGCCGTGCCTAGACCTGCTCCGCGCCCCAGCCAGCATCCGCCTCTCTCATGTTCTGCGGCGGCTCGATCGATGGGATGAACTCTAACACGGCGTAGATGATACCAATGATGATGATGATGGCCCCGGCGATGTACCGTAAAATATTCCCGTTGATAAGAATCGATCCGACAAATATGTAGACTTGGCAGTTTCGGTCAGTATGCTGGCCAGATGCACCGAAGTCTGAACGAGAGGGATTGCATACAGATACCACGCCCGAGGAAGCTGAACAGAAAGGACGCGTATCTCGAAACATACGGGGGGATTTGGAATTCGAGTAACGCGGTTGCTAAGGGTGGTATATCAGCTCCAGCCGTTCGTACATCGACTGTTATGAAACCCACCAAGACCGAATATTATCACGTAGCTCCCGATAATCGCACTCTGACTATACGCACCGTTAGCCTGTTGTCGGCACAACTGGCGTTGAGCGCTCGTAGGAGGAAGCGAGGAGCTCTCACAGGCTGATTGGGAAGAATTGACTGATACCGCCGAGGAGCATTATCGCCCCCACAACCATATTGACGATTCGACTGTCAGATGTCCAAAGTCAGCAAAGACATCGCCCATCAAACCTCGAGATGGCGCATCATTCTGCGCGGCGCAAGGATCGCCCAGCAGGGAGCTTACAAGACATTGCTGAAATCCATCCTCTCGCCGTCGCAGAGTAACACTCTCTTCTGCACTGCACCTTGAAAACCCAGGAGATTATTTGCTCGAGGCAACGATCAGTGATGTGCGCGGTATGGACGGGAATCAATGACGAACAATGGCGAGAGTAGAACGAAAGCAGTAGAGCGGCTTTTGGATTGTTCCAGGAGGTCGGGAACAGCTACAGTAAGTTACAATTAACCTGTATGGGGAGATTCGGGGCTAAGCTTGATTTGGATCTAAAGCGAATTGAGCGGACAATCCTGGTGCAAATATTAAGGTAATGTCCCCCAAAAAAGATAACAAAACCCCTCCAGAAACGGCGGCAAAGGTCCCAGGATATGCCAGGTAATGAACCTAAGGTAAGGTACCGTATCTTAGACAGAGGAGTTTACCTTAAGCAGCAGGATGCTGTCAATGAAGGCAACTGTGGCCGGGCTCAAGGCAGTCACCTCAGGCCCCCTGTGTACTGCACCTCTGCACTAACTCACAGGTGCTCACCTCAGCTCAGGCACTGCTCACCTCAGCTCACCTAAAAGCAGCCGCTGCTCACCTGTGAGGCTAGAATTGGAGGGGCCAGAAATGTTGGATGATCATGCCTAGGAAGGTAGTCGCAGCTGTCACGGAACGACTCCGGGCAGTCGAGTCGGGGCAGTCAATTCTAACCTTTTTCAGTTAGATCTGATTAGCTGCATTGGGGGCGTCGACTAGAGTCAGGTGGACGTGACTGCTAGTAGGGAATCCTTACTAGCTGCGGAGGCAACCCTTGCAAGTACTGACACCCTCACTGTCACTCTCAGCCTCACTGACACCTTCGCTGACATCCTCGCGTCGCTCTCGCTTTCTGTCATTGTCTCTGCGAGGGCGACAGCAAGGGTGTCGGCGAGGGGCAACAGCGAGGGTGTCAGCAGTAGTAAGGGACCCTTACTAGCAGTCATGTCCGTCTGACTCTACCTTACCTTAGGTAGTGAACGCCTCCCATGCAGCTAAGCAAATCTGACCCCGATAGGTTAGAATTGACTGCCCCGACTTGACTGCCCGGAGTCATTCCGCAGCTGTCAACATATTTGCAGGTTGTGGGTAAATTTCAAGAGAGGCCAACAGCAGGAGAAGACAAAGGGGCTGGAAATGAACATGGCAACAGGCCGACAGCCATCTTTCCTTCAGGAGCTCTACCTCACCCAGCTGCTCATATCTCTGCATAAAGTGATGATTTTGGTTAGCAGGAAGGAATATTATTAATGTCTCGATTGTGTCAACTTCATTAGTAGTGTTGTCGAAGCGCATTTCTATCCGGTGCATACCTTATGCATTGACTTCGGAGAGCAGGCTGCAGGCAAAAGCTTTTATTAGGTGAGAATTATTATCTTGTCTACCTACCTCTAAGCCTTCCTGCGGATTGGCCTGCACACCTCTCGGACCTGACTTATAAAAGATCTCCGGAAGGTGTCCTTGTACTGCACATGAGATTGCATAAATAGCTCATCTACTGTACTTGAAGCTGGCGCCTCCTCTCAGACTACTTCATCTTCTTTCTATCTACTTACATCGCCATTATTATTCTCAACACTTCTTGACCTACGCATTTCTGACTTGGACCGTTACTCTAAGAATCATATTCCTGATCTGTGTTGGCTTGTATCTATGCAACACTGTTGAAGGGTGAAGATGTCAACTCCATGTTACTTATCAGCTGCTGATGACCAAATCAGGGCAGTCACCGGTTACGCGCCCTGTGGGCAGATAAATAGCACGAATCCGGTTGTAACTTGCTGCGCTCCTCGTGATATCTGTTTCGCAGATGGGATTTGCCATTACACTCATTCACTTGAAGGTATTCCTGAGAGCGCCAGTTTGATAGTAATGAGCTTACTTGTATCTTAGGTGATAGCGGCTATTACAACGGTCCCTGTACAGACGCCTCATTAAAGAGTGATGTCTGCCAAAACAGATGTGGTAAGTTGCAAGTCAAATTGGTTGTTTGTGTATGTCTCCGCTCATAGCCACGATACAGCCAATCAGCCAGACAACAATATAGTATACGACCCTATGCAGGGCATATGGCACTGCTGTGAGAATTTTGGGAATGGCACTTGATCGTGCTACGCGCCAACTTCAGACAACTTTGATGCACCCACACCTTTGAACCTTGTGGCTTACTACACTGTTGGTACAGGAGCATCCACATCCACATCCACTTCCACTTCCACTTCCACTTCCTTAACATCTTCATCCACAAATCTTTCCACAGGCGCCCCCTCACCAGTCTCTTCACCGTCTTCAACGTCGGGTCTTAGCACAGGCGCCAAGGCAGGAATAGGCGTTGATGTGGGAATTGACATGCTCTTTGTCCTTTTTCTATTGGCTTGCATCCTAGTAAGGAGAAGAAGACAGCAGTCTAGTCGGATGACAGCCCTGCCACAGGAAGCTGGAAATGACAACAAGCCCACGCTGCAGTTCAGTCAGCAGCAAGCTGAAGCGCCATCAGACGGGCTTAGACATGAGCTTGATCCACATGGGAACAGGCTTGGACATGAGCTCTATTCACAGGAGGTGGATAACTGGTAGAGCGAGGTAATCTCATCTCTGAATAACACAATTGCAGTATCATTCTCACACAAATTTGACTGATTCTTCTGTCTTCAATGACTAGGTGCTTCATGGTCTTTAACCTTTGTGATCCTGCCGTTACATGTGATTCACTTGTTCTTCAGTGAGGTTACCATACATCCATATACCCTGGAACTGAGCGGGCTGCCTTTCCCAAATTATCTGTGGCATATTAAACGAAAAAGTGAACATCCGCCACCACATACGGCCGCAGGTCATGGAAAACAACAGATCTTATCTGCTCTCTAATATTTAAGCTATGAACCGATGGATTAGTAGTTAGATGGATGATCACTAGTGAACACTTGCTGTTGTATGTTTGTCCTTTTTTCCAAATGTATGATTGGGCGGAGGCCAGTGGGACCATGTGTCTCTCTGTTTCGGTGCTTCATTTCATGCAGATTCAGATGTATTCACAAATGATCAAATCCCTGGATTGAGTGATTTCTTCACTGCAGTAGTGGATAATCTACTTTATTCAGATAGCAGACACTGAAGCATGTTAGAAGTGCAAGCACATACTCTCACAGCGCATTAAGAAAAGACATCAGTAGAGTTGTTTGCAAAATTTGTGATTGGTAATTTCCTCAGTTTTTAATAACATGAATCGCAGAGAAGAGAAGTTGTGCATTTTAACCAGAGATCGTTTACTACCATGGAGCAACGTAAGTAAGGTTGTTTTCATGTTGTTACCTTCTACACAAGTCAGATTTGAATGTCTTCACCCTTAAGCCACCTCTCGACGTTCTGTGCTGTCTCATCGTACCACATATGCATCGTCTCTTCGTCCACATACCCCATGTGTGGTGTTAACAGAACCTTACTTCTGCCCTCTTCTCCCCATTTAGTTGTCCGCCACGGACTGTCCTCAGGTAACGGCTCAATATCAAACACATCCAGAGCGGCGCCCTTAATCTTACCTCCTTGCAGTGTCTCAAGCAGCGCCTTCTCATCGACCAATGGCCTCTCAACACATCAATGAAAAAAGCCAATTTCTTCATGATGTCCAATTCCTGACTCCCCACCATACCTCTTGACCGTTTACTCAGCACATGATGCAGACTCACCACATCCGACATCTTGAAAAGTTCTTCCTTGCTCACACCCTTGAAGGTCTTCTCCATACTCCCATCGTCGGCCTCAGTCTCCACCAGCACAGCACATTCACGTCTCTCGCCACCCCATCCGCCCCCTCCTGCGTCAGATGCTAATTCCAACACACAACTTTCATCCCTCAAGCCAGCATGCTTACCTGCGCCACTGCCGCTCCCAACTTCCCCAACCCAACAATCCCTAACGTCTTCCTGGTCAGGTTAACCGCCATATCCGTCTGCCACCCGCCCGGCTGCGTCTTCGCGACAAGATCATCCACCGCAATGTTCCTCGCCAGCGCCAGTATCAGCGCCCACATATGCTGTGTCGTACGATGCACCTTCCGCCGCTTTACATCCTGCGGCTGGTTGGCCCGATCCGTCCGCCCAAACACCCGGCGCCGTCGCTACAACAATGCCTAGTTTCCCCGGACCTTGACTTGGAACTCCCCGCTCGGGGTATGAGCGGATACCTTGGATCCAAGCTGGGCAGGAGGCCTGTATGATGGTAACGGCAAGCTGCGCATCTGGGCGAGGGAGTCGGAAATGTGCACAGCTGAAGTCGGGATGACCAGGATAGCCTCGATGCCGTGTCCTAGACGCAAGGCGGATCCAACAGCCACCGACTCACTGATGGTTGATGCTGGCCTGGTCAGCTGATCTGTTTTTCCGTGGAGCAGCGGCATAAAGTACCGCAGTGGATCTTCTCGGAGTGCCTTGGACGTGGCGAATGACATCTCATTATGCCTCGTATGCGCCTCATGTGGAGGCACTGCAAAGTCATGCGTTCTTCGCATCCTTCTGCTGTTGGCGTGATATGATTGAGATAACCGGGAGGGTAGCTGTAGCATTAGCCATCCCTGTGGATCGGGAAAGGGGAGTCTTTCGGCGAGTATGCTGTAACGTGTCTTAAGGGGCAGCTGTTGCCTGTAGCGTTCAACTGCCCCATCTGCCTGGTGAAGAAAGGGTAATGTAAGAAGGCTCTCATACTCGCACAAAATCTGCACAAAGCTGACTACTCTTTCCCGAAAACACGTCTAATACATCCCGTCATTTCGTTGGTGACGTGTGATTCAGACAGTACAATCCCGGACAGTCAACTCTATCAGACAGAAGTCCGTTTCGATTTCTCTAGAAAGGAAGCAAACGCTGGCGTTAAGAGGAACAGCTGTTAAGACGTTGGTGCATCAAAGACGCCTGCGCAAAGCCAACGTCAGCGTTGCGAGGGAGCCAAAACGGACTCCAAGACGCCGTCGTTTCGATTACGCCGGCGTGTGAAGGACGCTAGCGTTCCCATCGCGCTGGCGTGTGAGTAGTGCTGGCACAAGGCAACGCTGGCGCCGAGAGAGAGCTGCTCCCAAGACGCTGGCGTTTCCACTGCGCTGGCGTCCTCCGTACGTCAGCGTCGTGAGATCCGGTTTGGGCCTCCCCTCGTAACGCTGGCACTCTCGCTGCGCTGGCGCTCTCATTGCTCTGACGTCTGAAGACCCCGGTTTAGACTCCCTTCCCAGCGCTGGCGGTTTCTTTGCGCCCGGCTTTGTGGGATTCCTGCTATGGTTCCTGAGGCTGGTTGGCACTCTGGCCTCTCACATGACTCGGCCGTTTTCATCCTCCAGCCGTTTTCATACCCCAGCTCTTTATGTGCTCCAGAAAATTCTCTGCTTGGCCTGGAAAAGTGAAGTCCTAGGAGGGGTCCATGCCTAGGAGAAACCTCCTGGGACGAAATACCTCCTAGGAGGATTATTGAGCTAGGACAAAGCTCCTAGGACCCAAGCTCCTAGGACCAAACCGCTCTCAGGAGCTTTGTTTCAGCTTAATAGTCATCCTATGAAAAAGGCCCTCGGCGCGGTTCCGTCCTAGGAGCCTTCTCCCAGCCTGAAAACTCTCATAGGCGTGATATACTTCCAGGAAGACGTATTTATCGTAGTCACTTTCTCATCAACGGGCTTTTGGCACTAGCAACGATCAGACATATTTATAGGATAGATCTGACAGATCCGAAGAACGAACTCCCTTTAGCCCTTATTATTCGATCTTATCTAACATATACTAGCGCGCAAGAGACTGGTTTGGTTTTCTCAAAAGTTGTAAACAACCAGGTTGCGGTCGGACGCTCTGGTAGCGGAGGTGTTGGTTGGCGGTACGGTGGGGTAAAGAAGTTAGAGAACGGCGAGAATGGAAATCCCTCTCTTTGGTGGGATGAAATTTGTTAAACTTGGATCCAGAATGGGCCCCGTCTACCTAGATAGAGGAAAGACAAGAGAGCTCCTAAAGCTCAAAGGGCCTCCCAAATGGACTCCGCGGGTTCCGATTCTGGCCTCCAAGTGTCAGCGTTTGCTTTTACAAGAATGGAGAACGCGGCTGGCACTAGATTGGTTTTGGCAGGGTGCTTCCAATGTGGCACAACTTGCGTGGCTGTGTGGACGCTGGCTTGTGCGGTTGGATGAAGCATCAAGAAAAGCGATACCCCCACCTGTGGCTGAAACTCATGTTACTTTCCAAAGGTTATCGAACGTCGTTGCATTGCCCTGACGCCCCACGCCTGCGTTCCGTTACTCGGGCAAGCACTAAAATTTAGAGCAACCTGTCGTCGAACGTCTTCGCCCTCACCCTTACCACGCTCACGCCCTCACAGGTACAGTAGGTAATTTGTACCTAAGGGACACAACGTTAGATTGAGGCTTTCTTCCACTTCGTCGAACGTCTCATCAACTTTACTTACGCCCTCAGCTCCTCCATCCATCTTCACTTTTACCACTTACCAGCCCTATTAATATTATTGAAGGAGTAACTAAAGGTACCATCGAACGTCTCTTCATTCAAATACCTTACGCCCACAAATCCACGCTTCACAACCCATCAGATCACACTAACCCAATCTGGAGAGGTTTCCACACATCTTTGTTGAACGTCTCACCTGGTAAAAAACACCTCCTCTAGCTCAAAACAAATTTTCAGAATAACTTCATCAGAACTGCACCAAATAAGCCCAAAATCTAGTCAGTAACTCTTCTCATTGCACTTTATAACTTAATATAGATTACAATGTCAAGATCTTTATGATCAGCAGTGAGTGTGCAATTCTTCTTTTTATCAAAGTATGTCACTCAATTAAAACATAAAGCAACTCAACTTCAGATCTTTATGAACTTAAAGATTAAGAAAGACAAATTTAAAAAGATTCTTTAATGAATTTACATTAAACTCTTTATCAAATCTATTCAGAACTTTGCAGAAAGAGTTCTGAATTAATTTAAAATAGTTTAAATTGCAGCTAATCTGAAAGTTTTATGATGAATCATGAACACAGTACAACACAATATTACAGTTACAAAAAACATTTTAAAAATTCTTATCAGCAGAAACTCTGCATTGCAATTCTTCATCATCACAGAATATAGATATACATACATTTAAGCTTAAATAATAGTAAATGTGCTGTCATTCTTAATAGCAGTGTTCTTTTCATCATCATTTAAAAAAAAAGCATCATCATAGATCTTTTTATACTTAATGATTGCAAAATTGTCATCAAACTCACTGACACTGCTTTCATTAATCATTAATACATTCTCTTATCAGTTACACTATGTAACTGTGTCAACAGTCATATCTGCATTACTGTAGATTAAAACATCATTATTATTAAGATTGCAGCTGTTAAGCAACTGAAGTTAAATAATTTGACAGTATATGCATTTACAGTGACTGAAAAAGAGTCACTGCAGAGTAATATTAAATGAATTATATCTTTAAAAGTAGACAGCAAGATAATCATCATTATTTATGATGTTATTATGTACAGCATATTGATACAGAGCATCAAAATGAAAGATCAGTAAGTTATAATGATATGTATATAGATAGAAAATTATAAGATTGAAGCTGAAGAAAACATCTTAATTAATTATGTAAGATGACTGTGCAGCTCAAAATGAGTGATAAAGTCTGTAATGATGAAATTTATAAATGCAGAACACATTAATTTAACATTTTAAACTGAATTGATTTGAAACTCTGAGTACAAGAAGACAAAGTTATATGATTGAGTTTGTTGCATTTAGAAGTGCTTTAAGTGTTATAAATATGATTATATAAGTGTTTAATGTAAGAATACTCAGAAATGCAGCATATATGCAGAGAATTATAGATTTAAGAATTGTTTCTTTAAGAATTTAGAATTCAACATTAAAAAGTGTATAAGCTGTGAAGACTTACACAAGATATGAAACAATAAGTGTTTTGAGTTTTAGAAAGAGACAGTATGCATATAGATAATATATAACATTAAGCAGATTCAGTAATGAGTACTAATTTAAACATCAGTTATTAAACTTAAAGAAGTTACATTCTCAAAAACAGTCAATAATGAAGTCAGTAAGATTGACATTAACAGTTACAGCAAAAGCATTAACAGCAGTAACAGAGATAACAGTGACAGCAGTGATAATATTAGTGAGAATGTGACATTTACATTACATACAACAATAAGTAATAATTATAAAATCATCAGCAGATCTTACTTAACAATATTTAAGATTCTTACAAGAATCTCATTAATTCTGACATCAGTTTTGAAGACATTCATCAATGAAAATGAAAAGCAATCAGTATCATTTACAAAAACAGTGATTACAGATGCAAATTGAATCTCTTTAAGATCAGTGAATGAAAACAGATCTAAAAGAATCACAATTAAATCTTTAAAAATGTAAGAGACAGATGTGACAGTAAAGACAGTAGCAAATTATTGAAGCATTAAATTCTTTAAGTGTCAGATAAATTTAAAGAACAGTTAAACAACAAAAATTAAGAATGTCTCTGAGCAGAATTCAGTGAGCTTGCTGTTCATTAGTTAAGATGACTTTACAATAAACATCATAAATATAGAGATAACATTAACTTCAGAGATCACAATGACAATAGAGTAATGTTGATACACTTAAACTTTGTCATCTTACAGTACAATACAATGAAGTTAAAAAACAAGATTATGACATCTTTGCTTTAAGATCTCATCATATAAAACTACAATGTGTTGATCATTTAGAAGTCATAATACAATAAATACAACAACAATATTTATCATCTCTGTAAGAATTGATTTCATCTAATTTATTCAGAACTTACAGAAAAAAAATCAATTGCATAGACTGAATAGTTTAGATATACAGTAAAGATCTTATAACTTTAAAAATTTAATATACTGAATATAGTCAGTTTAAGTGTCTATGTATTTACAATGTGTACAGAGAAGCAGTTAAAGAGAACATTATAGTAACTTTAAAGTAACTAAATGATTTATTGAAGAATAATCACTGACAATACATTATAGTGAGAAACTTTAATCTGCATCATTCAACATAAAAAGATCTGAGAATGAAGAAGAATTCACAGATAAAGCAGCTAATATAAATAATAAATGAATG
>JAABUJ010002648.1_pt1 | contig 21578 bp, 10 predicted proteins | sample 5559131 | NCBI WGS metagenome assembly JAABUJ01 (sample SAMN10711875, study PRJNA513366) | rock metagenome | isolation source: Antarctica rocks | place: Antarctica: Victoria Land, Mt New Zealand nord | collected 2016-01-07
GGGTCGACAGGGCGCGCAGCGCGTGGAGGAAAGCGTCCTGCGCGATATCCTCGGCCTCGGTGCGGTCACCGATGAGGTGATAGGCCAGCGCATAAACGCGGGGAGCGTGACGATCGAAGAGGACGGCAAACGCGTCCGTATGGCCGCGTAGCGCCCGCTCCACCAGATCCGCGTCTTGGAGCAGGGGCATCGCGTCGCCGGGGGCCTGTTGAGGCTGGTTTGGAAAAACGTGGTAGGTCATGCGTCACCAGTAGAGCGATCCGCGTTATAGCGCGCCATCAACGTCGCACGCCGCCACTGTAGCGGCGCGCCGCGCATCCATAGTATAGCGGCTTGCCACATACCGCCACTAGTATGCCGCATATATGCGTGTATCGCCACTACTAGGATGACGCTCAGGGCCATTTAGTTCTCGTGGCGACCACGCGGCCCTCACCCCCACCCCATGACTAACTGGCCCCCCTCTCCCGCGTCAGGGAGAGTACGCTGGACCGTCGATCCCGCGGCTAGGGATCGGGGGGCCAGTTAGTCATGGGGTGGGGGTGAGGGGGAAAACTAAATGGCCCTGATGACGCTGAAGCGGAGAGACTGGACGGATACAGCGGCAAGTTACTGTTCTTGTTCAAGGCGCCTATCCTTGGTGTAGTATACTGGTGCTATGGCATGTGGCGTCGCTCGTCGACGTCGCGGCCGCGGCGGAGGGGCGTGGTCTCATCACGCATCCCCCCACCTTTGGCCTAGTCTAGCGTCTTTCGGGAGACGCTAGCCAAGCCAACGGCCGCCACACAGAGCGGGCCGACCGCTCCTTGTGGCAGCCACCCCGCCGCCGATAAACCGGCGACGAGGTACAACAGGGCGGTAGTGGCTAGTACCTTTCGCCTGAAAACATTCCGCATATTCGGTGGCCCGTTCCCCCGTGAGCAGCGCGAAGATCGAGGGTCTTTTCCGCGGAGCCATTTCCGTCGGACGGTACTAGTAACACTACCGCCCTGGCCGTTGGTTTCGCCATAAGACACCTCCTAAGGGTGCGTTAGCGACCATGCGGGTCGAAGCCCTTCCCGCATGCGCCTACTGTAACACAAGTACTATGGGTGTATAAATAGCCGCATAATGAGCAAGATGAATACGGCGCCGGTGAGCGGCACGCGCGATTTCCTACCGCTGGACGTGCTGCGCCGGGACTATGTGATCGCCACGATCGAGCGCGTCTACCAAAGCTATGGCTTCGAGCCGCTGGAGACGCCCGCGCTCGAACGCCTCGATACGCTGCTAGGCAAGTATGGCGAAGAGGGCGACCAGCTGATCTTCCGCGCGCTCAAGCGCGGGCAGGAGCTTCAGCGTGTCCTCGACGACGCGCCCACCGAGAACACGCTCGCCGACGCCGGCCTGCGCTACGACTTGACGGTGCCGCTGGCGCGCGTCGTAGCCGAGTATCGCCATCGGCTGCCGCGCATCTTCAAGCGCTATCAGATTCAGCCCGTCTATCGTGCGGATCGCCCGGCCAAAGGGCGCTACCGCGAGTTCTATCAGTGCGACGTTGACATCGTGGGCTCGGCCAGCCAGACCGTGGAGGCCGAGGTGATCGGCGCGGTCGCCCAAATCCTGCGCGATCTTGGCTTCGCGGGTCCCCTGGGGGCGGGTCCCAACCCGTCGGATCAGTCGGAGGAGCCGGCGGGGTTCGCGGTGCGGCTCAACCACCGCGGCGTCCTGCGCGGCTTGATGGAGATCGCCGGGGTCCCGGCGGCCCTGGAAGGCTCGGCGTTGGTGGCGATCGACAAGCTGGACAAGATTGGGCTCGACGGCGTGCGTCGCGAACTGGACGAGCGCGGGCTCGATCTCGCGGCGGCCGCGCTGTTGTTGGGGACGATGGCCGAGGCCCCGGATACGAACGCGGCCGTGCTAGCGTGGCTGAACGAGTTGCTGGAGCCGTCCGAGGCGGGCCGGCAAGGCGCCGCCGACCTGCGCAAGGTCGTGGAGTACGCCGCGTATGGTCCCGCCGCCCCGTACCTGCGCGTCGACCCCTATCTGACGCGCGGGTTGAGTTACTACACCGGCCCCGTCTTCGAGATCGCGTTCCCCGGCTTCAGCGGGTCCGGCGGCGGCGGGGGACGCTACGACAACCTGATCGGCATGTTCAGCGGGCAAAACGTGCCCGCGTGCGGCTTCAGCCTGGGTCTCGAGCGCATCCTGCTGCTGATGGAGGAGCGTGGGCTATTCCCCGCGCGGCTGGCCGGCCAGCCGCAGGCGCTCGTCACGCGCGGCGACGAGAGGACGACGGGGGCGAGTCTGGCCCTGGCGCAACGGCTGCGCGTGGGCGGCCTGCGCGTCGATCTTTATCCCGACGCGGACGGCTACGGCAAGCAGTTCAAGTACGCCACGGGGCGCGGTATCCGCTACGCGCTGCTGCTCGGCGCGCGCGAACTGGAGGCCGCTGTCGTGGCCGTCAAAGACCTCGACAGCGGCGCCCAGGAGGATGTCCCGTCCGGCGAGATCGTGTCCTGGCTAAACGAGCGGGTCTAACGCCTTAGCCTGGCCTTGAAAGACCATGGCAGCACAGACCCTGAAGGGCCGGGCGTGTGTCGCGCCCAGACAGACCTTTCAAGGTCCGTCCACTGCCATGGTCTTTTAAGGCCAGGCCAGCGCACTCCTACTGCTTGGCGTAGGTGAAGCCGAGTTGTTGCGCCACGGCGATGAGCGAGCTGCCCGAGGGCGTCTGCTGCGCGCCCGGCACGAGATGCTGGGAGAAGTCCGCGAAGACCTGCGCCGCCGTCATGCCGGTCGCTGCCCGCCCGTCTTTGACCGCGAGCGCCGCCTGCGACTGCAAGGCGTCGTGGCAGGCCGCGATGTGCGCGCCGCGCTGCTGGAGCGCCGCCAGGCTGGCGTCCTGGTACAGGCTCTTGGTGTTGTCCGGCGAGAGCGTCCCGTTGTCCGTGTTGACGCGTTTGTAGAGCGGGTTCGCCGTCGCGAAGCTCCCGCCCACCGTGTCGAAGATCTGGTACTTGGCGCCGAGCTTGTACGTCGCCCACATCGCGTCGTCGAGCGCGTAGATGATGGCCGAGGGGCCGCGCAGGTCGATCACGAGGTAGTGGCTCTTACGGTACGAGAACTGGTAGGCGTTCATGGCGTTCTTCATGGCGCCAATCCCCGTCTGTACCTGGTCGATCGAGGTGTAATCCCAGATCTGACGGATGTCCGCGCGCTTGGCGAGGAAGCTCTGGTCGAACTCGCCCGGACGCATCACGGCGGCGTCGACGCCGGTGACCCCAGCGCCCAGCAGGGTGTCGATGCCGGCGGCGCCCGCCGTTAGCGCGCCGAGGCCCAGGAGTTGCCGGCGGTTCATGCGATGAAAGATGGACATAATAGTAGAAATCTCCTTCACTGTTAACGCCCGCGGTCGCGGGCTACTACATACTACCGTATACCCGCCATACTACCCGCAGGACACGCCGTTTTGGGTCGTGGCGACGGGGCCGTTTGGCGGCGCCACGTCGATGCCCGGCGCGGCGGTGATGAGGCGCTCGGGGATGGCGTCGACGACGCCGCCGCGTGAGTTCGGCACGTAGAGGCTGCCGCTCGCCAGCACGATACCAAGGTTGCTCACCCCGCCGCCCAGGCGCATGCGGTGCGCGAGGCTTCCCGTGCGCGCGTCGAATTGGTAGAGCGTCCCAGCGTCATCGGTGGTGAAGAGGGCGGCGCCGTCGACGACCGGCGCGCTGCGCCCCATCGCCGCGAGCGTCGCATGCCAGCGCGCGTGACCGGTGCGCGCGTCGAGCGCCCACAGCCCCTTGTTGCCAGGGCTCTCGACATAGACGACGCCATTGAGGACCGTTGGTACGCCCGCGGCGAAGAAGTCGGGGGGCTTGCCGTCGCCCAGGCCGCTCTGCCATAGCGCCTGGCCGGTCCGCGTGTCGAGCGCCCAGGCGAACTGGCCGACCGTGTCGCCGCCGTTGGGCATGGTCGTCGCGCTGGTCGTCCCCGTGCAGAAGAGGGTGTGGTCGGACACCGCGGGCGAGCAGTCGTCGATGGCGCCGGTCACCGCGCGCCCGCCGAACTGGGTGAACGCGTGCCGCCAGGCGATGCGGCGGCTCACGATGTCGACGGCGTATTCGGCGAAGGGGTGCGCGCCGCCGAACATGATCAGGTTGCCGTCCCGCACCGGCGAGGACATGCTGACGTACGAGGGCAGGCGCAGCGCCCAGACGATCCGCCCGCTGGCGGCGTCGACGGCCAGGAACCGGCGGTCGCCGGTGGCCCAGTAGAGCGTGCCGGCGCTGTAGATCGGAGTGGGCATCGCCTCGCCCTGCAGCGCCAGCTTCCACAGCACCGTGCCCGTGCCTTGATCCAGCGCGTAGATCGAGTTGGCGTCGGTACCGCGGGACACACTGTTGTAGTCGCGCACCGGATCGTCGCGCATGTAGTTGTTGCCCGTGCCGACGAACACGCGCCCGCCAGCCACGATAGGCTGGGTCATGACGACGTTGTCGACCAACCGGCCCCAGATGGGCTGGCCGCTACGGCGGCTCAAGGCGTAGACGGCGTGCGTCTGGCCGGCGCCGGCGGCGTAGACGGTGTCGCTGACGACGCTCACGGCCAAGATCTCGTCTTTCATCGTCACGCTACGCCACGACATCGCCGCCTGCCCCGGCTCCGTGAAAGCCGCGTTGTTGCTGGCGGAGCGGTGGTAGCTCGTCCATGATCCATTTTCGGCGCTCGCCCGCGCCTGCCCTGCCGGCGGCGCGGCCAGCGACGCGGCGAGCAGCAGTGCGATGGGGGCGAAACGTACGACGGCTTCGCGCCATCGCTTGGGCAAACGCGCGGCAAACAGTGGCGGTCGTATCCCTCGCCAGATAGAGCGATCGGTCACGGTGTGACACCTCCTATGGTCGTCGTGTCCCATCCCCGCCATGTCGTGCCAGGGGATGGGGACAAACAGGGGCTTGTGGCGCTCCACTTCCCCTTGGATACGGGCTAGCATGCCCTACCTACTACTATATTAGGGGGCGCCGTCACGGCGCGACCTGCTCGACATAATACGTTTGCGGGCAGTTGGCGGCGCGGCGGCAGGCGCGGTAGTCGCCGAACGCGGTCGAGCGCCCGTAGGCGATGACGGCGCGGTTGGTGCGCGGGTCGAACGCCAGCCCCAGGTTGTCGAGCAACTGCCGCTGCAGGTCGGGGCAGGCGTCGCCCTTCGTGCAGATCGGACCCTGGTGCACGACATCCGTGGCCGCCGTCGCACCGAAAGCGACGCCGCCGTCGCTCGACGTGGCGGCGTAGACGCGCCAGCGCGCGCGGGGCGAGAGGTTGTCCCAGGTATCGGCGCCGTACCAGGCCAGCGCGACACGCCCGGCCGCGCCCGCGGCGATGGAGGGCAGCACACTTGCGCGCGCCCCTATAGCAGTGGATGTACCGACGCGCCGGGCCGTCGACCAGGTCGTCCCACCGTCCATAGAAGAGGAGAACAACACGCGGCGACGATCCGACCACGCGGCGTAGAGCCGGCCCGCCGCGTCGATCGCCAGCCCCGGCCACATATTGGCGTCGTCCTCGTCCGATCCACCCTGGTAGACGGGGGTGTCGCGCCAGGTGGCGCCGCCGTCGCGCGAACGGGCCACCACGATGCGGTTGAAATGATCGCTGATGCCGCCGGCGCCGCCGTTTTCCTGCCCCGGCGTTTCCGTGACGAACACCTCGTAGACCGTGCCGTCGCGCGGGTCGACGGCGAGGTTGCCCGACCAGCCGTGGACGGGGGGAAGCGCGGCCACGGGATCGCCGGCAGCCTGCCAGGTCACGCCGGCGTCGTCGGAGCGCCGCACCGTCACATGGCCGGAGAGTTGGTCGTCGCCGCGCGTCAGGTACGAGAGGTAGACCGTGGCGCGGCCATAGGCCGCCAGCCAGGGGCGGTCGCGCCGCCCGTAAACGAGGTGTGGATAAAGGGCGCAGGCGCGGAAAGCGTGGGCGACATCGCTACGGGGGCACGCGGTCACCGCGATGCGCGAGGCCGCCAGCGGCCGCGTGATAGATGCCAGGGCCGCGACGTACAGGGTCGGCGGCGCGATGGGGTTACTAAAGGGTAGCGTGCCGGTGATGGGGGCGCCCACAACGGCGCCGGTGATGGGCGTGGTGGACGTGATGGACGTCGTGGGGGAGATAGGCGGGTCCGCGCCGAGGGCCAGGGCCACGTCATTGCCGCCGACGCCGCCGTCGGGCAGCCCGACAAAGGAGGGCGTCGTCGTCCCGACGCGTCCGCGCCACAGCGCCGTACCGTGTTGCTCGTGCAGAGCGGCCACCCACACCGTGCCGTCGGGCGCGACGGCCACGGACGGCTCGGCGTCGGGCAGCTCTTGCCGCGCATACTGTGGGTCGTCGGCCGGGTAGCGCGAGGGGTCGGATAGGCGCACGCTTGGCCCAAAAAGGAGGGGGACCGACGGGATTTGATGCGGACGCGCCCGCGCGTGGCCCCCCGCGTCGGGCGGGAACAGGGCGAGTAGAGCGACGGCGGCGACAAGAACGAAGCGGCGCACGGGGTCCCTCCAAGGGTATTGGCCGAGAGGGAGAGGCGCTGTTACGGTACCACAAAGGCGGCGCGCGAGTCAATCCCCCTGTCGCCGTCATCGCGGAAGATCATTGATGCCAGGGCTCGCGCATGATCGTAGGGGCGTATGGCTATACGCCCGGTGGTCGCGCGCGGGCGTATAGCCATACGCCCCTACGCAGCGACGTGCCGCCTCCGTCAAATGGATAATGCACGAGCCCTGGCATTGATGCGCCGCGGGTGGCGCTTTTGCTGTGCTATCATAATAATCATCGTACGTATCGTGGTATCACCCACTGCTCTCACTACTGGTGAGGGCGGCGGGGGAGAGGGCGGACGCAGCGGACCCTCGACGCGGAGGGCGTCACCCCGCCGCTGTGAGAAAGACGGACCCATGCAGCCGCAGACCATCCTGCTTGTGGGCGCGGACCAGCCCCACATTGCCCGCCTACGGGCGGCCCTGACCACCGCCCCCGCGCCGTGCCTCGCCGGCGACGTCCGCCATAGCGCTGAGGCCGTGCGGGATGCCGCACGCCTCCGCCCCGCCGCGATCGTGCTCGCCGCCGACCTGCCCGGCCGCCTCCTCGTGCCCCTCGTGCGGGACCTCTGTACCGCCAGCGACGCGAGCAAAGTGGTCGTCATCGGCGCGCTGGCGACGCTCGACGGCGCGACGCTGCTCGCGTTATTCGATCTGGGCGTGCCCGGCTGCCTGGCCCAGGAGGACACGCCCCCGGAGGCGCTTCCGCACTACCTGGCGACCGTGCTCGCGGGCGGCCTGGTGACCAGCCCCACGTTGTTGCCCCTGCTGCTGGGCGCCCACGAGCGCCGGCGCGGCGGCCGCATGGAGGGCCTGACGCTCACACATGAGGAGCGGGCGGCGGCGTGGGAACGTGTGGGCGCGGGCGCGCGTGGCGCTCTGGGTCCACGACCCCGCGCTCGCGGCTGGCGTGGAGTTCCACGTCGCGCAGGCGGGTCTGACCCTGGAAACGGTGGACACGGCCGGGGCGCTGCTCGACGCGGCCCCGCGCAACGCCGCGCTCGTCATCGATTGCGCGGGCGTCCCCGACGCGCTCGATCGCTGCCTGGCGGTCGTGCCGCGGGTCGCGCGCCCCGTGCTGATCTGCCATCCCGACGAGGGCTTCGTCGACGATCTGCGCCCTATCGCCGGCGGCGAATTGGTCTGGCTGCCGCCGGCGTGGCTGGGCGCGCGCCTACGCGACCGGCTGCGCCTGCTCGGCGACCCGGCGGACGGCGCGCCGGGCCGCCTCCCGCTCACGCGCCGTGAGCGGGAGGTGCGCCAACTTAATAGGGCGGGCCGCACGGTCGCGCAGATCGCCGCCCAGTTGGGGGTCTCCGAGAACACGGCCAAGACGCATCTCGCCAATGTGCGGCACAAACTGTCCCCACCGTCACCGCCCCGCGAGCCCGTCCAGACGGAGGATTAATCCCTTGGATTAATCCTCCGCGCGGTCCGCCGGCGGGTCCCATGTGTAGCGACGCCGCGCGGCGTCGCCGGAGGATGAGAAAAAGGTCATCCGCGCGGGTGATTGCTTTCTCATCCGCCTTCGGGCGATAATCTACCGACAGCGGCCAAGACCGGCGCGAGGGCGACGCTGCCCTCCGGCGCGCGATTTCGCGCGCCGCGGTGTCATGGGCTGTATGGTACAGGCCGTCCGGCGCGGTGGCGACGGCGGCGACAGGGAGAGGATGGACCGGATGCGCGTGCGTTTGCGAACCACTACTGTTGGACGATTGCTGATCCTATGCGGGCTGATCGCGGAACTCGTCGCGGCGCCGTTTGCCCTGGCCGGTCCGCGCGTAGCTGTCGCCGCGCAGGCCGCCGCCGTCCAGCCATCGACGCCGCTCACGTCAGGGCCGGTCCCCGTGACGGCGACCACGACCATGACCACGACCACGGCCGCCCCGACGGCCACGGCCACCCTCTCCACCGGCGCGCCGGCGGCGACGACAACGGCGACGGCAGGAGCCTCCGCCACCGTGATGACGCCGGCTACCGCGACCGTGCCGCCGACCGCGACGATCGACGCGAGCGCCACGGTCACGTCCCCCGCGTCGTCCCTTGCCACGGCAACGGTGACCGACACCGTGTCGGCCACCGCGTCGGCCCTCCCGCCGGATACGGCGCCCGTCACGCCGGGGACGACCACGCCCATCACCACGGTCCGCGCGCTCGCGGCGTCGCTCCCGCTCAGCTTCGAGGAGAACCGGGGGCAGACCGACGGCGCGGTCAAGTTCCTGGCGCACGGCCCCGGCTATACCGTTTTCGTGGCGCCGACCGACGTGGTGCTCGCCCTGGCCGAGCCCCACGCGCGGGGGGCGCGCGATCCGCTGCACGACCGTGTGCCCGCCGACGACGCGGCGGCGACGCCCGTCACACAAACGACCCCCCTGACGATGGGGGCGACGGCCGTCGTGACGGCCACGCGCGAGACGGTGCTGCGGCTGCACCTGGAGGGGGCCAACGCCGCCGCGTCCATCGAGGGCCAGGATAAGCTGCCGGGCACGGCCAACTACTTCGTCGGCGGCGACCCGTCCGCCTGGACGACCGACGTGCCCACCTACGCGCGCGTGGCCTATCGCGCGATCTATCCCGGCATCGACCTGGTCTATTACGGGACCGCCGGCCGGCTCGAGTACGACTACCAGGTGGCGCCGGGGGCCGACCCGACCGTGATCGGGTTCGCGCTGCAGGGCGCGCGGGACCTGCGCCTGGACGGCCAGGGCAACCTCATCGCCCAGGCCGGCGACAGCGCGCTGCTGCAGCGTCCGCCGGTCGCCTACCAGGAGATCAACGGCCAGCGGCGCGACATCGCCGTCCAGTACACCCTGTCCGGCGCGTCCCACGTCGGGTTCGCGCTGGGGGCGTACGACGCGACCAAGCCGCTGGTCATCGATCCGGTCCTGAGCTACTCGACCTACGTGGGCGGCATCGACGACGAGGTGGCCTACTCCGTCGCGGTCGACAAGGGTGGGTCCATCTACCTGGCGGGGACGACCGGCTCGGCCGACTATCCCGTCCGCGCCCCCTATCAAAGCACGATCACCGGGACCAACAGCTGCCTCAACGTCGACTGCAACGACGCCGTGCTAACCAAGCTCACCCCCGACGGGACGGCGCTGGTCTACTCGACCTATCTCGGCGGCCCCAACGGCAGCCAGACGGCCGAGAACGTGCGCGTGGACAGCGCCGGGGACGCCTACGTGGCCGGGGACACCGAGTCGCCCACGTTCCCGACGACCGCCAACGCCCTGCAGCCGACCGATCCTAAGAGCAACGGCTGCAACCCCGTCGGTTCGGGGAACGCCTTCCTGACCAAAGTAGCCCCGAGCGGGGCGAGCCTGCTCTACTCGACGTATTACGGCGGTTGCCTCGGCACGTCGGGCGCGGGCCTGGCTATCGACGATGCGGGGCACGCCTATCTCGCGGGGCCGACCAACACCCCGGATCTGCGCACCAAGAACGCCTACCAGGCCGCGCTCGCCGGCGCGCAGGATGCCTACATCGCCAAGTTCGACACCGCGCAAAGCGGGAGCGCGTCGCTCATCTACGGCACGTACCTGGGTGGGAGCGGCGCCGATGTCGCGTACGGCCTCGCCGTTGATGGAGTGGGAGCCGCGTACGTCACCGGCGACACGACCTCGGCCAACTTTCCCACCACGGCGGGGGCGCTGCAGACCACCCCCGGGAGCGGCGATGGCGTCTTCGTGACCAAGCTGGCCCCGGCCGGCAACGCGCTGGCGTATAGCACCTACGTGGGGCGCGGCGGCGGCGCGAAGGGCGCGGCCATCGCCGTCGACGGGGCGGGGGGAGCGTATGTGACCGGGTCGATCACGTCGACGAACTGGATCACCACCACCGGCAGCCTGCAACCCTCCTACGGCGGCGGCTACCAGAACGCGTTCGCCTTTCGCCTCAACCCGGCCGGGAGCGCGCTGGTCTATTCCACCTATCTCGGCGGCAACTACTATGACGGAGGGGTCGGGATCGTGGTGAACACGCGCGGAACGGCCTACCTGACGGGGCTGACCTATTCGGCCAACTTCCCGGTGCAAGGCGCGACGCAGCCCCAACTCGCCGGCTCCGACGACGCGTTCGTGACGGCGCTCGGGGGCGACGGCTCGTTGGCCTGGAGCACCTACCTGGGCGGCAGTGGCCCGGACAGCGGGCTTGCCGTGGCCCTGGACGGGGCGGGGAACGTCGTCGTGGCGGGCGGGACGCAGTCGACCGACTTCCCGACGACGCCCGGCGCCTACCAGGGCCACAACGCCAGCCGTAGCGGCTATTACGACATCTTCCTGAGCCGCCTGACAGGCGCCGGCTACACTCCTGGGACGGTCCCCTGGCATCCGCACAGCACGAACGGGGGGCTGGGCGCGATTGGCGGGGGCGTGGACCTGAGCGTGGACCTGGCCGACGGGCACGCCGATGTCGCCGTGAGCGGCCTCTCCATCCCTGGCCGCGGTCCCGATCTCGCGCTGAATCGCACCTGGGACAGCGCGCGCGCGGGTTCGAACGCGACGGGGCTGGTGTCGAGCGTGACGCCGTCGATGGGCGGGACGCCGTCCGGGACGGTGGTCTACACCGACACGGCCGGCGCCGCGTGGGACTTCACGTACGTCGGTCCGCAGGGGGCCCCCGGTCCGTTCACGAGCTATCGTACGCCGCCGGGTCAGCCTTGGCAGTTGAGCGCGTCCACGGCGGGCTACACGTTGACGAACATCCTAACGAGCGAGGTGTGGACGTTCGACGCTCAGGGGCGGCTGCTCGCCGACCGGGACGCCTACGGCAACCAAAACAGCATGAGCTATGGGACGGGTAGCGCGAACAGTCCTAGCGCCGAGGCCAACGGCGGGGGGAGATCGCTCGCCTTCGGGTATAGCAGCGGGCTGCTCACGGACGCACAGAGTCCGCTGTGGCAAAGCGGGGGCGCCGGGGCGGCGGGGAGCCAGCACGTCGCCTACGGCTACAACGCGGCGGGTCAACTCACCGCACGCACGTTGGGTGCGGGGACGCCCGACGCGGTGGCGACGACGTTCGGCTACAGCGGGACGCTCATGACCAGTATCACCACGGCGGCCAACCGCGCCTGGGGGCTGGGCTACGACGGGCAGGGGCGCGTGACCAGCGTGACCGCGCCGGCGTCGGGGACGGTGGCGCAGGCCGGCTACACGCCGAGCTACACCACGCGGTACAGCTACGGCGTCACGCAGACGGCCGTGCTGGTTGGCGCGGGGACGGGCGGGGCGCTGACCACGACCTACACGCTCGACGCGGCGGGCGAGGCCATCACGACGACCGACGGGCTCGGCCACAGCAGCGGGGCGAGCTACGACGCGAACCACGACGTCACGGCCAGCCAGGACGCCAACGGCAACGTCACGACGAACAAGTACCAGTACATCGGCCCCAACGGGGCGGTCGGGCAGATCATCGAAGAGGACCAGCCGGCCATCCAGCCCTACGTGCCCGGCAACAGCGCGGTCACGCCGGTGATCACGCACACCTATGATGCGACGACGCACGACCTCGTGGCGACCAAACTGCCCGAGGGCGGGCTCACGACGTATACGTACGACGGCCACCACGCGGTCGTGGGGACGGCGCAGCAGACGACCTGCCCCGGCTGCGGGGTGAGTTGGCAGGGCACGATCAACCAGTACGACCCTTACGGCGAACGGACCAGCGCGACGGACGGGCGCGGGGTGAACGCGACGAACGGGACCCCGACGCTTAACGGCCAGGCCGGCGCGTACACCAGCCACATGGGCTACGACGCGCAGGGTGACCTGACCAGCGCGAGCACGCCACCGCTCACCGCGACGTTGGGCGGCGTCACCCGGACGGCGACCGCCGTGACGACGAGCTACACCTACGACGGCGACGGCAACCGCCAGACGCTGGTCTCGGCCAACGGCAATACGACGAGCTACGGCTACGACCACCTGGGCCGCCAGACGGCGCTGACGCTGCCCACGATCACGCTCTACAACAACACGACGACGGCGCCGGTGCAGACGACCAGCTACGACGCGGACGGCAACGTGGCGCGCGAGACGGACGGCAAGGGCGACACGACCCTGAGCAGCTACGACCCGCTGGGGCGCTTGGTGGCCCAGACCAACCCGGTCAGCGGGACCCTGTTCAGCGTCTACAACGCGAGCGAACTGGCCTCGCAGCGGGACCCGCAGGGCAACGTCACCGCCTACAGCTACGACGCCGCCGGGCGCGCGATCGGGCAGGCCGACCCCCTGACCGGCACGGTGCAGTACGGCTACGACGCGGTGGGCAACACCACGGCGATGACCATGGGCGACGCCAGTGGCGGCGTGGCCCAGGTCGAGACGATGGGCTACGACGCGCAGGACCGCGTGACGACGGACACCGTGACCGCCCCGACGACGGGGACGGTGACCACGCTCACGGCCTACGACCAGGACGGCAACGTGGCGCAGACGGTGCAGCCGCGCGGCGACGTCACCTACAACGTCTACGACGCCGCCGACCGCCTCACCGCCGTCGAGATCGACGCCGCGCCCCTCACCAAGGCCGGCGCGACCACGCACGCGCGGTACGAGTCCTACGCGTATGACGCCGCCGGCAACGTGGCCCAGTCCACCGACGCCGACAACCGCACCACGACCAACCAGTACGATGGCGACAACCGCGTCGTGCGGAGCGTGGACACCGCCACGGATAGCTCCGGCACGACCACGCTCACCACGGTGAGCGGCTACGACCCTAACGGCAACACCACAAGCCGCACCACGACGACCCAGAAGCCCGACGGGACGAGCGAGACGCACACGGCCACGAGCGCCTACAACGCCGCCGACCAGCCCACCGGCACGAGCGACGACGGCCTGGCGACGAGCGACGGCTACGACGCGGCCGACCAGATACGCACCGAAACGACGAGCGACGGGACGACCAACGTCACCAACGGCCTGGACGCGGCCGGACGGATCACCAGCGTCGCCGAGGGCGCGGGCGGGGCCGGGCCGTACACCAGCCAATTCGGCTACAACGCCGACAGCCTGCCCAGCACCATCGCGCTGCCCGGCGGCGTCTCCGAGCACGCCAGCTACGACGCCAACAGCAACCTGACCGGGCTCACCGTCGCCGGCCCGAGCATGGGCACGATCACGAACACCCTGAGCACGACCTACGGCTACGCCTACAACGGGCAGGGGTTGGCGACGAGCGAGACGACCATCTCGGGGACGGACACGGTGACGCACGACCCGGCGACGGGCCGCGTGACGGCCGACTGCGGGCCGCAGGTCATCGCCACGACCACGGACCACTGCTACCACTGGAGCTACGACGCCAACGGCAACGTCACCAGCGGCACGGCCGACAACGGCGTCGCCGTCGCCTCCACCTTCAGTGCGAGCGCGCCCAACGAGCTGCAGCAGATCATGGGGCCGGCGGGCAGCTCGCCGACCTCCTACGCCTACGACGGCAACGGCGACACGACCGAGATCAGCAACACCATCGCGGTGACCGCGCCGACGAGCAAGGACGCCCTGGACACGCGCCTCACCTACGACGCGCAGGCGCGGCCGGTGACGATCAGCAAGGGGGGCGCGCAGCCCCTGAGCATCGCGCTGGGCTACGACGCCGAGGGGCGGCGCGCCCGCTACACCGTGACCGTGAGCGGGACCGTCACCGTGGACGAGCGCTTCGGCTACCGGGGCGGGGCGCTGGGCTCCGTGAGCGTGGTCACGGCCACGCTCAACGGCGACGGCTCGGTCAAGGCGCGCGGGGGCTACAACGACACCTACATCACGGGGCCGCAGGGCGAGCCCTTGGAGTTCGTGCGCGTGGCCGGGGGCGCGACCAACCGCTACTTCTACGTGTTGGATGGGCACGGCAGCGTCGTGGCCGTGACCGACGCGAGCGGCAAGGTGGTGGACCGCTACAACTACGACGTGTGGGGCGAGCCGATCGGGCAGGACTACCAGACGGTGCAGCAGCAGGTGCGCTACGCGGGCTACTGGTGGGACGGGGAGGTGCAGTGGTACTGGCTGGCGGGGCGGAGCTACGACCCGGAGGCGCAGCGCTTCCTACAGCCGGACCCGACCGACCTGGACGGCGTGCGCACCTATGTGTACGCCAACGACGACCCGATCGACCTGATCGAGGTGGGCGGGGCCTTCTCGGTCTCGGGCTTCTTCCACCACGCGGTGCAGTTCCTCGACAGCGCGGCGCACGTCACGTTCAAAGTGGCGGAGGCGGCGTGGAACGCGGTGGCCGGCGACGACATCCACACGATCTGCTGCACGTCGTACCCGGTGCCGATCAAGGCGCTCGCGGTGCTGGATCTGGCGCTCACGGTGGTCCCAGGAGCGGACGCGGCCAAGCTGCTCGAAGTGGGCGTCAAGGGGGCGGCCAAAGCGGGGGGTGAGCAGGCGGCGTTCGCGCTGGTACGCTGGGTCGCGGGCAAGACGGACGGCAAGGTCGCCGCCGACCTCTCCGACAACGTGTTGCGCGACGCCTTCCGCGCCCGCAAGACGGGCGGATCAAGCGCGCTGCGCGACGCCGAGAAGGTGGCTGGGTGCGCCTTATGTTTCCCCGCCGGAACACGGGTGGCAACGGCACACGGCAAGCGGGCGATCCAAACTCTTGGAGTGGGCGACACGGTGCTCTCGGAGAACCCCGCGACGGGTAAAGTCGAAAACGAGGCGGTGCAGGCCGTCATCCAAGATCCCGTGTCGCCACTGATCGCGGTCGATCTCTCGGATGGCAGCGCGATCACGGTGACAGCGGACCACCCCTTCTGGGTGGACGCGGGCGCACAGTTGGCGGGGGCGGGTTGGTTCGCGGCGGGGCGTCTGCAGGCGGGCGACGAGCTGCGCACGGTGAGCGGCACGCATGTGATGGTCGTGGGGCTGCGGCGGAATGTGGGGGAAGCAGTTGTATACACGCTCACCATCGCCAACGACCACACCTTCTTCGTCGGCTCCGCGCGCGTGCTTGTGCATAACGCCAACTGCTTTGATACGAAACAAATCGCTGATGAGGTTGCAAAGCGCATAGGAAGTAGCGTCGAGGAAGCTCAAGGCGAGGGTTGGAGAATCAGGCTTCGGGGCTCCTCTTTGGGTAAGAAGCGGGACATAGTTGTTCGTGTTATGAACAGAGGAGGGGGTAGAGAGCAACCTTATTTCCGCGTCGATATCGACGGAAAGGGTGGTGTGACGATCAGCGGGGAAATCTCAGGCGACCGTGGATTAACCCACCATGATCTCGAGGCATTCTCCTCGGAGGCTGATGTCGCGGATACGATCGTGAGGCTTGTCGAACAATACGCACGTTGAGAGAGTCGTATAACTGGCATGGCGCCGGACCCGTGGAGATATACCTCCACGGGTCCGGTGCCACATGCCACAAAGCGAAAGGGGTTTAGGGCATCATGGACGCGCCGCGTTTGAAGCAGTTGGACGAAACATTAGGGCGATTATGGTCGAGTCGGGTTGATAAATTTACGGTCGATGCGTGGCGCTGCCGCCTATTTATGAACTTAACATCGACCGAATTTGGCAAGGATACGTTGTTTGAGCTCATTTTTAGCCGCGTTTCAGGATTCTCTTTCTTGCACAACATCGAAAACTACTCAGCAACGGGTCATAGTAGTGAGAGATTCGAGTTTTTAGGGGAAGATGAGGTAGAGCCATCTGATTATACTGAATTGACGTCTGTGCATTACAGAAGTACGCCATCCTACCAGGTGGTTTGGAATCATCTTACCGCGAAAAACCCATTGGTTGTTTCTTTCCGCCCCAATTTCCTTTTGGAGATGTGGAGTTCCCTTCTACTCATAGAAGCAATGGATGTGACAATCAACAAGGAGACTTTTGAAGTCGGGAGATCGGAGGCGTAAATAAATCTTCTTTCGCGGGACGTGCGTTCAGGCAAGCCCTAATTCTTCTGTAGCTTTATCCACATCTATAACTTTACTAACGGTGGGAGCGCGACGGTGCTAGCGCGATATCTACACGTTTCATCGATCGCGGTCCTATGTATCATGCTCCTTGGTAGCGTGGGAGGTATGCCGCCCATGTCTCGCCATGCCATCGGCAAGGGCGACACGACGCTAAGCAGCTACGACCCCGAGGGCCGCCTGGTGGCCCAGACCAACCCGGTCAGCGGGACCACGTTCAGCGTCTACAACGCGACCGAACTGGCCTCGCAACAGGACCCGCAGGGCAACGTCACCGCCTACAGCTACGACGCGGCCGGCCGCGCCATCGGCCAGGCCGACCCCCTGACCGGCACGGTCCAGTACGGCTACGACGCGGCCGGCAACACCACGGCGATGACCCTGGGCGACGCGAGCGGCGGCGTGGCCCAGGTCGAGACGATGGGCTACGACGCGCTCGACCGCGTGACGACGGACACGGTGACCGCCCCGACGACAGGGACGGTGACCACGCTGACGGCCTACGACCAGGACGGCAACGTGGCGCAGACGCAGCAGCCCAACGGTGACGTCACCTACAACACCTACGACGCGGCCGACCGCCTGCGCACGGTCGAGATCGACCCCCAGCCCGTCGGCAAGGGCGGGGCCAACCCCAATAAATACGAGACCTACACGTACGACGCCGCCGGCAACGTGGCCCAGTCCACCGACGCCGACAACCGCGCCACCACGACGCAGTACGACGGCGACAACCGGGCCGTCCAGAGCGTGGCGGTGAGCTATCCGCCGACGGGGACGACCACCATCACCACCGGCAGCCAGTACGATCCCGACGGCCGCACGCTGCGCCAGACCACGCAGACCGTTGACAGCACGACGCCCGGCCAGACGCAGACCTCGACCGTCGCGAACACCTATAACGCCGCCGACTGGGAGACGAGCACGACCAGCGACGGGTTAACGACGAACTATGGCTACGACGCGGCGGGGCAGCAGACCACCGAGAGCACGAGCGACGGGGCGACCGCGCTGACCACGGGCTACGACCCCGAGGGGCGCGTGACCTCGATCGCGGAGAACGCGGGCGGGGCCGGCCCCTACACCGCGCGCTACACCTACACCCCCGACGACCTGCCCCAGACGATGGCCTACCCCAACGGCGTCAATGTGGCGCTCGGCTACGACGCCAACAGCCAACTCGCGCACCTGACGGCGCTGGTTCCGCCGAACCAGGTCCCGGCGACGACGACGCTCACGAGCGGCTACGCCTACGGGTACAATGCGGCGGGCTGGATTACCGGCACGATGTGAGTGCCGACGTTCAAGTGCACAACGTTGCCGGTTTAAGCTACACCACCTCCAGCGCCTTTATTTTTCCAAGTAGGGGGTGTTCCTGGGCGTCAAACAGCGTTCTGGCGGCACTGATAAGCCCCCGTCCGCTGGTGCACCTTAAAGCGGCAAGGTTGTGCAGATCAAAAGTGGCACTTACACACGACGACCCTCTCGGGGACGGACACCCTCACGCACGACGCCTCTGGGCGGCTCACCGACGAGTGCGGGCCGCAAATGGTCACGCCCGACCACTGCGGCCACTGGACCTACGACAAGAACGGCAACCTGCTCACGGCCATTGGGGACGCGGGGGTGACCGATGTGTACACGTACAGCGTGACGGGACCGGGCGGCCAGATCAATGAGCAGGTGGCGGGCGGATCGTCCACTTCGCCGATCACCGCCGCCATCGCCGTGGGCTACGACGGACACGGCGACACCACGAGCATCAGCAACCCGGTGGCGCTGACCGATCCCACGAGCGCGGGCTACAAGAAATATGCGCTCAACGAGAGCTTCGGCTACGACGCGGAGCAGCGCCCCATCCTGGCGACGCGGCTGGAGAGCACCAAGGTGGGGACGGCCACCATCGTCACGCCGCTCACCGCCACGCTCCAGTACAACGCGGACGGCCTGCGCTCGGACTACCTGTTGACGCCGGACCCGCGCACGGGCAAGGCCCCGGTGGACACGCGCTTCGCCTACCGCGACGGCGCACTGGCCTCGGCCACGGTGACCGACAACACTGGGGCGCTCCTGTACAAGAACACCTTCATCTACGGTCCCTCGGGCGAGCCGTTAGAGTTGATCAGGACCGATCCCACGAGTACGCATCGCTTCTGGTACGTGCTCGACGGGCTGGGCAGCGTCGTCGCGCTCACGGACCAAAACGGCAAGGTCGTCGATCGGTACGCCTACGACAGCTGGGGCGAGCCGACGAGCGACGACCGCACAAATGAGACGGTGCCGCAGCAGCTGCGCTATCGGAGCTACTACTACGACGAGGCGCTGACGTGGTACTGGCTGGACGGGCGGCAGTACGACCCGGAGGCGATGCGCTTCCTGCAGCCGGACCCGACGACCTTGGATGGGGTGCGCACGTATGTGTACGCCAACGACGACCCGATCGACCTGGTGGAGGTGGGCGGGGCGTTCACGTTCACCGACCTGTGGCGCCACGCGGTGGTGTTCGTGAGCGCGGCGGCGCACGTCACGTTCAAGGTGGCGGAGGCGGCGTGGAACGCGGTGGCGGGCGACGACATCCACGTCATCTGCTGCACCTCGGACCCGCTGCCGCTCAAAGCGTTGGCGGCGGTGGACCTGGCGATCACCGTCGTACCGGGGGCGGACGCGGCCAAGCTGCTCGAAGTGGGCGCGAAGACGGCGGCGAAGGCGGGGGCCGAGCGGGGGGCGTTCGACCTGGTGCGCTGGGTCGTCAACAAGACCGGGCGCAAACTCAACCTGGACGACGACGTGCTGCGGCGGGCGTTCCAGGCGCGCAAGACGGGCGGCAATAGTGCCGTGCGCGAAGCGGAGAAGGAGGCTTCGAGTTGCCGACTGTGCTTCCCGGCGGGGACGCTCGTGGCGACGCTGCATGGGGAGCAAGCCATCGAGAGCTTGCATGTGGGCGACAGCGTGCTCTCCGAAAACCCTATGAGCGGTACGGTCGAGGCCGAGCGGGTGCAGGCGGTGTTCCAGGACCCTGTCAAGCCGTTGATGGCGATCGACCTGAGCGACGGCAGCGCGATCACCGTCACGGCAGATCACCCCTTCTGGGTCGATCAAGGCGCGGCTCTAGCCGTGTCGGGTTGGTTTGCGGCGGGACGCCTTCAGGTAGGCGACGAGTTGCGCACGGTAAGCGATGTTGGCACGATGGTCGTAGGGCTACGGCGCACCGTGGGACGCACAGACGTCTACACGCTCGCTGTCGCCAAGGACCACACCTACTTTGTTGGCTCGGCACACGTACTTGTGCACAACTGCGACGTTAATCCCACCGATGCTCGCCCCATCGCGGATAAACCCTCGATAAACAACGTGACCTTCGACTGGGGACACATTTTCGAGGGACATTGGGAAGGATCTCCTCCCCAAATACGCGGCAACAACACCGTGTTTCGTGGTCTGAGTCAGGATCAGATAAAAACGGTTGTTCAAGAGGCATACAAGAACGCGCGTGATAAGCTGGCAACACAAGGTGATAGGATTCGTATTAGAGGGTCCTATGATCGTTGGACAATCGAGTTTTGGGTTAACAAGGCTACGCGTGCAGTCGAAACAGCGTACCCTATATTCTAGGAAACGCTGCAACCGCCAGTGATGCTACACCCGGACGGTGCGATCCGTACCGTCCGGGTATAGCATATGGTCACCGTTTCGCCTAATTAGGCAACGGCTTACCGAGGTAAAGCGAATGTTCTCAATTTATGTGGATACCAGCAGCGAATTGTTTATGCGAGAGATTCGCCGGGGAGGTAATATTCGTTGCGACACACATATTTCGGTGGATAGCGAAGATTTTCCTGACAAGTTCTTTAAGGACTTTCCAGTCATTGTTCTAAGTTGGTGGATTGAGGGATACGTCCAAATGCTTGAGGGGAATAGGGTGGTTAAGAATAGCTTCATGGATGGCCCTTTCGAGTTTACTACCCAAAAATTAGAGGATGTGATTCGATTAGATCGTTATGAGCGCAAGTTAGCTGGTAATCGAAGAATAGGATCTACTATTGAGGTATCGCTTCAGGAGTATCGCAACGAGTTAATAAGGGTTTCACAGCAGCTAGTTGGTGTACTAGAAAGGTGTGATGTCTCTGGAGTGGACTTCGAAACCCTTAAGGCAAAGCGAACAAGAATTGCTGAACAGAGTATCGATGGCGCTTTCTGATTCTTCATTGAGCATTGTTCTCGATGCTCTCGGCTGGAGTGGCTCGGGATATACGGTTAATGTTTTCGTGGTGACGGACTCGCCCACACCTCCGCTCCTGCGTTTCGAGACCGGGACTGTGCATCCTTCCTTGGTGCGGACTTACTTTTTGGAGGATGAGGAGCGCGTGCTGGGCGAGTCGCACACGTACGAATACGATCTGAACTTCACGGAGTTACCGCCCGAGCTTCGCTCGTATCTCGAAGAATGCTTGCGACAAGCATGTGACGGCGGCGCGAAGCTCGCGTGGCTCGGGTTCGAAGGTTCCTTCAGCTTCGACTACCTCCTAGCGGATCAAGTTGCCGATCAAATCTACGGGGTGTGCACCGCGAGCGGTGAGTTATTAGTCGCGCTGGACGATGCGACGCTAACGAGTGACTCATGGAAAGCAGAACTGAGTAGGCTTCGTGCGGGTCTAAGGTGATGCCACAGGACTGAGCGAACACGAGGAGTTGATGGCCCGGCAGGACAGTCGAGTTTTGGGTTAACAAGGCTACGCGTGCAGAGGATGGTGCCGGGGGCGGACGCGACCAAGCTGCTCGAAGTCGGCGTCAAGGGGGCGGCCAAGGCGGGGGGCGAGCAGGCGGCGTTCGCGCTGGTACGCTGGGTCGCGGGCAAGACGGACGGCAAGGTCGCCGCCGACCTCTCCGACAACGTGCTGCGCGACGCCTTTGCCTTTAATTAATAGACGGTTGCTATACTATCGGTGACGATGCTATTTAATAGAAGGCTATGACGCACCGCCGGTTGATAGAGTCAGGACCCGCTTCCCGAATGGAGACATACTCGCGCGGCAGATGTCGTGGCCTTCTGCTGGCCACGTTGTTAGCCACTCTACTAACTGCCC